>Ga0315904_10010027_pt1 | contig 12305 bp, 21 predicted proteins | sample LakEriMetagenome_6_FD_203529 | JGI IMG/M metagenome (GOLD analysis project Ga0315904, IMG submission 203529) | Freshwater fungal communities from buoy surface, Lake Erie, Ohio, United States - Buoy 12 MA120 | ecosystem: Environmental > Aquatic > Freshwater > Lake | place: USA: Lake Erie, Ohio...
TTCGAATTGAGCGAGGCGACTCGCCCACCGTTGGGCAGTCTCTTCACGACGAAGTCTTGGCATAGTGAACTCTCGGTAAGGATTTAGAAAGGGAACCGTGACTCACCAAGTCTACCTCCTAAATCAATATCAAAATCAGGGGTGATTGTACGCTCTCCCCTAGGAATCAATTCCATGGTCTGAGACCGCTGCAACTCACCGGGTATCAATTCCCTCGGGTAGATGTCCCGTTTCAAACTTTTCCGTTCGAGGTTTCGCCAATCAGCTTGAAGGTCGAGGTGGTAGGCGTACTGCTTCTTCCCCGTTTCGTCGATGTAGAAAGGATTACCATCGGACCACGCATCGATCTTGCGTCCGCAACCTGAACTTCGGCACTCTGCCATTTTGCTACTCTCCGTGCTCTCCCAAAACGGTTGAAAACGAGATCGGAAAAGTTTGTACGGAAGTCCTTTGTCCAATTGAGTAAGGTCGGAAGGTAATTCATTTCCGGGGTCAAGCAACGTCAAATGGGGCTGGTATTTTGGGGCACCGAACGCACTGTGCCCTGCGGCGGAATACGGTAAATTCCGCACGCTATATGTTACGTACCTCGAGAAATTTTCGCGCCCTTCGTTGGTTCGATTTGTGCCTTGTCACTTATCTCCAGACCAACTCCGCAGCCTTCGATTCTCGTGACGTGGGATGAAAATTGAATATTCGCGAATACAAGTAGCAAATCGCTAGTCATGATCACTCCACGGGCATTCGAATATGTCCGAACTGTGGACGTAGGGTATTAGATGACGATACAATTGGCACGTACCAAACCGATGGACGCGAAGCTGCGGATCGATCGCTTTGAGTTTGAGATACCTTTCATGCCAACGCTCGGTCAACATTGCCGTTCGTCGAGCGAGAATCCAAGATGATAATTGCACTCTGCCTGACCTTCGCGTTCTTATCCCTAGCCACGGTTGCACAGACGGACGACTTCGTACACGTTGACAGTCATCTGTCGTTTCTGTCAACGCTTGACGATACGACGGATGTCAACCTATTCGGAGCGGATAATAACGCTGGCTGGATATACACCGCTGATAGCCAACGTTGACTAGGAAGGAACGCTCACCAATGCGATTCGGTACGCGCCGGTGTGATTTTATTCGTCGCAGTGCTTTCGTTATACTCGAGTGCACCGGTTCACTGATGGTCATCGTTTCGGAAATCACCCACCGACGAACAATCCAATGCATCCAAGTTGCGATCGCTCGTTTTCCTTTCGGATACGTTCGTCGAGTCCAGGACCCAAGACACGAGCAATGAGTATTTCTTGGCTATCCAGATCGCGAGTCGAAATGTCGATAAGCGAGTTCGATCGTTGGTACGTTCAATTGGACGGACGTCCGGTTGCTATTATTGAAGACCCAATCGAAGCTGACATGTTCTGGTTTACATGGGATGTGGTGCAACTGGGGGAGACAGCAATACCAACAGATTTGTGGGACTACTCAACGGATTCCCGCCGCTCATTCCGCCATATCGAAACCGACGAACTCGATCCCGGAGCGTTTCCTGGTGGCAAAGGCATGCTAGAATCTGGAAGAGTTCTGTTACGCGGTCCACTCCGGAATAGAGGGCGGCTCATAGACGAACAATATCGTGCACCGGAGTCGCGGATTCGGCGTTTACTCCAATGGATCATTTCCTAGCCGCGACTCGGTGACGATGGTCGTTCGGACATTGAAAGGTAGTAAAAATGCAAACAGTCTACCTTGAGACATCTGTAATTGGATATTTGGCATCTAGACGTAGTTCCGATTTAGTAGTTGCGGCGAACCAACTTTTGACGTTCGAATGGTGGACTGACCATCGGTCTAAGTTTGAGCTTTTTGCGTCTCAAGCGACGGTCGATGAATGTGCTGCTGGCGACGTCGTTGCTGCTCGCGAACGTCTACTGTTTCTCGATGGATTGCCGATACTTTCGGTCGATTCCCAGACGCTGGTTCTTGCCGAGGCCTTGATGAAGCATGTCGGACTGCCTGAGAAGGCAGGTGTTGACGCGATCCACATTGTTACAGCCGCACAAAACAAGATCGACTATTTGCTTACCTGGAATTGCAATCATATCGCAAATCCGTCGTTTCGACATAGAATAGACCAAGTACTATCGGATTACGGCTTTGCTTCCCCAGTCATTTGTACGCCGCAGGAGTTGCTTAATGTTTGACGACCCAATTGTTGCTGAAACAAGATTGCAACGGGATTGTTACGCCGCCTCGTTTGGGTACGATCTCACAAAGATCGTGGCAGACCTACAGGCGAGGCAAGGCAAGGACGGCAGACGAGTCGTTGATCGCCGGAAAAATGCCGAACAAAACGATGCACCCAAGCCCCCGAACGTCGGTTTTACTGATGGTGCGTCTACTGCGACGGCTGGGTGATCGTTGGGCGTTATGCCCTGTGAATAAACATGAAGCTCGACCTTCGACAATTCATCACACCAATCATCAAGCAGATTGAACTTCGTGTTTGCGATTTCAATCTTGCTACCAACGTCAGCCCCGGCGAAACGGGCGACACTATCCATCAGATTGTACTGGGGTTTCAATTTGACCAAGCCGCATGGGTTGCTTTGGTCTTCGATACTCGTCCAGATGCCGACCCTGTTTACGATGGAGAGTGGCAATCAACCATCGAGGAAAACACACTCGATTGTGATGTTGGCCAATGGATGGAAGCCTATGAGGAAATCTTTGAAAACGAATCAAATGTTACATTCACGACAGTGGATGGTAAGACAGTCAAGGTCGGCCCATACAAGGATGACGACGAAGATGCCGAGGAACGCCTCACTACTCAACTCGCCGAACTCTTTGGCAGTGTATGTCGCGAGTCATTAAAGAACATCCAATCGCGATCGCTGTTTTCGTCGATGCCCCTAGCCATCACCGCGTGTCTTCGCGTCGATGAACACGAGTGCCAGTACGCTTGGCCTGACTACGACTCACGTGGTGGTGACAGCGATGACGGACGCATTACGGCCAGCTAAGGGCATAAATCGCGTAAGCCTGCCCGTTGCCGGGCACCCTCCCCACACCACCGACTCAATCAAACCATCACCTTCACCACACCAGCTACCTTGGCAAAATCATCCTCGGTAACCAGCAGGTAGCTCTGCTGGCGGGAAGCTGCGATCCACCTGCATCGCAAATCATTTGGGCTGCAGCCTCAAGACCGTCAAACACGAGCTCGAAACTCTCCGTTTGGCCGGCTGCATCGAGTTCATCGGTCCGAGCAAAACTGGGACTTACCAGCTGGTGGGAACGTGAATGCGATGTTGGATTTGCTACAATTCCATCATTGTTCGAACGAACCGGTGGCTAATAGCAGAAGTTATTTAGGCAATTCAAAGCAAATACATCATGTTCCAATCGATATGTAAAGGTGTTATTGCTGTATCACTTTGGCTTGGTGTTGGGGCCAGTATCTCTAGCGCTCAGCCTCCCAAAGAGATCACCAACAGCATCGGGATGAAACTGGTGCTGATCCCCAAGGGGACATTCATGATGGGCTCACCCGAGAGCGAGAAGGGCCGTAATGAGAACGAAACCCAGCACGAGGTGACGATCAGCAAGGACTACTACCTTGGTGTACATGAAGTAACGCAGGCACAGTACGAGAAGGTGATCGGTAAGAATCCGAGTCACTTTCAAGGGGCAATAGTTGGTAACGAGAATGCAGATCTCCCTGTAGAGAATGTTTCATGGCATGATGCCGTCGAGTTTTGCAAAAAACTATCGGAATTGCCCGAGGAGAAAAAAGCAGGTCGTGTGTATCGACTGCCGACCGAGGCCCAGTGGGAATACGCATGTCGCGCTGGTAGCAAGACGGCTTATTCATTTGATGATGAAGAGGGTTTGCTGCCCGAGCACGGTTGGTTTAATCGCAACAGTTCTAACCGGACACATACGGTTGGCCTTTTGGAGCCGAATGCCTGGGGTCTTTACGACATGCACGGGAATGTTTGGGAATGTTGCAGCGACTGGTACGAAGAATATCCAAAGGGTGCAGTCAGCGATCCGACTGGCCCAAAAGAGGGCTCGCTCCGCGTGTTCCGTGGCGGCAGTTGGGACGTCGTTGCCGCGGATTGCCAGTCGGCGTTCCGTTGCAGGCTCGACCCGTCGATCAGGCTCGACAGCGTCGGCTTCCGCCTTGCCCTGAGTCCATCCGGAATCCCCAAGTCGCCGGAGGCGGACAAGTAGAGCTTCCAAATTGAAAACGATCAGTGTCATTGTTCGCTTGACCCTGTAAATCGAAATTGTGACCCTGTAAATTCTCAGGGGTTTTTTATGTGACCCTGTAAATGACCCTGTAAACGAAAAATCGTGACCCTGTAAATTTGGATCGGTCTTGAAATCGTGACCCTGTAAATCGGGTTGCAAAGAAGTTGCAAGTTGGTCGCGATGGATGGTGTTTCGAGTCGTCTCAAACAATGAAATCGGCGCGCGTCGTATTTCGCGTCGCGCGTGGTGTCGAAGTGCGAGTTTCCCAGGGCATTTGTAGGTTGTTCGGTTCCTGTCCTCTCCGCTGCAAAACCAAAGGTTTTCCCAGGGTTTTTCGCATTTCTGGCCAGTTCCTTTGGAGTTCTGTAGCGCCCATGCAACTCGGTGCATGGCGCCTGCGGCGTTGTATTTCGCGTCGCGCACCCCAAATCGAGTCGTTTTTCGAGTCGCGCGAGTCGGCAAATCACTGGGGTTTTGCATCGCCCAGTCTGGCCACGATCTACGCCCGTGGAGGCGGTAGGATTCGAACTATCATCTCGAATTCGACGCACTTCACAACCCAACGCGAGCTTCATTCTCACACTCGGTCGCCCTCGCGCAGTTGGCTTCACCTCGTGCTTGTTCCCTTGAAGTGGTCATTTGGTATACTGGTGTCCTAGAGATTCCTATCTCGTATAGGGGACTTAAACCTCACAAACCATACCCATGACGGGCGTACCCAATGCGATGGACGCGAAGGGCTCGATCGACCGCGCGAACTTGCGTTGAGTTCACGCCTCGTCCTCGGTGATGTCGGTCGTTATCCGATTTCAGGTGACTATGATGCAGCCAACACCGGTTCACGAACATTCGCTTGCTGTCATCATTCGACTCCTCAATCTTTTTCCAGGCGTGCATGCAGCTGATGCGATGGTTTGCGATGAGGAAAGCGTGCATATTCGCTTTCGATGTAACTCATTTGACTCACTTGGATTGATCCAACGCTGCGCAACAACTTCTAATGCAGGAAGGTTTTTCGTTGTGGAAGCCGATTTTCGCTCCAGGTATGACACTGAGGGCACTGACATGTGGTTTTTTATGGACATCGAATCGGAATGGAATGAAGATGGCACTCCAAGAAGGTCAGAGATATTTGGAGTCTTCCTAGCACGTGTCTTGAAGACAAGTGGACTTCTTTCGCCGGAAGAATCGCATCAAATTCAGGAAGCGTGGAACGCGGAGCCGTTGTAAACGAATCGTCGACGAAATCGGGTAAGCCTACCCGTTGCCGGGCACCCTCCCCACACCACCTAGCACTCCACCATCACCTTCGCCACGCCGGCTGCCTTGGCAAAATCATCCTCAGTGACCAGCAGGTAGCTCTGCTGATCGATCCGTGGCGAGTGGCCGAGCCAAGAACAGACAACGTGCAGGGGGAACTCGCGTTGCAGTTCTGCTTGCCGGCCCGCTCGCATCGAATGGAACAATCGTGGCCAACCCGAGAATAGGCCGAAACAGCCTATCACTCCACAAAATCCTTGACCCGCTCGTAGGTGCCTGATATCGTTCAAGGTCGGATCGAGGCTAGCTTGCGTGATAGGCTGCATTGGTGCGGTCTACAGGGGTTAGGCTGATCCGTATACAAACAAGTTCGTCGGTCCAAGAGTAGTGACAAGTAGTGCACGCAATCGGCAGTTTTCACGAGGAGTTGGTCGCCAAGTCATGAATCGGACATCCCTTCTGTTCATTGGAACCGGATCCGTTGCGTTGATCGAGTGGCTTTTATTTGAACTTTTACGCACTCCCTATGCACCTCCACGAGACATGTTAACCCTGCTCGGGCAGGAGAAGTATCAAGTTGTTGGCTTCATGTGGTTCTTGGGTGCTGTTTGGATTTCGATAGCGATCTGGCTTTTGTTCACGTCGCGGTTGACGCTTCGTCAATATCTTTCGTTCACAGCGATGATTGCGTTTTACGAGCAGCAGGCAAAGTCCCTTGAGCAGCAGATCAAAGCTAAGGAAAAAGAACAGGTCATGTTGATCAAGCGCCGCGAAGACGTTGAGAACCGTATGCGTGCTTGGTAGACAGCAACGAATTTCCTGCTCTGGGCATTCGAGAGCAAGCGACGGAACTCGGGTCGGTTTGCGGACTCGGTTCCGGTCAGACCATGGTCTTCATACCACGTGATCACCCGGTAGCCACTGCGCTCGGCGAGTGCTTCAACTCTGCAGTCATGCATGCATCTCATTTCCTGGTCATTCGGGTTACTCGCGGCTCGCCAAAGTGAAATGGCCACGCTCGGTTTTGCGGAATCGGGCGTCTTTGCCTTTGGTGTTGATCTCCCGAAGGATAGAGGCGTAGAGCGTCGCTTCGGGTGTTGCGCCACCAGGGCTAGACCACAGGCCATCAACCTGCATGGCTTCCACCATCGCCTTGCAGTTCATCGCATCCTTCGATTTCCCGAGGACGACGATCGCGGCTTCGATCTGGCTCATCCGCTTGGTCTCCGTCTTCGATTCCTTCGCGGCAGGATTGGCGACAGTCGCGTTCTTGGTAGCTACTTTGGCCGTTTGGGCCTTGGTAGGCTTCTTGGCGTCACATGCGGTCTTAGTCGTCTTGGCGGTTTTGGTCTTGGTCGTCATCGTTTCGTCTCCTATTGCAGAATGGATCGGCTGGGTTTGAGCTATCGTTCTGTTCCGGTCATGAAAGCGATTACCGCCGAGAGGCGATGGTTGATCTCTTTTAGGTTGCCTACGTGTCCCCAGTTGATCGGTTGCTCGTCGTCGCCCGGCGCTGGTAGATCGAAAAGCAACTCGCCGATTCGCGCTACGAGGTCTTGGGCGACTAGGTGCTCCTTCTCGTAGGCGGCTTCGGCGTTCATCTTGGGTTTGGCGTTCTTCATCGTGGGGTCTCCGTAGGATTGAGGAATTGTCTCGTTTGTACGACGTGACACATGGAGCCATGCGGTTTGAACGACCTCAAGCCGATTCATGGAATTTGTAGCAGCAATTCCAGAAGTTTTTCGAAGCCCACGTATGTCGCATAGAATCGCATGTGTTGCGATGTCGCCATGGCCGTATGGTTTGCGGGTGGTCGGCAGAAAACGCAACGCGGCGCAAACGTGGCGATCCAATGAGAGAACGCCACGATTAGTTGCGTGGCGCTCTTGGGGTACGTTACAGATTCCGTTCTAGAGGATCGCGCCGAGTCGGCTGCGCTTCATGGCTTCGATCGCTTCGATTGCGTAGAAGTGCTCCGTAAGCAGCGGGCCAGCCGTTTGCGATTGCCGTGCGTCGGCTATCTCGAGTGCTTCGGCCAATGTATGTAGGCCTTCGATCGCCTTGTAGTAGGCTTCCCGGATCTCTTGGGCCTGGTATTGGTCCATCGTGCGAAACGCGTCGCGAAGAAACTTCTCGTTGGCTTGGTTTTCATTGGTGGTCATTGACGTTGCTCCATGTTTCCAAACTTGATTTCGTTCGGCGTGAGTTACATTCAGCAATACTTCTTTGAATTACTCAAGCCGATTCAGAAAGTCATTGCTACCTTGGGCAAGTTTTCCGACGATTTGCGATTACGGATCGTGTTCTTTTCAGATTGCACGTTCAGTTGCACGCATAGCTCCAGAGGCTCCAGTGGAAAAATCTGATTCGTTTGTTCAAGATTTTTCTTGACTTGCATGAGTCGTCTGCTCCAATCGGGAACGACTCGCCTTGAGACGCCGGTCAGAGACCTCTCTCCTTCTGACGCCACAATCCGACGCTAACGGTTTCGGTTTCGGAACTTTCTCGCTAGAGATTCCTCGCGTCCCTGAAGGTGTTCGATGGCTCGCAATCTTTTCCGCTCCCTCAACCTGTTCGACAAGAAAGGTTTAACGGTCGACGGCGCTGGCTACAGCAACATCCCCGTCGGCAGTTCGATCGCGACCGATGGTTCCCTTGCTGCCAGCGGTGGATTGCAACTCCTGGAAGTCCTCACCCCCGAACAGTCCCTGATCTATCGCTCCAATTCCCTCGCCAAACCGATCATTGCCGTTGATACCCAGTTGGCTCCGGGCGTCGCCGTTCCCTCGGCCATCAGCGCCCAATTGACCTTCGACGGCACCGCAGGCACAAACTATTCGTACTCGACGGCAGGCATCACCTCCGGACAAGCCATGCGGTTTGTACTCCAAGCCGACGGCTCGTCGCTCCCCACGGGCATGTACGATTATTCGCTGGCCGTCACCCTGACTACCTCCGGCGTGAACCACACGCAGACCTTCACCGGCAAGCAAGCCATCGTCAACCGCAACTCCAGCGAGTTCGGGGCGGGGTGGTGGCTGGATGGTTTGGATCGCGTCGTCGATAGTTCCTCCGGAGCGGTGCTCGTCAAGGGGAATGGCGACACCCTGTGGTTCCCCAAGTCGGGCTCGAATTATCTGCATGCTGCCGGAGACGTGGAGTATCACACGTTTGTCAAAAACGGCGGTGGAACGTTTACGGTGACCTCCAAGACCGGAATCGTCTCGAACTTCTCCACGCTGGGACTGCTGACCATCGCCTACAGCGCCTCCGGGCTACCGACTAGCATCACCCCTCCGGACCCGGATAGTGCCGGTCCGTTGTCGTCCCCCGTGACGGGGCTGGCCTACGATGCTTATGGGAGATTGGTCACGATCACCAACCCTGACTCTTCGACGCAGACGTTCACTTTCAACGCCAGCAATGGAACGACTGTGCGCACGATCACCACGGAGTACGATGCTGCCAGCCAGATTACGTCCCTCTCCGACCCTTCATCGACCATCGATTTCACGCTCGACAACCTGGGGCGTGCTACTGCGGTGGCTCAATCAGTCAACGGCTTGACTCCGACCGTGACGCTGAATCAATCCTTCGACGTCATGAGCAACCGAACCGAACTGAAGGCGACCATCGGCTCGACCTTGGACTTTAAGAACACCTACCAGTACGACACCTTGCAGAGACTGACCGACATCGTGCAGCAAGGCCAATCGGGCGGGAACGCGGTCACGGCAAAGCACTTGACGTTCGCATACAACGCGCTGAGTCAGAGAACGGAGATTGCCCGCTATCAGAGCACCGGAACGAGCAACGCGGTGGCAACGACGGACTACACGTTTGACTCCGCCAATCGCCTGAGTGGCATCGCGCACGAACAGGGCGCCACCGATCTCAATACGTATGCGTACACCTATGATCCCCTCTCAAGAATCTCAACGATCGTCTCGACGGCGGAGGGAACAGATACGTACTCATACGATCAGACCTCGCAGTTGGTCGGCGCTACGCATACAAGCCACTCGAACGAAACCAATGGTTTCGATGCCAATGGGAACCGGAATACCTCAGGCTTCACCACGGGAGCCAACAACCAGACGACGGCTGGCCTAGGATTCACGTACGTGTACGACGACGAAGGGAACCGGATCACCAAGACGGAAACGTCCACTGGAAAAATCGAGGAGTACACTTGGGACCACCGCAACCGGTTGACCAAGGTTGTGTTCCGCAACACGTCCGGAGGTTCGATCGTCAAGCAAGTCGAGTACGAATACGACCCGTACCATCGCATGGTCCGTCGGGTCTACGATGCGGACGGTGCTGGCGGAGGTGCGGCCACGAACCAGTACTGGGTTTACGACCAGGGGATCAATGCGGTCTTGGAATTCGATGGCGCGAGCGGTTCGGACCTGGCTCATCGCTACCTGTGGTCGAACTCGGTAGATGAGCTGCTTGCGGATGAGATCGTGACAAGTCTCGGCTCGGGAGGTAACGTCCTGTGGGCCTTGTCGGATCATCTCGGCTCGATTCGCGACATTGCGGACTACAACGAGGGCAGCGGAGTCACGTCCGTCGCGAATCATCGAACGTGGAATAGTTTTGGAGAGCTGATTGCCGAGACGAACGCTGCGGTCGACCTATTTTTTGGTTTCACAGGAAAACAGTTCGATGAGGCGACAGGCTTGCAGCACAATTTGTTCCGGTGGCTGGACCCCGAGCTAGGCCAGTGGCTGAATGAAGACCCGATTGGATTCCACGCTGGCGATGCGAATATCAGGAGGTATGTAAGCAACGTCACTACAAAACATACGGATCCAAGCGGTTTGGACTATAACTACGGATGGTGGACTCACTTCGCGGACGCATACGCAGATTACTTTAATCCGTGGAATGGAACGCCAGGCGGCGATAGAGAAACAGAGTTTGCACAGTACGGTCAAATTACTGCAGGAACTCTGATTATTGTCGGAGCTAGTGGTGCCGTGATAACTTATGCAACGGGTACGGCGGGCATCGTCGTGTATGAGGGATTTAGCATCATCCCAAGTGCTGCCGCGCGAGCACACCTTGTCGAAATGGAGGCTGCTCGTCAGGCCGCAAGGGAAGCCACTCGACGAGCCGCTGCAGAGGCTGTAAGACAAGAAGCTGCGATCAAGGAGTACATGGAATATGTGAGACAACAAGCAGCCAACAAAAGCATTCGGCCCCGCATTCGACCACCCGGCGATCCATGGGGGCTTTGACGTGCCTGTTCAAATCCGTTTAGAATTCACGTTCTTATTGACGATTCGCAATGAAGACATTCCATATTACATGGCGTCCAAAAAAGAGTAGATCAAACACAGAGAGTAACCGCTCTTGGCTTTGTAAGCCGTTAACAACTCTGTTGTACCATGAAACGCCAGAAGGAGAATCCATACTATCTCCATTGGAAAGGCTTCGGACCTCACGAGTTGCGAGGGGAAGACTTGGATTGTACTTTTTGCTTCGAAGTGCTTTCAATACAGGATGCGAAGCTGTAGTCCTTAACATGCAAAGTGAGCAAATATACCGCACTCACCCGAGTGAAACCAATTTCTATTATCGACCTCCTCCACCTTGCTTGATACAGGAGTTCATTGATGCAGCGGCTGCAGCTTCGCGTCGAGGACTAGTCTACTGTTTCGATTTCAACAGTCATTCAACCTGGCGCGCATCTCCCGAGATTGAAGGAATGAGACTCGTTTTGCAAGAAGAAGTTGGTCAGGCGTACTGGGATACCGATACATTTGTCATGCATTCAATCATCGAGGTTTACCATGAGCATGATTTTCCCGGGCGGAACATTGATGCCTCATTTAATCTATTCATACATTCTTTGTGGGAAAAAATCGGGGATGCGTTTAAAGGCTTCAATATTTGCGACGAGGCGATTGCTGATGACTATTGCCTGGAGACCCCCGCAGTCCTGGCGACGCATTTGTTGAGTTTGGTGAATAATCGCTGGATAAGACCAGCATCTCCGCGAGTCATGACTCTACTGCAAGATTTTGCGAAAGGGTGAGCGTTGCAGGGTCCCTTTGGTCGGTGCCAGGCACGATTGGCACTGTCGGATTGTTGTAAGTTCTTTCATTCAAATGCGTAATCGCCCTTCGCCAGTCGCTTCCGCAACTCGCCCTGCTCCGCACCACAACATTTGGCACTTTTGCGTACGAAAACTCGGCCAGCCGCTTGGCGGCTAGAGAGTGGCGTCGAGAAAGCGGAAGGTAGCGGCAAGTCGTGTCGACGGCAGTTCATTGCGAAATCGCGGAGCACCCCCTGGCCCTTGGATCCTGAATCCGTCGCTCGTGCGCTGTCGCGTGCGCTGCCCGTGCGCTGCCTGTTTCACGGCGCGCGTCGGATTTTGCGCCGCCTCGTTTTGAAACCTCGATTTTCCCAGGGATTTCGCGGGTTGTTCGAGTCCTGTCCTCTCCGCTAAAAAACCAAAGGTTTCCCCAGAGTTTTTCGCATTTCTGGCCAATTGCTTTGGCTTTCCTGCACGTCCATGCACGTGCATGCTTGCACATGCTGCGTCGTCTAGTGCGCTGCCTTGGCCCCTGGTGAGTCGTCCAGTGAGTCGCCAGAGTCGCCTCAGAACCCTCGTTTTTCCAGGGAAAACAGGTGGTTTTGCAGCGGAGGGGGTAGGATTCGAACTAGGTGGGGACGGTTGCTGAGCGGATGAACTTCAGTGAATAACTCCCGTGATCAGATTCTTCATTGACTCCGTCAGGGTTTGTGGGAATCAATTTAAGGTACTGATTC
>Ga0315904_10010031_pt1 | contig 12303 bp, 11 predicted proteins | sample LakEriMetagenome_6_FD_203529 | JGI IMG/M metagenome (GOLD analysis project Ga0315904, IMG submission 203529) | Freshwater fungal communities from buoy surface, Lake Erie, Ohio, United States - Buoy 12 MA120 | ecosystem: Environmental > Aquatic > Freshwater > Lake | place: USA: Lake Erie, Ohio...
GCCTCGAAAGGAATTTTATTTTGCTGCTGCAGATTCTCCAAATCACGACTCGCGCCGTGCTGTGTGTGAACCTCGTGGACGAAGCGCGCGCGCACGGGATCGACATCGACTTGCGTGGACTTTCCCGCGATCTGGGGATTCCCGTGATCGGCGCGGCAGCGCGGCGGGGCGAGGGTTTGCAGGAACTTCTCGCGGCGATTCGCGATGTGGCCACCGGGCAATTCATTTGCGAACGCCGGGTGCCTGACATGACTCCGCCTGCGCTTCGCGGCGCGGTGGAGGAGCTTTCCCAAAAACTCCGCGCGGCGTATCCTGCGATGGAGAATCCCGCGTGGATCGCGCTGCGCCTGCTCGAAGGCGACCCGCGCATCGTGGCAGCTCTGAAAAACGGGGAGTTCGCCACATGAGCGCGCCGAATGACATTCTGCAAGAAGCCGAGGCGATGCGCTGGGAACTCGGCCCCCGTTTCCAAGATGAAATCGCCGCGCGCGTGAGCGGCGAGGCGTCGGAGTTGGCAGGCCGTCACATCCATAGTCGGGGCGACGGCTCGCGACTCGCGTGGCAGCGCCGACTCGACCGGATTTTGACCGGCCGCTTCACCGGCATCCCCGCGATGGCGTCGATTTTTGCCCTCGTCCTCTGGCTCACGATCGAAGGGGCGAATGTGCCCTCTGGAATGCTGGCGGAGCTGCTCGTCGACACGCTGCACCCGTGGCTGAAAACGCAGGCGCTCGCTCTCGGAATGTGGCCGTGGCTGGCGGGTCTGCTTTTCGACGGCATGTATCTGGCCGGCGCGTGGGTGGTGAGCGTGATGCTCCCGCCGATGGCGATTTTTTTCCCGATGTTCACGCTGCTCGAGGATTTCGGGTATCTGCCGCGTGTGGCGTTCAACCTCGACCGGCTCTTTCAAAAAGCGGGCGCCCACGGCAAGCAAGCGCTCACGATGACGATGGGCATCGGCTGCAACGCGGCGGGGGTCGTGGCGACGCGCATTATCGATTCCCCGCGCGAGCGCCTGATCGCGATCCTCACGAACAATTTCTCCCTCTGCAATGGTCGCTGGCCCACCCAAATCCTCATGGCGACGGTCTTCGTCGCTGCCGTCGCTCCTCCCGCGCTGGCAGGCGTGGTCGCAGCGGGCGCGGTGTTTTCCGTGGCCGTGCTGGGATTTCTTTTTGCTTTCGGTTGTTCCTGGGCGCTCTCGCGCACCTTGCTGAAAGGCGAATCCTCGACCTTCAGCCTCGAACTCCCGCCCTACCGTCCCCCGAACTTGCTCCGGACGCTCCACACCTCGCTCGTGGACCGAACGATCTTCGTGCTCTGGCGCGCGGTGGTTTTTGCGGTTCCCGCCGGTGCCGTGATCTGGCTCGTCGCGAATGTCCACGCCGGCGGCCAAAGCCTCGCCTGGTGGGCGATCCAAGGTCTCGATCCCCTCGCCTGGGTGATGGGCCTCACCGGCGTGATTCTTTTGGCCTACATCATCGCGATCCCAGCCAACGAAATCGTGGTGCCGACGATTCTGATGCTGACCGTTCTCGTGAGCGGCAGTCCCGTCGCCGATGCACCCGCTGCGGGGGTGATGTTCGAAGCGGAGGACAGCGCGCTCCACGCCATGCTCGTCTCGGCCGGTTGGAGCACGCTCACAGCCGTGTGTCTCATGCTTTTCAGCCTGCTCCACAACCCCTGCTCCACCACGCTCTACACGATCCAAAAAGAAACCGGCGACTGGCGTTGGACCACCCTCGCTGCCGCCCTGCCGCTGGCTCTCGGCTTCATCGTTTGCTCCTCCGTGGCCTTCGTCTGGCGGTATCTGGCGGGATAGTTTTCTCTTAACGGGTGGGATCAGTGAGCCGGTCAGAAGAATTTTCCAATCTTTTCTTCACAGTCTCCCAAGAAAGCATTTCTGCATGGCAATCGGCGAAAAGGTAGTTCGCCTGTTTACCATGACGATGCACATCGACCAACTCCTCGAAGGCATCAGGAGGAACTTGGTCACCGTAAAATTGCGAAAAATGAAAATGATCCATCGTGAACTCCGGGGTGGCTTCCGCAAAATAGATCGTCTCGGAAGGACGATCGATTTTCGAGAGGTAGGAGTAATCCAAAAAAACCGCCTGACACGGATTGGGCGTCAGCATGTCGTTAATTGCGTAACTGCGTTCGCGGGTCTTGGATGGATCTGATGGGCACTTAAACTCGATATCGTTTCCAGAATAAGGCTGCAAGGTCACTGCCCATTGATTCTCCGCTCCCTTATGGGAAGTCATGGGCAGTTTCATGTTGTTATCCGAGGCGTAGGCCAATGCAGCGATTCCGATATTTCGCATGTTTCCAAGGCATTTAGCCGCTTTCCCTTTTTCTGCAGTCGATTCGGCCATCTGCAACCCGAGGGCGACCAAAACTGCAAGAATCGCCATTACAACAAGAATCTCAACCAGAGTGAAAGCGTTTTTGCGAACTAAGGAAGGTCTGATCTCCAAAGCTGATTTATTGTGAGCTTCTGGAATGTAATGAGAGCGTCTCGCCTGCGAGCGTGAGTCTTTCAATGTCAGGCGAGACGCCTGACCTGCATAAGAGCTATCGAATATCCACAACATATGAGACTTTGGTTTTATTTAGATTTTTTCTTAGCTTTTTTTGTGGAGTTTCCTTTGGCCTTTTTTGTTGAATTCTTGGATTTTTTTGTGGAATTTCCTTTGGCCTTTTTTGTTGATAATGCTTTTTCGCTTTTCTGCGGCTCAGATGGTCCTCCTGAGCTTGATGCCCATCCAGAGATGGGGCTAGGGCTTGAATTGCCAGAGGGATTTGGATTCCCACTTGGTTCGTTGGGGTCGGTTGGCTCGCTTTGCAAGGCAAGTATTTGAATTGCTAGAGGCTGACTACCCGATCCCCCCGCATTCGTGGCGCTGATCATCACGGTTGCGTTGCCCGCTGCGCTCGGAGTGCCGCTGATCAAACCACTGGTGGCGTTGAGCGACAAACCGGCCGGGAGGAATCCAGAGACCAAATAGGAGGTCGGGGTGTTGTTAGCCGTGATTTGATGGCTGAAGGCACTGCCAACCGTGCCGTTGACCGTGGCCGCGCTAGTGATCGCCGGCACTCGGGCGAGGATTTGAAGGGTCAAGGACTGATTGCCAGACCCGCCGCCATTAGTGGCGCTGACCGTCACGGTTGCGTTGCCCACCGCGCTCGGAGTGCCGCTGATCAAGCCACTGGTGGCGTTGAGGGACAAACCAGCCGGGAGGGTTCCTGAGACCGAGTAGGAGGTTGGGTTGTTGTTAGCCGTGATTTGATGGCTGAAGGCACTGCCGATAGTTCCGTTGACCGAGGCTGTGCTGCTAATAATCGGTTTCAACGGAAGAATTTGAATTGCTAAAGACTGGGTGGTTGATCCTCCGGAATTGGATGCTCCTATGGTCAATATTGAATCCCCGGGCTCGGTAGGCGTTCCGTTAATTCTACCCGTTGTCGCATTAAATGTGAGACCCTGGGGAAGGCTGCCTAACAAAGAATACAAAGTCGGCGAGCTGCTTCCTAATATTTTGTAGCTGAATGCGCTTCCAACCCTTCCACTTGTGGTTAAGGCGCTGATGATTTCTGGAGGTGATAGAGGGGAAGCTTCTGCGATTTCAATAAACAGTGCGGCGCTTCCCGAGCCTCCGCTATTGATGGCGCTAATGGTGACGGTTGCGTTACCCGCCGCGCTCGGTGTGCCGCTGATCAACCCACTGGTCGCATTGAGCGACAACCCGGCTGGCAGCGTTCCGGAGACCGAATAGGAAGTGGGATTGTTGCTGGCTGTAATCTGATGGCTAAACGAACTGCCGACCGAGCCATTGGCGGTGGATGCGCTGCTTATCACTGGGGCTTGGGGGAGGATTGTTATTTCTAATGAGCGGCTTCCAGTCCCATCGCCGTTGGATGCTGAAATTGTTGATGCAAAAAGCCCGGATTGCGTCGGTGTTCCGCTAATAAGCCCGCTGCTGGAGTTTACTGTTAATCCTGCAGGCAAGCCAACTGCCCCGAAGCTGGTCGGGACGCGGCTCGCAGTGATTTGATAGTTAAAAGAGCTTCCAACTGTCCCGTTCGCACTCGCAGGGCTGTTGATTACAGGAACGGGCGGTGTGATGGACATCAACAGGGTCGCGCTACCAGTAGCACCATCGTTATTGGTTGCAGTTATGCTAATACTTGAATTTTGAGCTGTTGTAGGAATTCCTGAAATTACCCCAGTCGAGGCATTGATAGACAGCCCGCTTGGCAACCCCTCTGCGCCATAGATGGTAGGGGCGTTGGTTGCGGTAATTGTGTAAATGAAATCCTCTCCGGTAGTTCCGGTTTTATTTAGGCTGCTGGTTATGACAGGCAGGGCAGCAGCTCTGATTGCTAAGTTAACCCCATAGTTCCCAATATCTGAACCTCCATGATTTCCTCCTCCCACAAAAATGGAGTAATTTCCCGTTGGCAGTGTAAATGTTTTTTTTACAATACCATCAGATACTCCATCACCTTCAATATCTGGATTGGAACCATAGTTTGCTGAAGTTCCATCCGCAGCGTGGCCGACATAGAACAACTCTCCAGATGCACCTTCATCATTTGCAATCGTTGAATTACCAAGAGCATCCAACACCCCTTCGTGTGCCTCAGCAACCGCCAAACCGCTGTAAACCGTGAAGGCAGGCAAAAATCTTGGTCCACTGTTATCAAACGGATAAACTCCAGCACTTGTTGTAGAATTAGTCGTTCCTCCAGTTGCTGTTATTACGAAGGCTCCGACTGCCCCGCTGACCGTTAGCTTAAACCATCCGCCATCATGGCTGTCTCCAGAATCAGAGTTGGCGGCTTTGGCCCAGCCGTAGTCTTTTGATATGTTTTTTACCGTAACGCTTACATTGCCGTTAGTCAGATTTCCACTGTTACCCGTTATGCTCCAATTTCCTGCAGAGTAAGTCCATGTCCCGAGATTGCGGCCAGTGTAGGAGATGTGGGCCAATGCACTGCAAACTGACAAAAAGACCGCTCCCATCATGAAGAGGAAAAAGTTGTTTTTCATAACGAGCTATTAATTGGCTCTGGAAATCCTCCCAACCCCGGATCAATCACCGAGGTTGGGAAGTTGCGTTAATTCTTACTTTTTAGCTTTTGTTTTTTTCGATTTAGCCTTCGTTTTTATTTCAGAACTTGCGCTGGCTTTCTTGAGTTTTTTCTCAATTTCGTTGCGCAGGCGCTTGTTGCTTTTGCCGTTGGCATTTACGCCAAGTGCTTCAGCGATGCCTTTGATGGTTTTCGTGTCGCCTGATGAACTGCTGGCGCTCGAAGCCGTTTGTTGGGAAACGCTTGGTGTAGGCGCAATCGCCTGAGCGCTTACATAAACGCCGTAGGTGGGATAGGTTCCTACTTGAACATCTTGCGAAGCGTAGTCAGCTCCACCTACAAAGATGGAGTAGTCGCCTGCTGGCAGGTCGAGGAATGTTGCTGTCAGATAACCATCTGCAGTTCCATCTCCTTCAATGCCTGTGGCATTTCCAAAGTTTGCCGGCGTTCCATCCGCTGCATGGCCGATGTAGGTGAAGGAAGCAAGCCTCTCCGCGATTAGGATTCCGCTAGTCGAATCGCCCGCCGTAACATAGGTCGGATCGTTGCCGATTGACCAGTTATTGAGTGCGCGGAAGCTGCCCTCCGTGCCGTTCCCTCTGGAACTCACCGAGAGCGGCGAACTGTCATGGGATAAGGCCTCCGTGCGTGCCACGACTGTGCCGTTTCCAAGAGTCTGGTTAACGCTGACCGTTCCTTGCGCCAAGCCTGAATACAATGAGACCGCTGGAAGGAAGCTGTTGGCTGTGCCATTACCTGCCGTTTGATTGCCTCCAGAATTTCTTGCAACAGTGATAACCACCGAAGCCGTGCTGCTCAGAGTAAATCGGAAGAACCGACCGCGGTGGCTGTCGCCATAATCGGAATCGGTGGCATCCGCCCAACCGAAAGAACTGGAGATCGTTTGGTTGCCGATGACAACTGCCCCTCCCCCGACTTCAAGCGTGCCAAAATTCCGACCTGAATAACTGATGTGAGCGGAGGCGTTCTGCCCCGCGCCAATAAGAACCGCCGATGCGACGGCTGTGAGAAGAATTTTTTTCATAATAAAAGATAGTTTGTAATGATTTGAAACTCGGAACCTGAGCCCGTGCCGCAGCCACATGGCGGCGGAAAGAATTCAACACGGGATCCGACGCGTCCGAAAAAACGCCGGTTTTATTTGCAACGCGAGGACGGGCGACATGCCCTCAAAGCGGTTGAAGCCACGCGTCGGCTTAACAAGCAAACGGTCTTAGGCCGTTACAATATTCCCGATGGGAACCGGCACCGGCGGTTTGGAAAAACACGCCTCATGCCACTCATCCATGGATCTTGGAAAATCAAAACGAACCCAATGCCGCGCGGGCAACAGATCGCTCATTACTACCGGAAACAACTCGTTCTTTTTTTCCGAAGCGAAAACCAAGGGCGCGTTCTGTTCCTTGCCTTTCGCCTCCTTGATCGAATCGCACATATGGCAGGGGTGCTCTCCGTCGAAAGTTTGCTTGGCGGCCACCAATAGAGATCCATTTTGCTGAGTGAAGGACCAAAGCATTTTTCCCCACGCTACGGCTTGCAGAACGCCGAAGTGACCATTTACCAGAATAAACAGTGAAGCTATAGCGGCTATTCGTCCGAATCGTTGAAAATGTCCACTCCGGGAATTCAAAGTGGGGGTTGTTAAAGAGAGATTCCGCGTAAGAGTCAAGCACCCTCCTGCGAGTTACGGATTGATTTCGGGATGGCGAGACCGCATGAAAGCGGGATGAGCAAGCGCCAAGTCAAACCAACTCCCATGCCGGGCGGCATCTCCACGGCGGTTGTGGGGATCGTGGATTCCCCGGAGGCGCTGAAGGCGGCGCGGCGCTTGACTGCGAAGGAGGTCGATTTTCTGGAGTGGCGGGCGGATTTTCTCGGGACGGGAATCGTGGAGTCTAAGATTCCGTGGATCGTCACGGCGCGGCATCCGGCCGAGGGCGGGCAGAACGCGATGTCGCCTGCCGCGCGGCGCGAGGCTTTGCTGGAAATGCTGCCATCGGCCGCGCTTGTGGATGTCGAGATTCGCTCGCTGCGCGGGATGGATGCGGTTTTGGGCGAGGCTCGGAAGGCGGGCGTTGGCGTAATTGCGTCGTTCCACGATTTTCAAAAAACACCACCGGCGTCGCGATTGGAGGATTTAGTGAAGCAAGCAAGCGACGCCGGGGCGGATGTCCTGAAAATCGCCACGCGCACGGACTCGCCGGGGGATGTCGCTCGGCTTTTGAATTTGCTCGAGCGCTCGCCTCTCCCTCTGGCGGTGATGGGGATGGGGCGGCTGGGAATGGCCTCCCGCGTGATGCTCGCGGCGGCGGGGTCAGTTTTAAACTACGGCTGGCTGCATCGGCCGAATGTCACAGGACAATGGTCGGCGCGGGAGTTGCGGGGTGTTTTGACGGCGCTTCGCGCCTGAAGATAGGGACGGCTCGGCGAGCCATCCGGGGTTAGATTCCCTTTACGGGCTGGCCGCAGAGTTTGGCAAAGGCCTCGGCTTGGGACTGGGTGAGGACTTTTTTGATCTCGGTGGATTGGTCGATGCGATAATCGCGGAGAACTTCGAGGCGTTTATCGTGGTTCATCGTTCCTTCCTCGAAGGAGCGGTTGGATTGAGCGACGAACTCAAGGCCACGGATGCGGATTTTTTCGATTTTGCCGACCTGCGATCTGGAGAGACCGAGCTGTTTTTGCACCTTCGGTGAAAAGACCATCGTGTAGCCAAGCATCCGGTTTTGGATTTCGTGGAAGCGATTCAACTGCGCTGGCGTGAGCACGGCAAGGGCCTCGGCGTTGTTGAGGTCGATCATCGAGAAGAGCCGTTGGTCGGTGGTTAGCACCGAGGGTTTGGGCGACTTCGAGCGTTGGAGGATCGACTTGGTTTTTGCGTCGAGTTCCTTGCGGATCGATTTGAGTTGGGACTTCTGCTTCGAGCTGAGGCCGAGATCGGCACGCACTGCGGCGATATCCAACAGGATCGTAACCGAGCCGGGATAATCGGTGGCGCGGGTGGTGGCTTGGAGCGGCGCGAGGGCGACCGCGAAGGCGACGGCTAGGAGCGCGAGTGTTTTGCGAAAGGTCATCCCTGTTGGAAGCTTTTTGCGATCATTTGTTCAAGCGAAACGATGTCCGCCGCAAATTTCCGGATACCTTCGGCAAGTTTGTCGGTCGCCATGGCGTCCTCGTTGAGCATCCAGCGGAAGGTTTTCTCGTCGATGTCGATTTTTTCGATGTTCGCTTTCGCGGCCTCGGCGGCGTCGAGTTTTTTGACGATCGGTTGGTTGGACTCCTGAAGTTCCTTGAGCAACTCGGGCGCGATGGTGAGGAGGTCGGAGCCGGCGAGTTCACGGATTTGGCCGGTATTGCGGAAACTCGCGCCCATCACCTGGGTGTGGTAGCCGAATTTTTTGTAGTATGTGAAAATCTTCTGCACCGACTCCACTCCGGGATCCTCGGCACCTTGGTATTCTTTTCCGGTCTTGGCCTTATAGTAATCGTAAATGCGGCCGACGAACGGCGAGATGAGTCGCACGCCCGCCTCGGCGCACGCGATGGCCTGAGGGAGCGAAAAGAGAAGCGTGAGGTTGCAGTTGATGCCTTCCTTTTGGCAAATGGCCGCCGCCTGCGCGCCTTCCCAGGTCGAGGCAATCTTGATGAGGATGCGCTCGCGGGGGGTGCCGAGTTTTTCGTAGAGGCCGATGAGGTAGCGCGCCTTCTCGATGGTGGCGTCGACATCAAAAGAAAGTCTGGCGTCCACCTCGGTGGAAACGCGGCCAGGAACGATCGAGAGGATTTCGCGGCCGAAGGCGACGAGTAAGTCGTCGATGACCTTGCGGTGCAAGGCGGCGCCGGTGAGCGAACTGGAGCGGTTGTCGGCGACGGCTTTTGCGAGAAGCGGTTTGTATTCGGCCTGTTGGACAGCCTTGTAGATCAGCGTCGGATTCGTTGTGGCATCCTGTGGGGCATAGGCGCGGATGCTTTCAAAGTCTCCCGTGTCAGCGACAACGGTGGTGAATTGCTTGAGTTGATCGAGGGAGTTTTGCTGGCTCATAAAATCTCGGCGACATTGAGAAGGTGGGGAGGGAATTGCAATCGGTAAATCTTCGATTCATGTTGGCACATTATGAAAACGATCACGCCTGCCGACCTGAACAAGCTCCGCGAATCCGGCACCGCATGCGCCATGCTGGATGTCCGCACCCCCGCCGAGCATGAAACAATCCATGTTCCGGGAGTGCATTTGGTGCCGGTGGATGATCTCGATCCCGAGGCGCTCGCGGCGACCGATGGATTCGGGAAAGACAAGACGATCTATATCCTCTGCCACGCTGGCCCTCGAGCCGAGCGCGCCGCCCGCAAGATGGAGGCCAAGGGATTCCGCGACTGCGTGGTGGTGGAAGGCGGCACCTCAGCTTGGGCAGCGGCGGGGTTGCCGGTGAATCAAACCAACCGCCAAATCCTCCCTCTTAACCAACAAATGCAACTCATCGCTGGCACGATGGCCCTCGCAGGTGCGGTTCTCGCCTTTCTCGTGAATCCCGCGTGGGTGCTACTCTCGGGCTTTGTGGGTCTCGGGTTGGTCGTCGCAGGGGCAACGGGGTTTTGCCCGATGGTCATCGTGCTGGCAAAAATGCCCTGGAACCAAGGCTCGAAAAAAACAAACTGCTGCCCGGCTTGAGCGGCGGCATCAAGCGCGGAGCCTGAAAAACGACTCCGCCGTGCGTGTGGTGGTGGCGGCGATTTCGTCGAGGGAAACTCCTCGGACTTCGGCGATTTTTTCGGCGACGAGGCGGGTGTGGGCGGGCTCGCAGCGTTTGCCGCGATGCGGCACGGGCGCGAGGTAGGGACAGTCGGTTTCGACCATGAAGGCATCGGCGGGAATGGAGGTCACGACCTCGCGGACGGGCTCGGCGTTTTTGAAGGTGACGATGCCGGTAAAGGAAACAAGATGGCCCAGCGCGAGGATTTCGCGGGCTTGGTCAGGCGTGTTGCCGAAGCAGTGGAAGACGCTGCGCAGTTTGCCCGTGTAATTTTTCAAAATCTCCAGCGTGTCGTCCCAAGCATCACGCTGGTGGATGACGACATTCAGTCCGAGTTCGGCGGCGAGGTCGAGTTGGGCGGCAAAAGCCTCTGCCTGCGCGGCTTTGTAGGCTCCGTCGATGATGGCCGCCTCGGTGTCCTGCGGCATCTCAGCTTGGAGCGCGCTGATGGCGGGCGCGGAGGCGAGTTTTTCGGAAGGGAGGTGGTGGTAGTCGAGGCCCGTCTCGCCGATCGCGGCGACTTTGGGGTGGGCGGCGAGCTGGCGAATTTCCGCGAGCCAGTCGCCTTGCTCCTCATCGACATTTGTGGGATGCAGGCCAACGACGGCGTGGATGTTTTCGAAGCGTTCGGCCAGCGCCACCGCGCGGCGACTGCTCTCCACGCCGGTTCCGATGGTAATGATGCGGGTGACGCCGGCCGCGCGCGCGGCCTCGATGAGCGCGGGCAGGTCGTTGGCAAAATCGGGGTAGTCCAGATGCGCGTGGGTATCGATGAGCATGGCCGGAGCTTGAAGGAATCAGGGCCGCGTGGCGAGCGGCGGATTGATCACGCGCGCGGGTGGAATTTTTTGATCACGGCCTTGAGCCCGCTGTTTTCGACATGCGTGTAGATTTGCGTGGTCGAAATGTCGGCGTGGCCGAGGAGTTCCTGGATGATTCGCAGATCGGCACCGCCGCCGAGCAGGTGCGTGGCGAAACTGTGCCGCATGAGGTGGGGGTAGACATTCATCTCCAGGCCGGCGCGGGCGGCGTATTGCTTGATGAGTTGCCGGATGCGGGGAGTGGTGAGCTTTTTTCCACGGATCGAAAGGAAAATCTCGGCGCCGGTTTTTTTAGTCACGAGTTCTGGGCGTTCCTGCTGGAGGTAGTCGCGGATGGCCTTGGCGGCGGGCTTGCCGACTGGGACGAGGCGGGTCTTATTGCCCTTGCCGGTCACTCGGATGAAGCCCGCGTCGAGGTCGATATTTTCGAGGCGCGCGTTGCACAATTCCGAGACGCGCAGGCCGCTCGAGTAGAGCAACTCCATCATCGCGCGGTCGCGGCGGCCCAGCGGGTCGTTCGGCCCGATGCTCTCGAGGAGCTTTTGCACCTGCTCGGGGCGGAGGGTTTCAGGAAGGTGCTTTTCGGGGCGAGGCAGGACGAGTGTGGCAGCGGGGTTTTGAGGCCACGAGCGGCGCGCGGTGAGAAACCGAAAGAAAATCCGGATCGCGACGGCGTCGAGCCGCACGGATGATGTCTGCAAGCCGGAGCGTTTGCGAAAAACCAAAAAGTCGGTGATCTGCGTCTGCTCGACGCCCTGCCAATCGCGGACGGGCGTGTTTTTTCCCAGCCAATCCAGGAAAACCTCGAGCGAGTATTGAACGAGAAGTTGGTATCTCTCGGAAAGGCCGCGCTCGGTGGCCAGATACATGAGGAATTCTTCGATGTCGGACTTCATCGCCGCGCGGAGTTTCCCCAGCCACGCAAGCCATGGCGAATGATTTCGCGGGGTTTTTGCGTTGAGGATCTGGGAGCGATGCTGCATGGTTTCGGGTCGTTATGAAAACCCTCTCGATCGCATCAGGCATTTTTATCGCCACTGTCTTGGCGGCTTTTTCCCAAACCCAACTCGCCCCGCTCCCGCCGGACGGATTTGTGACGCTTGAGCAAATCGTGCAGGAGTTTGCGAACCAGCCCGATGACGCGCTTCAAAAATACAACGGAATGCGCATTTGCGTTTATGGTCGCGTGGGCAAGGTCGAGCAATCCGATGACGACGATGGCGATCCGCTCGCCGTTTCGATGCAGCTCCAAAACCAGACCACGCCTGATGTGAAGGCGTTTTTCGGGCAGGAGGACTTTCCATCCGGCGTGGTGGATGTGGACGACGAGCAAAACAAAGCGACCGTTTACCACAGCGACTGGGCGGGCAACCTCTCGAATCAAAAATCCTTCATCGTCGGAGGCGAGAATGTCGCCATTCGCGGCACTTTCGACAACTTCGTGGCCGGTGACATCATTCTGAAAAACAGCTTCAAACTCTCCCCCGAGGCCCTCGCGCAGAAGCTCTCCGAGCACGGCATCGCGACCGAGTAACTTGAGCGATTTCGTTTATCCGAAAAACTACGATGTCATCGTCATCGGGGCCGGCCACGCGGGCATCGAGGCGGCCATG
>Ga0315904_10010033_pt1 | contig 12301 bp, 9 predicted proteins | sample LakEriMetagenome_6_FD_203529 | JGI IMG/M metagenome (GOLD analysis project Ga0315904, IMG submission 203529) | Freshwater fungal communities from buoy surface, Lake Erie, Ohio, United States - Buoy 12 MA120 | ecosystem: Environmental > Aquatic > Freshwater > Lake | place: USA: Lake Erie, Ohio...
CCGGAAACGAACTGCGAGGAAGCGCTGGCATCTATTTCTAGCTCACCACCTAAAATTTCACCGGTGGAAGAAATGGTGAAAGGCAGAGTTTCAGGGTTTTCAGCAGTTACCTGACAGCCAAGTTTTTGTAGGGAACCGATAGTTGCAGACATCGGTCTAGCCCGAGCCGCTAGGTCACCGTCGAAACGAATGGTTCCTGGAAATAATGCCGCTACTGGAGGTATAAAGCGCATGACTGTCCCAGCTAGACCGCAATCAATCCCTGTATTTACAGGGATGTCAGTGGTTGCAGGGACAATAACTATGTCACCCCCCGAAGTTCTGCTGATTTGGGTTCCAAGTTTCACCAAGGACTCGATCATCAGGGCAGAGTCTCTGGATTCTAGGGGAGCGATGAGTTCAGAAGGACCGGAGGCTAAGGCAGAAAGGACTAACTCACGATTGGTAAGTGATTTTGAGCCAGGAAGCCAGACATCTCCAGCCAAGGGGTGGGAAATGGTCGGTGCTAACCAACTTTTTTCACCAGTTGGGGAATAATTCGGACTCTGCATTGGTATCTATTCTATCTGCCCCCGTTTTTAGCTTTCGAAGTGGAATCTCGAGCTTCTTACCAACAGATAGCCAGGCCCCATATATATGGGGGTTAAAAATTCTAAGGAGAGATAACTAATAACCATTCAATTCATAAATTACAGCAGTAAACCGGCTCGCAAGCAATATCGAGTCGAGGCAACCATCCCAGCAACTAAGCGTAAGCAGAAAGCAGGTCACCCAAATATGACAAATGAACTAGGCATCAACGACGATTCCTTACGTTTGCTAGCCGATAACTACGTATGGCTTCGCTACACCTGCCGCAGAGAGAACTTCAAGCAGGAAGAAGAGCTGTTTAGCCTCGTCGTGGAGAAAGCCCTCGGTAGCCTATCCGGCTTCAAAGATCAGGGTTACGGCATCAAGCCGTGGCTTCGTGTCATCGTGAAAAACACAAATAAGGACCTGCTAAGGACCACCAACGTTGAAAATTCCAGACGCGCTCCAAACGTGGTTACTTTTGATGGTGATGGTGGCGAACAGGTGGACATCTTTGATAACCCAATTGATGAAGCCCTCCACGCAATTTCTGCTGAGGATCGCTACATATATCTTCAAGAGCTAGGAAACATGGCAAAAGCGTTGCGCCAGCTTGAAGAGCCATTCCAACAGACCATTCGTCTATGGCTGACCGGATACAGCTACAACGAAATTGCCGCCGAAATGGGCGTGAGCACTAACACCGTGGGAACTCGAATCCACCGCGCTAAGCAAGACCTGCGTAAACTACTAAAAGATTTGGCCATCGAATATGGCTTTTCAAGCAAAGACAAGAAAAAGTAAAGGGAAAATGCAATGACAGTTTTCAACTGCCAGCAAGTTTTGGATAAGGCAACGTTTTATCTAGATAACGAAGTAATCGAAGAAGAAAAAGTTGCCATTGATAGTCATCTCAGGGAATGTAAAGCTTGTGCTGAGGAGTATGCGGTTGAAGCTCGAATCTCAAGCATGATCATTTCTTCAGACTGGAATCCGATAAGTACCGAGGATTTAGTTCAACAAGCGATGATCAACTACATGCAAAAGCGGGATATCGACTAGATTTCCTGGTCTGGAAGATCTAGCCAGCGGTACCAACCCTGATTTAGCACCAACCAGGCGATTAGACCATGGCCAAGTTGACCAGGTTGACCAAAGCTCGAATTGCGAAGTTCGGCGTTAAATCCCTGGTGGTCAATTAGTGGCCTGAAGGCATCGACAAATGGCAGCGATCTTCTCGCCGCGACATCTTCAAAACCAGCGGCAAGGTGTTCAATCTCATAATTCAATTGCGGGTTCCTTGATGGAATCGGCGAAATTACAAAAGGTTGAATACCCTTGCTGGTGGCGGTGTCTAAAATGTTTGCAAGATTTAATCTAGAGCGAGACATCGATATTCCAGCGTTTATGTCATTCGGATTTAGACAAACTAAAAGTCGATTGTCAGTTTCATCGGAAAAGCGTCTGGCGCATTCATCAAACCAGATTTCACTCAGTCCCGCGGTAGTAATCTCCGGTATTGGCAAGCTATAAAAATCTACCCGTGGATATTCGCTTTGGGTTTTTGCGATGACTCGGCCAACCCAACCTAAACCTTTTGGGTCACCCCCAGCGCTAACCAGATCGTCACCGACGATGACGATTCGGATATTGCGCTTCGGCTCATTCATTGATTAGGCGAAAGCTCTCTCAATAAGATCGGCTTGCTCGGCCGCGTGGCTCTTAGCCGAACCAGTTGCTGGTGAAGCGCTTGCTGGTCGGGAAACCAACTTGGCTACTTGTCCGTTCATGTATTTCGGCAGGAATAGACCGATGTATGTCCATGGTCCTTGGTTTGCTGGCTCATCCTGAACCCAGACCAACTCGGCATTTGGATACTGGGCGTATACCTGCTTGATCTCATCAACCGGAGTTGGGTAGAGCTGCTCGACCCGAACAATCGCGGTGCTCTGATCATTGCGCTTTTCGGCTTCTGCCAAAAGATCCCAGTAGACCTTTCCTGAACAGAACAATACCTTCTTGACCGACGCTTTATTCAAGGGTCTTGGCTCATCGATAACGCGCTGGAATGAACCGGTGGTGAAATCTGCAACAGTAGAGGATGCGGCTTTTAGACGAAGCATCGACTTCGGTGTGAAAACAATCAATGGTCTTCTAGGTCTTGAGTATGCCTGCTGGCGCAATAGGTGGAAATGATTTGCTGGTGTCGAAGGCTGGGCCACGGTCATGTTGTTCTCGGCACAGAGCTGGAGGTATCTTTCGATTCGCGCCGAGGAGTGATCTGGTCCTTGACCTTCGTAACCATGAGGAAGTAAAAGCACCAGAGATGAATGCTGGTTCCACTTTTGCTCCGCTGAGGAGATAAATTCATCCAAGATGGTTTGGGCACCGTTAGCAAAATCACCAAACTGTGCTTCCCAAAGCACCAGGGCATCTTCGCGTTCTACGGAATAACCGTACTCAAAACCCATAGCTGCATATTCGCTCAGCAGCGAGTCATAGATGTAGAACTTGGCCTGGTTTGAACTTAGGTTTCTAAGCGGCATCCACTCTTGGCCATTTACTCGATCGTGGAATACCGCGTGGCGTTGCACAAAAGTTCCGCGCCTAGAGTCCTGCCCGGCCATGCGGATATTTACGCCTTCAACAAGCAAAGAACCAAGGGCAATTAGTTCACCAAAGCCCCAGTCGATTCCGCCTTCGCGGCTCATCTCAACTCGCTTAGCTAATAGCTGCTGCAGCTTTGGATGAACATTGAAATTCGGCGGCAGGTTGTTATGGGAGTCACCGATGAGATCCAAAATCTCTTTTGAGATTTTGCTTTCACGGAATATCTCCGGGTGATCGCTAGCCGTGGTACCGATGCCCACCGGCTTAGGCACGATTTCGGCTGGTCTTGAAGTTGCCTCGTGGACCTCAACGAAAGCATTTTCTAACTTCGCCTGGAAATCAGCGTTTGATTGCTCGTATTCTTCACGGGTGATATCCCCTCTGCCAACAAGGGACTCTACATACAGGGTTCGCACCGAACGCTTAGCTTCAATTAGTGAATACATCAGCGGCTGAGTCATCGACGGGTCATCACCCTCGTTGTGTCCGCGACGACGGTAGCAAACTAGATCGATAATGGCATCCTTGGCAAATTTTTGTCTGTAGTCAAAAGCCAATTGAGCAACCCTAACCACAGCTTCCGGGTCATCGCCGTTGACGTGGAAAATAGGAACCTGAATACCTTTGGCAATGTCAGTTGCGTAAACAGTGGATCTTGACATTGACGGTGGGGTAGTAAAGCCGACCTGGTTATTGATCACGATGTGAATCGTTCCACCGGTGCGGTAACCTCTGAGGCTCATCATGTTGAGTGTCTCTGGCACTACACCTTGACCGGCAAAGGCAGCATCACCGTGAATAAGAAGTGGCAGTACTGGATATTCGGCAGGAGATTTGTCTAAACGATCTTGCTTAGCTCGAACAATTCCTTCGAGCACTGGATTGACCGCCTCTAGGTGAGATGGGTTAGCTGCCAGATAGACCCTGGTGTTGTTTCCAGCAACCGAGGTGAAGACACCGGATGTGCCAAGGTGATACTTCACATCTCCAGAACCCTGGACCGATTTGGTATCCGTGTTACCTTCAAATTCCTTGAATACCTGTCCGTAGGTTTTACCTGCGATGTTGGTAAGCACATTCAGGCGTCCACGGTGAGCCATTCCGATGGCTACCTCATCTAAGTTTGCATCGGCGGATGCTTGCAGGATCGCATCCAAGGCGGCGATGGTTGACTCGCCACCTTCCAGGCTAAAGCGCTTTTGACCGACGAACTTAGTCTGCAAGAAGGTCTCGAAAGCCTCAGCTTCGTTTAGTTTTTCTAGGATGCGAAGTTGCTGAGCTCGACTTGGCTTCTCATAAGGGCGCTCCAATTGCTCCTGCATCCATTTACGCTCTTCTGGAGAGTGGATGTGCATGTATTCGATACCAACTGTTCGGCAGTAACTATCACGCAGAATTTTCAGTACATCGCGAAGCAGCATCTTTGGTTTGCCACCAAATCCACCGGTCTTTACCACGCGGTCAAGATCCCAGAGGCTTAGACCATGGGTTAACACATCTAGGTCTGGGTGGCTACGCTGCTTGTATTCCAAGGGGTCAATATCGGCCATCAGGTGTCCGCGAACACGATAGGCGTTGATTAGCTCCTGAACCCTGGTTTCTTTGCTTCTGGCTTCCGCGTCGTCGGTGTCTATCGACCAGCGAATTGGTTGGTAGGGGATACGAAGGTCAGCAAAGATTTCATCGTAGAAATCACGTTCGCCAACTAGTAGCTCATTGATAATGCGAAGGAACTCTCCGGAGCCAGCACCTTGAATAACACGGTGATCATAAGTTGAAGTGAGGGTTATCACTTTCGAGACACCGAGTTTAGCTAGGTGCTCCTCGCTCATTCCCTGGAATTCGGCGGGATAATCCAATGCACCAGCACCAATGATGCAGCCCTGCCCCTTAGTTAGTCTTGGCACTGAGTGAACAGTTCCAATTCCACCAGGGTTGGTAAGCGATGCGGTGGTTCCTGCAAAATCTTCTGCGGTGAGTTTGTTATCTCTTGCCCGCTTTACTAGATCTTCATATGCGGCTAAGTATTCAACGAAGTTTAGTTTTTGAGATTTCTTGATATTTGGAACAAGTAGCGCTCTGGTGCCATCAGGCTTAGGGATGTCGATTGCTAAACCGAAGTTGATATTAGCTGGCGTGACTGACGCTGGTTTACCTTCAACTTCTTCGTAGTAAACATTTTGACTTGGAAATTCTTTCAAGGCCCGAATAATTGCGTAGCCGATGATGTGAGTGAAGGAAACCTTGCCACCACGAGTTCGAGTTAGATGGGAATTAATCACAATTCGGTTATCGATGAGAAGTTTTGCCGGTATCGCTCTCACGCTGGTTGCAGTTGGAATGGTCAACGAAGCATCCATGTTGGCAGCCAAAGTCTTGGACATGCCCTTGAGGATATTTACCTGATCCTCGGTCGCGTCTTCGATATCACTAACGCTCTGTGAAACTAGTTGGGCTGGAATTGGAGTTGGCTGTGGCTCAACTCTCGTGGTCCTAGCTACCAGTGGGATTGAACCGGTTGCTGGCTTTTCAACGGCAGCATCAGCTTGAACTACGACCTGCGGGATAGCCTGAGTCTGGGGACGAGTCTGATGATATTGCTCGAGAATGGGCAACCATTCTTTATCTACAGAGTCTGGATTTGCAAGCCACTTGGCATACATTTCCTCGACTAGCCACGAATTAGCGCCAAAGTCCTGACCGGATTGTTGGTTGTCGCCGGACAACTGCTCACCTCATACTTTTTGGGGGAAATACATGCTTAAGCCTACCTGCTATTGGCTTTTGGCAATTTATCCCCAGAAAATAGGGGTAAATCGGCCATCGGCTATGCTTGAAACTGTTATGGATCCTGATAATCCCGACCCGAAGCGGCTTGAGCATTGAACGAATGGTTCTTGCTCGCCCTAGGAATCTTACTCACCCTAGGCACCGGCATATTTGTTGCCAGTGAGTTCTCCATGATCAACCTGGAGCGCACTGAATTAGAAGCTCGCCAGGATCGTGGTGAAAAGGGTCTAAGCCTTAGCATTCGAGCACTTAAGCGAACTAGCACGCACCTTTCCTCGGCCCAGTTGGGCATTACTCTGACTACGATGCTCACCGGGTTCTTAGCTGAGCCCTCCTTGGCAATCTTGCTGGAATCTCCACTACGGGATCTTGGTCTTGGTGAAACGGCCATCCGAGCAACCGCGCTGACCATATCGCTTATCTTGGCAACTATTTTTTCTACCCTGATCGGCGAACTCATTCCTAAGAAGCTAGCCCTTACCATTCCACTTCAGGTAAATAAGGCTGTAGTTCGATTTCAACTAATTTTTAGCTGGATATTTGGCTGGTTGGTTTGGCTACTTAATGCCACCGGTAATGCCATAGTTCGGGCGATGGGAATTGAACCAAAAGAGGAATTGTCTTCAGCTAGAACAGCAGAGGAACTTACCTCGATGGTTCAGCGCTCAGCAAGCCTAGGGGCTATGGAACAGCGCCATGCCGATCTAATTACAAAAACTCTGGCGCTATCGCAACTAGTGGCAGCTGATGTGATGACGCCACGAACCAAACTTGAGTCTTTAGATGCAATAAACACAGTGCAAGATGTCATCAAACGTTCTGATGACACCGGTTTTTCTCGATTCCCTGTTTTTGATGGTTCCGATGATGACATAACCGGAATTGTCCACGTCAAAGCCGCCGCTTCGGTGCCAAGAGAAAAACGTGCACTAGTTCCAGTTACCGCAATTATGGTTGAGCCTTACCGAGTCCCAGAGACAATTTCCTTGGAGAAGTTGATGGGTTCGCTTCGTTCGCACGGCCTGCAGATTGCGGTAGTGGTTGATGAATATGGCGGTACCGCAGGTATTGTCACGCTAGAGGACTTAGTCGAAGAGTTGGTTGGTGAATTAGGTGATGAGCACGATAAAGCAAAAATTGATATTCGCTCAGCTAAGGATAAATCAATCACCTTCCCAGGAATGTTCCGTCCAGACGAATTAGAAGAGAAGTTGGCAATTATTGTTCCAGAAGATGGCGATTACGAAACTGTCGCCGGTTACATGATGGCCAAACTTGGCAAAGTTGCCGAGGTAGGCGATGAAGTAGTGATTGACGGTGGAGTACTTCGAGTTGAGCGTATGGATGGTCGACGTGTTGATCGAATCAAGTTCATACCAGAACCAATCGAGGTGAAAAATGACTGAAGCATGGCTAGGTCTTTTAGCTCTGCTCGGCTTGCTATTAGCAAACGGATTTTTTGTCGGCGCGGAATTTGCGGTGATATCGGCTAGACGTGCCCAAATTGAGCCACGAGCCGAGGCGGGATCACGTCCAGCTAAGTTGACCATCAAGGCCATGGATAACGTAGGTCTGGTGCTTGCCACCTGTCAGCTGGGTATCACAATTTCAGGTTTGCTAATACTTTTGGTAGCCGAACCGGCCATTCATAAACTTCTCGAAGATCCACTTCACCTGTTGGGCCTTTCCGATGCTTTAGTTACTGTGGTGTCTTTTGCCATAGCGGTACTTATTGTTTCCTTCCTGCATGTACTTATCGGTGAGATGGTGCCAAAAAACATCTCCTTCTCAATACCTGAGCGGGCAGCGCTAGTGCTAGGCCCGCTTATTTATGGTTTGGCAATTCTGGTTAAACCGATTGTTTTCGCCCTAAATGCCATAGCTAATTTCTGCCTCAGAATATTTGGTGTCAAGCCGGTCAATGAAACTAATTCTGCATTCACCATTGAGCAGGTTGAAGATATCGTTTCCCACTCAACTCGCGAGGGTGTGCTTAGCGATGAGACCGGAGCAATTAGTAACACCTTTGAATTTACCGATAAGCAGGTCAAGGATATTTTGGTATCGGTTTCCGACGTTGTCACTGTCGGTCTGAGCGTTACCCCTCGAGAAATCGAACAACTTGTTGCCAAGCACGGCTTTAGCCGTTACCCGGTGCTAGATGAAAAACAAGAACTCGAAGGCTATTTGCATCTCAAAGATGTTATCGATGCCGATGAAGAAGATGCCGATCAGCCGGTTCAGAGAAAACTAATTCGTAGTGTTAAAAGTATCGGTGCCGGGGTTGAACTTGAAGACGCGTTGGCGCAGATGCAGCGCGGGCATCAACACTTAGCGGCAAATTTTGATGAGTCTGGAAAACTTCTTGGCTTTATTTTCCTCGAAGATATTTTGGAAGAACTTGTTGGCGATATCCAGGATGCTACTAGACGGGATTAGTCGCTAGGGTATGTTCCACGAACATACTGATTAGGCCAGTAATCAATCTCCACCCCGAGTTCATGAGCAGCCCTGAGTGGCCAGTAGGGGTCCCTAAGCGATAACCGACCAATCATGATTACATCAATTTCGGTTTCTTGTAAAATTCGTTCGGCCTGCTCTGAAGAAGTTATTAGCCCAACGGTGGTTACCGGTGCTTCTAATTCTTCAGCTAACTCCTTTGATAATGGCACCTGGTAGCCCGGGCCCACGGGGATCTTGACTCCGGCAATAATTCCACCGCTAGAAATATCGAATAGGTCCGCACCAGCTTCATAGCACCACCTTGCCACTTCAGCACAGTCAGCAACAGTGAAGCCGCCCTCTTGGTAATCGGTTGCCGAGAATCTGATCAGAATCGGCATTTCGCCAATTACAGCTCTCATTCTTTTAACCATTTCCACTAGAAAACGAGCGCGATTTTCTGCGCTTCCGCCAAACTCATCACTTCGTTGATTAGTTAGCGGTGATAGAAATTGATGAACTAAATAACCGTGGGCAGCATGAATTTCTACCATGTCAAAGCCAGCACGAACCGACCGCTCGGCAGCGCTAACCCAGCTATCAATCATCTGGTAAACCTCTTCGGTGCTTAGCTCATGCGGAGTGTTGTATTCCGGAAAAGCTTCAGCTGTTGCTGAGACCGGCTGCCAGCCGCCATCGGTTTCGGTCATCGCACCATCGCCTGACCAGGCTCGGAATATGCTGGCTTTTCTTCCTGCATGGGCTAACTGAATTGCCGAAAGGGCACCGTGCTCTTTGATGAACTTATTTATCGGTTGCCAAGCTAAAACTTGATCTTCATTCCAGATGCCAGTATCCCAGGGGCTGATCCGACCCTCAGGGCTTACCGAGGTTGCCTCACAAATGATCACTCCGGCACCACCGATGGCTCTCGAACCTAAGTGAACCATGTGCCAGGTATTGGCAATTCCGTCTTTGTTTTCACAGGAATACTGACACATCGGGGCAATCCAAATTCGATTTCTTGCAGTCAATCCGCGCACTGTGATTGGTTCAAATAGCTTGGTCATGGCTTAAGCCTAACCACCTGTATTGCTCCTAGACTTGAGCGGAGGGGGAATAACTAGGAGAAATGTTGCTACTGAAACGCCTGATTGCAATGCCAAGAAATTTTTGGTTCATTTTGCTCGTTGCGCTTCTTGCTCAACTCACCCTGATTTGGTTTGGCACAGCCTCCGGGGATCCCTTCGGTGATGTCCGTTATATCTACGATGCCTGGATTAGCAATATGCGACTGGGCAGTTACCTTTTGGGCCTTACCGACCCCTGGGTTTATCCATATCCCGCTCAGATCCCGCTCTGGTTAGCCGATTTCGCTTCGCCAAATGACTACCTTTCCGGATGGTATCTAGTGGTGGTTAATACCAACATGCTACTGATTGCATATCTTTTAGGCTGGGGGAAGAAAATGGATCGGGCTAAAGCGGTTTGGTTTTTCATCGGCTGCGTATTCCTAATCGGCCCGGTCGCAATCGCACGCCTCGAAGTCTTCTCAGTTGCACTGACTTTGATGGCAGCCGTTTCCTTTTACGAAAATAAAGAATCACGATCGATTCAGTTATTCAACCTAGCCACCTGGATTAAGGTTTCACCTTTTGCCAGCCTCGTTACGGTTTTTATCGTTACCGATAAAAAGAAAAAGTTCGTCATCAACATTGCTATTGCAACAGCTGTAATAGTTGGTATCGGCTTAATCTTCGGCAGAGCAGAGAATTTGTTTAGCTTTGTCGGCATGCAAAGTGGTCGAGGGATTCAAGTTGAATCAAGCATCGCTGTTATCTGGCTTATCGCTTTGCTTATCGGTATTCCCGGTATCAAGACCTACTACGATAACGAAATAGTCACCTTTCAGATTTCTGGATTCGGTGTTACCGAGGTCGCTAGCGTAATGACCATAATTCAGTTCCTGGCTCTCGGAATTACCATTTGGCTCGGGTTTAGAGCCAAGGTAAATGGTGCAGATCGAAACACGCTTTTTGCCTGGTTGATGCTCACTGCAACCCTAGACCTGCTTGTCTTCAACAAGGTCGGTTCTCCGCAGTATCAGCTCTGGGTGGTTGGTGCAGCATTTTTTGGTGTGTTAGCTGCTATTCCAAAATGGAAAATGGTCAGCGTAATAACTCTGGTGACGTCCGCTCTTTCTTGGTTGATATTCCCAGTTTTCTACGGATCTTTACTAGATGGCGCTCCGCTTGGAGTCGGATTACTAATTCTTAGAAATCTAGGAATTATCGCCATCCTGGTTTATGCAAACCTTCAATTAATCAAATTAGGCAACCGGCCAAAAGTATTAGCGGGTAGCAGCAAAACCTAGCTCTAGATCAGCGATGATGTCATCGATAGTCTCTAATCCGATTGAAAGCCTGATTAGTCCTGGCGTCACCCCGGAGGCTAATTGTTGTTCCGGATTAAGCTGAGAGTGAGTAGTGCTGGCCGGGTGAATTAAAAGTGATCGAACATCACCGATGTTGGCGACGTGCTTGAACATTTTTACCGATTCGACAAACTTCTCACCCATGGCTGAGCCGCCTTTGATTTCAAAAGACATCACCGCTCCGCAGCCCTTAGGCGCATATTTCTGCCCAGCCGCGTAATCAGGTGATGAGGGGATTCCCGCGTAGTTGACAAACTCAACCTGCGGATGTTGCGATAGCCAGTTGGCTACCTTTACAGCATTCTCGTTGTGTCGCTCCATTCGGATGCTCAGCGTTGACATTCCCTGTAATAGCTCGTGAGCACTGGTTGGTGCTATTGAAGAGCCCATGTCTCTGAGCAGTTGGACTCTAGCTTTGACGATGTAGGCGATTTCGTCTCCCAATGCTTCGCAGTAGGTGATTCCGTTGTATGAAGGGTCAGGAGTGGTTAGGCCAGGGAACTTATCTGATTTTGACCACTTGAACTTTCCGCCATCGATTACCACACCGGCAATCACCGTACCGTGTCCTGAGAGAAACTTTGTTGCCGAGTGAATAACGATGTCAGCACCGTGCTCAAATGGCTTAATAAGATATGGAGTTGCCACGGTGTTATCGACAATCATCGGGATTCCGTGGCGGTGAGCAATATCTGAAATTCCTTGGATATCTAAAACTGCAACGCGCGGGTTACCTAGACTCTCTCCGTAAAAGAGTTTCGTATTTGGCTGAATTGCTTTTTCCCAAGCAGCTAGATCATCTTGGTCATCAATAAAAGTTGTCTGGATGCCAAACTTTGGCAAAGTGTATTTCAATAGCGAATAGGTGCCGCCATAAACCCTGGATGAAGCCACCACGTGGTCACCGGCGTTAGCGATGTTCAGAATTGAATACGTTTCGGCTGCTTGCCCGGAAGATAACAGTAGTGCGGCAGTTCCGCCTTCTAGAGCTGCGATTCGCTGCTCGGCATAGTCCTGAGTTGGGTTATTGATTCTGGTGTAGATATTTCCCGCTTCGGAAAGACCAAAAAGTTTTCTAGCGTGCTCTGCTGATTTAAACAGGTATGCAGCTGTGTCGTAGATTGGTGGGACTATAGATCCGGTGGTTGGTTCAACGGTGTATCCGGCGTGGATTTGCTTGGTTTCAAATCCCCAGTTTTTAGAATCATTATTCATCGTCATTGATGCTTTCTCTTTTGGAGTAATACCTTAACCAGCGTAGGCAGGCTTTAGCCGGTTCGGGTTCAACAACGCAGAAGGTTTATGAAACCTTAATGCTTAGCCAAGTTCGTCAAAGGCGAGAGCGGCCAGTAAAGCAGCGCCATCGGCCAATACCGCCTCGTCGTATTGTGCCTTATTAGAGTGATTCGACTCAAGTTTCTCTGGCGCGATACCCGGTTGGGCGGCGCCTAGGAA
>Ga0315904_10010034_pt1 | contig 12301 bp, 10 predicted proteins | sample LakEriMetagenome_6_FD_203529 | JGI IMG/M metagenome (GOLD analysis project Ga0315904, IMG submission 203529) | Freshwater fungal communities from buoy surface, Lake Erie, Ohio, United States - Buoy 12 MA120 | ecosystem: Environmental > Aquatic > Freshwater > Lake | place: USA: Lake Erie, Ohio...
GCTCCCCGGCGACCTCAAGATCAAGGCCGCGAAACTGCGCGGCGTGGAATCCGCCGGCATGCTGTGCTCGGCCAAGGAACTCGGCCTCGCCGAGGTCTCGGACGGCATCCTCGAACTTCCCGCCGATTCGCCGGTCGGCACCGACCTGCGGCAGGCGCTCGATCTCGACGACACGGTGCTCGAGTTCGCGATCACGCCGAACCGTGGCGACGCGATGTCCGTGCGCGGCCTCGCGCGCGAGGCCGCGGCGCTCACCGGCGCCGCCCTCGGCGGACCGGACTGCGCGCCGGTCCCGGCGTCCGCCGGCCGCTCGCCCGGGGGTGTCGGCGCGCTGTCGAAGGGGTCGACGGTCTCGCTCTCCGCCGCTGCGGCCTGCCCGCGGTTCCACCACCGCCTGCTCGTCGACATCGACAACTCCGGGCCGTCGCCGCTGTGGCTGCGAGAGCGCCTGCGTCGCGCCGGGCAGCGCAGCATCAGCCCGATCGTCGACATCACGAACTACATCGTCCTCGAGCTCGGCCAGCCGATGCATGCCTACGATCTCGACAAGCTCGAGGGCGGGGCGCTCGACGTGCGCCTCGCGCGCGTGGGCGAGACCTGCGACCTGCTCGATGGCCGTACTGTCGAGCTCGCGCCCGACGTGCTCGTCATCGCCGACGCCGCCGGGCCGGTCGCGATGGCCGGCGTGATGGGTGGGATGCGCACCAGCGTCACGCCGCAGACGACGCGTGTGATGCTCGAGGTCGCCTGGTTCGCGCCGGCCGCGATCGCGGGCCGCGGCCGTCGTTACGGCCTCACCACCGATGCCAGCCAGCGCTTCGAGCGCGGCGTGGATCCGGAGCTCGGCCGCATCGCCATCGAGCGCGCCACCGCGCTGATGCTCAAGGTCGCGGGCGGCGCGGCAGGTGAGGTCAAGATCGCCGAAGTCACCGCCGAAGATGGCGCTGCCGCGGTCCGTCGTGCGCCGAGCGTCACGCTGCGCCCCACCGAGGTCGGCCGGGTGCTCGGGCTCGAGATGTCCGCAGCCACGATCGTCGAGCTGCTCGGCCGGCTCGGGATCGAGCGCGCGGGCGGTGCCGCCGCGACCGACGTGACGGGTGCGGCGCTGGCATTCCAGTCGCCCTCGCACCGCTTCGACATCGCCATCGAGCGCGACCTCATCGAGGAAGTCGCGAGGCTCGTCGGCTTCGACGCCATCCCCGTGGTCGACGCCCGCGTCGCCCAGGCCATCCGTTCGCTCCCGGCTCGGCAGCTCGAGGAGCAGCGTCTGCTCGACCTGTTCGCCGCGCGCGGCTGGCAGGAGGGCGTGCACTTCGCCTTCGTCGATCCGGCGCTGCAGGAGCGACTGTTCCCCGGTGTGCCCTCGCATCGGCTCAGCAACCCGATCGCGAGCGACCTTGCCGTCATGCGGTTGTCGCTGTGGCCCGGCCTGATCCGCGCCGCCCAGGAGAACCTGCGCCGGCAGCAGGGCAGGGTGCGCCTCGTGGAGCACGGCGTGGTGTTCCCGGTAGGGGCGCCGGAGGCCGATCACGTCGCCGGTATCGCGGTGGGCGCACGCCGTCCCGAGCAATGGGGCGAGGACGCGGCGGCCACCGATTTCCACGATGTCCGCGCCGATCTCGAGGCCTTGGCCGGCCTGGTCGGACACGCGGGCGCGTTCACCTTCGAGTCGGCCAGCCTCGGCTGCCTGCACCCGGGGCGCAGCGCGCGCATCCTGCGGGCGGGCCAGCCGGTCGGTTGGATCGGCGAATTGCACCCGAGCCTGGTCCGTGAACTCGGGTTCACGACGGCGCCGGTGCTGTTCGAACTCGCCACCGCCGCCGCGCTGGCGGTGGAATACCCCTCATTCGCCGAGGTCTCGCGCTTCCCGCAGGTCCGTCGGGACCTGGCGGTGGTGGTCGCCGAGGAAGTCCCTTTCAGTGCGTTGCAGGACGTTGTAACCTCGGCGTCATCCAGCCTGCTGCGTCAGCATTTCGTCTTCGACTTGTACCGCGGAATCGGTGTCGAAACGGGACGAAAAAGTGTCGCTTTAGGCTTGATTTTCCAAGACAAAAACAGCACTCTGACCGAAGAAGTCGTCGAAGGGGAGATGACCGCGATCCGCGGCGCGTTGATCCATCGGCTGGGGGCGTCCTTCCGCGAATGATGCGGACGGACGGTGATCGGGCAACAAGACCGCACAAGAACACGAACCGATGGCGTTGACCAAGGCAGAGATGGCAGAGGCGCTGTTCAACCAGCTGGGCCTCAACAAACGCGAAGCGCGCGAACTTGTGGACCTCTTCTTCGAGGAGGTGCGTACGGCCTTGTCCACCGGATCGCAGGTGAAGCTCTCGGGCTTCGGCAACTTCGATCTGCGCGACAAGAACCAGCGCCCCGGTCGCAACCCCAAGACCGGCGAAGAGATCCCCATCAGCGCCCGTCGCGTGGTGACCTTCCGTCCGGGGCAGAAGCTCAAGGCTCGCGTCGAAGCGTATGCTGGAAGCCAAGAATAACGACGAGCTGCCGGCGATCCCCGGCAAGCGGTACTTCACGATCGGCGAGGTGGCCGAGCTCTGTGGCGTCAAGCCGCATGTGCTGCGCTACTGGGAGCAGGAGTTCCCGCAGCTCAAGCCCGTGAAGCGCCGCGGCAACCGCCGCTACTACCAGCGCCAGGACGTCATCGTCATCCGCCAGATCCGTGGGCTGCTCTACGAGCAGGGGTTCACCATCGGCGGCGCACGCAACAAGCTCCAGGGCGAAGAGGCCCGCAGCGACAGCACCCAGAGCCAGCAGATCATCCGCCAGGTGCGTCTCGAGCTCGAGGAGATCCTGCGGCTGTTGCGCCGCTGACGGCGGGGCGACGCCGGGCGCCACAGGGCGCTATAATCCCCACGCGCGGGCTTTCCCCGCCGCGCGGTTTCCAAGGTTCGGTCGGACGGGACGTGGCGCAGCCTGGTAGCGCACTTGCATGGGGTGCAAGGGGTCCCGAGTTCAAATCTCGGCGTCCCGACCATCCTCCCGCGCAGGCCCGTCCTGCAGCAGCCCGGTCGCGGTAACATCCGCGACCTGTGGCCGCCTCCACTCCTCTCATCCGCTATTGCCTCGACGGTCGCTGGCTTGCCGCCGGTGAGACGGCGTTCGCGCCCACGAGCGGGCTCGTCACGGCCGGCGAGGGCTGGTTCGAGACGCTGCGGGTCGAGAACGGCCATCCCATGTTCCTCGAGGCCCATCTCGCGCGATTGTCGCGCTCGGTCGAGGCTGGGCTCGGTGCCGAGGCGGCGGCGGGAGCGGTCGCCGCGGCGCGCCGTTGCCTGGCCGCGATGCGTCCCGCCTTCGGCGACTTCCCCTGCGGCCGCTTGCGGGTGCTGCTCGCGCTCGATGCCGCGTCCGGGTGTTGGCAAGCGCTCGGCGAATGGGGGCCGCATGTGTCGTCTGCGGCGTCGCTGGACGCCGGCCTCGCGGCGGTCATCGCCTCGTTCCCGCATCCCGGGCTCGGGGTGCTCGGCAAGTCGGCGAGCTACCACTGGTCGGTGGCGGCGCGGCGTGAGGCCTTGTCGCGCGGCGCCGGGGAGGCCCTGCTCGCGCGCGAGGGCCGCGTGCTCGAGGGGTCGACGGGTGCCTTGGTCTGGCATCGCGACGGACGATGGTTCTCGAGCGATTCTCCCGCGGTGCTGCCGAGCGTGACCTTGGCGGCGTTGCGCGCCGCGGGTGTGGCGGTGGAGGCGGGCGAATTGCCGGTCGAGGCCTTGCGCAGCGGCGCGTCGCGAGCCGGATCGTCGCGACCCGTATCTTCTGGACCGTCTTCGTCGGCACCCGTGCAGGGGCTCGTGCTCGTGAGCGCACTGCGCCTCGCGGTCGCGATCCGCGCCTGTGATGGCGAGACGCTGCCGACGGCGCTGTCGTTGGCGGCCGCCGCTGATTGGCGGTCCCGATTGCTCGCGCGTCACGCGGCGGGCGAGGCCTGACGATGTCCACGCCACGCACACCCACCGTGGACGAAGCGTCCGGGCTGTCCCTGCCTGACCTGCGGCACGGCGCAGAGGCGGCGCGTGCCGACGCGGAGCCCTTCGCCTGTCTCGTCTCGGCCTTGGGCCACCCCGATCTCGGACGCCGCTCCTTGCTCGGCACGGGACTGCGCCTCGAATGGCGTTCGACGCGCGAGACGTCGTCGTCCGGTCGTGAGGGTCTCCTCGGGTCACTCCGAAAGGCGGCCGCCGACGCTTTTGCGCGAGGCGCGCAGGGCCTGTTGTTGATGGCCACCCACGAGGCCGTGGCGGAACTTGAGTCGGTGCCGGTCCACGGCGATTGGCTCGACCTGCCGCGGGTGCAACTGTGGTCGGTCGGGCGCGTGCAGAGCGCTGCGGCAGGGCCGGATGCGGCCGGCTGGGGTGCGCCCGGCTGGGGTGCGCCCTCTACGGCATCTGCTGCAGCGCCTGAGCTCTCCCTCGATGAACTATCCGGCTTGGACCCCGGCTGGCATCGCGCCGCGGTGGAGCAGATCCGCGAGGCGATCGCAGCCGGTCGGTTGTACCAGCTGTGCCTGACCTTTCCCGTGCACCTCAAGCCGCCGACGGATCCTGCCGCGCTCTTCGCGTGGCTGATGTCGCGTCATCCGGTCGATCACGGCGCCTGGATCCACCTGCCGGGACTCGAGGTCCTGTCGGCGAGCCCGGAGCGTTTCGTCGCGTTGCGCGGCCGGCAGGTCACGGCGCGCCCGATGAAGGGTACCCGTCGCCTTACCCCGGAGACCGCCGAGGCGGCGATGCGGGACCTTGCCGGTTCGGTCAAGGACCGCGCGGAGAACGTGATGATCGCGGATCTCGTGCGCAACGATCTCGGTCGGGTCTGCGCGCCGGGCAGCGTGCGTGCGGAGGCCCTCTGGCAGATCGAGCGCTATGCGAGCGTCGCGCAGATGACCTCCACCATCACCGGCGAACTGCGCGCGGGGCTCGATGTGTTCGACCTGTTCGCGGCGGCGTTCCCGCCAGGCTCGATGACCGGCGCGCCCAAGCTCGAGGCCTGCCGGATGATCCACGAACTCGAGCGCGGACCGCGCGGGCTCTATGGCGGCGTGATCGGCTGGATCGACCCCTCGGGGGACGCCTCGTTCAGCGTCGTGATCCGCACCTTGCAGGTGCGTGAGGCGCGCGCGCGCTGGGATGTCGGCGGCGGTATCGTGCACGATTCGACCGCAGCGGCAGAGTGGGCAGAGGCACAGGCGAAGCTCGGTCCGCTGCGCGACCTGCTCGGCAGAGGCGCCCTCGACGCGCCGATGGAGGGGTGATGACGCTTGATTTTCTGCAGACCTTGGCGCTCGCGGGCGCCGTGGTGCTCTTTGGTCGTTGGGTATGCACGAGCATCGGCGTGCTCGAACGCCTCAGCATCCCGCCGCCCGTGGTCGGCGGTCTCATCGTCGCGCTCGCGCTGCTCGCGTGGACGTCGACGGGCCGCGCGGCGCCGACCTTCGACACGATGTTGCAAAAGCCGCTGCTGGTCGCGTTCTTCGCGAGCCTCGGCTTCGCGGCGCGTCTCGATCTGTTGCGACGGGGCGGGCCGCAAGTGCTGGTGTTCCTCGCGCTCTGTAGTGCCTTTGCGGTGCTGCAGAGCCTCGTCGGCATCGCGGTCGCCTGGATGTTCGGCTTACCCTCGCTGTTCGGGGTGCTGGTCGGCGCCGTGACGCTCACAGGCGGGCCGGCGACCGGTGCGGCGTTCGCGCCGTTGTTCGAGGAGGCGGGCGTGGTCGGCGCCGGGGCGATCGCGGTCGCGAGCGCGACGGCGGGCATCGTGCTGGGCGGACTTTTGGGCGGTCCGATGGTCGTCCGTCTCATGCGACGGGAGGGCCTGAGCAGCGCTGCATCGGATGGGGCCACGACCCAGGACGCGCGGTCGCAGCCCGATGACCTGCGTCGTGCTGCCGACGGCCGGGCCGGGGAGACCGAGGGTGCGATCACGGCGACCGAGGGGTCGGCCTTCACGGCCGTGGCGCTGCTGCTGGGCATCGTGGTGGTGGGGCAATGGGTCAGCGCGGGCATCGAGCGCACCGGCCTCACCTTGCCCGGCTACATCGGCGCGATGCTGGTCGCGGCGGTGGTGACGAACATCGGCCCCTTGCTCGGGCGTCTGCGTCCCGACCCCGCGGTCATCGAGGCCTTGGGTGCGATCGCCCTGTCCTTGTTCCTCGCGATGTGGCTGATGACCCTGGACCTGACGCGGCTGCACGGTGTCGCGCTGCCGCTGATCGTGAACCTCGTGCTGCAGGTGGCGCTCATCGCGGCGGCCTTGCGCCTCGTGTTCCGGCTGATGGGTCGGGACTACGATTCCGCTGTGATGTCCGGGGGCTTCACGGGGTTCATGCTCGGCACCACGGCGACGGCGCTCGCGGTGATGCGCACTGTCGTCGCCCGTCACGGTCCTGCGCCCCGCGCGTTCCTGGTCGCGCCCGTGGTCGGCGCGGTCTTCATCGACTTCACCAACGCGCTCATCATCGACGCCTTCCTCAACATCCTCCGTTGACGCCTCGATCGAGGCCGTCGGCATCGCCCGATGCGGGGGCGTCCGGGCACCGGTCGTGTGGGGGGCGTAGAATGCCGTCGAGGGCATCCATGACCGCGCGCAGCCTGTTCGACAAGATCTGGGACCCGCATGTCGTCCGTGACCTGGGCGACGGTCTCGCCTTGCTCGCCATCGATCGTGTGTTCCTGCACGAGCGGACCGGGTCGGTGGCGCTCAAGAGCCTGGCCGAGGCGGGTCGAGCGCTCGCCGACCCGTCGCGGGTCTTCTGCACCATGGACCATATCGTCGATACCCTGCCGGGGCGCGGCGATGCCACGCGCATGCCGGGCGGCGAGGCGTTCATCCTCGAGACCCGCGCTGCCGCGCGCGCCGCGGGCATCCGCGTGTTCGACGTGCGCGACCCGCAGCAAGGCATCGTCCATGTGATCTCGCCGGAGCTCGGGCTGGTGCTCCCCGGTGCGACGCTCGTGTGTCCGGACAGCCATACCTGCACGCAGGGGGCGCTCGGCGCCTTCGCTTGGGGGATCGGTTCGACCGAGGCCGAGCACGCGCTCGCCACCGGTACGCTGCGCATCAAGCGGCCGCGCACGATGCGCATCTCGGTCGAGGGGCAGCTCGCGCCCGGGGTGACCGCCAAAGATCTCGCGCTCTTCATCCTCGCGCGGCATGGCGCTGCGGGCGGCGAGGGCTGTGCCGTCGAGTATGCCGGCGAGGCGGTGCGTGCCTTGCCCATGGAGGGACGGCTCACGCTCTGCAACATGGCGACCGAGTTCTCCGCGATGACCGCAGTCATCGCGCCGGACGAGGTCACCTTCGATTACCTGCGCGGCCGCCCGCATGCGCCGCAAGGCGCGGCCTGGGACCGTGCGGTCGAGGCATGGCGGGGGCTCGTGGGCGATGAGGGGGCGGTCTTCGACCGCGAGATCTTCATCGACGCAGGCGAGGTGGCGCCGATGATCACCTGGGGCACGAGTCCGCAGCATGCGGTCGGCATCGAGGGTGCCGTGCCGACCGCCGAGACGAGCGGTGCCACGCCCGAATCCCATGCGCGCGCGCTGCGGTACATGGGACTTGAGGCCGGCCAAGCCCTCATCGGACTGCCGGTCACGGGCGCGTTCATCGGGTCCTGCACCAACAGCCGTCTCTCCGACCTGCGGCGCGCCGCTGCGGTCCTCCGCGGGCGCAAGGTGGCGCAGGGTGTACGCGCGCTCTGCGTCCCCGGTTCGATGTCCGTCAAACGCGCAGCGGAGGCCGAGGGTCTCGACAAAGTGTTCGTCGAGGCCGGCTTCGAGTGGCGCGAGTCCGGCTGTTCGCTCTGTTTCTTCGCCGGCGGCGAGAGTTTCGGGCCGCGTGAGCGGGTGGTGTCCTCCACCAACCGCAACTTCGAAAGCCGTCAGGGACCCGAGACCCGCACCCACATCGCAAGCCCGGAGACCGTCGCCGCAAGCGCGATCGCCGGCCATATCGCCGACCCGCGCCGCGTGGTCCCCGGGGGAGCCGGGGCGGCGGTGGGCGCGGGCGCGGGGGCTGCGTGATGGAGCCTCTGCGGGAGATCACGGCCATCGCCGCGCCGATGCTGCGCGACAACGTCGACACCGACGCCATCATCCCGTCGCGCGAGATGAAGTCGGTCTCGAAGACCGGTCTCGCGGCCGGGCTCTTCGCCGGCTGGCGGTACACGACCATCGGTGGACGGGAGCCGGATCCGGCCTTCGTGCTGAACCAGGCGGCTTACGCCGGTGCGCGCATCCTGCTCGGGGGCGCCAACTTCGGCTGCGGGTCGAGCCGCGAGCACGCGGTGTGGGCCCTGCACGAGTACGGCATCCGCGCCATCATCGCCCCATCGTTCGCGCCGATCTTCGCGAGCAACTGCGTGCGCAACGGGCTCGCGCCGGTACGGCTTCCCGTCGAAGCCGTCGCGTCGCTCGCGCGGCATGTCGAGTCCGATCCGCAGGCGCGCCGCCTGACGGTGGATGTGGCGCGCGGCGAGGTGCGGGCGGACGGCGAGGGCGCCGCGTTGCGCCATCCGTTCAAGCTCGACGCGGAGTCCCGCGACATGCTCCTCGAGGGTCTCGATGCGATCGACCTGACGCTGAAGCACCGCGCCGACATCGACGCCTTCCTCGCCGCCGACCGGGCGGCGCGCCCCTGGATCTACCCTGACCGCACCGCCACGGACCGCTCCACATGAACATCCTCATCAGCGAGGTCGGCCCGCGCGATGGCTTGCAGAGCATCGCGCCCATCATGCCGCTCGACGCCAAGAAAGCCTGGATCGACGCCGAGGCCGCGGCCGGCGTGACCGAGATCGAGGTCGGCAGCTTCGTGCCCGCCAAGCTCCTGCCGCAGCTCGCCGATACGGCCGAGGTGGTGCGTCACGCCTGTCGCATCCCCGGGCTCACCGTCGCGGTGCTGGTGCCGAACCTGCGCGGCGCCGAAGCCGCGGTGGAGGCGGGCGCCCACAAGATCACGCTGCCCTTGTCGGTGTCCGAGACCCACAGCCTCAAGAACGTCCGCCGTACGCACGCGCAGATGCTGGAGGAGGCCCGCGCCATCGCCGCGATGATCGCCGCGCTGCCGGCGGCGCGGCGGCCGAAGTTCGAGGGTGGGCTCTCGACCGCGTTCGGCTGCACGATCGAGGGCGAGGTGCCGCCGGAGCGGGTGGTGTCGCTCGCGGAAGCCTTGATGGCGGCGGGCTGCGACGAGGTCGGCCTGGCCGACACCAGCGGCTATGCCAACCCTGCGCAGGTGCGCGATCTCGTGCGGCGTGTGCACGCGGCGGTCGGCACGCACGCGCTGTCCGGCCTCCACCTGCACAACACCCGTGGCCTCGGTCTCGCCAATGTCGTGGCGGGGCTCGAGGTCGGCATCACGACCTTCGACAGTTCTTTGGGGGGACTCGGCGGCTGTCCGTTCGCGCCCGGCGCCTCGGGCAACATCGTCACCGAGGATCTGGTCTTCATGCTCGAGGCGATGGGCCTGCGGACGGGAATCGACCTCACGAAGCTGCTGCAGGTGCGTGACATCCTGCGCCGCGCGCTGCCGGGCGAGGCCTTGTACGGGTTCACACCGGAGGCGGGATTGCCGCTCGGTTTCAGGCAGGAGACCCTCCCATGAGCGCTGATGACCGCATCTCTCCGACGCCCGCACCGCCCGCGCCGCTCGCCGGCATCCGCGTCGTCGAGTTCACGCACATGGTGATGGGGCCGGCGGTGGGCGCCATCCTCGCCGAGCTCGGCGCGGAGGTGATCCGCATCGAGCCCTTGGGAGGTGACTCGACCCGCAACCTGCCGGGATCGGGTGCCGGTTATTTCCCGATGTACAACCGCAACAAGAAAAGCCTCTGTCTCGACCTCAAGTCGGGCGAGGGCCTCTCGATCGCGCAGCGCCTCTGCGGTTCGGCGGATGTCGTGGTGGAGAACTTCCGCGCGGGCACCATGGACAAGCTCGGCCTCGGGTACGACACGCTGTGTGCCGCCCATCCGCGGTTGATCTACTGCTCGGAGAAAGGGTTCCTCAGTGGCCCCTACGAGAACCGCACGGCGCTCGATGAGGTCACGCAGATGATGGGCGGGCTCGCGTACATGACGGGTCCGCCGGGGCGACCGTTGCGCGCCGGCACTTCCGTGATCGACGTGACGGGCGGGATGTTCGGGGTCATCGCCATCCTCGCCGCGATCGAGCAGCGGCACGCCACGGGTCGCGGCCAGAAGGTGAGCAGTGCGCTCTTCGAGACGACGGTCTATCTGGTCGGGCAGCACATGGCGCAGATGGCGGTGACGGGTCAGCCCGCCAAGCCCATGCCCGTGCGCATCTCGGCCTGGGCGATCTACGATGTCTTCGAGACCGAGGACGGCGAGCAGGTGTTCGTCGGCATCGTCTCCGACGGCTTGTGGCAGAAGTTCTGCGAGGCCTTCGGTTGGGTGGCGGAGGCGGCCGATCCGGCCTACAAGACCAACCCGCAACGGGTGGCGCAGCGCGAGGTCTTGCTGCCCCGCGTGCGGGAGCTCTTCAAGGGCTATCGTCGCGAGGCGCTCGTCGCGATCCTGGAGCGGACCGGACTGCCGTTCGCGCCCATCGGCAAGCCTGAAGAGATGTTCGATGACCCGCATTTGGCCGCCAACGGCAGCCTCGGGGCGACGACCCTCCCGGATGGGCGCACGACCCGGTTGCCCATCCTGCCGATCGAGATGGACGGCCGGCGGCCGACCCGGGGCGGGATGCTCGCGCGTCCGGGCGAGCATTGTGATGAAATATTGTCCGGCTTGGGATTCGATGCGGCGACGGTCGCAGACCTGAAAGCCCGGCAGGTCGCCGGCTGAGGGGATCCCTCACAAGGAGCAGGACGTGGCGCTTCCCCCGAACGACATCGCTGGCATCGAGGACGAGCTGCAGGACGACGAGCGCATGGTGCGCGACTCGGTCGCGAAGTTCGTCGACGCGGAGGTGCTGCCGCAGATCGGGCGGCACTTCGAGGAACACCATTTCCCGCGCGAGCTCATCGCGCCGATGGCCCGTCTCGGCCTGCTCGGCAGTTCACTCGAGGGCTACGGTTGCGCCGGGCTCAACGCGGTCTCCTATGGCCTCATCTGCCAGGAGCTCGAACGGGGCGACTCGGCGTTGCGCAGCTTCGTGTCGGTGCAGTCCTCGCTCTGCATGTATCCCATCTTCACCTACGGCAGCGAGGAGCAGCGCCAGCGCTTCCTGCCCGGCATGGCGCGCGGCGAGATCGTCGGCTGCTTCGGGCTCACCGAGTCCCATGGCGGATCCGACCCCCTGAACATGAACACCACGGCCCGTCGACGCGGCGAGGACTGGGTGCTCAACGGCTCCAAGATGTGGATCACCAACGCCCCGATCGCCGATGTCGCGGTGGTCTGGGCGCTCACCGAGGAGGGCGTGCGCGGCTTCCTCGTCGAGCGCGGCATGAAGGGCTTCGACTCCCGGGAGATCGAGCGCAAGTTCTCGTTGCGGGCGTCCGCGACCGGCGCGCTCTTCTTCGACGATGTGGTGCTGCCGGCCTCCAGCCTGTTGCCGGGCAGCAGCGTCGGCCTGAAGGCGCCGTTGTCCTGTCTCACCCAGGCGCGCTTCGGGATCGCCTGGGGTGTGCTCGGCGCGGCGCAGGCCTGCCTCAGCGAGGCGCTGCACTACACCCGGGAGCGGGTGCTGTTCGGCCGTCCGCTCGCGGCGACGCAGGCCGTGCAGATCCGCCTTGCCGAGATGGCGCGGTCCATCGCCACCGGTCAGGTGCTCGCCTTGCATCTCGCGCGGCGCAAGGACCGCGGCATCCTCTCACCGGTGCAGGTCTCGCTCGCCAAATGGAACAACTGCCGTGCCGCGATCGACGTCGCCCGCGACGCGCGCGACCTGCTGGGCGGCGCCGGCATCACCGCCGACCATGTCCCCATCCGTCACGCGCTCAACCTCGAGAGCGTGATCACGTATGAGGGCACGGAGACCATCCACCAGCTCTCGCTCGGCCGCGAGCTCACGGGCTTGAACGCGTTTTGACGGCGCGTCGGCCGTGAACGGGACGGTCGCCGGGCTGGTGGTCGCGCTCGGCATCGGCTTGCTGATCGGCCTTGAGCGCGAGCGTCGCAAGGCCGATCCGGCCTTCGGCGCCGCAGGCGGCGTGCGCACCCATGCGGTGGTGTCGCTCGCCGGGGCGCTCGCGATGCAGTTCCCCGGACTTGCCATCGTCGGCATCGGCGCCCTGTTCGTGGGCGGCTTGGTGGTCGCGTCCTATCTGCGCGACCGCAGTCCCGACATCGGCGTCACGAGCGAGATCACGCTGTTCACCACCTAC
>Ga0315904_10010037_pt1 | contig 12298 bp, 21 predicted proteins | sample LakEriMetagenome_6_FD_203529 | JGI IMG/M metagenome (GOLD analysis project Ga0315904, IMG submission 203529) | Freshwater fungal communities from buoy surface, Lake Erie, Ohio, United States - Buoy 12 MA120 | ecosystem: Environmental > Aquatic > Freshwater > Lake | place: USA: Lake Erie, Ohio...
TTTTTTTTTTAGCCTTGCCAATATATTGGTTTTATTTTAGAAAAAAATAGCTGTTTTTTTTGGTAATATCAAAATTTATCCCAATTTCGGGATGACAAACGATTATTTTACTAACAAATGCAACTATGCAAGACTCCTTATTTTCGGATCTTACGCAGATCCTACCACACCTCGCGATGTTAGATCGCAAAATCATTAATTTACGCTGGATTGCAAAGCAAATTGAAGGATGCAAGGTCGAAACCTTTGTAACCCTTGCCGATGGAACAGTCCTACCAATTGACCAGGACACAGTACCATTTAAATTAGATATGGAAATTAAAACGCTTATTGAGGATAGTATTGATGAGTACCAGCGTCAACACGATCATTTAAAAAAGCTATTTGATGAGACTAATAGTTGATGCAATTAGTAGCGTTTTATTATTAGTTATGGTTCCGATCATTATGCTAGTATATCTTTTTATTTTATTGCTACTAGCTTTAGCTGAACTGTTTATTTTTATATTTGATCGTGCCGATCGGGATAGAACGAGATTAATTAGAAAATTATTGCAACCTTTAAAAAAACGATAAAAACACAAACGATGATCAATTATCACAACCAACCAGCCTTTCCACCACAAGTAGCACAAGACAACCTGGGCCGCCTTATGGCACCGATTCCAGGGATGACCAAGCTTGAATTTTACGCCGTTATTTTGCTGCCCACCTACATATCCTTGGCGCAGAAAAAAGATGGCTTAACAATCCGGGGCCGCCTGGTCAGTCCATACGATGCCGCAATTGAAGCTGCAAAAATCCTAATTGAAAAATTAAATAATCAGGAAGATGAAAAACCGACTCTACAAATTGCTGAGTAGTCCGGGGCTTCATTTAGCCCTAGCACTAATAGCAGCCCTCATTTATTGCGACCTAATGAATAGGTATTAATTAACCAGGGCCGAAAGGCCCTTTTTTATTGCTATGACAAACGATTTAACTGAGGTATTATTAACCAGGATGTTTAATCCTGGGGATATACCGCCGCCGGAGGATGTTTTACTAACAATTGCCGGAAAAACAATAGGAACGGCCGGGAACTATGTAGTATGGAGTGGGCAACCCAAAGCCGGAAAATCTACATATTTATCCGCAACCATAGCCAGCGCATTTTTACCAGCCTATCAAGATACTTTTGGGATCAAACTAAAGCCGCCGGAGGATCGGCCAATAGTTGCCTATTTTGATACAGAAAGCAGCCGTTTTGATTTTCATAGGCAGATGACCAGGATAAAAACACTAGGCAACCTACAAAAGTATCCCAGCACCCTGGATGCATTTAACACCAGGGAGGATGGCCCAGGTAAGATCCGCGCGCTGATCCGGCACTATTTAGAGATTACCCCAAAATGTAGCGTGTTGATAGTGGATGGATTTTTGGATCTATGCTTGAATTACAACGATGAGGTTGAAACCCGGAAGCTAACGAACTGGTTTAAATTAATTACAAAGCAATTTAATATTTTACTTATTGGAGTTTTGCACCTATCAAAAGGCCAGGGCGAAACCCTGGGCCATTTGGGATCTAATACGGATCGTTGGGCGCAGTCAACACTAATAGTTGAAAAGAACAAAGAAGCCCGGCAGTTCGTACTTAAGCCGAAATTTTTAAGGAGTAGTGAGGATTTTGAGCCGATCGCAATTTTCAATTACGATGGCAAATGGCAGCAGATCCCATACGAAATGACAGTACAACAAACATTTAAAAACGGTAAAAAATAAATAGGGCCGGAAGATCCGGCCCAGGACAAACGATTGGGTATAAAACACAACCATTTTGTTTCAATTCAAAAATAGTAAAAATGTCAACACCATTAAAAAGCGCAACCATATTTTTTCAGCCTGGCACAAAAAGACCAAGAAAATATAGAAACATATCTACTCCGTACAGCTTTGAAAGCTACGCCAGGAAATGTGGAGCGTGGTACATAAACTGGTACGATCAAAAGTCCGGGCAATTTTCCGGCAGAAAATGGCTAGTAAATGTAAAAAAATAGTACATTCGGTATCTCGTAGCATATACAGTAGTTTGGTACACGGCCTGGCGGATCACCGCTAGGCCATTTTTTTTGCCCATTACGGCCTTGGAACACAAAAACCAACCTAAACTATTACAGACTGTAATAATCGGCCAAAAACGGCCTATTCTGTACATTATATAAAATGTAGGTGAAACAAAATGGTTAATGTGGATAAAATCCACTTGCATTTTGTAGGAAATATCAACTATTTATTGTAACTTTGCCCCTATGTGGGCCTGCCCAAACAGTCACACAAGGGGCAAAAACTAATAGTGGATAGATATTTTTGGAATGTATGTAATGGGCGGCGTATATTCGTGATACCAACTTTTGTAATGCTAGGGGATTAAAAACCTAGCCGATTGAAAAATGCAATTTTTTGGGTAGTGGGTGGCGCAGCTGCGCTTTACTTTATTGCCCGGTATAGATTCAGCCAAAAAGCTAATTTTTTACTTCGTAGTGTAAAGCCTACTGGTACAATTTTGCAGCCGACAGTTACTGTCGAAATTGCTGTACAAAATCCAACAAACCAGCGAATTATTTTAAAATCAATTAGCGGATCATTATTTATTAATGATAAATACCTAGCTAATGTGTCTAGTTTTGGTGACCAAATTATTGCCGGAAATAGCGAAAGCATAGTAAAAGTAACCGCTAGGCCTAGTGCTGTTGGTGTATTCCAGTCTGTTCGAGAATTATTATCGAAGCCTATTGGTACAATGCAGGTACGTTTTTCCGGAACAGCAAATGTTGATGGAATTAATATACCGATTGATCAAACTAATACGCTGTGAATGTAGGCGCGATTTTGGGCAGATTGAACCCCTACCAAGCCCAGGAACGTAAAATAGTAGAGGATCAAAGCACCGGGGATATTATTAGCGCGATAACAACATCGCACGAAAAATACAAACCGGAGTATAAAAAAATAGCTCTTTTTTTTAAGGGATCAAACCCAAAGCAAACTGGAAAAAAACTGTTTCATTTTCTAAAAAATAATGTTCGATACATTATTGAACCAGGGGACAAACAAACAGTAAAAAGCCCAGCAGCAATAATAGCCCAGGGACACGGTGATTGTAAACATTACTCGCTGTTTGCTGGTGGTATTTTACAGCAATTAGGTATACCATTTGCATATCGTTTTGCTAGCTACAAAACATTTGATCCACAGCCTGGTCACGTTTTTGTAGTTATTCATCCAGGTACTGAAAAGGAAATTTGGATTGATCCGGTATTATCAACATTCGATTATAAAAAACCGTACACATACGCAAAGGATAAAAAAATGGCATTATATACAGTTTCCGGAATAGGACAAGCCACAGTAGCGCAAAAAGCAGCTTTAAGGCAAGCTAAAGCTGCTAAAAAATCGGCACAAGGAAAAGCAGCAAAAAAAGCCGCAAAAGTAGAAGTAAAGGCCGCCAGGAAAGCAGCAGGCCGGACAGCTGGTCAGGTGCTAAAAAAAGGGGCTAAAGTAGTTTTGAAGGTATCGGCAGCACCTATGCGAAATGCTTTTTTGTTATTAGTGAAATTGAATTTTGCAAACCTGGGAGTAAAGCTAAAAAAGGCCTGGGACAAAGCACCTAGCAAATTACAGACATTTTGGGAAAGCGCAGGGGGCAAAATGGAAGCTCTAAAAAAGGCATTTGAAAAAGGTTCTACTAAAAAGCGAATTTTTGGGGATGACACCATCGGCGCACTTCCGGCAGCCGCCGCAGCAGCACCAGCAGCAGCCGCGCCATTACTAGTAAAAATTGCAGAGGTTTTGAAAAAAATTGGAATTGAACCGGAAGAACTGGTTGAGATTGGAAAGGATGCAATTAATCAAAAAGCCCAGGAATTGGCAAAAAAGGTACTTCAACCAGCAGCCGCAAAGGAAGCAGCAGAGGTTGAGGTAGCTGATCAGCTGGATGAGGAAACTAGCACGGCTACTCCTACACCTATGTTTAAAGCCACAACTGGTACTAATATGCTGCCCATTATTCTGGGTGGTGCAGCTGTTCTTTATTTTGTAATGAGAAAAAAATAAGAGATGACAGCAAAGCAGAAAGCAAACCAGGCCCGGTTTAAGAAAGTAGTAGCGGAAGCTAAAAAGCTGCGGAAAAAAAATCCGAAGCTGACGCAAGCGCAAGCCGTAAAGCAAGCTTGGGCAATGACATATACAAAAAAGAAAGTAGGTGCAGCACCAAAAAAGAAAGCTGCAAAGAAATCTAGTAGCTATCACAAAGACACCAAAAGCCATAACGTAAACATTCGCGTTATGAGTGGGTGGAAAAAAGGCAAAACAAAATTCGTAGAAAAAGGGGAAGCAATACCAAAAAGAAACGCTGTAAAAGTTAAAAGAACAAAAACTGGATCTTTCAAAAATTTTGTAAGGATCGGTAATGTGGCAACATATAAAGATCCGATAGCAGCGCGAGAAATAGCATTATTTGCAGATAATGACTATATGTTGTATAAACAACGTAAATGCCCAATACTTAAAAATTTAAGTCAAAAACATAAAAAGGGTAAATACGATATTGAAAAGGCAGCTAAACTATGGCGTTATTATATTGATGCAGCTATGCAAAAATATAATAAGGAAAACGGATCAAAAGGTGATAAATGGTATGAATTGTTAGATACTAGCGATCGGCAATTATTAGCTATTGAATACGCTAAAGAAGCAAAAGAAGAATTTGATTTAGGTAATTATACAGAAATCTGTAATTAAGGACGTAACAAACCAATATAAAAAAAGAAAAATGGCAAGACGCAAACGCAAGACCAGCCGCCGCAAATCCAGCCGCCGCCGCCGTATCGGGGCCGTAGGAAAAGCAAACATCCAAGCAACCCTGGGAATAATCGCAGGTGCTATAGCTGGCCGTTTAGTAGCAAAAAAATTGCTGCCGAATGTGGATGAACGTATCAAAAACGCTGGTGTAGTTGTACTGGGTGCAACTGTTTTCCCACGCTTAATTAAAGGCGAACTGGGTAAAGCAATTGGAAACGGTATGGTTGCATCCGGTGGTGCTGGCCTGGTAGGTGCATTTATTCCCGCCCTTGGTCAAGTGGATGATATGATGGAATTTCCAGTAACAGTTGGTGAGGTTCCTGATAACCTTTCCGTAATTGCTGGTGATGAGGTTATGGCCGGTGATGATCTGTCGGTTATGGCTGGTATGGATGATGATGAAGAGTAAATAAATATCAATCATTTTGTTTCACCTATATTTTTAAACCAATAGCCGGGGACAGGGCAAGCGAACTGAACACAAAAAACAATGGCAACAACTGTCGGCACACGCCTCGCCTTTGAAAAGGCAAAAAATGCGATCCAGTCAGCCGGATTTTCTCTTGGCCAAGCTGTACTATCGCAATCTTACCTCCGCACGGAATTGACTCTCAGCACAACAAAAACGCTGTACCAATTCCCTATCCTGGTTAATGATAACAGCCAGGGCCTCCCTCCCAGCACAGCTAAACTTTTGAACCTGCAAGATGCATTTTACTGCTCTAGCTTGTTTATCGGTTTTGCAGCACCTTCTAGCAGCACAGCTACCAATTTCCAATTGGTAACTTATCCTAACGCGTCTATTTTCACCACCTCAAACGCCGCAACAAGCCTTTACAGCTTTTACAACGGTAACTTGTCGCTGACTGTTAATAACCGCCAAATTGTGCCTGCTTACGATGTTTATCGGCACTACGAAGTACCGCAGACACAGCAGGCAGCTAACGCTGACTACACTACCTCCGGTATCAACTATCGTGATCAGCAGTCGGGCGCAGATTCTGGATTTTATCCAGTAGAGCCAGGATGGGTAATGGTAGGATCTAAGCAAAACACCCTGCAAATCGAAATTCCAAGCGCACTAGCAGCTATCCAAGCTGACAGCCGCGTGGTATTGATTATGCGTGGACATTTGGCACAAAATGTTACTCCAGTACGTTAATTGCCGAAAATAGTCGCAGAATGGGGGAAGCTGCGCGCCGCAAGGCAAACCCAAAGAACCCCTATTTTTTAACAATACAACGAAAGCACAATGCCTTTCAAAGCACAAAAATTTGAGTTCGTAGAAATCCCAGTAACCGGGGTAGCCACAACTGGTCAAACTGGTACTATTTGGAGTTTTCCCGATCTTCCGAAATTACGTTATACTAGCTTGCTGGCTATGTCAGTTTACAGTCCTAATAACATTACTGTAACGCCCTCCGGAAATACACCAGTAACGCTTGCGATCCTTCAAAAATCTTTTTTGGTACTTTATGCTAATGATCGCCAGGATCTTTACCGTATTCCTTTGACTGACTTAAACCGAACACAAGCTGCTAGTGATCCTTTTGTTCGACAGCTGTTTGAATTTAACGGTCAAAAGGTAACCTGGGATAAATCCTTTGTTCAAATCGGATCAGCACCAGGAAACACAACCAATCTATCTTTCTGTTTTGGTATCCATTACATTTAATAGCAAATGGCAAACTACGGAGTACAAAAAAGCAACGCAGGAGCTGTATTATCCTGGTATGAAAACCAGGATGAAGCAGCTTTCCGGATTTTCCGCGGCAACAAAGAAAATGACGCGTATTTTACTGATGGATATACCGGATCGGATAAGGATCAAGGATACCAGGAATTAAGCAAAGCCCTGGCAGAGATTGAGCCGACCGACTACAACGTGTATTTTATCAAGCTGTATCCTAGTAACCCAAAAGCTAAAAAAAGTGGTGCTGGAGTAACTTTTCAGTTGCATAGCCCTAGTATGGGGGCCGTTTCAGCCGCGCCAGGTCAATACCAGGCAATGAATGAAATTTTATCTGAGATTCGCGCACTACGCGCAGAACGGATAGCAGAGATGGAAAGTGATGAAGATGATGAACCGGAAGAGCCAGCCACAACGCCTAGCAGCATTTTGGCCGGAATTATGCAACAGCCACAAGTCCAGTCTATGATCGTAAATTTCATAACTAGTATGGCCGGAAATTTTATGAAACCAGCACCAGTAAAGCAAATAGCCGGAGTAGAGCCAGATGACATAGCCAAATCATTGGAGTTATTAATGAGTAAAGGAGTAACGCCGGAAGATCTAGCAAAATTGGCCGCAATGGATCAGGGGCAAATTAATTTTCTACTTTCAATGCTTAGAAAATAATGGCAAAAAAACAATTCAATATAGATGCTGGAACTGTTTTAGCTGTTGGTGCTGGAATAGTTGTGATATGGGGATTATCTAGTTTAAAAGGTATATTGAATACATTTGGATTAACTAAAAGCCAGGATACGCGAGATATAGATAAAGAAGCTGCAAACCCTTTCTCGCCCTGGTCACCGTTATTTTGGACTAAAGGCCCTACTGGTACATTGTTATTGAATACAGCCACAATGCAGAAAATGTTTGAAACATTAGAAAGCGCGTGGGGATATTTTGATGATGATGAAGAAAAGGCAAAATCGGTAATAAAAGGATTAAAAACTCAATCGCAAGTCAGTTTTTTTGCTGACTGGTTACAAAAAAATAAATCAATAGATCTATTAGACTATATGAGAGGTGGGGCATATTGGAGCCGATTAGAGGATAGTGATATGAACGAACTAACTGATTATATTAAATCATTACCAAAATATAAATAATGGCAAAAAAAAATCTAGTAACATACGGATTGATAGCCGCAGGGGTGGTAGCAGCTATTTTGATTATTCGTAAAATGAATAAGTCAAAAAAGAGATCTATTGTAGAAGCTGGCGCACCTATTGTGCAAAGTGAAGATGAATTTATTGAAGATGCACAAGTAGTAAAAGAGGAACCCACTTTTGTTAAAGGCGCACAATCGGTAATTGATATATTTAAAGGATTGAAACGAACGCCGGAAAAGAAAGCAGCTGCCCAGGCAAAACGAACTACTAGAAAAGCAACAAAACAAGAGGCGCGCAGACTTCGTGCTAAAAACCTAAGAAAAAAAGTAGGGGAAATTAGCGTTTTGTATTAATCATTTTGTTTCACCTATATTTTATTGAATATGAAAAAAAATAACTGGTTAATATGGGCCGCAGTCGGGATCGCAGCTTGGTACTGGTTTAGAAAAAGCCAGGGCAAGCCATTATTGCCCGGTGGTGGTGGTGCTTCAAGCACAACACCAAGTGGCGCAAATGCTCAAAAATCAGCCCAGGAAGCTAGGGAAATAGTGGCCGATGTTATTGATCGGACTACATTTTTGCCGGATATGAAAACAGACGCGGAAAAATACGCCGCAGATCAAAAAATGTGTAAATAATGGCCTGCCAACAATACATAACAGAAACAAAGCTGTTTTATGCAAACAGCCAAACAGATACAAACTGTAACAGCGTTATTTTCATTAATAGCGGATCTGTAAACGTTTCTGTTGATAACGTACTACTAGCACCCAATCAAACCCTGGCTATTGATGGAAACCGGGATGAGATGTTAGTAAAAGTATACGAATTTAATTTTGCAGCTGGAAGCAATCCGCAGCTAACGGTTGTATTTAAAAGATATATTTAATGTCAGGCTTCAAGGTCAATTTTTCGGTAAATAATCAGCTGGCAACGCCAGCTATTCACGCTGCGGCCCTGGCTAACCGCCCGGCAGCCGGACAGCCTGGCCGTGTATTTATTGACACGGACAACCCCAGTACCGGAATTTACCGCGATACTGGCACCGCTTGGATCAAAATAGGCGCGCCAAGTAGTCCGGAAGCTGACACCCTGCAAACGGTTACAGATCGGGGCAATACTACCGATAATACATTGATTCTAACTTATGACAGTCTTTTTAATGGATCAAATCAAATTGAGTTTTTTGATCTTGGCACAACGGCAGTAAGATATAGCATAAATAAATTAGGAACTGGTAATAGATTAACAATTCAAGGTAATAGCCCACTATCTACTTTTGATATGGGATTTATGATTGATGCCCCTAACAATACGTTACGCACTTACTGGGGATCATCTTTCGACAGCAAGGGTATTAGCTGTGATTTTACTAATAATATATACAGACTAGGTAATATAACCGGATCAGCTGGACAGCAAGGAATTTATATTGATGCTATCGGTGAAGTAGGAATTGGTATTAATAACCCTTCGTACTTATTAGATGTTGCTGGTAGTTTTCGTATTAATTATACTAGTTCAACACCAAGCGTAGTTCCAGTTATAATAAATCCAACTATTACTTCAACAGCTAATTTTCAAAATTTTCGAGTAGTTCAAATTAACCCTACCTGGAGTAATGCTTTTGGAAACACCAACATTTATGCTTTTGAGGTATATAAAAATGCAAGGTTTTATGATGAATTTAATAATTTACAATTAACGATTGACAGTAACGCTGTAAAAGCAAACACAAGTATTACAGTAGGTGGATTACAGCTTTACAATGATAATAGATTATATTACCCAGCTGCTGGATTTAGGCTTAACCATTCAAATAGTGATAAGGCATTATTAACCTCCGGTGGAAATTTTATAATTGGTACAAGTCCAGTTGATGCTGGATTTCGTCTTGATGTGAACGGTACTTTTAGAGCACAAGATTTTAGAACTAATTTATCTGGTGGTTTTCAATATGTCGAAAGTACCGCAACTATGATCATCTCAAGTAGTGGAAATGTTAATATAAGCAATTCTACTGGTACATCTCTAAGAGTACAAAATGATACAGTACAAATATTAAGAAGGCTTGATTTTGCTGGTTTTGCTTCTAATCCGGTCTCCGGTAATTATGGAACATACTATAACACTACCGATAATAAATTAAGAATATACGCAACTGGTGCTTTTGGATGGTCGGAAATTTTGATGTCTAATAATAGTGTTGTGATGAATGAATTGGGTGGTGATTATGACGTTAGAATTGAAGGTGATACAGATCAAAATTTATTTTTTTCCGATGCTTCAACTGATAGAATTGGAATAGGTACAGCAACACCAGCTGCAAAACTACACCTTAATGGAACCTTGCGCATAGATGGTCAATCATCGGGAACAGCTGGTGGTTCTTCCGGTCAACATCTTATTATAAATTTGGATGGTACACAATATAAAATAGCCCTTTTAAATCCATAAAATGTTAGCAGATATTCAACCTATACAGATTTGGAACGCTGGCCAGGTACAAACAGCCACAAAATTTAGCTTGGTAACCGTTTATGATGATCTTGATACATACGCGACAACTTACTACCAGCTATTAACAAGCGACAGCGTACAGCTATCGCAGGGAAACCAGCAAATAGAAGGCCAGGAGTACCAGGACTGGAATAATGATCCGGACGCAAACGCCTGGATTTTGAATTGGTCGGCCACACAACTAGGTATAACCATAATTTAAAATAAAATGACAAACGAAGTAGAACTAATCCAGCAAGTCCTTGACCAAGCTATCCAACGTGGAATTATTGCCAACCTGGAAAGCGCAGCTGCCGTATGGCAGGCCTGGGGAACTATCAAATACAAAGTAGCAGAAGCAGATGAGCAGCGAAACCCTAATACAAGTAATTAGTGGCATTTTTGGCCTGGGCCTGGTATGGGGATCACTTAATACCAGGATTAAGCAGCTGGAAAGGGAACTAAACAACAACCGCGACCTGGCAGAAAGATTGACCAGGATCGAAGAGAAAGTATTTTATATAGCTGAAAACATAAAAAAATAAAAAATGGCAAGAAAACCTAAAAATTGGAAAACTACTTTTTTCGGAATTGCTAGTGTAATATCCGGAGTAGCCCTTATTTTAAAGGGAAACATTATTGAAGGGGTAACAGCAATTACAACAGGTTTAGGACTTGGTGTGGCTAAAGATTACGATGGCGAATAAAATTTTGATATTTGCTATTGGTGGTTTTTTAATATATAAGTTATTACAAAAGCCAAATTTAGATCCGGAGGTATCCGATCCTATATTGTCGCGTAATTACAATATACATTTGATACCGGATAATAAATCTAATTACAGATCCGGGCAGATACCCAAAACCAAATTAGAGGATTTCATAAAAAAATATGGAATAAAGCAAATAATAAGGTTTAATGGGGATGGAGTAGATAGTAGGAAAAGAACTAGTGATCCACAAACAAGTATAGCAGAAGAAAAAGCTATTTGCGAAAAATTAAACTGCAAATTTTTTTTTGTTGCAGCACATAAAGGATACCAGCCAGGAAAAGGATATGTAACCAGTTTAAATGAAGTAACTGATATATTAAAAAAGGGAAACACGTTAATACATTGTTTACACGGCGCAGATCGTACTGGGGGCCTTGTTGGTGGATATTTAAAGAAAACTAATGTTATTACAGATCCGGCTAAATTGTGGAATTACACAACACAATATAACGGATGGAAGAGAATGATTAGAGCAGGTAAATTTTTTGGTAGTGGATATGATAAATACGCTGAAACATTTATAACAAAACCTCAAATAAGGGCTTTAAATAAATAGATATGGCAATTACTAGCAGTGATGACGCAAAATTTAAAGCATATTCGGAACACGTTTTTAAGTGGGAAGGCCTTATGGATGATGATCCCTTAGATAGAGCTGTAAATTGTGTTCGTGGATTAACAAATGTAGCAAAACGCGGCAGAAAAGGCCTACCTATACATACAGTACGCGGCGTAACCTGGTGTACATTTAAGGCACTAGCTACACAATTAGGGGTAGGCCCGGTAACTCATCAGCGTTTTGTATCTATGACAAAGGATGATGTGAGAAAATTTATATTTTATACATATAATCAATACCCCTGGAAAAATACACCAGATCCGGTTGCGATAGCTTTAACTGAAACGGCGTGGGGATCTGGCCCAGGCAGGGTATGGCCGACCGCTATTGACACCTTAAAGGCATTAAATATCCCAACAATAGCAAAAAAAACTAGCTTAAACTATACACAAGCAGAACAAAAAAAGATAATTGCCGATATAAATAAGGCCGGATCAACTAAATTTTTCGACACATATTCACAAATAAGAAAAAATTGGCTAGATAAATTAGGCCAAACTAGCTATGGATCAAGGTTTAGAAGGGGATGGTTAAATAGACAAAACGAATTTATAAAGCTGAGAGAAAAGCTGATTAGTAGTGGAGGTATTTTACCAGTTTTTTTTTTAGCCTTGCCAATATATTGGTTTTATTTTAGAAAAAAATAGCTGTTTTTTTTGGTAATATCAAAATTTATCCCAATTTCGGGATGACAAACGATTATTTTACTAACAAATGCAACTAT
>Ga0315904_10010038_pt1 | contig 12298 bp, 12 predicted proteins | sample LakEriMetagenome_6_FD_203529 | JGI IMG/M metagenome (GOLD analysis project Ga0315904, IMG submission 203529) | Freshwater fungal communities from buoy surface, Lake Erie, Ohio, United States - Buoy 12 MA120 | ecosystem: Environmental > Aquatic > Freshwater > Lake | place: USA: Lake Erie, Ohio...
GATTCCCGCCCTCGAGGCCGGCTCGGCGAGCAGCGCGTCGAGCTCGTCGAGCAGGCGCAGCTTGTTGCGGGTGGACAGCTCGATGTTGATGCGCTCGATGCCGTCGGTGTACTCGCCCATCCGCTCGAGCGGGATGACGACGTCCTCGTTGATCTTGAAGGCGTTGGTGTGGCGGGCGATGGCCGCGGTGCGGGAGCGGTCGGCCCAGAAGGTCTTGCGCGCCTCGGCCGAGACGGCGACGAAGCCCTCGCCGGAACGGCTGTTGGCGATGCGCACCACCTCGGAGGCGGCGCGCGCCACGGCGTCAGCGTCGTCGCCGACGATGTCGCCGATCAGGACCATCTTGGGCAGCCCGCCGCGGCGCGACTTGGTGGCGTAGCCCACCGCACGCAGGTAGCGTTCATCGAGGTGCTCGAGCCCGGCGAGCAGCACCGGCGAGACGTCGGCGGTGCTGCGCGCGGCCGCTGCGCCGAGCCGGTCGAGGTAGTTCTTGATCTCGACGATGGAGGGCACGGCCTCGCGCGGCTGGCCGAAGAACTCGAGGCACACCGTTCGCACGTGGGCCGGCATCCGGTGCAGGACCCAGCGCGCAGCGGTGATCAGACCGTCGCAACCCTCCTTCTGCACGCCGGGCAGGCCGGCCAGGAACTTGTCGGTGACGTCCTTGCCCAGACCGGCCTTGCGGAAGACCCGGCCCGGGATCTCGAGCACCTCGGCGCGCAGCGGCTCGCCGCGCATCGTGCCGTCGGCCGCCAGCTGGTGCGGCCCGAACCAGCGCAGCTCGAAGGCCACGACCTCGACCTCATGGATCTTGCCGAGGTTGTGGCCCAGGCGCGTGACCTCGAGCCAGTTGCCGTCGGGGTCGACCATCCGCCACCAGGCGAGGTTGTCGAGCGCGGTGCCCCAGAGGACAGCCTTCTTGCCGCCAGCGTTCATGGCAATGTTGCCACCGATGCACGAGGCCTCGAGCGAGGTGGGGTCGACCGCGAACACCAGACCGGCGCGCTCGGCGGCCTCGGTGACCCGCTTGGTGACCACCCCCGCCTCGGAGAAGACCGTGGGCACGAGACCCTCGACGCCGGGCAGCGCGACGCGCTCGACCGCGCCCAGGCGCTCGAGCTTTTCGGTGTTGATGACCGCCGACAGGGCGGTGAGGGGCACGGCGCCGCCGGTGTAGCCGGTGCCGCCGCCGCGCGGGATGATGGTCAGGCCAAGCTCGATGCAGGCCGCCACCAGCGGCGCCATCTCGGACTCGCTGTCGGGGACCAGCACCAGGAACGGATACTCGACCCGCCAGTCGGTGGCGTCGGTGACGTGCGAGACCCTCGACATGCCGTCGAAACGGATGTTGTCGCGGTGCGTGCAGCGCGACAGGCGCCGCAGCGCGCGCCGGCGCAGGCGGTCGGTCTCGACGAACTCGCGCTCGAACGTGGTCACGGCCTCGCCGGCCATGGCGACCAGCCGCTGCACGCGGTCGGCGCGGGCGAGCGCGACCGGATCGGTGGCTTGGTCGAGATCGCGCACGCGGCGACGGTCGATCTCGTGCAGCCGATGGTGCAATGCCTCGACCAGGGCCCGCCGCCGCCGCGGGTTGTCGATGAGATCGTCCTGGAGGTAGGGATTGCGGCGCACCACCCAGATGTCGCCGAGCACCTCGAAGAGCATGCGGGCGGAACGGCCCGTGCGGCGCTCGCCGCGCAGCTCGTCGAGCAGCTGCCAGGCTTCCTCGCCGAGCAGGCGGATGACGATCTCGCGATCGCTGAACGAGGTGTAGTTGTAGGGAATTTCGCGCAGCCGGGCCGGGGCATCGGCATCGGCGCGCAGGACGGCTAGCGGCAGTGGTGCGTTCATTGGGGGCTTCTCCCCTAAAAGCGTAGTCTAGCGCCGGGCCCGCCCGCGGCCGGCGAAGGCCGGCGGGGCCGGCGGGAAATCGGTGCCCCGCGTCAGAGTCCGATGAGCCCGCCGAGGCCGCGCCACCAGCCGTCGGGGACCCACAGCAGCAGCGAGGTCATGAGGGTGTAGCGCAGCACCCGGCCCAGCGCGATCCAGGCGATGCAGCGCCAGAACGGCAGCCGCAGCCAGCCGGCGAGCGCGCACATCGGGTCGCCTACCACGGGCAGGAATGAGACCAGCAGCGCGCGCGGCCCCAGCCGCTCGAACCAGCGCAGCAGCCGGTGGTTGCGCCCGCGGGTGATTGCCGCGCTGGCGCCGCGCCCCATCCACCAGTTGACGGCGCCGCCCAGGGTGTTGCCGGCGGTGGCCACGGCCACGACCGCCCAGAACTGGTCGGGATTGAGCTTGGCATAGGCGAACACCGCCGGCTCGGAGCCCATCGGCAGCAGGGTGGCCGATGCGAAGGCGATCAGGAACACCGAGCCCAGGCCGTTGCGCGGCAGGGCGAACCAGTCGATCAGGCTGTGGATGAACGATTCCATGGCTCGGACGCGCGCCGCCGCATCGTCGGTTGCCCCGGCAACGCGGCCGGGCGGCGCAGTCTAGCGCAGCCGGGCGAGGGGGCTTGCGCGCGTCGACTAAAATGTCCGGATGTTTTCCGCCTACCTGAAGCGCATCCTCACCGCCCGCGTCTACGACGTCGCCCGCGAGACGCCGCTGGAGGCCGCGCCGCAGCTCTCCGCGCGGCTCGGCAACAAGCTGCTGCTCAAGCGCGAGGACATGCAGGATGTCTTCTCGTTCAAGCTGCGCGGCGCCTACAACAAGATGGCGCACCTGTCGGCCGAGCAGCTCGGCCGGGGCGTCATTGCCGCCTCGGCCGGCAACCACGCCCAGGGCGTGGCGCTGGCCGCGAGCCGGCTGGGGTGCCGGGCGATCATCGTGATGCCGGTGACCACCCCGCAGGTCAAGGTCGACGCCGTGCGCGCCCGCGGCGCGCACGTGGTCCTGCACGGCGACAGCTACAGCGACGCCTATGCCCGCGCGCTCGAACTGCAGGCCGAGCAGGAACTCACCTTCGTGCATCCCTTCGACGATCCCGACGTGATCGCCGGCCAGGGCACCATCGGCATGGAGATCCTGCGCCAGCATCCGGGCGCCATCGACGCCATCTTCGTGGCCATCGGCGGCGGCGGTCTGATCGCCGGGGTGGCAGCCTACGTGAAGCAACTGCGCCCCGAGATCCGCATCGTCGGCGTGCAGGCCACCGACTCCGACGCCATGGCGCGCTCGCTCAAGGCCGGCCGCCGCGTCGAGCTCGCCGACGTCGGCCTGTTCTCCGACGGCACCGCGGTCAAGAAGGTGGGCGAGGAAACCTTCCGCCTGTGCCGCGAGCTGGTCGACGAGATCGTGCTCGTCGACACCGACCAGCTCTGCGCGGCCATCAAGGACGTCTTCCAGGAAACCCGTTCCATCCTCGAGCCGGCTGGCGCCATGGCCATCGCCGGCGCCAAGGCCTGGGTCGAGCGCGAGGGCGCCACCGACCGCACGCTGGTGGCGATCGCCTGCGGCGCGAACATGAACTTCGACCGCCTGCGCTTCGTGTCCGAGCGCGCCGAGATCGGCGAACAGCGCGAGGCCGTGTTCGCCGTCACCATTCCCGAGGAGCGCGGCAGCTTCCGGCGCTTCTGCGAGGCGGTGGGCGCGCGCAACGTCACCGAGTTCAACTACCGGATCGCCGACGCCACCCGGGCGCACGTGTTCGTCGGCATCCAGATCCAGCGCCGCGCCGAGGCCGCGCAGATCGCCGAAAGCCTGCGCGCAGCGGGGTTCGACACCCTCGACCTCACCGACGACGAACTCGCCAAGCTGCACCTGCGCCACCTCGTCGGCGGCCACTCGCCCCTGGCGCACGACGAGCGCCTGTACCGATTCGAGTTCCCCGAGCGGCCCGGCGCACTCATGAAGTTTCTCTCCAGCATGAGCCCCGCCTGGAACATCTCGCTGTTCCATTACCGCAACCACGGCGCCGACTACGGTCGCATCCTGGTCGGCATCCAGGTGCCGCCGGGCGACAAGCGGGCGTTCCGGGCCTTCCTGGCCGGGCTGGGCTACGCCCACGAAGACGCCACCGACCATCCGGCCTACCGGCTTTTCCTGGGCGCCCACCAAGACTGAACCGGCATCCGGGCGCTCCGAGGTTCCCAGAGCGTCAACTTGTCGTTACAATTCGTCTGTCCATGAACCTGATCACCCTCGGCCTCAACCACACCACCGCGCCGGTCGCCGTGCGTGAGCGGGTGTCCTTTCCCGGCGAAGGGCTGAGGCAGGCGGTTGCCGACCTGCGCACGAGCCTGGGCGGCCTGCTGCCCGAAGGCGCCATCCTCTCCACCTGCAACCGCACCGAAATCTACGCCGCCACCTCGAAGCCGGCCGAGATCGCCAACGCGGTGTCGGGCTGGCTGGCCCAGCGGCAGGGGCTGGCAAGCGCCGAACTGCAGTCGCACCTGTACGTGCTGCCCGACAACGAAGCGGTGCGTCATGCCTTCCGGGTTGCCGCCGGCCTCGATTCGATGGTGCTCGGCGAACCCCAGATCCTCGGCCAGCTCAAGGAGGCGGTGCGCGTCGCCCAGGACACCGGCACGCTGGGCACCCACCTGCATCAGCTGTTCCAGCGCTCGTTCGCGGTTGCCAAGGAGGTTCGCTCCACCACCGAGATCGGCGCGCACTCGGTCTCGATGGCCGCCGCCGCGGTGCGCCTGGCCCGCCGCATCTTCGAAGACCTGCGCGAGACCCGCGTTCTGTTCGTCGGTGCCGGCGAAATGATCGAGCTGTGCGCCACGCACTTCGCGGCCCAGCATCCGCGCGCCATCGTGGTCGCCAACCGCACCGAGGAACGCGGCGAGCGTCTCGCCCGCCAGTTCGGCGGCAGCACCCTGCGCCTGGGCGAACTGCCCGAGGCGCTCGAGCAGTTCGACATCGTCGTCTCGTGCACCGCCAGCGCGCTGCCCATCATCGGCCTGGGCATGGTCGAGCGGGCCACGCGCGCCCGCCGCCGCCGGCCGATGTTCATGGTCGATCTCGCCGTGCCACGCGACATCGAAGCCGAGGTCGCCCGTCTCGACGACGTCTTCCTGTACACCGTCGACGATCTGGGCAAGGTGGTGCAGAGCGGCGCCGAGAACCGCCGCGCCGCGGTGGCGCAGGCCGAGGCCATCATCGAGACCCGCGTCGACGCCTTCATGCAGTGGCTGAGCGCGCGCCGCGCCGTGCCGGCGATCAAGGCGCTGCATGCGCGCGGCGAGTCGCTGCGCCAGGCCGAGCTCGAGCGGGCGCGCAGGCTGCTCGCGCGCGGCGATGATCCGGCCGAGGTCCTCGAGGCGCTTTCGCGCGGCCTCACCAGCAAGTTCCTGCACGCGCCCACCACGCTGCTGCAGCGCCCCGGCGAAGACCACGCCGGGCTCGAGCGCATGTTCGAGCGGCTGTTCCCCGGCCACGACTGACCCCCGCGGATTGCCGGCTGCCAGCCCGTCGGGCGACCTGACGCCCGGCCAGCTTCGGTATCCTTGCGGGCCCCGGACCCCGCCGTCGTCATGAAACCGTCCCTGCTGGCGCGGCTCGAGAACCTCGAGCTGCGCCTCGCCGAAGTCAACCTGCTGCTCGCCGGCGAGAACGCCGCGCGCGACCTGAACGCGCTGCGCCGCCTGAACCGCGAGCACGCCGAGCTGGCGCAGGTGGTCGAGCACCTGCTGGCCTGGAAGCAGGCGCAGGCCGACCTGAACGCAGCGCAGGCGATGCGCGCCGACCCCGAACTGCGCGCCTACGCCGACGAGGAGGCGCAGGCCGCCGCCGACCGGCTCGCGCAGGAGGAAGACCGGCTGCAGCGCCTGCTGCTGCCTCGCGACCCCAACGACGAGCGCAACGTCATCCTCGAGATCCGCGCCGGCACCGGCGGCGACGAGTCGGCCCTGTTCGCCGGCGACCTGCTGCGCATGTACCTGCGCTACGCCGAGCGCCAGGGCTGGCAGATCGAACTGATGTCCGAGAGCGCCTCCGAGCTCGGCGGCTACCGGGAGGTGATCATCCGCATCGCGGGCGACCGCGCCTACTCCCGGCTGAAGTTCGAGTCCGGCGGGCACCGCGTGCAGCGGGTGCCCGAAACGGAGGCCCAGGGACGCATCCACACCTCGGCCTGCACGGTGGCCGTGATGGCCGAGGCCGACGACCTGACCGACGTGGCGATCGCCCCCGAGGAGTTGCGCATCGACGTCTTTCGCGCCTCGGGCGCCGGCGGCCAGCACGTCAACAAGACCGAGTCGGCGGTGCGCATCACCCACCTGCCCACCGGCATCGTCGTCGAGTGTCAGGACGACCGCTCCCAGCACCGCAACCGCGACAAGGCGATGAAGGTGCTGGCCACCCGGCTGCGCGACCGCCAGCAGCGCGAGGCGCAGGCGCGCGAGGCTGCGCAGCGCAAGTCGCTGATCGGCTCGGGCGACCGCTCCGAGCGCATCCGCACCTACAACTTCCCGCAGGGCCGGCTCACCGACCACCGGATCAACCTCACGCTGTACAAGCTCGAGCGCGTGATGGAAGGCGAACTCGACGAGGTGCTCGACGCGCTGGCCACCGCCCACCAGGCCGAGCAGCTCGCGGCACTCGCCGAAGCGGCGTGAGCGCCCCGTCGCTCGATCGGCTGATCGAGAACGCCGGCCTGCCCCGGCGCGAGGCGCGCGCGCTGCTCGCGCACGCGACCGGCCGCAGCCGCGAGTGGCTGCTCGCGCACGGCGACGAAGCGGTGCCCCCCGAGGCCGAGCAGGCCTTCGAGGCGCTGGCGCGCCGCCGGCGCGACGGCGAGCCGCTCGCCTACCTGCTCGGCGAGCGCGAGTTCCGCGGCCTGCGATTCGCCGTCGACCCGGGCGTGCTCATTCCGCGGCCCGAGACCGAAATGCTGGTCGACACGGCGCTCGAGCTCGCGGCCCCCGGTGCGCGCCTGATCGACCTGGGCACGGGCAGCGGCGCGATCGCGGTCGCCCTGGCGCACGCGCGGCCCGATCTTCGGCTGGTCGCTTCCGACCGGTCGGCGGCGGCGCTGCGTACCGCGCGACGCAATGCCCGGGCACTGCTCGGCGCGGCGGCAACAACGATCGACTGGCGCGAAGGCGGCTGGTGGACGGTGGCCGGGGCCGGCGAGCGCTTCGCGGTCGCGATCGCCAACCCACCCTACATCGCCACCGACGACCCGCACCTGACCGATCTGCGCCACGAGCCGGCGCACGCGCTGGTCGCCGGCGCCGACGGGCTCGACGATCTGCGCGTCATCGTCGCCGGCGCACCGGCGCACCTGGTTGCCGGCGGATGGCTGCTGCTCGAGCACGGCTGGAACCAGGGCCCCGACGTGCGCCGGCTGCTTGCCCAAGCCGGATTCTGCAAGGTGTGCACCCTGCGCGACGACCAGAGCCAGGAACGCGTGAGCATGGGCGAGTATCCCGACCCGGCCGACCCCGCCGGCCGGGACGCGCCCGGCATCCTGCCCTAGAATGGCCGCTTTGAATCTCGCCCCCACGGAGTCATGTCATGGAAGCCAGGGAATTCATCGAGAAAACCGTCACCGACAACGCGGTGGTCCTGTTCATGAAGGGCACGGCGCAGTTTCCGCAGTGCGGTTTTTCGGGCCGTGCCGTCCAGATCCTCAAGTCATGCGGGATACGCAACCTCGTCACCGTCAACGTGCTCGAGGATGACGAGGTGCGTCAGGCCATCAAGGACTACGCGAACTGGCCGACGATCCCGCAGCTCTACGTCAACGGCGAGTTCGTCGGCGGCTCCGACATCCTGACCGAGATGTACCAGTCGGGTGAACTGCAGAAACTGCTGCCCCCGCCCGCCGACGCCTGAAACCTCGGCGGCCGCACGCCGGCCGCCCGGAGTAGCCGCCCATGAAGATCCTGCTTGCCACCGACGGCTCGAAGAACGCGCTGCGTGCCGTGCGGCACACGGCCCGCCTCGCGGCCGACCTGAAGTCCGAACCCAGCGTCACGCTGATCAGCGTGCACGACGCTACCGCGCTGCGGCACGCGCAGCGCTTCGTCGGCCGCAAGGCCGTCGACGATTACCTGCGCGACCTCTCCGAGGCCGACCTCGCCGACGCCCGCAAGGTGCTCGACAAGGCCGGCGTGCGCCACGACATGATCATCCGCACCGGCCACGTCGGCGCCGAAATTGCGGCGGCGGCCGCCGAAGGCAAGTTCGATCTGGTGGTGCTGGGCTCGAAGGGCCGATCGGCGCTCAAGGACCTGCTGATGGGCTCGGTCGCGCAACGCGTGATGGAACTGAGCAAGGTGCCGGTGCTGATGGTGAAGTAGGTGGTCGTGCGCATCCTCCTCGGCTGGGCGATCCACGCGGGTTGCCTGCTCGCGGTGGCCTGGCTGGTTCCCGGGGTGATCGTCAGCGGATTCGTCAATGCGCTGATCGCCGCGCTGGTGCTCGGGCTGCTCAATCTGCTCATTCGCCCGATCCTGCTGCTGCTCACGCTGCCGATCAACCTGCTCACCCTCGGGCTGTTCACCCTCGTGATCAACGGCGTGCTGTTCCAGCTCGCCGCCTATTTCCTCGAGGGGTTTGCCGTCGAGAGTTTCGGCTGGGCTGTGCTCGGAGCGGCGGTCTACAGCCTGGCAAGCGGGCTGTGCAACCTGCTGGTGTTCCGCGACCGCGACTGACCGGCCACCCGTGACATCGGTCACCGCGGCCCGCGACGGACGGTCGACAATGCGCGACGTACGGCCGGTCGGCAAGGCCGGCAAGCGGGGGGCTGGCCATGCAGGGATACGACGTCGAACACTGGGTGACGCTGCACCGCGACGACCCCGACGCCTTCGATGCGGCCCGCCAGACCGTGATTGCGCTGGAACTGGCCAGGGTGCGCCCGGAGTTCACCGGGCCGGCCCGACGTCTGCTCGAGCGTCTGCGGGCCGATGCCGAGGGCGTCGGTCACGAGCAACGCCTGCGCCGTTCGGCGCTCTACATGATCGCAGCGCTCGCTCAGATGGCGCGCGCGCTCGAGGAACTCGGGGAAGCGGGCGAGAACAATGACTCCATCTCGCGCCGCAGGCGGTAGGCCCGGGTTCCGACGTCGATCGCAACGTCGTCCCAGGTGAGGCTGCTGCCCTGGCGCACCGGCCGCACGACGCGCACGCCGTGTGCCAGGCCCAGCGGCAGGCCACCCATGCGCGCCGAGGCCGCCGCCGGCAGCAGCTTGCCCCATACGGTATAGCCACCTTCGCCGTCTAGCATCTCGCCGACGGCGAGATCGCGCTTGGCCGTGGCCACGACGTCGGCATTCCAGGCGAGCGGCACGCCGGTCGGTTCGCCGCGCAGCGCAACGCTGGCCACGCTGACGCCAACCTCCAGGCCGATCAGGTGCCAGCGCTTGTAGAGCGTGAAGTAGCGCCCGCTGGGATCGGTGTGGGCGTTGTACTCCTCGAAGCAGTTGCGGATGTACTCGGTCTCACCTTCGACCGTGACCCACACGCCCATCCGGATGTCGTAGGGGATGCGGCGGCCGTCAGCTTCGAGGCTGGAGATCACTTCGACCATGCCCTTGCGCTCGAGCACACCGCCCTCGGCGAGCGGACGGGTCACGTAGGGGATGTCCTCGACGCTGGCCGGCGGATAGCGCAGGCCGTCGGAGGGCACGCTCAGCCCGGTGGCGTTGCTGACCGCCGTGCTCTCGATCGCCGGCTTGGAGCCATCGAGAAAGCTGTTGAACATCTTGGGGTTGAGGCCCCCGCGCGCCGCCTGCTCCGGGGTGAGGCCGTAGTTGCCCCAGACCGTCTCGGGCGTCGACTCGCAGAAGTGCGGCAGCCACTTGTGACCGCGGCCGGCGGCCACGACCGGAAAGCCGCACGCGCGCGCCCAGTCGACGAGGTCGCAGATCATGGCCGGCTGGTCGCCGAAAGCGAGCGAATAGATGACGCCCGCCTCCTGGGCGCGACGCGCGAGCAGCGGGCCGCAGAAGGCGTCGGCCTCGACCGTCACGTTGACGACATGCTTGCCATGGGCGAAGGCCTCGAGGCAGTGGTCGACCGCGGCGATCGGATGGCCGGTGCACTCGACGACGATGTCGATGGCCGGATGCCGGACCAGCGCCTGCCAGTCGTCGCCGACATGGGTGGTGCCCGCGGCGAGCGCGGCCTCGATGCCGGGTGCGGCGCTGCGTTCGGGCTCCCAGCCGACGCGGGCGAGATTGGCGCGAGCGCCGACGGGCGACAGGTCGGCGATCGCCACCAGATGCACGCCCAGGGTGCGCGGCACCTGGGCCAGATACATGGAACCGAACTTGCCGGCGCCGATCAGCCCGACGCGCACCGGCCGGCCCTGCGCGGCACGCTGCAGCAACCTGGCATGCAGGTTCATGCGGCCTGCCTGCGCTCGGCGATCGGCTCGTCGCTGGTCTGCAGCGCGCTGGCCGGCATCCCGGTCTCCCAGGGAACGCTCACCGGGTAGTCGCGGCGCAGGCAGTCGTCGGGCAGGCACTCGATCGGCGTGAAGTCGCGGTGCGCGATGTACTCGGGTCGGCGGAAGCGCTGGATGTGGTTGGAGACCGCGCAAAGGCTGAGGTACACGCTGACCCGGTTCCAGGGCGAGAGGTTGCTCGCCGATGCGTGCACCAGGCAGCCGTGAAAAAGGATCATGGAGCCGGCCGGACCCTTGGGGCTGACGATGCCGCCGTCCTTGCCACCGGCGCGCTCGACGAGCTGGGCGATGAGCGCGTTGTCTATCGTCCAGAGCGGATAGCTGGTGGTGGTGAGGTCGTGCCGGGCGTCGATGACGCCGCGCTTGTGGCTGCCGGGGATGAACATCAGCGGCCCGTTGAACTCGTTGACGTCGTCGAGGAAGATCGCGACGTTCATGGCGCGCGCGGCGGGCATCATGTCGTCGTTGAGCCAGGTGCCGTAGTCTTGATGCCACTGCCAGACGTCGCCCTCGAAGGCCATCTTGCCGTTGACCTTGAACTGGTGCATGTAGACCTGCTCGCCGAACAGGTCCTGCACGGGCTCGACCATCCGCGGGTGACGGGCCAGCCTGGCGAAGGGGCGGCTGATCAGATGCGCCGCGAAGTTCGTGCGCACCGCATCGCTGCCCTTCTCGCGGACATTGAAGGCCTCGCGGCGCCCGTAGAGCTCGGGCACGGCCGCCGACAGGGTGGCGATTTCGTCGGCGCCGAACAACCCGGGGAAGAACAGGTAGCCGTCGCGATCGAATTGCTCGAACTGTGCGCGGGTGAGTTTCATGGCGTATCTCCTCGAGCTGCCCTCGGGGCCCGGAAAGGTCCGCAAACCGGCTGCTGGTCGGTCGCGGGGCGATGGTGCCGGCTACCTGACTCGAACAGGTGACCTACCGCTTACAAGGCGGTTGCTCTACCAACTGAGCTAAGCCGGCGCAAACCATTTCAACCAGGGGTGTCGGGGACCGCGTCGCACTCACTTGACCCGGGTGAGGCGTGGCCGTCCGCCGGCAGGCGGAACCGGGCCACGGGGCTCGTCGGGCCCGGCGCCAGGCGACGCGGCTTCGGCCGACGGGGAAGCGGAGGGCAACGGGACCAGGGCCATCGGCGAAGCCGGGGCCTCGGCCTTGCGGGTGCGGCCGCGCCGCCGCGGCGCCGGTTGCACGGTCGCCGGGCTCTCGGAGCCCGCTGCCGCCTGGTCGGAGACAGGCGCCGACGCATCGCCGGGGGCCGCGCCCTCCACGGCGGGCGGAAGTGCCAGCTCCGATCCGGGCGCATCGGGCTCGGGTGCGGCAGCAGCGAGCACGGGCGAGCCGCCGCGCGATGCGCGCGGCTGGCCCAGCGGCTTGGGAACCTCGAACGCCATGCCGTGGCCGTTCTCGGCGGCGTAGATGGCCGTGACGTTGGCTACAGGCACCGACACCTGGCGGGCGACGCGGTTGAAGCGGGCCTCGAACTCGATGCGCTGGTTCCCGATCACGAGGTGGTGAGTGGCTTCGGTCGAGACGTTCAGAACGATCTCGCCGCCGCGCACGAACTCCATGGGAACCACGGTAGTCTCATCGACCGCGACGGCGATGTAGGGCCGATACCCGTTGTCGGCGCACCATTCGTAGATGGCGCGGATCAGGTAGGGCTTGGTCGAAGGCTGGTCGCTCACACTGCCATCCTGGTACCCGCGGGGCTCAGCGCCGCATGACCTTCTCGGAGGGGGTCAGCGCCTCGATGTACGCCGGCCGCGAGAAGATGCGCTCAGCATAGCGCAGCAGCGGCGCGGTGGTCTTGGGCATTTCGATGCCGTAGTGATCGAGGCGCCAGAGCAGCGGGGCGAGCGCGACGTCGAGCATCGAGAAGTCCTCGCCGAGGATGAACTTGTTCTTGATGAAGATCGGCGTGAGCTGG
>Ga0315904_10010039_pt1 | contig 12296 bp, 5 predicted proteins | sample LakEriMetagenome_6_FD_203529 | JGI IMG/M metagenome (GOLD analysis project Ga0315904, IMG submission 203529) | Freshwater fungal communities from buoy surface, Lake Erie, Ohio, United States - Buoy 12 MA120 | ecosystem: Environmental > Aquatic > Freshwater > Lake | place: USA: Lake Erie, Ohio...
AAGGATGATAGGTGGCGCCCTCGGTTTAACCGAAAAAGGTGTTGCCCGTGCTGGTATCGCTGGCGGTAGTGCTGCTGGCTCTGTGTTAGCTGGTGGTGATGCCGCTGGTGATGCGTATCAAATGGTTATGGATGCTCCTGAATTACAGGACATGCCTATTGAAGAGCGTGCGGAACTTGCCACTCGTGCTGCTAGAAAAGCAACTCCACTTCCTTTTGTTATTGGTGCAGCATCTGGTTTAGTTGGTGCTGATAAAGCATTTGCCGCTGGTACAAAGAGCATCCTAAAGACAACTCTTGCTGAAGCAGGTTCAGAGTTTATTGAAGAAGGTGCTACAAAACTATCGGCTAACTTAGCCGCAGGTGCAGAAGCCCCAAGTATTCAGCCACTAACCGGTGTTGTTGGTTCAGCTACTCTTGGTGGATTATTAGGTGGTGGAACAGGTGCAGTCGTTGGTACTTTAAATCGTGCTACAGCCCCAAATAGTTTATTAGGAGGCTCTACAAACCTAGGAACCGGCGAAGGTAGAACTCCTGATGAAAATGCAATCAACAAAGCTATTGACTTAAATAGCTCAGAGATTCTAGTAGGGCCACCCCCAAGAGAAGCATTAGTTGGCCCGCAGCCTCCAGAACAAGTTGGCCCACCTGTACCAAGTGCACAACAAACAGCTGCCATAGCTGCGGCTCAGGCTCAAGCTCAAGCTCAGCAAAAACAAGCAGAAGCACAAGCTGCATTTGATTCTATTGCCTCTACTTATGGTGTACAGCCAACCTCAGTAGCTGGGCGTTACACCGTAGCTGGTAAGACATTATTTAGCCAAGCTGATGCTACAAAGTTTTTAGCTGACTTAGACACACTTAATAAAAATAAAACCCCAGAGCAAAAGTCTATTGTAGGTGCAGTATTGTCTTCTGGCGCTGTCAAAGTTCCGTTAAAGTCTACGGCTAAATCAGTTAATGCTGCTGCAGTTAAGTTTTTATCTGAATGGGGTATCGATAGTTCCGCAGATAAAACAGAAGCTGCAGAGCGTGCAGATGTACTTATTGGTACTTTAGAAGGCCCAAAAGCTTTAAAAGAAGCTGATGAACTTAACAATTTTTATAAGGCTTTAACTGGTAGAGATGCACCAGCTTTTGTAGCCCTTCAGGAATTAGCATCTCAAACTACAACTAAAGGAGCAAAAGATGGACAAAAGCAATTGCGAGTGCAGACCCCTACCGGGGTGGGAGCAGTATCAGAGCAAGGAAGAGCAGCAGAAACAAGCGGTAAATTCGTTGGGCCTGTACGACCCGACCAAGTTCGACCCATCGGGACAGGAAGCAACCTTATTCTCCCGGATACAGTCCAAGATGACGGACAAGGAAGTGTACGAACACGGGTTGAGCCCAGTGCCAGTGGGAGCGATAATGCCATTCCCAGTGCTAGGCAAGAGCAAAAAACGCTAGTAGTAGGAGCAATTCCGGGTATAACTGTCCCAATTACTGAAGCGCAAGTAATACCTGATGACCGTGCAGAAGCAATCGAGCAAATTCGCACTATTGTGAATTCTGCTTTTGGTACTCGTGATGGCAACATCGTCATGGAATACCTTACAGGGGAAAAAACCTCTGTTCAAATTGCTAATGAGTATGGTGTATCAGACGCACGTATTGCTCAGATTGCTGGGCCTGCAGCTCAAAAGACTTGGGGTGCTCGTATTTTTGCAGCGGCTAAACGTTTAGGTTATACAAAAGACGATATTTATAACTTATTGGTTGTAGCTACTAGCGAAACTGCGACTGAGACTGAAACGCTTACTGAAGAAGATTTAGACTTTGAAGCTGTAGCTGCTCGTGAAGCAGCTGTGTCGGATGAGGCTGGCCCCACGATGGCTGAAGAAGCTGCAACGGCTGCTACTGAAGGTGAACAGACTTTAGGTCGTGAAGAAACTGGTGAGAAAGAAGGCGGTGGCGCATCTGGGTTTAGAGTATTTAATCCACAAGAAAGTGGAGCCACTGAGCTAGAAGATGCTTCAGCCAGAAATAGAACTTATCAGAAGTATAAGAAAAAAGGCTTACAGGCTCTAAAAGACTTTGAGCTTAACAACTTAGCTATTGATGAACGTATTACTGAGCTTGCAGAAATTGAAGCCATTGTTAAGGAAATTAATCGACGCGAAGAGATTCGTATTGCTAAAGGAGAAGAGAATGCCGTTCAAAAGCGAAGCACAAAAAGGGTTTCTGTACGCAAACAAGCCGAAACTAGCAAAAGAGTTTCAAGCGAAGACGCCAAAAGGGATGAAGCTGCCACAGAAGCTGAACAAGCCGATGAAGAAGTCAGCGCGAGGACGCTAGACGAAGAAGCTGCTCAAGCATGGAATACTAATGCTGAAAAGTTAGGGTTATTTGTTTATGATGCGTTGCCTGAAGAGGCCCAGCAAGATTGGAAAGATTCTGTTGAGACCGGCAATACTACTCCTCGTGACATGCAAACTGTGTTTGAGAATAACCAGGGTGCTATTACAGAAGCTGACGAAAAGCTTAATGAGCAAATTGACGAGCTTAAAACTACTGAGCTTGCAGCATTAGAAGAGCACTACGGTAATAGCCGTGAGTCTAATGAGTTCTTAATTAAGATTAAAAATGATGTAGCCGCTTACATTAATAAAGGCGCTCAAGCAGTAGATGCTGCAATCCGCAGCATTATTAAGTCTATTGCCAATGGCATGATGGCTCTTGCAGTTGTATTTAACCCAGCTCAGCTAACTACTACAGACTTTGACTTCCCACTTTTTGTAAAGGAAACAAGAGCAGTTACAATGCCGGCTCCTGGTGTGGCAGAGATGTCCCCTGTGGCTGCTAAAGCATACGAAGTATCTGCTCCTGCTTTTGTAAAAGCAAAACAAACATTCTTTATTGCCGATAAACCAAACGGCAAGATCCATTTATTTGATGGCTCTGGAAAGCACATTGCATCCAGTGATTCTTTATATGGGCAACAAGCTGGAGATCGTCTAACTGACGAACAACGTACTAAGCCATTAACGGCTATGTCAAGCACTGACAAAGTTACCCCCGCTGGAACGTTTACACTACGTGTAGTTAATAGCCCAGAATATGATGGTGGTTATACACTGCATATGTATGACAAACAAGGTTATTTAGGCGGCTTAGCCATTCACTCTGTGTATGTAGGCGATGCAAAAGAAAACCGTCTAGGTAAACTACTGTCTCAAGATTTAAAAGACAAAAAGATTTCTTTTGGTTGTATTAATACCAGCCCAGACTTCTTTATTAATAAAGTATTGCCACGCATCGGCGAAATGGATAATGCCGGTGTTGTAGTAATTCCTGATGCGCAGGATACTCTTGCTCAATATGTTGAGCCTACATTTACAGAAGTAACTACTCCTGCTCCTAAAGCAGAAGGCCGTGGTGCTCAGCAATTAGCTGCTAAAGAAGAGAAACCTCAGTTTTCTAAAGGAGCTCAAAGAGCTAAAGGTTCTAACGCTGAAGCATTACGTAAAGAACTAAAAGATTTTATTGGGGCAGAAAACCAGCGTCGTTTAGAAATTTATCAAAGCATTAAAGACATCCCCTTAAATATTCGGGCTATTGTAAATCCAACGGCTGGCGATCAAGGATTCATCTTAAGAAACAAAGCATATTTAATTGCCGATAACATTCCAGAGGGTGCAGGTCGGGCAGTATTTATGCACGAAGTTGGTTCTCATTTGGGTCTGCAGAAGATGCTAACTGAGAAACAATTTGATAATTTAGTAGATACAGTTACTTCGTGGGCGGCTAAAAATGATGGTTCTCGTGAATCTATAATTGCGATAAAAGCCTTACAGCGTGCTGCCGGTGTATCTGATGAACAAGCTAATACAGAATTAATTGCTTACTTTATTGAAGAAGCTATTTTAGCTGGGGTTAACCCAACTGCTATTGATTTAAAAACACCTATTGGTCGTTGGTTCCGTAGTTTGTGGGCAGCATTTAAGACCGCTTTACGCCGTTTGAATTTGTTTAATCCAGACAAAATGTCTGCGGTAGATGTTATTAACCTTGCTTACGGAGCCGCTCGCTTAGAGATTGCAGGCACATGGCACGGTACAGCCGCTGACTTCCGTAGATTTAATACCGATTTTATGGGTACTGGCGAAGGCAATCAGGCTTTTGGTTGGGGTGTCTATCTTGCCCAGAGACCAGGTATTGCTAAGGGATACTTTGAGGCTGATGTAAAAAATAGAAATAGATTTCCAACTACAACTGCCACTTACAAAGGCATGAATCGTGACCAGTTACAAAGGGCAATGCTTGATGCAGAGCAAACTGATCCGGAAAAATATGCAGAATATCAAGCTGCTCGTTCAATAGTTGATAATGAATCTTTTGTAAACGGAGCAAAATCTCAAATTACTCAAGCCCAAATTGATGGATACGTTGAGTATGAAAAGAAAATACTCCAAATGAGCAACGATTTACCAGTGTGGGATGACTATACTCAATCTGTAGTCGTTCAACCTGTAAATGATGTTGCAATAAATGCTATAAAAAGAAAAATAGCAGCAGCATCTAAAATGAAAGAGTCTGATTTTGGGCCACCTCCAAAAGGCATTGAAGGTAATTTAATGCGCGTGGATATTAACGCTCGCCCAGAAGAACTTCTTGATCTTGATAAAAAAATTAAAGATCAGCCTTATATTTTTAATATTCTTGAAAATCTTAAAGGCGACGCAGAAAATGTACTTCAAGCCGTGCTAGGTAATGAAATGATATTTTTAGACCAAATGACGGGATATGATCTTTATTTTGGTATAAAAGCTCTTGCTTTAGGTGATCCACGATGGTTAGTTAAAGCTGTAAAAGACAAAGAAGTACTAGCCTCTGGGCAACAAGCTCAACGAGTAGTGTCTCAGTTTTTGTATGAGCAAGGTATTAAAGGCAATCAGTATCTTGATCAAGTAACTCGGAATCTTCCTTTAGAGACAAAATTTTTAGAAGAGCAAATTGAAGTTAATCAAGATGCTTTACGCAAAATACAAGCAAGAACCGATATTGACCAAGAAACTAAAGATAAGCTTTCTAAAGATGTAAGAGCGTCTATTGAAGATCTCAAAGAACAGATTGAAAAAGTAAAAGAAAATCTAAAGAATATTACTAAAAACATCGTTATGTTTAACGATGAAGACATCTTCCGTGTGGCTTCGTTAGTTGGTGCTGAACCTGAGAGAATTCAATTTTCTAAGGCTCGTTTAAACCAAGCTCGTCAGACTGCAGCTAAGCAAGTAGCCAAGTTACCCAAACCAATCCGTGGCCCATTACAAGAAATCACGGATAACATTATTGAGTTTGCTAAGAAAGGTCTGCCGTTTGCTGCATTTACCGAAGATTTGGCTGATCTAGCTGGTAAGTATTTGCCATCGGCTAAGAAGTATGTTCAGTTGGTTAAAGCCCAGCAAGCAATTAGAACTTCTCTTGAGCGCCGTATTGACCAAATTCTTCAGCAGTATGACGCTTTGCCAAATGAAGTCAAAGGTGTTGGCGAGAACAGCGTAAACGCATTTATTAAAGACTCAACCATGAAGGGTGAGTGGGGCTACGATCCTAATATCAAGGGCGCTAAGATAGACCCAGAGTTAAAGAAACGATTTGACGCAATGCCTGCTCCTGCACAGAATATTATTCGTGCGGTATTTGACCATGGAGTTAAGACTCTTAAAGCTATGCAGGATGCCGTAATTAACAATATCAACACCGAGTACGATGCATTAATTGCTGCAGCGCAGAAAGCTGGTGATGTCAACGAAGTAGCTGAATTGACCAAGAAAAAAGCTAACTCGTTATCTGAATACAGAACTTTGATGCGTATGGGCAATAAAGGGCCTTATGCTCCATTAAAACGTTTTGGTAACTATGTAGTTGTAGGCCGCTCACAAGCTTACTTAGATCAGGAAAACATTAGGGATAATCCTAAGTCCGCACCTGACCAAGTGGCTGAGGCTAATAAAAAGCTCCGTGAGATGGAGAAAAACCAAGATCATTATTTCGTTCAATTTGCTGAAACCATGGGTGAAGCCAAGGCTATCGCTCGGGATGAGGAGACAAACTATGCGCTTGTTGAGCCATTTGAAAAAGACTCGTCACGTGGCGCTCTATTTGGAGGAGCCGACGTTCAAGGTTTATTCTATCGCCTACGTAATATGGTCGAAGAATCCCAAGACAGCAACCTTTCTGACAAATCTGAACGAACGATTAATCGCTTACTATCCGATCTTCATTTAAGCCTGTTGTCTGAGCAGTCTGCTCGCCAGTCTGAAAAGCGCCGCCGTAAGATTGCTGGTGCTGAAAAAGATATGATGCGTGCATTTGCTACACAGGGTCGGGCTACAGCCCACTTTATCTCATCGCTTGAGAACTCTGAAGACATTTATGACACTTTACGTGACATGAAGCAAGAGGCTAGAAAAGGCACAGAAGGTACTCGTGCAGAACGTAGCCGGTATTACAACGAGTTTATGAAGCGTCATGTGATGGGCTTAGACTACGAGCCATCGCCGTTTATTGATAAGGCTTTAAATACGACTTCTGTCTGGATGCTGTTAACAAACCCATCCTACTATTTGCAGAACATGACCCAGCCATTCATGATGTCGTTGCCGCTGGTGGGTGCTAAGCATGGTTACGACAGATCATGGAAGGAATTTACTCGTGCGTACTCGGATATTGCTAGCGTTATTCGTAAGCATGGTATTGGCGAAGATAGCTATAGCAAGCTACCACAAGACGTTAGAGATGTTGTTGAAGAACTCGTAAATCGTGGTCGTATTGATATTAGTCTGGAGCAGGACTTAGGCCGCTGGAGATCTACTGAGGATTCTAAGTTTGACAAGTTTGGGCGTGCCGCTGAGTTCCTCCGTGGTATGGCACAAGACATTGAAGCAATTAACCGTGTAGCTACTGCAGTAGCAGCGTACCGTCTTGAGTCTAGAAATAACAATAAAGCCAACGCTATTAACTACGCTGACACTGTAATTTACAGAACTCATGGTGATTACAGTGGATTTAATGCACCACGTATCAGCCGTAAGGGTCTAGGTCGTTTGGCTACCCAGTTCCGTAAGTTCCAGCTTATCCAGCTAAGCCTGATGGCTCGGTTGTTTAATGATGCATTTGCGGGTCAAGATGAAGACACTCGCAGAATCGGTCGCCGCGCCCTGATGTTCACAATCGGACATACCGCAGCTATGGGCGGTGTAATGGGATTACCTGGGTTTGCGGCTCTAGCCTTCTTGTACGGTCTAGTATTTGGAGATGAGGATGAGCCTGACAATCCAGAGTTGGCTATGCGTAGGGCTATTGGTGACGATGCTCTTGCCGATCTTATTGTTAAGGGTGTCCCTGCCGCTTTAGGTGTGGATGTTTCGGGCAAGATTGGTATGGGTCAAATGCTCTCAATCCTGCCATATACAGATATTGATTTTAGCCGCCGGGGTATCGCAGAAGCAGGTTATGCCCTAATGACCGGCCCGTTTGGTGGTCTAACCCTAAAAGCCGCTGACGGTATCTCCCTAATGGGCCAGGGTAACTATTACAAGGGCTTAGAGCAGCTTATGCCTACCGGTGTAGCCAACGCCATGAAAGGCTATAGATTCGCTACTGAAGGGGTTACATCACGTACAGACGATGTACTTATCTCTCCTGATGAAATCAGCTTTGCCGAGGCATTTATGGTGGGTATTGGACTGCCCACAAAACAGCTTACCGACAAACAATTTTTACAAAGTGCCAAGTTTGAGTACGATCAGTTTTATAATGAAAAGGCCAGCGAAATCAAACGTGCGTATGCACGTGCGTATAGAAGCGGAGATGGAGCAAGCCTAGCAGAAGCAAGACAAGAGTGGGAAAAACTGCAGCAATCCAGGGTTCGTAACGGATATACAAGACAGCCTCTCTCAACTTTATTAAAAGCTCCACAAGAACAAACTAAACGTGAAAGAAGTGTAGTTGGCGGAGTACAAACTAACAGGGCTAATCGTGGCTTTGTTCGCCAAACATCGGAGCTATAAATGAACTTGCCAAAAGTATTACGGATTGTCGGAAAGAACTACGCAATAATCCAGACTGAAACCCCCATGATCGACGATTGTGGGCAGTGCGATGATAATAAACAAGAGATTAAAATCTCCCCCGGTATGGCTCATGACTTAGAAAGAGATACCTTATTGCACGAAGCCATTCATGCTATCGACTACTGTATGCAGTTGAATATGTCTGAGAAGCAAGTCTGCGGCATGGGAACTGCACTTTATGCACTTCTGGGAGACAACCCCGAGTTACTCAAGTACTTGATGGCTAAGCCAAAAAAGACTACAGTATCAACTCGTACCGCAGTAGCGGCTAAAAAACGTACCACGAAAAGGAAATAATCATGGCAAAGACTCCAGCATGGACTCGTAAAGAAGGCAAAAATCCTGAAGGCGGACTAAACGCTAAAGGTCGTGCAAGTTATAACGCAGCAAATCCAGGCAAGCCTGGGCTCAAGCCACCGGTATCTGCCAAAGAAGCAGCCAAGTCACCTAAATCTGCCGCACGTCGCAAGTCATTCTGTGCTCGTATGGGCGGTATGCCAGGGCCGATGAAAGACGAGAAGGGCCGCCCAACTCGTAAAGCTTTGTCCTTAAAAAAGTGGGACTGCTAATGGCTACTAAACCAAAGTCAAAGGTTAATGCGGCTGGTAACTACACTAAGCCTGCACTACGTAAACGAATCGTAGCCCAAGTAAAAGCATCTGCTACTCACGGCACAGCTGCCGGTCAATGGTCGGCACGTAAGGCACAGTTGGTTGCTAAGAAATATAAAGAAGCTGGTGGGGGATATAAAGATTGAAAGCTCCTCAGAAATCACTAAAAGACTGGGGCGATCAGAAATGGCGAACCAAATCAGGTAAACCATCAAGTAAGACGGGTGAAAGATATTTACCCGAGAAGGCAATTAAAGCCTTGTCTCCGTCAGAATATGCTGCAACTACAAAAGCAAAACGAGAAGGCAAAGCCAAGGGCAAACAATTTGTAGCCCAGCCAAAGAAGATTGCAGCAAAAACAGCAAGATACCGCTAGGAGAAACCATGATTGATTTTATTGAGCAGCAGATTCAAGCGTCAGAGCGCATGTTTAAAGTGATGTTTGAAGATCACAAAGAGCGTATGGAAGGTCTGCAGATGTGGGCAGATATGAATACTAGCTTGATTAGAAAGCTAGAAGAGCGTGATGCTGAGATCGAAAGATTGCGGGCTAAGATTGTAGCCCTTGAAGCCGCAGAAGCTATTTAAGGAGCTATATATGTCAATCAATCTGTATTTTATTAAAGGTTTTATGGTGGGATTTGAGATGGTCGATACTGAAGACTATGGTAGAAATATAGTGTTTGACCTAGGAATACTCCGAATATTTATTGAGTATTAAATAAAAGACCCCCGCCGAAGCGGGGGTTAGTGTTTTACCACAGGAGACTAACATGGCAGTGTTAGTACCCATATAGTAACCTAATTATTGGCAACTGTGTCACCAGACTGCACTGGCTTTGAGGTGTGTACTACTAATTTAGGTACGGAAGCACTCCCAGACTGCATCTTTTCGTAGTCCAAGACTATACAACGTGTGTTTCCTGTCGCTATCTTAGTACCCCTGCCGATAGTAAATTTGTCTTTCCAGTCTATTAGCACACCAGACTGATGGGCAAAAGTCATCATGTTTTTGAAATCCACACGATGCTCGTCACACCAAGTCAGCACGTCCTTGCGACATAAGAACAACTTACCTGAAAGCTGGCTGTCTTTGGTATTGCTATTACCTGTAATGTAACGCCCAACTGGTGCGTGGCTTGAACTGTACCTTACATCTTCCGGGCCCCTGCCGTCACGTGCATCTCGATACTCGACAGTGGTAATAACTCGTGGCGACATATCGGTGACCATACGGTTAAGAGCTTCCTCAGGACTAATAGTGTTCTGCTCGGTAATAGTCTCAGCTAACTCGTGGAACAACCCAATGGCAAACTTATACAAGCTTTCCAGGTTAAACTCCGTGATCTTTAGCTGACTAGTTATTTCCATAGCAGTCATTGAGCATACGGCATGGGCTCTGTACAAACGATACTTGAGGTCAGGGATGTCCTGCTCTACCCGTTTACCCCACTTAGCCATTATTTCAAGAACGTCTTCAATGTGCGTAACCACATATTTAACAAACTCCTCGCCCGCAGAACCCATATTCAGTTCAATTTGTTTCATAGCTGCGGTGACTTCGCTACCCTTAAGGTCGCTCATTTGGTACTGATCCATACGAATCTGAATCAAACGAACTGCTTCTGCCTGCGTGTCACCTCTAGTGGCAAGAATCGAATGTAAGTCTGTATTTGCTGTTACATACGGACTCATAGCCCAAGTACCTGAAGCAGCCATACGAGTTCCGTTGTTGCCACGGCTGATAGTCAGACGATCTTTCTCTTCGCCTAATGATACGGTGTATGCAAGCTGAGAAAACTCTTCTGCGTCAATATGGGTAAGTTCATCAAACAAGAAGGGAATGTTATTGTATGTACCCATCCGAGCATTTCGTGCGTTTAATGTAGCACCTTTCTCGGTTTTAATAGTCATCTTGTCAGCATCACCAAATGCATACAATGCGGCTCGGCAAAGCGTGGTCTTACCTTTTGATGTATTTGCACCAGTCAGAGCAAACAGTAAGCCTTTGTACAAGGAATCGCCGAATGGTGTCAGGATCGAACCAAACCCTGAGGCAATCGCATATTGACGATATTCAAGACCTGGTCGGTTGTACAAAAAGTTTAGAGCTTTAGCATAACCTTGTACCGTGCCTCTTGGTGATGGAAATGAAGACTCTTTATCTTTAGCATAGCCGCCAGTCAGGACTTTACGAATTGTGCCGTCTCTGCAGTACAAGCGGTCGCCGATCAAGAACGATTGCAAGTCGTCTTTCCAACCAAAAGCAGTCATGGTATTTAGTTCTTCGGCTTCTGCTTTTAGCTTTTCTAAGTAGTGTCGTAGGTAAGCGGTCATATGATTTGATGCATCTTTTGTGGTTAAAGCAAATAACTCATAATCACCCAATCCGTCGAGCAGCTTTTGAGGGGAAGCAATTAACTTAGTATCAATACTAAAGTCACGAGTACGATGGTCAGGTAAATGCATCCTGATGCCTAAACTAAATGTACCGTCTTCTTTCTTAATACGGTGGATGGGGTAAAACAAATTAGGTGCAAACGGAAATGCATGCCATATCTCGTCTTTGTCTTGCATATAGCGAACCATTTGCCCGCTCTCAAACTTGAAGTTCTCAGGAAACTCAGGAATCTGAACATCCATAGTTTTACCATCGACGCTGGCTTCAATGACTAAATCCTTCTGTTGCTCAACGATACGACCAAGAACCATGGGTGTGTTGATCTTACCTTTGTGTGGGCAACCTTCGCATCCGTTTGGATTAACTTGGCTAAACCGTGTACACAATGTTGGGGGTGTATTCCAGCTTTCTAGCTTCTGTTGGGTATCAGCGTAGCTATATTCAGGATGTCCTGAACTCCACTGATGAACAAGTTCATCTCCATCTGAGCAATATTTAAGAATACCAATAACACTTCTCCAGTGTTCGTAGTCCACGTTACCTTGTGAGTCACGCATCTGTGCAACCTGATTACACTTCTTAGCAATCTCAGCGCCTGATGATGGTAGATTTACTGGAGCATGACCGATGAGGTCATCATTATCTGCACCGTAAGTCGGGGCAACTTCTTTCTTAGGAATTACCGACAACTCTTTAATCTTGGCAAGCAGTTCACTTGGATTGATAGCCTCAATAACTTTTTTGCAAATAACTTCTTTGGGCTCACCCTTTTTATGGAATGAACCTACTGGTCGCAAGATAGACGCAAAGTCTGCAGTCCTCGATGGGTCTACAAGAAGTCCGTGTGCGTCAAAGATAGCCTTGATTTCAGTAGCCATAGTCTGCCATGCAGTAGCAGGAATAGCCTTGGTCAAAGGCCAGTAGCAGTGGATACCGTTACCCGAGTCGATAAACATGGGAGTTGGAAAGCCAGTGGTCTTGCAGAAATTAACTAAAGCTTCAGCCGCTAACCGCTTGGTTGCATAGCCTTTGCCTTCGTCTGCTTTATCTTGACCACAATCTATATCACACCAGAAAGATTGTGCGGATTTCCAATTATCCTTAACACGATATTTTTTCTTGCCGTCGACTTCAACAAACGATTCTTTGTATGCGGCACATGCATGAT
>Ga0315904_10010040_pt1 | contig 12295 bp, 7 predicted proteins | sample LakEriMetagenome_6_FD_203529 | JGI IMG/M metagenome (GOLD analysis project Ga0315904, IMG submission 203529) | Freshwater fungal communities from buoy surface, Lake Erie, Ohio, United States - Buoy 12 MA120 | ecosystem: Environmental > Aquatic > Freshwater > Lake | place: USA: Lake Erie, Ohio...
GTATTGGCCTCACCCACGCTTGGTGCTGAATCCAAAAGACACATCGATTAAACTGCTCAATACCTTCGCTGAGAAATCAGAATTACTAGATCAGCTAGGCGTCAATCACCTGGTTTGCATTCCGTTCACCAAATCTTTTTCCGAAATGAGTTCAGATGAATTCACTCGGAATATTCTTGTGAGAAAACTTGGAACGCGTAAACTAGTCATCGGTTACGATCATCATTTTGGCAAGAATCGCGAAGGAAATTTTGATCAGTTAAAAAAAGTTGGGCCTGATCTTGGTTTTGAAGTTGAAGAAATACCACGACAAGATATTGATGAGTCGGCCATCAGTTCATCAGCCATAAGACGATTTTTAACAGAAGGCTCTGTTAAAAAAGCAGCGCAATTGTTAGGCAGACCCTATTTCATTGAAGGCAAGGTTGTTCCCGGCCAAAAAATCGGTCGACAAATTGGTTTTCCAACAGCCAATATCAGCCTGGAAAAAAGTGAAGATCCAGACAGTGTGTTTAAGCTTATTCCAGGAGAAGGTATTTATGCGGTTAAAATACAGGTTGACCACCAATGGCTAGAGGGCATGCTCTACATTGGTAGCCGTCCAACCATCGGACCGGGTCAACAAGTTATTGAGGTCAATATATTTGACTTTGACCGACAGATTTATGATCGCTCCGTCGGCATTCAATTTATAGACAGAATTCGGGGTGATGTTAAATTCGACTCATTGGAAGCTCTCCAAAAACAACTCCACATAGATCGATCCGATACACTTCGCATACTTAGACCAGGCCATTAACAGTTAAAACTGAGGAATCATGAAAAAATCAACCATTCAGTTCACGGTAGAATTAGACGATCAAAATGTACCCGAACGAATCACCTGGGATGCCAGTGACAAGCCGGAGGACCAAAGTCCTGAAACCAAATCGATAAGTTTAGCCATTTGGGATCATGAGGTTAAGAATACCCTTCGAATTGACCTGTGGAGTAAGGACATGCCTGTCCATGAAATGAAACGTTTCTATATAGACTGTATTGGAGGTCTTGCCCAAAGCGTTTTGCAGGCTACGGGCGACGAAAAGATGTCCGAAGAAATGAACGCGCTTTGCGACCGTCTGGTGCAATACGTAGCTAAATCCTGATTATTTCCAATCAATTAGGGGGTTTTTGAGGCCTATCGCCTTGGTAATTCTAGGTAGGGCCGTTTTTAACTTAATTTTTAAGTGTTTAAACATCTTTTATATCCAAACGTCAATTCGGTTACGATCAAAAAATTCGTAGTTTTAGAATTACTTAAAACCAACTAAACTCAATTTTTATGGTTAATCACTACTTGAAAAGCATCATTCCCCTGCTTTTTGTTTGTGTTACCGTTTCGGCGGCATTTGCACAGACAAGCATTTCAGGGAAAGTCTCTGATGCCACCTCCGGTGATCCCCTGATCGGAGTTAACGTAGTCGTCAAGGGAAAGGTGATCGGTACGGTCACAGATGGACAGGGCAATTTTAACCTTAAGGTTTCTTTTCCCCCACCCTTCACGCTTTCTGTTTCCTATGTCACCCATAAAACGGCTGAAATAGAGATCAAGGATGCAAATGTTACAGGTCTGGACATCAAGCTGGACGAAGCCTCAACCAGCCTTTTTGAGGTAACCGTTACCGGTGCATCTCTGTCCGATGAAAGCATCGTGAAATCGCCTGTTTCCATTGAAAAAATGAACAGCATCATGGTACAGACCACCCCTGCAGACAACTACTACAAGGGTCTAATCAACTTAAAGGGAGTAGACATGACTACCAGCTCCATCAACTTTCAGATCATTAACGCCCGTGGTTTCGGTAGCACCGGAAATACCCGTTTTGTTCAGTTGACAGATGGAATGGATACCCAGGCGCCTGCTTTGAACTTCCCAATTGGAAACCTAAATGGTCCCTCTGAATTGGACGTAGAGAGCGTAGAGATGATTCCAGGTTCGGCTTCAGCTCTTTATGGTCCAAACGCATTCAATGGTGTTCTATTGGTAAACAGTAAAAGTCCATTTGAATACCAGGGTTTCTCAGCCTTTTATAAGGCCAGCGTAAACCATATCGGCGATTCAGACTTGGATGCTGACGGCGTTAAAATTGGTCCAGGCAAGGCTCAACCCATGTACGAAGGCGCCTTCCGCTACGCAAAAGCATATAAAAATAGATTCGCCTTTAAAGTGGCGTTTTCTTATAGCCAGGCCACAGATTGGTATGGTACAAACCTTCAGGATCGTTTGGCTGCTAATAAGCCAACAGGCTTCCTCAATAACCCGGGTGCAGACAGAATTCACGCCTACGGTGATGAAGTTTCTGTTAACCTGGCTTTGGTGGGTCTTAGTTCCTCATTCGTGAACAGCATCAATTCAGCTGGCCTTGGTTCCTATTTACCCGATCTACCAAATATGGTTGTATCCAGAACTGCTTATGAGGAAAAATATTTGGTCGATTACGGAGCTAAAAACTTTAAGACCAACATTGGTCTTCACTACCGTATTACAGACAAGGCAGAATTGCTTTATAACCTGAACTACGGTTCCGGTACTTCTGTGTACACAGGTGCCCAGCGTTATTCATTGAGAAACTTCAATATTCAACAGCATAAACTGGAGTTGAAGGGAGATAATTTCTTTGTTCGCGGTTACGCTACGATAGAAGATTCCGGTGAATCGTATATCGCCGATTTGGCTGGTGTCCTTATCAATACCTGGAACCCTGTTTCAGCATCTTTTGACCCAAATGCCAACAGTGCCTGGTTTGGTAACTACGCTGCCAATTACCTTGGCTTCCTTGCTGCAAACGGAATTGCACCTGGAACTTCCACCACTTCTCAACAGGAATTGGCTCACAATTTTGCGCGTGCGCAAGCCGATGTTAACAGAATTGCGCCTGGTTCTGCTGAATTCGAGAAAGCGAAGCTTGCAGCCCGTCAATCTGTAATTCCTACCGGATCCTTATTTGATGACGCTACCGCACTTTACCACGTACAGGGTCAGTATAATTTCAAAAATCAAATCAAATTCATCGATTTGATCGCTGGAGGAAGCTACCGCCTATATGACCTGAATTCTAATGGAACAATCTTCGCCGATACTCCGGGTAACAACATTACTATTCAGGAATACGGCGCCTATACTCAGGCTACGAAGCGCTTTGCAAACGATAAGATCAAGTTGATCGGTTCTTTGCGCTATGATAAAAACCAAAATTTTGATGCCCAGATAAACCCTAGGATTGCCGCCGTTATCTCCCCTGGAGAAAAGAGCAATATTCGTTTATCCTATCAATCTGGTTTCCGTTTGCCGACAACCCAGAATCAGCATATCGACCTGAACGTTGTCTCCGCTCGATTGATTGGTGGTCTGCCTTACTACGCTGATAAATACAAAGTTTTTGAAAATGCTTATTCACTGACTTCTGTAAATCAGTACGTAACTCAGTTTACGCAGAATATTTCCAATCCACAGTACATTGCTGCTCTGGGCGGAAGAGCCAATACGGGTTTAGCTCTTGGTGATCCTAATGCCTTGAAACTTCTTCAACCGGTAACTTCTATCGCACCTGTTAAACCAGAGCAAGTGAAGTCCATTGAGGTTGGTTACAATACTCAGATTGGCGACTTGTTCATAGATCTCTCTTACTACCAGAATACCTACACTGATTTTATCACAGGTATTTTTGTACGTAAGGCAGCAGGTGCCCTTGATTTGGCAGCAACTGGTATTACAGAGCAGAACGTTCGTAATGCCCAGACGCTACTTACACCAATTACAACACCTGGTCAGGAAAACACCTTCTCCATAGCAACCAACCTTACTGAAGAAGTTACTTCACAAGGTGCGGCCATTGGACTGAATTACCTGATGGGTAAGGGTTACTCTGTGGGTGCCAACTACAACTGGAATAAATTAAATGGCGTTGGAAATACCTTCATCAACGACTTTAATACTCCGGAGCACAAGTACAACATCACTTTTGGAAATCGCCGTTTAACGGAGAAGTTAGGCTTTAACCTGGCTTACCGTTGGCAGCAGGCCTTCCGTTGGGAGTCTTCCTTCGGATCTGGCGACGTTCCATCTGTAGCCATGTTGGATGGTCAGGTTTCCTACCGATTGAAACCAATCAAGGCAACCATTAAGATTGGTGGTTCTAACCTCTTGAACAACCGTTACATCCTGAACTATGGTGGTCCTACTCTAGGAGCCATCTATTATGTCTCCTTTACTTTCGACCAGTTGATGAACTAAAACATATTACGTCATGAAGAACAAATTCAAAATCCTATCTCTTCTGGCTGTCATCGGACTGGTGTCAGCCTGTGAGAAGTACGAGTTACCGGAAATAGGTAATCCTTCTCCCGGTGAAGCTGATTTCACTAAAGTTATTGCTGTAGGAAATTCGGTGGGAGCTGGATTCATGAACGGCGCATTGTATGTAGCCGGTCAGAATAGTTCCTATCCAAATTTAATTACCACTCAAATGGCGGTAGTTGGCGGAGGCTCTTTTAATCAACCCAGTCTTGCTGAAGCAGCTGTTAATGGTTGCTTTAACCCGACCGGAGGTTGCACCTTGGGCCGACTTTATTTGAAACTGGTAAACGGTAGCCCTGCACCAACTCCTAAAACGCCGGGCAACGTGGAGTCCCTAGCACCATTTGGTGGTGATAAGGCCTCACTGAATAACTTCAGCGTACCTGGTTTGACCATCCAGACAGCTTTACTGCCTCAAACAGGCGGACCAGCTGCTGCTAATCCTTTCTACAATCCTTACTATGCACGATTTGCCAGCAATCCTGGAACGTCTACAGTAATTGGAGATGCTGCAGCGGCCATGGCCAGTGGAGGAACATTCTTTTTATACTCCCTTGGTTCAAATGATGTATTGGGCTATGCCACAGGTGGTGCGTCTAATCCTGCCCTTTTTACCAGTGAAGCAGCTTTTTCAGGAGCGCTAACCGCTGGAGTTGGAGCCTTGTTAAAGGCCAATCCAAATGCAAAAGGTGCGATAGCAAACATCCCTGATGTAACCGAACTGCCTTTCTTTAACACCGTACCCTTTGCTCCAATTCCACTTTCAGCTGCTCAGGTTTCAGCACTTAATGCAAACTTTACCGGATATAACGGTATCCTCGCAGCATTGATTGCAAATCGGGTTGCTTTTGGAATATCTGAAGCTCTTGCAGCAGAGTTGGCCGGAAGAACCATCACTTATCAGACTACTACCAATTCAGCAACGACCAATAAAATTCTGATCACTGATGAGACTTTGACAGACATTGAGCCTTACCTCAACATTCTGTTAAGCCTGAACCAAATTACAGCAGGTCAGAAGGCAGCTTTACAACCCTACCGCCGGGTTCGTCAAACACGTTCAACTGATTTGATCAACCTCACAACCTCCAGTGTAATTGGAACAGTTGTTGCCAGCAACCCTAACTTTTTGAACGGAATCTCTGTTCCGCTGGGTTGGACTCCTGCTTCTACCGCAGGTGCAGACGTGAGCGATCCTTTCTTGTTGATTCCTTCTGAGACAACTGAAATCAAGAACCGCATTACAGCATTTAATAACACCATATCCTACTTCGTAAGTTCTACTTTCGGAGATCCTATGGTTTTAATTGACGTATTCGGTGCCTTAAAGGCTGTTAAAGCAGGAACTGCTTCCTACAAGGGAAGCACCCTATCTGCTTCAATTGCCCCTCCGTTTGGAGTCTTCTCCCTCGATGGAGTACATCCTAATGCACGCGGAAATGGTTACATCGCTAATTTGTACATCAATGCCATCAATTCGCGATGGAAGTCTGAAATACCATTAGTGGATATCAATAGTCTTCCAGGTAATGAACTTCCTATTCCTTAATAGGTTACCTGAGTAACAAAAAAAAGACCGGCAATAATGCCGGTCTTTTTTTTGTCGCTACAACATGCTGCTTAGAAAAGTTCCTTTGCGATGCGATAAATTGGGTCACTCTTACCCATAGAGTAATAATGAAGAATAGGGGCACCAAACTCCATCAATTCTTTTGATTGCTGAACAGCCCAGCGAATCCCCACTTCTTTAACGGCCTGGTTGTCTTTGCACCGTTCCACCTCCTCAGCCAATACTTCAGGGATATCAATATGAAATACAGTAGGTAATACGCTAATCTGAGTCTTCGTAGTAATGGGCTTTAAACCTGGTATAATGGGTACATTAATTCCTGCTTCTCGACAGTTTTTAACAAACTCAAAATACTTCTCATTTTCAAAAAACATCTGCGTAACAACATATTCAGCTCCGAGATCAACCTTGTGCTTAAGATACTTAAGATCCGTCTTTAGATTAGGAGCCGCAAAATGCTTTTCCGGGTAACCCGCTACGCCAACACAAAAAGAAGAAGGATTTGGGCTTTGAAGTTCCTCATCCAGGTAGATTCCCTTATTCAAATTAACAACCTGCTGAACCAACTCAGATGCATAGGCATGACCATTTGGGGATGGTGCAAATCGACCCTCCGGCTTTACGGCGTCGCCTTGTAGGGCAAGAACATTATCGATTCCCAGGTACTGCAGGTCGATGAGCGCATTTTCGGTTTCCTCTCGGGTAAATCCTCCACAAATGATGTGAGGAACGGGATCAACTTTATAATGATTTTGAATGGCCGCACAGATACCAACAGTGCCCGGCCGTTTGCGAACGGCGATCTTCTCTAAAAGGCCATTCTCCCGTTTTTTAAAGACATGCTCTTCCCGATGGTAGGTAACATCGATGAAGGGTGGCTTAAATTCCATTAACGGATCAATGGCATTAAACAGCATGTTGATGTTCTCGCCCTTAAGCGGAGGAAGAACCTCAATACTAAAGAGTGTTTTGCCATTGGCGCGACGAATGTGGTCTATAACCTTCATAACTATTTTTTTAAGACGCTGTATTCTTTACATCAAAGTGTCAGACAGAATAACTTAAAACCGGGGCTAACCAACGCTCACATTCCTGCATCGTCATACCTTTCCGATTGGCGTAGTCTTCTACCTGATCTTTTGAAATTTTTCCTAATCCAAAATAACGGGATTTTGGATGGGCAAAATAATAGCCGCTCACAGAAGAAGCCGGCCACATGGCCATGGAGTCGGTAAGGGTTAAGCCAGCTTCCTCTGCTTTAAGCAGTGAAAAAATCTTCTTCTTTTCAGTATGATCCGGGCACGCCGGATAACCAGGTGCAGGTCGGATGCCAATGTACTGTTCATTGATTAACCCTTCGTTATCCAATGATTCATCAGCAGTATAGCCCCAAAATATTTTTCTTACATCCTGATGCAAACATTCTGCAAAAGCCTCTGCCAAACGATCGGCGAGTGCCTTAACCATAATCTCTGAATAATCATCCTTTATCTTGCGGTACTCACCAACCAGGTCATCTAACCCCACCCCAGCAGTTACCGCAAATAGACCAATGTGATCCTTTTCAGGAGCAATAAAATCAGCAAGACAAAAGTTAGGAGCACCCTTAACTTTACTATTCTGTTGTCTAAGAAAATTTAATGTCTCCACCGAATGACCGCTACCATCCTCGAGAAGCACATCATCACCACGACGCGAAGCATTCCAAAATCCGAGTACGGCCTTAGGTTGGAGCAGCTTTCCGGAAATAATTCGATCTAATTGTTTCTGGGCATCTGCAAATAGCTTGGTGGCCTCCTGACCAACAATTTCATCCTTTAAAATTCCCGGATAGCGACCTGCCAACATCCAGGTTTGGAAGAAGGGCGTCCAGTCGATGTATTGTGCCAATCGATCCAGCGAATAATCGTCCAGAAGTTTACGACCTGTAAAAGAAGGTTGTTTCAGATTTTGTTGAGACCAATCAATTTGGACAGGATTTTCCCTGGCCTCCGAAATGGAAATAAGATTTTTAGCAGACTGCTTTAAACTATGCTGCTGTCGAAGAGATTCATACTCTGATTTTATGTTTGTCTTGAACGGACCAGCTGAATCTGGATTAATCAATTCACTGGTTACAGGAACAGACCGCGAAGCATCCAAAACATGAACAACTACCCCGCTGTAAGCCGGATCAATTTTTACCGCGGTATGCAGCTTAGAGGTAGTGGCTCCGCCAATCAGAAGTGGAATGTTCATTTTTTCCCGCTCCATTTCTTTGGCCACAAAAACCATTTCATCCAACGACGGGGTAATTAGTCCGCTCAGACCGATTACATCTACATTTTCTCGCTTGGCTATTTCAATGATTTTCTCCGGCGGAACCATAACACCAAGATCAATGACCTCGTAGTTGTTACACGCGAGTACTACTCCAACAATATTTTTACCGATATCGTGAACATCACCCTTAACTGTGGCCAACAAAATTTTAGCTGCACTACGGGCTGTCTCTTTATTTTTTTCTTTTTCAGCCTGTAGAAAGGGTTCCAACCAGGCCACCGAACGCTTCATCACCCGGGCACTTTTCACAACCTGGGGCAAAAACATCTTACCGGCTCCAAAAAGATCCCCAACTACATTCATTCCAGCCATCAACGGACCTTCAATTACCCTTAATGGTGTACCGTATTTATTAAGCGCTTCTTCGGTATCCTGATCAATAAAATCAATGATACCACGAACCAATGAATGGGTCAGTCTTTCCTCTACGGCTGCCTCACGCCAGGCCAAATCAGCTTCCTTCTTCCTTGCTTCTCCCTTAACCGTTTCAGCAAATTCGAGCAATCGCTCGGTGGCATCGGCACGTCTGTTTAATAAAACATCCTCAACCCGCTCCAGCAAATCCTTTGGAATGTCATCGTAAACTTCCAACATGGTAGGATTTACAATTCCCATATCCATGCCGTGTTTAATTCCATGGAACAAAAAGGCTGAATGCATGGCTTCTCGGACTTTTTGGTTTCCGCGGAAACTGAAAGAAACATTACTTACTCCACCACTAACGTGAGCATTCGGCAGGTTTTCCCGAATCCATTTAGCCGCCCGGAAGAAATCTACAGCATAATTTCTATGCTCCTCAATACCCGTGGCGACGGGAAAAATATTTGGATCAAAAATGATGTCTTCTGAAGGAAATCCGATTCCAGTGAGCAGATCGTAGGCTCGTTTGCAGATGGAAATCCTACGTTCATAGGTATCGGCTTGTCCTTTTTCATCGAAGGCCATTACTACTGTTGCGGCACCATACCTACGAACCAGTCTGGCCTGACGCAAAAAATCTTCCTCTCCGCCTTTAAGACTAATAGAGTTTACGATTCCCTTGCCCTGAAGGCATTTCAATCCCGCCTCAATCACTTCCCATCTGGACGAGTCGATCATCACAGGAATTCTGGAGATCTCGGGTTCAGAGGCCATCAGATTTAAAAAACGAACCATGCAGGATTCTGCATCCAGCATGCCTTCATCCATATTCACATCAATCACCTGCGCTCCACCGCGAACCTGATCGAGGGCAATTTCCAGGGCTTCCTCAAATTTATCCTCTTTGATCAGTTTCAAAAATTTGGCTGAACCGGTCACATTCGTACGCTCGCCGATGTTGACAAAATTCGAGGCCGAGGTAATCTCTACGGCCTCCAGACCACTGAGCTTTAAATTTCTTTTACTCATGCGGATGCCCTCTTTCTGGGTGAATAACGGGAAGCGACTTCTGCAATAACCCGTATATGATCCGGTGTCGTTCCGCAGCAGCCTCCAATAATATTAATTAAGCCATCTTTTAAGAAAACTTCAATTTGCCCGGCCATTTCTTCAGGCGACTGATCATAGTGTCCGAAGGCATTGGGTAGTCCGGCATTCGGATAGGCAGAGGTAAAGAACGGCGCCTTATCACTAAGAACCTGTAAATAAGGTCGAAGTTGAGCAGCACCTAAGGCACAATTGAGTCCAATGCTCAACAATGGGACATGAGAAACAGAAATTAAAAAGGCCTCGGTGGTCTGCCCCGATAGCGTTCGACCGCTGGCATCCGTGATCGTTCCGGAAACCATGATGGGCAACGCTTTTCCGCACTCTTCGAAATATTCCTGAATGGCAAACAATGCGGCCTTCGCATTAAGCGTATCAAAGATGGTCTCAACCAAAAGCAGATCACAACCACCATCCATCAACCCACGAATCTGATCGCGATAAGCCAACTTGAGGTCATCGAATGTTACGGCACGATACCCGGGATTATTCACATCAGGTGAAAGAGAGGCCGTCTTGTTTGTAGGCCCGATGGCACCAGCAACGAATCGGGGCTTTTCGGGGTTTGATTTGGTAAATTCATCGGCTGCCTCTTTTGCTATCTGAGCAGAGCAAAGATTTAACTCATAGGCTAGATCCTGCAATGCATAATCAGCTTGAGCAATAGAAGTACCGCTGAACGTATTTGTTTCCAGGATATCGGCACCCGCTTCAAGATATTGGCGGTGGATTTCCTTTATAATATCGGGTCGGGTAATGGACAGCAGGTCGTTGTTTCCTTTTAAAGGATGATCATGATTGGCAAATCGCTGTCCACGGAAATCATTTTCCTCCAACTTGTAGCGCTGGATCATCGTCCCCATCGCCCCGTCAATGACGAGGATGCGTTGTTTAAGTAATTCCTGAATATTCAATTGGCCGGTCGTTTGGGCATTTCAGAAAGAGCCGGACCGGTGATCGGAATCCGCTTATTTTCTTCTGCCGAGGCAGAAAGGGATTTGGCACAACACGCTACCGGCACAGCCGGAAGGGTAGGATGCCAAGACGTCATCGGGCCCAGTCCCTCGGTCTTTCTGAATAAGCGGTGCAAAGAAAATGATTTATAGGGTGAAAAGGAAGGTGCAGGAGTGTTATTTTGCAGCAAATAAGCCTTTTTGAAGCTAGCCGCCGTAGATATAGGTTCCAACGCCATCCGATTTCAGATCTCCTCAGTGTTGGATAATGGACAGAACGTTCTGTTTAAAAAGATGGAATATGTCCGCTTCCCGCTACGGCTGGGTCACGATGTATTCAGCACGGGCAGGATCAGTAAAGAAAGTGCAGGGCGTTTTATTAAGCTTATGAAAGCCTATAAACTACTGATTGACCTATACAAGGCTGATGGTTTCATGTTTTGCGCTACCTCAGCAATGAGGGAAAGCAAAAATGGAAAAGAGCTTGTGGAACGGGTGAAGAAGGAAGTAGGCGTTACCATCCATATCATCAACGGACAAAAAGAGGCTGAGTTAATCAACAAGGCTATCTTTTCGTATTTGAGTGAAGAGAAGGTCTATTTGCATATTGACGTAGGCGGCGGTAGTACCGAGTTCAACATCTATCAAAAGGGAAAAAAAATTTCATCCCGGTCTTTTAAGATAGGCTCCGTTCGTGTTCTGGAACACCACGACTCTCCTCAAATCTGGGATCAGATGGAGGATTGGCTCAAGCTGAATGTGCGAAAATCGCACAGGTCCGTTACCGCCGTAGGTACAGGCGGAAACATTTCCAAGATCTATGAGTTATCAAATGTGAAGCCTGGAAACGCCATGAGTCTGAACCGAATGAAAAAAGTCAGAGAAATGGTTGCCAGCAAAACCATGGAACAGCGCATCTATGATCTGCAAATGAACCCCGACCGCGCCGACGTAATTGTACCTGCCAGCTCCATTTATATTCGAGCGATGGAATGGGCCGGAGCAACCAATATGATTGTACCGGAAGTGGGACTTAAAGACGGAATCATCCTGCACCTCTATGAGAAAAATCTGCGCAGAAAAAATGTGCAGTTCATCAATACACAAGATCAAAGTCAGGGAAATAAAGCCATCGTCAAGTTTTAATTCAATTCATCATTCTTTTCCTGATTTCCAATTCCATTTCCATACGGGACGAATTTTTATGACCACCTCAACGCGCCGTACGTTGCAGCGATTCGTCAAACATTGCTTATATTTCTTTCAACATAAACTTTAACCTATGCTAAAAGAGTTCAAAGCCTTTCTTCTACGCGGTAATGTCGTAGAACTTGCCATCGGTGTTATTATTGGTAGCGCCTTCAATAAAATAGTCGCTTCACTAATCGACGACGTCATCACTCCCCTCCTGCTCAAGCCGGCTCTGGAAGCTGCCAATCTTTCTAAGCTGGAAGATCTGACCGCGTTCGGCGCTGTAAAATATGGAGTGTTTTTATCATCTACCCTTAATTTTCTCATTGTAGCTTTCATTCTATTCATGATCCTAAAAGCAGTGAACAAAGCGGTTGAAAGTGCTAAAAAGAAGGATGAAGTTAAGGCAGCAGCAGCACCTCCACCTGCTGATATTCAATTATTAACAGAGATCCG
>Ga0315904_10010042_pt1 | contig 12294 bp, 5 predicted proteins | sample LakEriMetagenome_6_FD_203529 | JGI IMG/M metagenome (GOLD analysis project Ga0315904, IMG submission 203529) | Freshwater fungal communities from buoy surface, Lake Erie, Ohio, United States - Buoy 12 MA120 | ecosystem: Environmental > Aquatic > Freshwater > Lake | place: USA: Lake Erie, Ohio...
GCGCTCTCGTTGGGTGTGCTGTTCGATCCGGTCGTGTTACTGTCTTCCTGTTGCGCACCAACGACCACCGTGTCTGCGGATATCGCCACGGAATTGCCGAAATTGTCATCGGCTCCGGTGTTGGAAGCCTTCAGGTAAGCCTGCTGGCTCCATACGCCTCCGCTTCGCACGAACACGTAAGCCGCGCCAGAGTCTGTTGCCGTATTATCCGGTATGCTGTTTACTCCCGTTGTGGAACTGTCTTCATAAGGAGCCCCGACAACGATCGTGTCGCCATCCAGCGCTACCCAATAGCCGAATTGATCGCCCCATCCAGAATTGCCGGGCGTGTTCGACGCTTTTAAATAAGCCTGCTGGGCAATGGGGTCGATGGTGAGGGGATACTTCGCGTCCGCGTCTTCGACGGCGATAAGGAAGCGTCCGGCACTCTCCCGCTCAAAGCGCGAGTCGAGGATCGTGCCCTCCGAGTCCCAGACCTTGAGACCGGAGTAGTTGAGCACGGGGCTGCTGGAGGCATCGCGGAAATGGACAGTTTGTGCGTCTGCGGAAACCGTCGGCTTGAGCGGTCCGACAGTGGCCATGTTGAATACCAGTGGTTCCCCGGCCTTTCCTCCCGCCGGGCGTTCCTTGATGATGAACCCGTGTTCCAATCCCCGGTGATCGTTGATAAACCATTCCTCAACGTTGTCGTCCCATTGGTAGGTCAGCCGTTGTTCCCCGGCGCGGACTTCCGGTGTGCCGCTGACGTCGATGAGATCTTCCCCGAAGCCGTAGCTTTGGAATTGCAGGCCCCAGGTCCAGTTCGCGTCTTTCGGAGTGGCGAGAAATCCCCGTCCGTCGAAGCGCGTCGTCCATTGCTGGCCGGGGTTGTTGGCCTGCCATCCGCCATCGGCGGCATGGAAGCGGTGTTTCCAGCCCTCATGCGAGGCGCGGATGCTTTGCCAGTCGGACTTTTCCAAGCCTTCGGGGACCTGTTCGGGGGATGTGGTGGTTCCACTTTGACCAGCTGTGGCTGGCAGCGCAACGAGTAGCCCGAAGATCGCTTGAAGGATTGGGGTGGTTTTCATGATGTGCGGGGAGTTGGTGAATTGGCCATCAAGGAACCACGACCTCAACCCTGCCGAAGCAGGCTGGAGCCGGAACGGGATCGGGAGCTTCGGTGTAAACGACGCGTTCCCATTGATCATTGATCGAGGTCACCACCGGATTGGCGGTGAGCGGGGACCAACCTGTGCCGTCCAAGCTCGTGCTCTTCTGAGGTGCATAAACCAGTCCGCTGCCCTTGCGGCGGAGGAACTCGAAGCGCAACGTGCCGGTTGGCGCGGCCTCCGGGGTGGTGATCGAGGGCAGACCGCTGATGCCGGTGCCGGGTGGCAACGTGCTCGCATCCGGTCCGGCGAGGTTCATGTTGAAGGCGTATTTGAGCAGGTTGGACACGCCGTCACCGAAGGGGGTGGCGGTGGCGAGGGCATCATCCCCGGTAAGGCCCGATTCCTGTATCGCGCTGGCGAGTGTGACGATACTCACGGTCAAGGCGGTGGTGGAAGCCGTCCCATCGTCGTCGGTCACGGTGAGCGTCACCGTGGTTTCGCCGGCCGGGAGCGTGACGGTGGGATTCACTCCTGAGGCGCTGCCGCCCGGCCATGACCATGACCAGGATACAACCGAGCCGTCAATGTCGCTGGAAACGCTTCCGCTCAGACTCACCGAGCCAGCAGGGATACTGATAATGCTCGCTGTCGCGTTGGCAACGGGTGGAAGATTGACGCCACCATTCTCCACCGTGACTCCCGCATCGGCGAACACCTTGAGCGCGGCGAGGTTTGCCTGGCTGGTGATGTCCATCCCCAGCCCGGAAATATCCAGCGTCGGCAGGTTTGGCGCATCGATGATGATTAAGAAGGTGCCGCCCAAGGTGTCGGTGAACGATTGCGTGGTCAGCTCTGGTGGAATACCGCCCGGTCTCGGGACATCGGTATAAAGGCAATCGAGCTGGAGTTGATCCAGAATTACCCAAGTTGCCGACGCATCGGAAAAAGTATTGCCGCGAATATTCAGAATCCGAAGGTTGGTTGCAAACTGCAGCCCACTCAAACTGACGATCCCCAGATTTTTAAGATCAAGATTTGTCAGCGCCAGCATGTCGGCCTGAGTAATGGTTCCCGTTGGTTTGCTCAATGCCGACCGGATCGCGGATTCCAAGGCGCTACTGGCAAAGGTCACCGGCGGGGAGGTTCCGGTGCCTTGGAATACCAACCGATAAGGAGTGTCGAGTGTGTCGTTGGAATGGATTTCGAGATTTGCGTTTCGCGGACCTACAGCAGACGGACTGAACCGGACGGTGAAATCCGTGATGGCACCAGGTGCCAATACGGTCGCAGGTGCTGTGGTGACTGTGAAATCCGATGCATTCGGTCCCGTGAAGGCTACTCCAGTCACACTGAGGCTGGCGTCTCCCGTGTTGGCCAGCGTATAGGTTCTCGTCGATGTGCCGCCCGGCACGGAAGCACTCCATGAAACAATGTCCCCGGATGCGATCACGGTGGCCAGTGTGGAACTGACGAAGAGCATGGCTTCAGGAGCCGGGGACGGAAGGGGTCCCTTCGTGATATAGCCCACCACATTTCCTCCTGCAACGAACGTGGTGGTGCCCACATAAATGCCGTCTCCGGCGATGGCCAGCGCCGAGGTGCCGGCAGTGGAGTTCATATGCTTGTTTGTGTATCCCGGGCTGAGCGCGCTCCATCCGTAGCCGCTCCAACGAGCCAAGCCGTTGACAGGCACGGCTCCCGCTTTTTCAAAAAAACCGCCCGCGATCACCGCGCTGCCGTTGATGGCAAGCGAACGGACATCACCCCCGTTGGTGTTCATGCCACTTCCAAGGGCGTTCCACACACTGCCATTCCAGCGGGCGATGTTGTTGACCGTTACGCCGTTGGCGGTCCTGAAATCGCCGCCTGCGTAAAGGTTACTGCCATTCACGGCCAACGCACTGACCTGGGTGGTGAAATAGCCACTCGCAACCCCAGATCCCATTGCGCTCCACGCCGAGCCGTTCCAGCGGGCAATGTGGTTCACCGTGACGCCGCCCGCCGTGGTGAAATCACCTCCGGCGTATACCGTCGATCCGGCCACTGCGAGCGAATACACTCTGGTGGACTCTCCACCCGCCACTCCAGCTCCCATCGTGCTCCACGAACTGCCGTTCCACCGTGCAATATGGTTGACGGAAACGCCGCCTGCGCTGGTAAAGCGGCCCCCAACATAGACCGTGGAGCCGGAAACGGCGAGGGCGTGAACCCATCCGCTTCCACCTGCAACTGTCACACCGCTCCCAAGCGCAACCCAGGAGGTTCCATTCCATTTTGCGATGCCGTTCACTGTAGTCCCCCCTGCGGTGACAAACCTCCCACCCGCATAAAGATCAGTCCCAGAGATTGCCAGCGCTGAGGGAAATTCGTTGAGTCCGCTGCCCAATGGACTCCAGGTCGAGCCGTTCCATTTAGCGATGCGGTTCGCGGCCACCCCACCGATCAGCGTGAATGAACCCCCGACATAGATGTCAGACCCGGAAACCACGATGGAAGATAGACCTCCGTCGGTGCCAGATGCCAGCCCGCTCCAAGTGGAGCTATTCCACCGGGCCAAGTGCAATGCACCGACATTTCCCGCAGTGACGAAAAAGCCGCCCGCAACGACATCGCTGCCAAGCATGACGAGTGCCCGCACGGTGCCGCCATATGCCGGACTACCGCCACTTCCCGGATATAAGGTGATTCCAGAACCGAGGGTGGACCAAGCGCTTCCATTCCAGCGAGCCACGTTGTTGACAGTCAATCCGCCGGTATAGGTGAAGCTCCCACCTATATAGAGATTTGTTCCAGAAACTTTGAGCGCATAGACATCCGAGGACGCCCCACTACCAAGCGCGGACCAAGCGGAGCCGTTCCATTTCGCCACCCGGCTCGCTGACACACCGCCTGCGGTCGTAAAAGATCCGCCCACAAATATATCAGAACCCATCACCGCCAGCGCGCGAACCGTGTTGTTTAAGCCGCTTCCAAGAGCGCTCCACGCGCTTCCGTCCCAGCGGGCGATTCGGCTGGCTGGTTGTCCTCCGGCATTCACGAACCATCCCGCTGCATACACCGAGCCTCCCGCCACGCACAATGCACTAACCGAGTTGTCTGTTCCGGCTCCAAAGGGAGACCAGGAGACTCCGTTCCAGCGGGCAATCCGGTTCGCCGGCGCGCCACCCGCCATCGTGAAAGTCCCGCCTGCGATCAGGTCGGTTCCCGATGCTGCCAAAGCCAACACGGAATTGTTCATGCCGTCCCCTAGTGGGTACCACACTGCTCCATCCCAACGTGCGATGTGCTTGGCTGCCACGGAACCCGCCAAGGTAAATTCTCCCGCTGCGTAGAGGTCTGTTCCGATGACCGCGAGCGAGTTGGCGTGATAGTTCAGACCCGACCCGAGCGAAGACCAAACACTGCCATCCCACTTTGCGATGCGTGCTGCGGCGACGCTGCCAACGATGACGAACTGTCCGGAAATGTACAAATTTCCAGCTCCGTCGGTAACCATGGAAAACACCTCGCCGCTGGCACCCGCCACACCACCGCCGATGTCCACCCAGTCCGCGTCGCTGAAGGTGGGATCGATGCGCACGGGATAGACCGCATTCGCATCGTCCACACGCACGGCAAGACGGTCGGCAGCGAGTATTTCGATTTTAGCTGCAAGCTCTCGCCCGGTGGAGTCCTCCACCCGCAGCCTTGAATAGGAAAGTTCACGACCTGAGGCCTCAAGCCTAAGAAGCACGCCATCGCCCTGTGCTTCGGCGCGGGCGCCGTTCAGCGCCAGTTCCACGCTCAATTCGCCTTTGCCCGCTGGTGCGGCGGCGACGATGAAGTCCTGGCGCACGCCATCCGCACTGACCGAATATTCCTCAACCAAGCCCGGTCGGCTCCAGTGCACGAGTTTTTCCTCCACCGAGACTTGTCCTGAGGTGGGTAGGAGGACTCGCGATGGCGCACTCGTCGTATCCCGCCCGATGGAAGCCGCGGTCAGCTTCAAACTGCCGCCGTTTTCCTCTGTCGAAACGAGGGTGAGTCCCAAGGGAGTGACGTTGCCGGCGAGCTTCTGAAAGCCGGTGTGCAGGCGGGCGCCTTCGGAAGTGCTTGTGATACCAATCGCGTCCCCTTGATAATCCGCTGTGGCCTTCGCGCCGATTTCGGAGAAGGGGATCGGAGCAGTTTCGGTCTCCGCATGAAGCAGGGACGCGAAAGCGAGCGAAACGGCAAGGATGCCTCGGATGAGATGGATCGGTTTCAAAATGAAGTTGAGCGAAGGTTGATAATGAGGGAGGGCTGTATGAGGGGGTGCCGGGAAAGAGTCGGAATCGGTTGAGCAGTGATCAGCGAAATCCGTTCATCTCCGGGAGAAACGGCGAAAGCGGCGCGGGATTACATTGGGGGATGGGGATTTTTTCCGGGGCGGTTTTCTTCAACTCACTCGCCGGACCGCCACGGAGGTCGGTCCCTGCCGGTTCAGGGAGCCGCCAGGGGGGCAGTTGTGCCATGCTCAGCGGATCCAGTTGCGGTGGATGAGGTCGGTGATGACGGGCCAGTTTCCCGCGCCTTTGAAATCCCGCCACTGCATGGAGACCTTGGCCGGGATGTCGGTGTTGCGGGGAAGTTTGAGGAGGGGGTTGAGGGATTTGGAGGGAGCGAGCAGGGTACCGAGGGGTTTTTCCAGCTCGGGATGGGTGATGAGGACGAAGGTGTGGTCGGGAGGGATGAGAGGGGGGCTTTCGGAGTCCGGGATGTAAACGTTGACGCGCATGGGCACGGGCTTGGCGGGTCGTTCTGTTAGAAAACGATCCCAGGGGAGTTCGCCATAGCCGGTCATGGAACCCCAGTGAAGGCGGTAGGCGTTGGTTTTCCACTCGAAGGGAGCGGCCCAGGTGCGATCTCCGTCATCCTTGAAGGTGATGATGAGGATTTCGCGGTCCTTTTCGAGAATGGCGGTGACTTTGCGGTCGTGAATGCCTTCGGGGTCGGTACGTCCCCGGCGGGTGTAGTAGTCGAGGACGGCATCCGACTCGTTCGCCGGATCAAACACCACTGGCAGTTTGCTGGCTGGTGTCCCGGATTGAAGAAACTCGTCGAAAGCAGCCATGGCGGCGTTCGATTTATCCTCCGGGGACTCAGGCGGCGGCTGGTAGTCTTCAAGCACCTTCTCCGGTGTTGGTTTCGGGTCACCCGAAGTGCGTGCTTTCGACGCGTCCTTCAGAACAAAAAGGGTGATCAGCGTTGCCAGACAAAAGAGCAGAGCAAAGGCGGCAAAGCGCACCCGGCGCTGGAAGCGCCTCTCCGCCAGCTTTCGCGACAGATGGCCTTGGGGCGCACCCCATTTGGTTTCCGCACCGCTGCTTGACCGCGTGCGCCGCCGCCGCCGGTGGGGTGGATCCGGATGGGGGCGGGGCATTGGAACTCGATGGGATGGCTATCGCTTATTTCCGGCGGCGGATAAAGAGGCCGGTAATCATGGCGAAGCCGAACAAGGTGATGCTGCCGGGCTCGGGGATGGCTGCAGCGAAGGATGAGTTGTGATCGATCACCGCCCATACATTATTGTTTTCTTCATCAAAGCCCCAGGCACCGAGCATAGGGTCGGTCAGGTTTCCATCGACGAGGTAGGCGTCATAGCTGCCTTCAAAGCGGGTGGATTCGAGGTAATCGGCGATCAGCGAGGAGCTTCCTCCGACGGTCAGGGTTCCGGCGAGCAGGTCGAGGTCGGTGATGTTGGAGTTGCCAAGCACGGCGTTGATCCATGCGATCTGGGTGCCGGAGCCGTCGTTGTAGGTGGTCTGCCAGAGGAGCTGGGCGCCTTCTTCCGAATCGAAGTTGGTGTCGTCATAGGTCACCTGCAGGACATGGAGGATGCCGTCGAGACCGGTGACGTTGACGATGTCGCTGGCAAACTCGGTGGTGACGGTTTGACCATAGATGCCGGCGACGGACGCGGCGTTGGTGGATTGATTTTCGAGGGCGGCGACGACTGCGGGAGCAGCGCTGTCGAGGCTGAGGAAGCCGACCGTGACCGGGGTATCGGTGGTGATCGTCTGGGAGTCGAGGAATTCCGTTTCGCTGGAAACGGCGAAGCGGCCTGCGGTGTTGGCTTCGGTGTTTTCGAGGGCGAGGCCGTCGTTGCCGAGATTGGATCCAGCCTGGACGGTGGCCGAGCCACTGCTGGCCGCCGGGGCGTCGAAGCGGGTTTCGAGGGCGAAGTCGCGTGTTCCGAGGGAGCTGTAGCCGGCACGGTCGTCGGTGCTGCCGCTGACGCCGGACGCGTCAAGGATTCCGAAGTAATCGATCCGATCCCGAAGACCGATGGAGAGATCCGCCCGGGAAACACGGCTGAGGCCACCGGCAAGAACGGGGCTGGAGTTACCGGTGTAATCAATGGTGAAGGTGCGGCTTTGGCCGTGCTGGATTTCAGGGGAACCTCCGGCGAAGAGCACTTGGTAGTCCAATTTCTGGCCACCGGTGATGACAAGCGAGTCGATGGCGGAGTGGGCCTGATAGAGGCCGGTGCCTTGATCGGCGATGGTGATGATGTTGCCATCGGTGAGCGGGCCGCCGACGGCGCCGTTGTGGGTAACGGAGACATTGGCGCGGGCGATGGAGGCGTATTTGGTGTTGAAGCTGGTGCCTGCCGCGCTGGTGTTTTCGCCCGCGAGTCCTTCGGCGATGGCGGTGATGCTGGTGGTGCCTAGATTTTGCAAGCCCGGGGCGATGGTTCCGTTCACTTCGATGGAGGCGTAGCCGCCTTTGTTGTTGGGGCCGTAGTTGTAGGCGATGCCATTCGAGGTGCCGATCGCCGTATGGGTATCGGTGGCGAACTGGAGGGATTGGTAGGTGGAGTAGGATCGTGAACCGCTGCTATCACTGTAGTCGATAATCAGCAGGTCGTTCGCGACGAGCTTGTTGTTTTGCACGTTGTTCCAAGTGTATCCGAGCGAGAGATTGCTTTGCACGGTTTCGCCCGCGAGGCCTTCGCCGGTGATGAATGATCCGGCGTTGACGGTTTGGGAGACGCGGCCTTGAACGGAGGTATCGATGCTGAAGTTGCCGGTGAGGGCGACTTGCGCGGTGTGGGAGGAGTCGGTGAAGGCTGCGGCAGTGCCGAGATCGGCGGTGACGCCACCACCGCTTTGGCTGAATGCTCCGAGGTTCAGGCGGGTGCGGGTGTCATCGGAGCCGGAAGTGGTGAGAGTGACGTTGTCCGTGCGGGAAATGCTTTCATTGGCCGCGCCGACCATTCTGCGGCCGAGGTCAATGGTGCCGCCGCTGATGGTGCGGTTGACGACCGCCGTGCCTGAAACGTTGAGCGAGATGCCGGAGAGATCGAGACTGCTGCCACCGATGACCTCGCCGCTGATGAGGGGGTTGACGCGCTCGTTGGTGATCGGGCCTGAACCGCGGCTGAGTTCCCAAGGGGTGGTGACGCCGCTGGGGCTGGTGCCGAAGCGCGTCTCCGCGAACACGGGCTGCGGGGTGGAGGCGAGGTCGTTGGTCCGGATGTAATCGGAGGAAGTTCCGGGTTTCAGCCAAACCGTGGAATTAGGCGCGGAGAGCACTGCGGTTTCGCCGAGGGCGTTTCCGTATTGGGCGGTGCTGGTCCAAGAGCCGCCGAAGTCCTGATGTTTGACGCCTGAAGCATCCGTGTAATTGCTGGCACCTGCACCGGGGAGGGTGGTGCTGATGCTGTAGCTGCCTGCGGGGCGGTTGTAGGAGATTTGGAGGTCGTGGGTTTGGCCCGCGTCGTTGAAGGTGAAGCCCGTGGCGGATGTGAGGCGCAAGCCGTTGGCGAGTTGGGCGACGCCACCGGCATTCACCGTGATGTTGGTGCCTTGGAGACCGGTGAGCGCGCCGCCATTGAGGGTGATGTTGCCGATGGGCTGCGTGCCTGCCATGTGTCGGCCGGCGTCGATGGTGACGGTTCCGGTGAGCAGGCGGTTCTGGACAACGTTGATGGCAGTGGAGGCACTGACCGGGGAGGTCCAGTTGGCATTGGTTGCGGAGATGCCGAAGTTCACGACATCGCCGGCGACGGCGGTGGCGAGGTTCGGCTGGGCGAAGATGGTGGCCGCGTTTCCACCGAGCACGCTGGCACCGGACCAAGGGGTGCCCGCGGCGAGATCGGTGCGGACACCGCCGGGTGCGACGACATCCGGCTGGGTCATTTTCACCAGCGAGCCGGTGCTGCCAGCGGTGAGGCTGACATCGAAGGTAGTGGTTCCGACAGCGGAGTTGTTCGCGCTGAACTGGAGCGGGGCGGGAGAGGTTCCCTGGACGATGCGGAAATCAGCAGGCGCGGACAATGAAACCGGAGATGGAATCGGAACGGCCATGGCGACCGGAGCGAGCAGGCTGGAAAATGCCAAGGGAAAGAGGGAGTGGGCGGGGAGTTTCATGGTGCGCAAAGGAAGCTTTGTGTCGGAGACTAGGGAGCTGTCGTATGGGAGGCAATGGGTAGACTTACCCGTTTTTGAGGAAAGAATGGTGGATGGAGCCGTTGAGGCCGATGAGCATGCGACGGTTGTCGATACCGGATTTGTCGAGAATGGAGGCGACGTGTTTTTCCACGGTGCGCGGGCTGATGCCGAGGGTGGTAGCGATTTCCGGATTGGTCATGCCCTGGGTGAGGCAGGGAAGGACTTCCCTTTCGCGACGCGTGAGGATGGAGTTTTCGACCAGGGCCGGGAGGGGCGATGCCGCAGAATCACTGGGATAGTGGCGGCGTGCGGCGATGGCGAGGTGTTCCCGCAACAGCGAGAGGGTGAATTTTTGAATCTCGCTGAAAGGACTGGAGGCGCGAACCGTCAGAAGAACGCCGCAGTCGGTGGTGATAAAGAAATGGGTGGCCAGGTAGTGCTTTGTCCGCGTCTGACGAATGATTTTACCGAGGATGGGCCTTTTCGAGCGACTGGAGGAGAGCAAGGCAGCGAGGTCGAAAACGCCATGGATTTGATCCCGTGAGGATTCTCCGCGTAGTTTCGAAGTGCTTGTGGCGAGCACCAGGCCGAGAATTTCATCGTGGAAGCAATCGGGTGGGCATGTGCGATCTCCCGGCACCGCTGTTCCGTGTTCGCACCAGCGGGCCTGTTCCACGCCGAGGGTGACGGGGATGGTTTTGCTGACCATTTCCAGAAGTGCATTTCTGGAGTTGACTGTGTGGATGCCCAGCGTCGCCTGGTTGAGTTCTTGCCAATGTGCTGGATCGAGCGGGATCATGCTTGAGGAAAGTCGATGCAAAAAGGTGATGAATACGGACAGAATCCCTTGGGGACATTGATGGAAACCGCGAAAGCGATCCGGCATTACAGCAGGTATAAAGATTTTCCGCGCGATGTTCCCACCCCGCCGGTGACGAAACGAAAATGCGAACGGGCCGAATGGAGCGTCGCTCTGCGAGCGTCGATGCCGATGAAGTGCGCATGGATTCTTACGGCATCTCATTCGCTTCGACGGACATCCTCCTTCGCCTATCGGCTACGGCGGGACAGGTAGACCGCCGCTACAGGGCATCACATTCGCTTCGACAGGGCAGTCGGGGACTAATCCACCGGGGGATTAGGCACGAACTTCTCCGGAATCCCCCGTTTCGGGTTGTCGACCCGGTCGTCCTCGCGGATCGTCAGAAGGGATTTGGCGTCCTGTTTGGGGACGTCCGGGTAGTCGCGATACCAGGGGGAGTTCGGTTGGTCGCCGGCGGGGTGGGTGAGGTAGCGGACACCGGTGATCTGGCGAGCCATGTCCTCGGGGATTTTCGCCTCGGTGTAGTCGGTGCGGCTGGAGCCGTTGCCGAGCAGGATGCGGCCGGTGACGCCGAAGTTGGGATTGACGATGATCTGGTGGGCTTTGCCGTGCTTGTCGAGCAGGGCGAAGGCGGATTGGGTTTTCATGCCGCGCAGCGCCTCGTCGGAGAAGGTCATGACGATGATTTTGATCAAGCCGTCGGGTTGGAGGGTGATGTCGAGTTTGACAAAGACCCGGACACCTTCGACGACGGGCAGCGCTTTGCTTTGGAAGTGTTTGATTTTCGGTGCCTCCGCTGTCGGGAGGTTGATTTGGGAGAAACCGAAGGCGAGGCCGGAGAGGAGTGTGAGGCTGGCGGCGGCGAGGATCAGGCGACGGCGGCGGGCCGGTGCGCCGGTGAGGGCGTTGGCGAAGGCCTTGATGTCGGGGTAGCGGTCCTTGGGCGCGGGTGACATTGCCTTGCGCAGGACCCCATCGAGCCAGGCTGGTGCGCTTTTCGCCTTGCTGCGGAGTTGCGGGAAGGAACCCATGGGCAAATCCCCTGTTAGAAGTTCCCACAAGGTGGTGGCGAGTGAGTATTGGTCGGCGCGGCCGTCGATTTCCTGGCCGGGCCGGAGCTGCTCGGGTGCGGAGTAGCCGAAGGACATCAGCGCGTCCGAAGTCCGGGTGACGCGGTCCTCTTCGATGGGGAGCGCGGCGCCGAAGTCGGAAATGACGAGTCGTCCGGTAACCTCCTCTAACAGGAGATTCGACGGTTTCAGATCGCGGTGGACGAGGCCGCTTTGGTGAAAGGAGGCGAGGCCGTCGCAGGTAGTGAGCATCCACGGGCGGAGGATGGCCCAGGTGAGGGGGCCGTCGGCGGCGAGTTTGCGCTGGAGGTCGGTTCCCTCGATCCATTCGAGCGCGATCCATGCGGCCTTGCCTTCGTGGAGCAGTCCCTTGTCGCGGATTTCCAGAATGTAGGGATGGCTCAGGGTGGATGCGACCTCCGCCTCCCGCAACCAGCGTTCGCGGGCGAGCGAGGCATCGCCTTCGAAGGGGATGATTTTGAGCGCGACCAGATCTGCGGTTTCCTGGTGGCGGGCCTTCCAGACATATCCGCTTCCACCGCGGCCGACGAAGACTTCGGGGATATAAGGAAAGCCTTCCTCCAGCCACATCGATGCGACGAGTTCGGGAGGAGTCGGGACGTCTGAAAGGTGCAAGGCATCCTGAAAGACCGCAGCCATTCCTTCGTCCGAAAAGCTGAAAGCGGGATCCGTCATTCCCTCATTGAAACGGCGTTTCATACGGAAGGTGACAGGGATGACATCAAATCTCCGAGCGTTTCATGTTTTCCGAACGAGGAGAGCAGGTGCCGCAATTCCTCATCGATCTGCGCGGGATCGGGATCGGCCATGGTGGCGGAGATCTCCTCCCGCAGGCGGCGGGCTAAGCGTTCGCGGAGCCTGGTGAGCGAGACGTT
>Ga0315904_10010043_pt1 | contig 12292 bp, 9 predicted proteins | sample LakEriMetagenome_6_FD_203529 | JGI IMG/M metagenome (GOLD analysis project Ga0315904, IMG submission 203529) | Freshwater fungal communities from buoy surface, Lake Erie, Ohio, United States - Buoy 12 MA120 | ecosystem: Environmental > Aquatic > Freshwater > Lake | place: USA: Lake Erie, Ohio...
GATCCCCAAAATTTCTCCTTCTTCGCCTACTACAGCGATACGACTGATGAAGTGCTGCTCCATGATTTGATGTACCATCCACAGCGAATCCTCTGGCTTGACCGCAAAGATCGGAGTGCTCATCATCGCAGCCGCAGTCCAACTTTCTAGGTTTAAGCCTAGGGCTTGAAATTGGACAATATCGCGCTCAGCCAAAATCCCCACAGGTACTTGCAAACAATTATCTTGTTTTAATCTAGTTTCTGCAATGATCACAGAGCTAATGCGATAGTGCGCCATCAGTTTAGCGATCGCCAGCATTGATTCTTCGGGAGCAGCACAGATCACTTCACGAGTCATCACTTCTTTTACAAGCCTTAGTCGCAACAGATCGATCGGTCGAGAGGTTTGACGTAAACTTTCATAGGTGACAAGTCCCACAAGGCGATCGCTATCATCCACAATTGGCAAATGACGGATATGGTGCTGCTGAATGAGATTAATTGCCAAAAACAAATCAGTAAAAGCAGACTCTCGCAGAGTGACTACAGGACGAGCCATGACTTCTGTTACTGTAACGTCTAGGGGAAGTTGCTCGGCGCTTAGACGCACTACATCTCTCTCGGTGACGATGCCTACTAACTGCTCATTATCTACAACCAATACACAACTTGCTCGCACTTCGATCACCAATTGAGCCGATTGATTATCTATGGTTTTAGCTGCATCACATTGCGATTGCACCCCGCTCATTTGCGCGATCGCCTCCGAAACCTTAGTTTCAGTCGAAACAATAATAGGATTACGAATAATCGCTGATGTTAGTTCTATTTGAGCAGGGGAATTAAACATAAATTTATGAGGATCTGTTCTCAACTAAAGTGGAACTAGGATCGAAGCGGTAAAGAGATATTTACGGTTGTCTGCTGTTGATAAATGCTATTAATCGCAAAAACACCGCCAGCTAATTCAACTACCTTTTTGACGATTCTTAATCCTAAACCAATACCTTGCTGCTCATAGGTTTTACGCTCAAATTGCACAAAAGCATCAATACGATCAACTTGTTCTTCGGTCATACCTCGCCCTAGATCGTGCACTGACAAATTAAACATATTGTCCACCACTTGGCTATTGATTTTGATGATCGTCCCTGAAGCAGAAAATTTTACAGCATTATCAACTAATTCTTGGAGAATCGTCAAAAGATATCGATCCGATATGGCAATCACTGCGTCCTCAAGATCAAAGACAAGATCGTCTTTACTACGTTTCAGCTTGTACACATAGGCTTTCAACGTAGAGGCAACTGCGTCGCTAGAGAATCTAGTCTGAGCAGTTTTGAAGGATTGTTGACGACTTGGAGATGACTCTAACTCTAAGTAAAGCAGAAATTTTTTGGTTAAACTTTCTAAGCGCTGTGCCGAATCATCAACCCAGCCTAACATTTCTCGGATTTCGAGAATATCCATATTCTCAATATCTTCTTTTAGCAAAGAAATTGTGCCCATAATGCCATTTAGAGGCGTATTTAGCTCATGAGACATTCTCAAAGATAAAGTGCCTCGCAGTTCATTGAGAGTACTTTCGAGGATATTAATCGTATTTGATTGGATCTCGGAGAGAGCTTGAATATTATCGTACTGTTGCTTGATTCTCAGCATTGAATGCACTCGCGCTCGCATTTCAACACTATTAATTGGCTTACTAATAAAATCATCGGCTCCAGCATTTAGACAATTAGCTAGATCAGACTTAGAACTTAATGCTGTCACCATAATGATGGGTACAATTTGCCATTCAGGATTCGCTTTAATCCGCCTACAGACCTCTATGCCATCCATTTCTGGCATCATCACATCCATCAAAATCAGATCGGGCTGAAATGCTTCAAGGCTAGCGATCGCACTTTTACCATTGGCAGCGTAATGCAATTGATAATTCTGTTCGCTCAAGAGCGTCTCAATCACATCAAAGTTATCGGGTTCATCATCAACAACTAAAATAGAAAATGTATTTGTCATGAATTTTTGTCCAGATAATCCTCTAAATAAGCAATAACCAAAGGATAACTTTGATCAATCTCTAGTAATAGGCGATCGCAGCCATCTAATTGCTGATTACGTCCTGCAACCTCTAATTTTAAAAGAGTCTCAGCAAATGATCTAGCACCAATCATTCTACTACTACCCTTTAAAGTATGAGCAACATATTCTATTTGTGAAGCGTCTTGATCTAATACAGCTTGATGAAGCTTAGTTAGTAAGCTGGGACATTCTTCGTTTAAGAATAGATTAATCATCCGTTTAGGCAAATCAAGAGAAACTTTCTCGATCTCTCTAAGCGCATGACTATCAAAGTCTGTACTCACTTCATCTGTAGTTGATTGTATTTCAATTTCTGGCGAACTATTCCCCCAACGCTCAATTATTCTTTGTAAAGTATCAAAAGATACTGGCTTGCTAATATAGTCATCCATCCCTGCATCTAAACACATTTCGCGATCGCCTTGCATGGCGCTAGCAGTCATGGCGATCAAGGTCGGGCGCGATGGACTAGTTGATAGTTTTGACCATTCCTGCACAATATAGGTAGCAGTTTCTAAGCCATTTAGGCGTGGCATTTGGACATCTAAGAACACAATATCAAAAGCGCTACTTTTCAGCGCATCAATAGCCTCTAGTCCATCATTGACAATCATTGGTGCATAACCCATTTTACTGAGCATCGCCAAAACCATTTCTTGGTTGATCAAATTATCCTCCGCAACCAAAATATTGAGCGGTAATTGCGTTGCAAGCGCAATACTAGATGGCTGAGATTGACGCAACATACTTCTCCTTTCATAGGGAGTCATCACATGAGGTCGTTCATCTGTAACTGAGACTGGCAAAGTAAAAGAGAAAGTAGACCCTTCGCCTAGAGAGCTTTCTGCCCATATATGTCCTCTCATCATCTGCACTAGTTTTTGACAAATCGCTAACCCCAATCCTGTGCCGCCATACTGACGAGCAGTAGCGATCGATGCTTGAGTAAAGGGCTGAAATAGCTTTTGGATCTGTTCAGGCGAAAGACCAATTCCTGAATCTTTTACCTCAAAAAGTAGTGTTATCTCCTCCTCTGACTGGGTTTGTGGCGATATGTATGGTGATACGGACAGGCGAACTGCTCCTGCGTGAGTGAATTTGACAGCATTGTTCGCTAGATTTAGCAAAATTTGACGCAGTCTGATCGGATCACCCAGAATATATGCAGGTGTATTTGCAGCAATCTGATAATGCAACTCAATTCCTTTTGTCTCAGCTTGCTGACTCAGGAGCGCACAGGTATCAGTAATCATTCCATGCAAATCAATCGGTAGATTTTCAAATAAAAGTTTTTGGGATTCAAGTTTGGAGAAATCGAGGATGTCATTAATTACAGTTAAAAGTATTTCGCCGCTAGTTTGAATAGATTGGACAAACTTATTTTGTTCTGGATCTAGGGAAGTAGTTGCTAATAACTCAGTCATTCCTAGAACTCCATTGATGGGAGTGCGGATTTCATGGCTCATCATTGCTAAAAAATCCGACTTAACTCGTAAAGCCGACTCGGCAACTTCTTTGGATTTTTGGAGATTGATTTCATAATTTTTGCGATCGGTTATGTCACGAAACCTCCAGACAAATCCCCAAAACCGACCATTAGGGGAAGTCACTGAACTACTAAAATATTCATAGGTGAGTTCATTGATCACCAACTCACCATGGTTAACTTGCTCTGGCTCGTCATAGGTTGCTTCTAATATTTGAGTAATCGTTGGAGGGAAACTTGCAGTTTGCAGTAACTGTAATTCCTGTGGCTTAGTAGTAGTCGTAATGGCTTTGATATCGCATATTTCACACATTTTTTGGTTATATGCGACTAATCGTCCCTGTTCATCTACAGCAATAATGCCCTCTAGACTAGCCTCAAGTTGAGCATGAATCAGCGCATTAGCCCGTTCCAACCGATCATGCTGCTCTTTAATACGTAGCATGGAGCTTACTCGCGCTCGAAACTCCAGAGAGTTTAAGGGCTTACTGATAAAGTCGTCGGCTCCTGCATTCAGGCATCTTGCCAAATCTTCTTTAGACTTAAGAGCCGTAACCATAATAATCGGCACGGCTTGCCACTTTGGTAAAGCTTTAATGTTTTTGCAAACCTCAATGCCGTCCATAACTGGCATCATGACATCTAGCAAAATTAGATCAGGCCGAAATGTGTCGAGATAGGCGATCGCATCTTTGCCACTAGCAGCATAGTGCAACTGGTAATCTTGAGTGTTCAAGATAGTTTCGATTACCTCAAAATTATCAGCTTCGTCGTCAATGATTAAAACAGATGCTAGATTCATCGCCTATCTTCTTAAATCGCTAAAAATTGATGGATAGTATTTACAGGCTAATTTAGCTTAACAGGTTTCGCGATATATTCATGCGCTCCTGCGGCGATACAGCGATCATGACCGACTGTAATTGCTTAAGCATTCAGAGCAATAATCAGAACGTCAGCTTCAGATTGAAAGCCTCGGTAAATGGAAATTAGAATACAACCATTACCGACAAATCAAATACTCTTTGATCATATCGATCGTTTCTTGGGGATGGCTCATATGTGGACAATGCCCCGTTGCTTTCATTAATCTTAGATTGCTCTGGGCTAGATGACGGTGCATATATTCTCCCACTGAGGTTGGGGCGATCGCATCCTCAGCACATTGCAAGATTAATGACGGTAAGGTTACTTTGGCGAGGTCTTGTCGGTTATCGGAGTAAAAAGTAGCTCTAGCAAAGTCGCTAGCAACTAAAGGATCAGTTGAGCAGAAACTGGTTTCTAGTTTTTGAGTTAGCTCAGGGCGAAAGTAGGAAAGCCGGAAATCTTGTTCCATCCCCTTTGCAAGGGGATGGTTAGAGTGGGGTAATTCCCTTGATTTCACAGATAAACTGAGATATGTGTACATAGTAGTTGCAAGGGGAGGGTTAGGGTGGGGTAATTTCCTTAGTTAAATTAAGACTTTTTGAATCATTGTAACTAGTTCTTTTAATTTTATGGGTTTAGTCAAATACTCATTTGCACCTGCGGCGAGACAACGATCGCGGTCATCAGCCATCGCTAGAGCCGTTAGAGCAATAATCGGAACTTTGACTAGACTCGTAATTTGCCGAATTTGTTTAGTAGCTTCTAGTCCATCCATTAATGGCATTTGCACATCCATCAAGATCAAATCAGGTCTGGCTGACAAGGCGATCGCGATCGCTTCCTCTCCATTTTTGGCTAACACAATACGGTAGCCTTTTGCTGATAGATAACTAGAAATCGTCATGATATTAGCTTCATTGTCCTCAGCGATCAAGATCAAGGGAAGTTGTGATTTGCCTGTGGTTGGAGTATCTAGTTGAGAGATTGTAGCTGTTTGATCTCTGTCAAACATTTCAGAAGAGCCCCCAACATTGGAACTATAGGGTAGCTCTATGAAGAAACGGCTGCCTATACCCAATTCGCTAGTTAAGCCCACTTTACCGCCATGAAGTTCCACCATTTGCTTGACCAGAGAAAGCCCCAAGCCTGTGCCTTCATATTGGCGATTTAAAGCGCTGTCAATTTGGACAAAAGGCTTAAATAATTTCTGGATGTTTTCTGCGGCGATGCCAATACCCGTATCAATCACCTCAATTTTTAAGTATTCCTTTGCTTCTTCTTTGTTTTCTTCTGGGAAAGAAGTGATCGACCGAAGACGGCTAACCTCTAGAGTGATACTTCCTTCCGCAGGAGTAAATTTTACGGCATTGCTAAGAAGATTAATCAAAGCCTGCCGAATCCGTCGTTCATCCACCATCAGATCTGGCAAATTCGTCTGAATTTTAGTGTGAATCTGGATACGTTTTTGCATCGCCTGTTGTCTAACAAATGTCAGACTAGATTGACAGAGATGATTGACTGAAGTGAGTGCACAGTCAAGTTCAATTTGTCCAGCGGCGATTTTGGAAAGATCAAGAATGTCATTGATTAGTTCCAATAGGTGAGAGCCACTAGACTGAATAGCTTGTAAGGCTTTTAGTTGCCGTTCACTAATCTTACCGAATACTTGCTCTTGTAAGCCTTCAGTCATGCCCAAAATTGCATTGAGAGGAGTGCGAAGTTCATGACTCATGTTAGCCAAAAATTCATCCTTAAGTCTTGTGGCACGGGCTAATTCTTGATTTGTTCGTTGCAGTTGTGCCTCGGTCTGTTTGCGATCGCTAATATCTCGAATAAAAAAGACTACTTCATCATTTCCACAGGGAGCAACCCGAATCTCTTCATAACGGCATTGATCACCAACGTCAATTTGCTGCTCATAAATTTGGACAGCCTGTGTAACGAGTGCTTGCTGAAGGGCTGCATATTTGCGCTCTGCGTAAATTGCTGAAGTAGGTATAGGAAAAGCATCATAAAAATTTTTCCCAATTAGTTGCTGAGGATCAACGAGGTATCTACCTTGAGTGGACACCATAAAATCCAAATATTTTCCTTCGCAATCAACCCGAAACACTAAATCAGGCAAAGCCCTGAGAGTAGCTCTGGCTCGTTCTTCACTGCGTCGTAGAGCTTCTTGCATGGCATAGCGATCGCTAATATCCATCACTATTCCTAACAATCGGATTACCTGTCCCAGAGAATTCCAGATCGGCTCTGTTTTGATAAAAATGTAACCAATGGAGCCATCAGCATAAACAATTTCTAAATCAAGGGTAAAGGATTCTCGATATCTAATTGCTCTTTCATTTAGTAGTTTTAAGCGTTCTTGCTCTTGGGGAGCCAAAAATTGGATAAATTCTTCATGGGTTAATGTAGTGCTATCAGGGTCTAGGGAGAGAATAGTGAAAATCTCCTCTGACCAAGTAACTTTCTGGGTAACTACATCCAGTTCCCAACTACCAAGATGGGCAATCTGTTGCGCCTCTCGCAGGCGGGCTTCACTCTGCCGCAAAGCCTCAGTGCGTTGTTCTACCCGATCTTCCAATTCTCGATTTAACTGCTCTAGGTTTTGGGTGGCTTGTTCCCGTTCAATCGCAATTTTGACGATATTTGCAGCAAGACTGATCGCCTCTAGCTCCCGTGGCTGGGGGATATGAATATCGTGATGATAAACAGCAAAAGTGGCTAGCACCGAACCATCACTGGCGATCGCAGGAAAAGACCAGCATGATCGCAAATTATGAGCCAAGGCTAATCCCTTAAAATTCTGCCAAAGTGGATCGGTGGTAATATCGGTAACAATCACAGGTTCTTTGCGAAAAGCGGCTGTGCCACAGGAACCCACACCCTCGCCAATTACTAACTCTTCGATGGCTTGATTATATGCATCGGGCAAATTAGGCGCAGCTCCAAGATGCAATATGCCATCGCGATCGCAAAGCAAAATAGAACAGACTCCTCCTTCAATTTGTTCTTCTGTTGCACGAACTAACACATCTAGAATATCTGCCAAAGGTTCTCCTTTGGCAATTCGCTCCAAAATCAAATTTTGCAGCTCTACTCTCAGTTCTGCTTGTTTGCGAGTAGAGATATCTAGATGCGTAACTGTCATCCGTAATGGGTTGTTCTTGGCATCCCACTCAACTACTTTACCCTTGCTCAACACCCAAATCCAAGCGCCAGATTTATGGAGCATTCGCAGCTCACATTCGTAGCTCTGGATTTCTTTGCGAAGGTATTTCTCTAAAACTAAATTGAATTTCTGAAAATCATCTGGATGAGTATGCTGTTGCCAAGTTTCAAAACTGATCGGAGCTAACTCTTCAATGCTATAACCAATGATTTCAGTCCAACGATCATTGATCGTTACCGCTCCTGTCTGAACATTCCAATCCCATAGCCCAATACCAGAACTTTCAATGGCGAGTTGCAAACGTTCTTGAGCACTATTTAGCTCCTGTTTTGAACGTTGACGTTCTAATCGGATCTGAGCTTCTCGAATTTCTCGGCGCACAGCTTCGGCTAAACGAGTTAAGCTCCCTTTCATCAGGTAGTCATGAGCACCTGCTTTCATCAGTTCTACCGCTGAAGTCTCACCAATCAAGCCAGAGACAACGATAAAAGGAAGATCAGGAAAGTCTTGTTTAACGATTTGCAGCGCTCTAGATGCATCGAACTTAGGTAAATGGTAATCAGAAATGATCACATCCCAAGTTTGCGTAGCTAGAGCCTTCTGAAGTTCTTCAGCCGTCTCCACCCTTTCCCAGACAACCGTGAAACCTCCACGACGTAGTTCGCGCATCACTAACAGCGCATCGTCCTCTGAATCCTCTATAATCAAGACCTTTAGGTTGTCAATCATGTCTTACAACCCCCCTGGATCTGTTATCTGTTTCATTAATGACAGCCCAGTACAGCCCCAACTGACGCACAGCCTCCGTGAACTTTTCGATTTCCACAGGTTTTCGTACATAGCTATTCGCTCCCAAGTTATAACTATCGATGACGACATTACCGCGACGTAAGGCGCGAATTGTTAATCTTTCATCGTCAGGGTTATCTTCAATCAGTATAATTGGTCGTAAAGCCATGATTTAATCTCCTCCTGCGATGAGTCCATTAGTCACTGAACTGGGCATGGTATCGGGGACGGAGAAATAAATGGTCGCACCCTGCTCGATCACTCCCTCAGACCAAACTTGCCCACCATATCGATGAATAGCTCTCTGCACAGTGGCGTGCCCGATGCCAGTTCCCGCAAATTCATTGGTGTTATGAAGTCGTTGAAAAACTCCAAACAACATATCGGCATAGTTCATATCAAATCCTGCTCCATCATCGCGCACAAAATAGGTAATTTGAGCATTTTGGTTACTATCGGGAGAGATTAAGCCAATTTCAATCCTCGCCGTTGCATGATTACTGGTAAATTTCCAAGCATTTTGCACTAAATTGCTGATCACCATCTGAATTAGAGTACTATACTATCCGCTGAGACAAATACATTCGGAGCTATCACAAACTTAACTTGTCTCTATGGCTCTGCTGCTTGCAGTTCATTTAACTACTCAGCAACTAGTGTACTGAGATCGGCTTTGCTATATCGCATCTCAGATCTAGACACACGGGATAGACGCAATAGTTCGTCAATCAACATCCCCATGCGTTTAATGTTCAGACGAATGCGATCAAAGTAATCCTTACCCTCATCATCGAAGTTGAATGACGCGATTAGAATCATCGAAAATCGGTTCTCCCCTAGCTTGGATATATCTGATCGAGCCATCTTGATGGAAGAATCGGAATTCAATATCAAAGGTCTGTCCAGTAGCAATAGCAGTTTGTACGGCTTGCTGATGATGGTCGCGATCGCCAGAATGTAATAATTCATGAAGTTCATCTAATGTCAATATGACAACCGATCATTCGTAGGGGCTTTCCTTCTTGATCCCATTCGATCACTTTACCCGAACAGTTGCCCCAGACCGTAGAGCCGCCTTTGTGACGATACCTCACTTCATTGTAAAATGGAACTTTACCGTGGCTCTGGAAATGCCGAAGCACATTGTGATTCTCATTTTCGGTTTTCCAGCGACATTTACCCGCTTCAACTATTTCAGCGACATTGTCGATATCAATGGCATGATTAGTCACAAAAGCATTATGGAAGACTTCAGAATTATCGGCACTATCGCGAACAGTCAGTTCACACCAGTTCACTAATAGAGAGGGTTCCTGTTCTCTTAATGGTATCTGATTCACAAATCGGTAGGTATATATTTCGATGGATTTTCCTTTACGATGTTTAGTCGTCAATTGCTGTACTTCACCATTTTTTTCTAAATAATCCAACCACTCATACAAACTAGAATGACTGGATGGTAAGCAGGTGAAAATAAAGTTCATCTCTGCATCTAGACAATGCTGACACATCGGTTGACGACTATAGAGATCATCCCCTAACAGGGTAATTGCTTGTCCCTGAAATAGATGACGATGCCTACTAATCCAACGTTTTGCGGCGGCTGTTTCGCAATCTTGTTTCTCATGTCCATCTTGCGGGATGGTTGAGAGCATTTATAGCAATGTAAGCTTTGCTTAGGACATAAAACCCAAAAGATGGCAGAGCGAAGCTCTTCCATCTTTTGGGTTTTGAATTGTCCTATCTATCTCTTACGTTGCTATAGCTAAAAATACTTTGCCGTCTTTCCACTTGAAAGCAGACTTAGTAAATTCAGTATTGCCACCATTATGTTTTTTCTTGAAGTTAGGGTATTTTGCTCTTCCTGAGAAGAAATTAGTAAAGGCGGTTTGTAAATTCCTCAAACCTTGCTGTAATGGCACACAGCTAACTTCATTAAGAAACTGCAAGTCTTCTTGCTTCTTCCAACTGCTTAAGTTTAGCTGGTTTCATCAAATAGTCGTTAGCCCCTTGAGAATATAAAAAAATGCAAAAAGATAAAGGTATTGCTTCGCAATACCTTTATCTTTTTGCATTTTTTTATTTTTAGAACGGGTTCGACGGGGCTCGAACCCGCAACTTCCGCCGTGACAGGGCGGTGCTCTAACCAATTGAACTACGAACCCAAATTTTTGCTCTTAAGTTTAATTTAAAGGATTGCTAATAACAAGGTGACCTGCAACTCGTTTTTTGCATTTCTTTATTTAAGCGCTCCTCATTATGTAGATTTACAAGATGTTTGTCAATACTCTAAGCATATTTTTTTGAAAATTTTTTAATTACTGACCGAGAAAGGTGATCGCTATACTACCTTCCCAGTCAAGAAATGCTGTCCACCAATTCTCATTATGAAAGGGTTTGCTGCGCCGAAGGCGCAGCAAACCCTTTCATAATGAGAATTAATGATGCGGGGCTTTGCCCCGCATCATTAATTCTTGGAATGTCGCAAAAAAACAGAAAAAGTCATTGCAATTATGACAGTCCGTGATATCCTGTCACCCATTATCTGCCATCTGAATTTGTCCAATAGGATTTAATTGGTGTAGAGGACTCCCATGAATTGCTTTAAAAGCGCAAACATTAAAATTGCGATCGCCACAACGCTTTTGACGCAGATCGTCAGTATTGCTATACCGACAACAGTGCCATCTGTCATACCATCCGCGATCGCCTTGCCAGGTCAAACACCCGATCAAGTCATTGATTGGATTAGAACTAATCCCGCATTGCGTCCAGAAGCTGGCGAGCGTCTGCTTGTGCGCAAAAGTGACACGCCATCAAGACGATTTCAATTTCAAGCCAGCGTAGTGCTACCAGGGATTGCCGCCATACAGAAGAGCGAGGCAAATCTCATTAGAAGTGAGCAGATTAGAATTTTTGACATCATTAATGGGGTGACACGCTCTCGGCTAGAAGAGTCACTGCGCTCTATTTATGGGCCAGATATTATGCGCGACTATGCAACGGCTAAGCGGGTTTATGCCTATCCAACAGTCGCCATGTTGCAGCGATCGCAATCTAAGAATGCTTCCCCAATTCTCAGAGCTTTACAAGGAGAATTACGTCAGGGCAAGAAGTACGCCTACTGGGTGGAGTTATTGCAAAATGGCAAAGGTAGCGCTAATTCTGGACAAATTACGGTGTTTGAGCTGGATAGTCTGCCAAAACTTGAGCAAGAGTTAAGCAACCACTAGAATCAAAAAAAGCCTCGCGAAGCGAGGCTTTTTTTGATTCTAGCCCTGCACTCAAGTGCGGGCTAAAAGCTCAAGTCTGCTGAAGCAGACTTGAGCTTTTAGCCAAGAACTTGAGTTCTTGGTTTCTTTAATAAAAAAGCCTCGCTTTGCGAGGCTTTTTTATTAAAGAAACCAACCGTAACTGTGCAAACCTTTACCGAGAAGATTTACGCCGAGATAGCAAGTCCAAACTACTAATAGCCCCACGCTAGCCAAAATCGCAGGTTTACGTCCTTGCCAACCCTTAGTAATGCGAGTATGCAAATAAGCCGCAAAGACTAACCATGTAATCAAAGACCATGTTTCCTTCGGGTCCCAACTCCAGTAAGAACCCCATGCTTCGTTTGCCCATACTCCACCTGCAATGATCCCAATCGTCAGCAGAGGAAAACCTAAGCCGATCGCGCGATAACTGAGATTATCTAAAGTCTCACCAATAGTAAGACGACGCAAAGATAGCGGTTTAGTTTGGGTAGCGATCGCATCAGCGGTCAGCGTCGAACTATTCGCTGATTGTAAATTACCCGACTTCAAAATACCGCCCATACTCTCAACTGCAAAAGCGGCAAATGTCTCAGAGTTAGGATTATTAGTGTTATTCCCTTCGGCAAGACTACGGAGGTTTGTGCCAAAGGAACTC
>Ga0315904_10010048_pt1 | contig 12289 bp, 8 predicted proteins | sample LakEriMetagenome_6_FD_203529 | JGI IMG/M metagenome (GOLD analysis project Ga0315904, IMG submission 203529) | Freshwater fungal communities from buoy surface, Lake Erie, Ohio, United States - Buoy 12 MA120 | ecosystem: Environmental > Aquatic > Freshwater > Lake | place: USA: Lake Erie, Ohio...
TTGGACAGGAAGTTCCGTTGACAGGCTACGGTGGCCTGAAGCTTGGAAAAGTCACCGACGCGGACGCGGGCAACACTCCGGCGGGCATTACCCGCGACTCCGCGACGCAGAGCAACCAGACCGTTGCGCTGTTTGAGGAGAACGTTCGCACCGGAGAGACCGATGAGTTTACCATTGGAACATCCATCGTTGGCCTGACGAAGATCATCCCTCTGAACTCGGCGTCTGCAATTGCCAGCCCAGGTACGGGCCAGTTCGACGTGTCCCGCCAGCTTCAGCAGGTTGTCAATGGCCCCCAGACACCCAAGCCAACCCAACCCCCTCTTGAGATCTGGAACAAGCTGCGCTTCTGGTTCAACGACGATGTGCGGCTGTCGATCGCGAGCGTTTCGATCCCTTTCGGCCAACGCTTTATCAGCATCGAGCTCTGCCCACAGTCTTCGCTCGCCTTTGAGTTTCCGAGCATCTACCTGGAAAAGACGGTGACGGTCGGCACCACACCTGTCGACGACACAGTCACCGGCGACGGCAGCGGCACACCGGCACAGACAGTCCGGCGGACATACACAGCCATCTTCCAGCAGCTTGGGGTCGAGGACATCGCGATCGAAAAGATGGAGCTGTACATCAACAACCTGTTTGTGAACCCCGAGGTCCATGACATCTACATCAAGCGCATCGGCTTCTCGCTCATCCGCGTGTACCGTCAACACACCCAGCGCTGCAACCAGGAGAGCTCCGATGAGAAGCTGCTATCTCAGCTCAAGTGGCCCATTGAGTACATGTTTGTTGGCCTCCGCCCAGCCTGGAACACAAAGCCAATTTCGGCTGGCTCCGGCGGGGTGGTGACGGGTGGCAACCAATACCAGTGGCGTGACTGGCACCGCTTGACCCGGCTTGTGCCAGCAGAAGTTGACGATCCCATGCTTGCGATTACTCAAACAAATTATCTCACGACTACAACCATTGTCGCCGCCGGCGCCTTAGCCCTTCCTTCCGCGCTCGAAAACAGCAGCATCAGCAAGGTCATGCCCGACGAGTACTACCTGCCGGTGCCCACCGTGGACAGCATGACGCTGACCTCGCACGGCATCACGATCTTCGACAGCTTCAGCGACACGTTCTTCAACCAGTACCTGCCGTTCCACTACGGCGGCTCGGCTCTGGTGACGCCCGAGGATCCCGGAGCGCTGTTCGTGAACATGGCGCTGTTCCCCCGCAGCTACCAGCCCAGCGGCCACCTGAACATCTCGCGCGCGCGCGAGACGTACCTGAAGTGGACCACGAGCTATGTGTCTGCCAAGACGCCCGCCGAGCTGCACGCGGTTGCTGTGGCGATCAACTTCCTGCTGATCACCGATGGCTCTGCCGTTCTGCGCTACAGCACGTAAGCGCGCCGCTGCCAATATCGCCGCCGATGGCGCCCAGACATAGACAAAAAAACGTTTTTTTGTGTGGCGGCGCACTACTGTGGGATGGGCGACACCCGTGCCGATGCCGGTGCCGGTGTCGATGCCGACGCGGCCCCCCATGGCCTCCGAAAGATGATTGCGTTCAGCCGCGTGTTGACGCAGAACGCCTCATGCGCGACAATCCCGGCCAGAATGAGGATGATGAATATGAGGGCGGCCGCGATGGCAATGCCGCTGTCGCGACGGCGTCGCGCCGCCATCGCGATCAGCACGGCGACCCCGGCAGTGCCGAGAACGTCGACGGCGGCGAGCCCACCGAGGCGCCACCGGTGGGCGCCTTCGTTGGGCTCGCCGAAAATTCCTGAGTACGCGCAGGCCATCGCGATATGCTGGCGTAAAAAAAAAAGACTCGGGGGGAGCACTCACACTGCGGCCGCCCTCTTGATGGGCCGGCGCGCCGGCCCACCGGCCTTGTACCCGAACCAGTCCGAGTTCGACACCACTTCCAGGGGGAAGGGGTTCGAGAGGGCAGTGCGATCCATGACGCCCATCAGCGCGAAGGGGATCTTGACGTCGGAGAGCTCCTGCGCGCGCTCCGCCACGGCTGCGTCGACGAGCTGCTCGTTCGGGTAGCCTTTGAGGAAGGTGTCGATCAACAGGGGGGCACCGCGCTCCTCGCCGATGAGGCGTTTGATCGCGCGGGCGTTGATCTTGCCGTTGCTATCGAACGCGGACATCACACCGCGTTTGATGTCCGCGGCGGCGAAGGACGGCTCGATAGAGGTGATGTCCAGGTCGGGAACATATTCGGCGCGCGCGCACAGAAGCTGGGGGATCTTGCGATTCGCCGCAGTCAGATTGCTGCAGAACAGCTCTCCGGCGGTACGCCGGTAGATGGAGGACATCGTGGCGTAGTCCGAGTCCGGCTCGGTTTCATCGTCGAGGTCCGCGTCGGCCGCGGCAGCACCGGCGGCAGCGCCGGCGGCGGCGCGAGTGGCCGCGCGACCGCTCCTGTCGATCCAGGACGCGAAGTACTCGCAGCAAAGGCAGGACCCTAGCTGGACGCCGAAAAGTTTGAGGTAGGGCAGGTTGAAGTCACACCGGCCATCGAGAAACGGCAGCACCAGGTCGTAGCCGCGAGAGAAGTAGCGGCCGATGCGCTTCTCGTAGCTCGGGCGACGCACGACCAGGTTGAGCACATTTATGCCGTGCTCGGCCGCGAGCTTGCCAAGGAGCGTCAGCACTACCGTTCGCCCGGTCCACGCGACCGCGCAGGAGCCAAGGTCGAAGCCGTGGATGACCTCCGCGGCGGTGTTGTACCGCCGTAGGATGATCTGCACGATGATCTCGGCCTTGCTCCGCGTATCCACCAAGCCCGGCGACTCCGCCACGCGGAAGGTGACACAGGACATGGTGCGGTACACGGTGATCTTCCTACCGTGCATCGCCTGGGAGAGGTGGTGGCCAAATGTCGCGATCGCGACACGGGCTGAGTGGTCGTCCTTGTGGCCGACCAGAAATAGGTCCCAGTCACTGTACGCGCCTCGGCGTCTGTCGCTGTCGGTCATCAGGATCGCGGACGCCGCGCCGCCGGCGAGGACGAGGCCATACCCGGCAAGGTCGAAGCTTTCCAGCCAGGGGGCTTCGTGGAGAAGGCGCGCGCGGTATTCGGCGACGGAAGCGGCGCGGCTGAAGCGCGGCACTTCAGGGACACGCGACCCGCCCCGGATGACCGGGACACCCGGGCCCAGCCGGGCGAACGGTTTGAGGTCGTCGATACCGTAGATGCCGTCGGTGACACCCGGGACTCGGCAGCGCTTGGCCTCTTCGAGCGCGGCCAGGATATTCGCGCGGTTCTCATTGGACTCGGCCGCGCCGAACCGGACCTCGGCCGAACGCAGGACCGCGTCCGAGGGCAATGACCCCTCCGGCAGGAATGCGAAGGGCGCAACATGAGCCTTGGCGATACCCTCAGCGATCTTGTGGGTGGACCCACATGGAGCATAAATCTCGTGGCGCTCCAGCACCATCTTGGCAACCGCTGCGACAAGCTCAGACATCATGGGAGGGTATATAGCGGCTATGCCCCCCAATTCAATTTTTGCAAAAAGGCGGCCCAGGCTGTCCTCGAGCCTAGCTGTCCTCGAGCCTAGCTGTCCTCGAGCCTAGTCCAGGCGCCCGCGCGTCCGCAGCGGGAGCGAGTTGGCGGGCACTGCAGCGGGCACGACGGCAGCGGGCACGGCGGCAGCGGGCACGGCGGCGGCAGCGGGCACGGCGGCAGCGGGCACGGCGGCAGCGGGCACGGCGGCGGCAGCGGGCACGACGGCAGCGGGCACGGCGGCAGCGGGCACGGCGGCGGCAGCGGGCACGGCGGCAGCGGGCACGGCGGCAGCGGGCACGGCGGCAGCGGGCACGGCGGCAGCGGGCGTCGGCGCATTTCCGAAGGGTGTCATGCCCACGGCGATCCGGTGGCCTCCACGTCTGACAACGGCCGCGGTTGCCGTATCATCGAGGAGGTCAAACCGTGGGCGGTGGCCTTCGATGGGCATGCCCCGTCTATGCAGGTGGAATTCGCACGCCCGCGCAGATGTGCGGTTGTCGCGGCAGATGGCACGGATGTCGCCCCGCGCGATATGTGCAAGAAGCGGCTCCGGGGACGTGTCCGCGGGCAGATGCGAAGGCGTATCTGCGGGCATAAAGATGCTGCACAAGCCCTGTCTGGTCAGAGACAGGGCCCGCTCTTCTGTGCCGGGGTAGCGCGGTATGACGAGAAAAGCCTGCGCGAGTTTCTTTTTGTCCTCTGCGCTCAGCCCCACAGTCGTCAGCGCGGTGGCTGCCGCCGCCATGATGGCGCCGCCCATCCCCGCGGTGGCGCCCGCCATCGCGACAGCACCGGCGCCCATGTGGGAATCGCCGTCGCCATAGCTGGCGCGCAACAGACCTGAGGCGTCCGACAGCGCAATCTGGTCGTACTCCGCCTCAAAGTTGCTCAGAACATCCAGAGTATCCCGGTGACGACTCCACGAGATGCATATGGGGATGTATGCGCCATGGACCAGGGCCGGGGAGAATGCAACCGCGGCACCGTTGTTGTACACGACAACTCCTCCATCGCTTTCCCACAGTTCGCCGAGAAGGTCAGCCACCGTCGAAATCGCGGTCTCGATCCCATCGCCGATGCAGTACAGGTCGAATGAGTCCACAAGCATGCTGAACAATGCGGCCGGGAATGATGTGATGATCCTAACTGCCCGCCCCGCGAGCACGAGGTTGGGCGCCGCGCGCAGGATACGTGCCATCTCCGGGCAGATCTCTTTGAGCCGCTCCAGGACCACTTTGATGTCGCCGGCCTTGTCGGTCGGAATGGGGGCCGCCGAAAGTACCAGCTTGTACTCCATATCGTTGTACCGCGTATCCATTACGGCTCGAACGATCAATTCTGGCAGTGGCGTCAGCCGCAAACAAAAAAAAGCAGCGCCGTCACGCGCTAACCGCTGCCGCGCGCTACTCGCTGTCCTCCACATCGTCGGGTGTCCGCACAGGTGCTCGCGCCCGTGCGGAAGCTGGCGCGAGCACCTGCGCCGCGGCGCCCGCAGCCGATGCTCGCGCCAGCGTCGGGAAGCGTCGCGCGACGGCGCCCGCTGGCGCGGCGCCCATGGCGGCGGCACCCGCGGTGGGCTGTGGCCGCGGTGGCGCGTCAAAGATCACAAGGTGGGCGGCCTCGGCCTGGCGCATGTACCTTATCTTAATACGGCCTGTGGGGTTCCGCATCGAATGGTACCCGGGGGGGACGATGCAGGCCGCAAATGTGGCATCGTTGACGTCTATGACCTCGCCGAGCTCGACCAGGACTCGGATCATCACCTGCTCCGGGAATGCCTTCCGATGGTATGTGGCGGCGATGCAGTCCTCGGGGCGCTCATAAAGGGTGTTGACGGATGACAGCATGGCGGAGTCATTGCTGAGCCACAAGCCAACCTCCGTCGGCAGGGGGGCGACCCACAGCGCGACCCGCCCACCCTCTTTGATCCGATCCAGTATCCCCATGAGCGCGCTCTGGTATGCGCATATCGTGGTCCCCAGCACATTGGCAACGGCGAGAACTGCCTTTACCTGGTCGGTGCCGGCCAGCCCCTTTCCCAGCACCGCGTTGCGGTCGTCCTTGCTGACCATCTTGAGCGCATAGAGGCGGGGGGAGTCCTTGACTGAAAAGATCTCGTACGGCGCCAAGAGAGTCATCACCCACTGGGGGATCGTCTCCCGAGCATACTCGGCGTAGACAAACTGGACTTGGTGCGTTGCGTTCACCAACTTCGTGAACCACGAGGCGACAGTGTTTGGGTCCGGGCCGTAGGGCTGGCGAGTGAGCGCCGCAGCGCCCGCGGCCGCGGCGGGGCCGGCGCTGTTGCAGTGGAATGCGCACGCCCAGATGTGGGCTCCCGCGCCCGCGCCCGCAGCGGCAGCCGCGCCCGCAGCGGCAGCCGCGCCCGCGCCCGCCGCGCCGGCACCCGCATTGCCAATCCGCGCTCTTTTTTGCCGTTGCTGATCCATTGCCGCGGGGTATGCAATGCCCGCAAACCGTTAAAATTTAGCACCCTATTTACGCCCGAGACTTGAGAACCGGTCGTAGTACGGGTTTTCAGTATCCATGGCGTCCTCAGTGGTCTGGACGTTGTCGCACAGCTGCCGGAACGCTTCGCTGCCGAATCGGAACAGCGGGTGCTCTGGAAACTTAACGTAATAGAAGTGCTGCCGCCGCTCGTCGTCGCGGACGTAGGCGAGCTTGCGGTACCTGTCGGTGAACAGGCTCGCCGAAATATCGGCGACGAGCTCCTTCGTCGGCTTCGGGAAGCTGTTCGACGACCGGTTGAAATTCGTCTGGCAGACGACGCCCTCGGTGAAGAAAGAAAGGAAAGCGTTCTTGCGAAGGTTAGTCGGCAGGTCGGTGTCGTCTTGGCAGCAGAGGATCACCGTGATGTGGCAGTGCCGGTTCTGGTAGAAGAGGAGCCGGAAGACCTCGTGCTTGAACAGCGGCTTGAGCTCGGCCGCGCAGTCGTCGAGGATGAGGAGTATGCGGGGGTTAAAGCTGAGGTAGGTGAGGCTCCACTGCTCGTCCGCGGACAGGTCGGCGCGCTCCCACAGCTCCTCGTAAAACATGGTGATGTACTTTTTGTAGATGAGGGTGAGCATCTTCTTGAACTTTGCATTCACCTCCTTTTCCTTGCCGTCGCTCCGCCCCTGGTCGTCCTTGAACTGGCGCCGCACGAGGGAGACGACGCGCTCCCGCTCCTTGTCGATGGTGTCGATGCGGCGCTGCGCCTCGCCGCGGGTGGACGACGGGAGGCGCCTGAAGAGCTGGGCGAGGACCTCGGGGCGGTTGGCCCGGGCGTGGGTCGCGGCCATGGCCTGCTGGCGGTCCCACAGCGCCCGAATGAAGCGGATGGCTCCCTTGGGGCCGTCGTCCTTCTTCGGGTTGGCCGGGTCGGCGAGGTACAGGCGGGTGTGGATGCATGCCGGGTCGACAAACCCCTCGTAGGAACGGTTCGTCGGCTCGGTCGGCGAAACAACAACAACCTGGTCGATGTATCCGTTGAGGACCTTCATGATGTGTTTGGTTATGACCGTCTTTCCGGTCTTGGTTGGCCCGTAGTTAATTATCGTGCGGTCGAGGAACATCGAGGCGGTGTCCTCGAGCATGGGAACACGTGTGCCCGTTTCGGTTGTGAAGACGCCTTCACTGTCGATCGACATCGCACACCTATATGGAGGTGGACACACATCCTCTAGTTTCGCGCGGCCTCTCCCCACAAAAAAAATGCGAGTCTGTCGCGTGCGCCCACGCGGCGCGCGCACACCCATGCCGCGCGTGCACTCACACCGCCGAGTCGCGCATGGCCTCGGCCTTCCGCTCCGCGTCGGTGCGGGCGGCGAAGTCGGCCCGCAGCAGCTCGGCCGCGTAGGGGGCCAGCGGGCGCTCGGGCGCGGCCGTGGCGCCCGCGCGCATCGCCGCGGCGGCCCCCGAGGCGCGCGCCGCGGGGTGTTCCGTCGCGGTGGCGGTGGCGGCGCCGGCTTCCGCGGGGACAGCGGGCCCCTCCGCCTGGGTGTAAAAGTGCGACTTCGTGAACTGGCCGGTGCTGGGGTCGCTCGTGAACACGTCGACCTGGATCGCGTCGTCGGGCACCGCGATCATCTCCCGGGCCTTTTCCAGCGACTCCTTCGCCGCGGTGAGGTCGCGGGCCTCGGCCTCGGTGAGCGGGCGCAGCTTCTCGAGGTCGGTCAGGTCGGCGATCGTCTTCTCGAGCTGCTCGAGCACCTCGAGCTCCTGGGCGGCCTTGATACTGCCGTTGGCCTTCTCGAGCCGCCGCATCTCCTCGGCGGAGATCACCTTCTCGACCCCCTTGCCGGTCAGGGCCTGGCCCTTCTCCGCGACGCTGCGCTTGTAGGCGGAGAGTCCGGGGGCGTCGGGCCCCTCCGTCGCGATGTTGCGGGCCTTCGCCTGGCGGACACGGTTGCGCATCAGGTCGCCGCCCAGGCGGGTGTCCTCGGCGTGGCGGTCGAGGATGCGCCGGAGGACTTCGGTGTGGGCGTTGTAGAAATCGATGTTCTTGCGGTTCTGCTTGAAGTCGGCGAGCAGCGACCAGGCGCCGAACTCGAGGGTCTTGAGTGCGCTCGGGACCTCGTCCGCGTACCGCTTGCAGTATTTCTTAAATTCGGCGTCGACCTCCTCCTCGGTGCCCTCGAACGTGTCCCAGAGGGCGAGGGCCCAGTCGAGGTCGGGGCGGTCGGGGTACAGCGCCTCCGTCACCGTGCGGATCGCGTCGTAGTTCACCTCGGTGTAGTAGGCCCAGCGATGGAAGGTATCCTGGGGGGGGACGATGTCCGCCGCGGGGCGGACGGGGCTGCCGACCGGCACCGGGAACAGGTACGAGCGGAAGCTCGCGCTGTCGCCGAGGGCGACGAGGGCGGCATCCGCGGTATTTTCGTCGTTGACGAGCGCCGAGATGGCGGCGGTGGCGCGGGGGTTTGCGAAGATTGTTTTCGCGGCGCCGCGGACGCCGTCGCCACCGAGGACGACAAGAGCAGCTTCCACGAGGTTCTCGTCGTGGAGCAGTGTGGAGACCGCGGAGAATGCGCGCGGCGACGCAAGGATCACACTGACGGCCTCTTTGTGGTTTGCCGCGGGCTGCGGGGGGGCGGCCCGCAGCGCCTCGAGGGTCAGGTGGAGGGGGTCGGCGGTGTCGACCGTGGTGTCGCTTTCGCCCGAGGCAGTCTCGCCCGCGGCACCTGCCCGGGTCTTCTTAATGAAGGGCGCGATGGTCGCGGCGTCGTGGCCGCTGCGGACGTGGACGCTGGGGTCGAACTCGAGCCAGTTGCGGAGGAAGCCGTTGATGATCTCTTTCGCGATGGCCGGCGGCACCTCGAGGGAGCTGGGGGCGGGCGGCAGCGGGCGCTGCGAGAGGATCACCTTCACCTCGGGGTAACGCATGCCCGCTTCCGCCGTCGCCCGGAGGCGAAGGCCCGCCTCCTGCCCGATGCGGTGGGCGGTGTGGGTCGCGGCGTAGAGGAGGCCCGCGGCCTTCGCCGCGGCGAAGTCGGCCTCGGCGTACTTCTCGCCGGGGTTGGCGGGGGCGCCCTCCACCACGATCTCCTCCTCGGCGGCGGCGCGCTGGGCCGCGGTCGCGGCCTCCGCGGCGTCGGCGGCCTCCTTCGCGATCGCGAGGGCGGTCTCGAGCCGGCCGACGAGGTCCGCCGCCGCAAAGGGCTCGGGCGCGGTCTCGGCCCGCGGGGGGGTCCAGCGGCGCGACTCGGCGGGCACCTCCCACTCCTGGAGGACCTGGAAGAGGAAGCCCACGAGACTCGTCGCCGTGAAGCGGCGGATGTAGTTCTCGCGGAGGTTCGTGTAGCTGACGCAGGCGACGCGCTTGCGGCCCGGGGTCGGCGCAGCCCCCGCGACGCCCGCGTACGGGTTGATCCGCTTCTGGACCTCGAGGATCTGCTCGTCCGTCAGCGATGGGTCCAGCACCCGCTCGGGGTTCGCGAGGATGTCGCGGACGAGGTCATCAAAATCTGCCGGGATCTCGGCGGGCTTGGCAGCGGCCCCCCCTGCGATGTCGACCTGCGTGAAAGACATTCCGGCGCTCATATCACGCACCGCGTGAGGGTCCAATTGCCGGACATGGGTGCCGGCGCCGGTCGGCGCCGCCAGTTGGAGCTTGCGCGGGGGGTCGTATTAGAGGGCGCAATGGAGACAGCTTCGAGGCAACTCTGCGCAAAATTCGATGTGACCCGGGATTTGCTCGGAGCCCCACTCCTCGCAAAACTCGCCGGTGGTCTCGGAAAAGAGCTCGCCGCGCTCGAGGCGCGCTTCGCCCTCTCGACCGGCCACCTGTTCATCGGCGCCACCGCGGGCGAGTCGGGGCGGCTCGCCGCGAACGCCGAGTTCTCCCGCGTCCTCGCCGTCGAGAATTTCTCCGGCGCCATCGACCGGCTCGTCGACCGCGCCGAGGGGGTCCTGCGCGGCGCCGGGATCGCGCTGCGCGACCGCAACGGCGACCCGCCGAAGCGGTCCCAGCGCGGCGCCGCGCCCGCCGAGACCCAGCGCCTCGTCGAGATCCAGCGCCTCCTCGACATCTACCCGCGGGGGGGCGGCGAGGGGCGCGCCCCCGCCGCGGGCGCCGTCCAGCAGGTCGACTACGAGCGCTGCCCCAGCTGCGGCGGCGACATGGCCGTCGACGCGGGCCGGTCGGAGCTGCGCTGCGGCGAGGTGGGCTGCGGCACCATCCGCGAGCTCGTCGGCACCGTGTTCGACGACAGCCAGTTTTACAGCCAGGAGGGGCAGAAGGCTAAGTCCGGCACCTTCAACCCGAACCGGCACTTCCAGTTCTGGTGGACCCGCATCCTCGCGCGGGAGCCCGAGGAAGAGATCGGCGACCGGGACAACCCCGACAACACCCACGGCGAGAAGCTCCTCGTCGCCCTGCGGAAGATCGTCGCCCGCGACCGGAAAGTCCTGCGCCTCCTCACCGTCAACGACGTTCGCACGATGCTGCGCGAGACGGGCAACACCAACCTGAACAAGAATGTTCCGCTCCTGCTGAAAAAGCTGACCGGCATCGGGCCGCCCCAGATCGTGGACTCGATCGCCGTCCGCGTCGAGAACCTGTTCTCGAAGGCGATCGAGATCGGCGAACGGGTTCAGCGCTCGGGGCGCGTCAACCGCAACTACTACCCGTACTACATTTACAAGATCCTCGACCGGCTCCTCCCCGACTCGGACGTCGAGAACCGGCGGGTCCTCTACTACATCTACATCCAGAGTCGGGAGACCGTCGAGGCCGACGACGCGGACTGGGAGCAGATCTGCATCGAGCTCGGCGAGATCGCGTACGTGCCAACTGATCGCACGATGGCGTTGAAATACCGGCCCATATGAGGCCGAGCCCTCGCGGCAGCTCCGCCGCGGAAAAAAAAAGCGCGCCAATTGCGCGCCAATTGCGCGCCAACTGCGCGCCACAATCACCACCGCGCGGTCGGGATCGTCCACGTCTCAACCGTGAAGATCCCAGTGTCGGTGCGGACCTCGCGCTTGCTGCACAGCGCCCGGCCGCGCACAAACGGCGCGACGAAGAACTTGCACCCGTCCATCACAACGACGACCCCGTCCATCTCTACGTCGAACAGCGCGCGCGGCACGCGGCCCTCATACGCAACGGCGACGTTGGCACCGTAGGCGTGGCCGGCGATGAAGCTGAGGGGGCTCCCCGCGACCGCCGGCAGGACGAAGGGGACGCCCGTCGACTGGGGGACAAACCCGTTGGGGTTGTCGAGCGCGCGGTCGCTGGCGACGTCGCTGGCGACGCCGGTCCGGATAACCACCGCGACAGCGGCGCCCGCACCAACGCTGATCTGAAATGGGAAGAACAGAGTGTGAGTGCCGGCTGGGGTGACGGGGTAGGTCATGTGGAAATCGGTGCGGAGGCGGGACACCGTGCGCTCCAGGACGCACATGGCGCGGCTCTCGGCCGTATCCGGGACCCGCCGGAACAGCAATGGCTCCATGTCCGCAAGCATGCCACCGGTGATGATGGCGTGGAACGCTTCGGTGGATGAATCGTACTCCGGAATGGACGCTGCGGCGCTCATCGCCACGGCCATGTCCCTTTTGGCTGTGGCGGTTTGGAGCTCGGCCGCGGCGAGCCTGGCGGCCACAACATCCGCGGGCACACTCTTGTTGGTCAGAGCGATAGCAATATTGTGGTTCACTTGCTGGACCCAGGTATAGTACCGCTTCTCCGCCTCGGCGAGACTTGCCGACACTCTGGCGGCCGCGAACTCCTTTCTTGCCGCCTGCGGACTCCGTAGGGCTCCCCTTGTGCTAAGGCCACAGAGGTACGCATATACCTCTGCAATCTTTTTGCGGTCCTCGGCGGCGGCGATGGCGGGCGCGAGCGCAGCGGGCGCAGCGGCGGCGGCAGCGGGCACAGCGGCGGCAGCGGGTACGGCGGCGGCAGCGGGCACAGCAGCGGCGGCAGCGGGCGCGGGCGCGGGCGCGGGCACAGCGGCGGCAGCGGGCATAGCGACGGCAGCGGGCACAGCGGCGGCAGCGGGCGCGGGCGCGGGCACAGCGGCAGCGGGCGCGGGCACAGCGGCAGCAGCGGGCGCGGCGGCGGCGGTCTTGCGCTTGCGGTACGGTGGTGGCGGCATCATCTCTGAGAGTGCGGGAGCCGGCGCGGGAGCCGGCGCGGGTGCCGGCACGAGCACCGGCGCGGCCAGCGCAGCAATCTTTGCTGCGGATTCTTTTGCGCGGGCTAAGATGCCGGCAGGCCCAGCTGAGAGCCGTTCTTTCCGCCGGAGCTCCACTGGGCCTGCCGGCATCT
>Ga0315904_10010050_pt1 | contig 12286 bp, 8 predicted proteins | sample LakEriMetagenome_6_FD_203529 | JGI IMG/M metagenome (GOLD analysis project Ga0315904, IMG submission 203529) | Freshwater fungal communities from buoy surface, Lake Erie, Ohio, United States - Buoy 12 MA120 | ecosystem: Environmental > Aquatic > Freshwater > Lake | place: USA: Lake Erie, Ohio...
ATATCAGCATTAATTTAGAGACCGGAGAATTCACCGTAGTAGAATAAGAAGTTTTGAAAAAAGTTTCGATATTTATTGCTAGATAAAAACAAAATAAATGGCAGAAACTCTATTATCTCCAGGAGTATTTGTATCCGAGAACGATTTATCCCAAATAACACAAGGTCCAGTTGAAGCTGGTGCGGCTATAGTAGGTCCAACAGTAACTGGACCCGTTAATATCCCAACTTTGGTGACTTCGTACTCTGATTTCAAAGCTCAGTTCGGTGCGGCTTTCGTTTCCGGGGGATCTTCTTACGAATACTTGACTTCTATCGCTGCGCTCAACTACTTTGAACAGGGTGGCGATTCCCTTTTGGTTACACGTGTAGCATCAGGATCTTATACTTCAGCAACCGCTTCCATAGGTAACAACCTTGTTGCAATCCAAGGAACTGGAGCAACCGCAACCATCAATACAGCAGGATTTACAAGAGCTGATACCGGTTCAGGATTCGCTTTCACAGTGGTAGACGGAAACAACAACTACTACTACTTGGCAGGCGCCGATTGGGGATTCAATTACAACTATTATTCTACCACTCTAGATTACGGATACTTTAGTCCTAACTCTGGTAACGGATACACGCTGAATCAGTGGACCTCTTCGTTGATAAGCACTTTTAACAGCAACACCGAATTGGCTAGCTTGTTCACACTGTCTTCTAACGGAACTTCTTTGGTGCTTAGCGCATCTGCAGGAACAGTAGGAAACGGAATTAAAGTTTACACCGGTCTTTACATAGGTCAGCCTACAGGATCAGCAGTCGTAAAAGCTACTCTTTCTGGAGGTACTACTAACACTAACAACTCTGCCTTCGAACTAGAGACTATCACCCAAGGTGAAGTGATGAACAACAACGGTAGTCTTGCTCTAACAGTTAACGGAGCTCTACCTTCTGGATCTTCTGCCAACATCAGGTGGGAAGTTACAAACGCAGATACAGGATCAGGAACTTTTAGCTTGATCATCAGACGCGGAGACGACTACAACAACAACAAGACCGTTCTAGAAACTTGGAACAACATATCTCTGGATCCAAACCAAACAAACTACATATCCTACGTCATAGGAGATGCAAAAGAGGTACCTGTGCTAGAGAACGGACAGTATTACTTGCAACCTTCTGGTTACTATCCTAACAAGTCTAAGTACGTGAGAGTTAAGCGCGTTATGACGCCAACTCCTAACTACCTAAACCAGTACGGTCAGCCTTATTCTCAATACACATCATCCATACCTCAAGTTGGTTCTGGATCAGCTCAAGGAACTTTCGGAGCTGCAACTGGTAATCTTTGGGGATGCTACGGTAGAGCAGGAATAAACTTGTTCGAAAACATAAAAACCACAGTAGCCAACGAGCAAACAAACGGAGTCCAGTCTAACGTACAGGGATTGTTTATCGGAGACTACGCAGTGGCAACCAGCTTGCTTTCAAACGCCGACGCTTACGATTTCAACGTGATCTACGTACCAGGTTTGAACACTCAAAACGCTCCTTCTGTAGTAACGGACGTAATGAGCGTCGCTCAAAATCGCGGAGACGCCATCGCAGTAGTAGACGTCACTTCTTTCGGCCAAACTATAAGCACGGCTATAGGAAACGCCCAATCTTACGATAACTCTTACGCAGCCACTTACTGGCCATGGGTACAGATCGCAAGCCGCGAAACCGGAAAACTAAACTTCGTTCCTGCTTCTACTTTGGTACCAGCAGTTTACGAGTACAACGATAAGGTAAGCGCTGAGTGGTTCGCACCAGCAGGTCTTAATCGCGGTGGAATGTCTACAGTTCTAAGGCCTGAAAGAAGGCTTAGCGTAGACGATAGGAACACACTATACGTAGCCAAAGTCAACCCGATCGCTACCTTCCCTGGAGTTGGTACGGTTATCTACGGTCAAAAGACCCTTCAGTCTAGGGCATCTGCTCTCGATAGGGTGAACGTTAGAAGGTTGTTGATAGCGCTTAAGCGTTACATAGGTCAAATTGGAGAAACCATCGTATTCGAACCAAACACTCAAGTAACAAGGAACAAATTCCTTAATCAAGTGAATCCTTACCTTGAATCAGTACAACAGCGTCAGGGTCTATACTCTTTCCAAGTTGTAATGGACGAAACAAACAACACACCAGACGTAGTCGACAGGAACCAATTGGTTGGTACAATATACCTACAGCCTACAAGAGTAGCGGAATTCATCCAACTTGATTTCAACATCTTGCCAACAGGAACAACATTCGGAGCATAAAAATAACAAAACAATAAAATGAAACTCACAGAAAATACAAAAGTAAGAGTTAGAGTACCAAAGCACCTCTACGAAGCAATTCAAGCAGAACTTGATAAAAAACACTCAATGGAAGAAGGTAATTACGATCTTGAAAATGATTTAGAAGAACAACTTGACGAGTTCGATCCAAAGTTCCAAGGCGCTATGGACGTATTGAGCTCCATCCCTGGAATCGATAAGATCGCTCAGATCGATCCATTCACTGCAGGCGTTGCCCTAGTTGGAATGCTAGCAGGCGGTATCATCGCAGCTCCAAAGATCGAAAAGGGAATCAAAGCCATCATGGCCAAGATTAAAGATCCCAAGAAGAAAGCCCAACTTGCAGCAGCTGCAGAAAAAGGTGGCGTAAAAGTTGGTGGCGGTGAAGCTCCAGTAGCAGAAGTAGAAGAGATGGAAGAAGCTCTCGATCTTGAGACTTTGATGGAAGCAGTTAAAGACGCTTCTAAGAAGAAGGCTGAAGAGAAGAAGAAAAAAGAAGCTGAAGCCAAGAAAAAGAAAGAGGCTGAAGACAAAAAGAAAAAGGAAGCAGAAGCTAAAAAGAAGGCCGACGCTAAGAAAAAATAAGTTCTGAATATTTATAAAAGAACAAAAATTAATAGAGATGCCAGTACTGGATCCATCAGAAATAATGTATACGGCCTTTGAACCTACAGTAAACAACAGGTTCGTAATGTATATTGACGGTATTCCGTCTTACATGATCAAAAAGGCAGACGCTCCAGGCGTAACTCTTGGAGAGATCAAGCTCGATCACATCAATGTGTATCGCAAGCTAAAAGGAAAGGCTGAGTGGAGAAACATGACTCTTTCTCTTTACAATCCGATATCTCCTTCTGGCCAACAGGCTGTTATGGAATGGGTGCGCCTTCATCACGAATCAGTTACTGGTCGCGATGGCTATTCTGACTTTTATAAGAAAGACCTCAATCTTTCTATCATCGGTCCAGTGGGAGACATCGTTTCTGAGTGGATAATCAAAGGAGCTTTCATCAACGAAACAAACTTTGGAGCTTACGATTGGTCAAGCATAGATCCTACAGAGATCACGCTAACCATAGGAATGGATTATTGCATCCTTAACTACTGATATAAAAATAAAAATAAGAAGAAGACCGCAACACTGCGGTCTTTTTTTTGTGCAAAAAAATCTGATTTTATATATTTATATATAAAGAAATAATTTATGTCAGAATCAAAGTTTACAATTCCTACCGAGATGGTAGATCTTCCTTCAAAAGGACTCGTTTACGCTAAAGAAAATCCTCTATCAGTAGGAGAGATCGAAATGAAATACATGACTGCTAAAGAGGAGGACATCTTAACTAACGTTAACCTTCTCAGACAGGGTCTAGCTATCGAAAAAATGCTAAAAAGTCTAATCAAGTCTCCTATTAACTATGAAGAGTTGACTCTTGGAGACAGAAACGCTCTTTTGATCGCAGCTAGGGTACTTTCTTACGGTAAAGACTACACTTTTACGTATAGGAACCCCAATACTAACGAAACAGAAGATGTTACGATCGATTTGCAAACTTTAAAGTACAAGGAAGTCGATTTTAGTAAGTTTAACAACAGCAATGAGTTGGAGTTCGCAATCCCCAACTCAAAAAACGTCGTGACTTTTAAGATCTTGACCGTAGCAGACGATAAAAAGATCGACGAAGAGATTAAGGGTGTAAAAAAGTCCATTGGACAAGATGCAGGCCAGCTTAGCACAAGGTTGAAGCATCAAATCACTTCAGTGAACGGTGAATACTCGACCAAAACAGTCAGGGACTTCATTGACAGCGGCGCTTTGCTTGCGATACATTCTATGGCATTGAGAAAATACATTGCCCAGATGACTCCAGACATCGATATGACTGTACAATTTACTCTTAAAGACGGAACAGAAGTAGAAACAGAAATGCCGATGGGAGCGGAGTTCTTTTTTCCCGGGAGCGGACTATAAGCCCGCATTCATGACAGAGGTTTTTGAGCTTACTTATCACGGAGGAGGTGGATTCACTTATTCCGAAGTCTGGAATATGCCGGTAATTCATCGAAGGTTTAACTTAAAGAAAATTAAGGAATATTTGAATAAAGTGCAAGAAATGCGTGATCAACAGAATCAAAAAGTAACCGAAAAAACCGATATGAATAAATTCAAAATTCCAGATTTTGTTAAGCAGGCTTCTAAAGACTACGACTTTGTAAGTAAGGTAAAATCCAAGGGTTAAATATTTATCTTTATAGATAAAAATGGCTACACCACCAGGAAATACTCCAAATCAGCAAAACCCTTTAAATTACGACGATCTAAAAAAGGGATTAAAATCTTTAATAGAAACTGAAGGAGATTATAACAATTTACTAAAAGAGGCTAATAAACAATTAGATTCTATGGATAAGCACTATGTAAAAATAGCTGCTAGACTAGATTCTATGAATAAGAGCTCTGTTAATGTAAAAGAAGTACAGAGAGAACTAACTAAGCTAAACGAAAAAGAATACATAGCCAAAGAAAAAGTAGTTAGGCTAGAAAAAGCCCTATCAGAAGAATCAAAAGATATGCTGAAGGAGCAAGAAAAATTAGCTAGACTATATAGCAAAGCAAGAAACGATACGCAAAAGCAGATAGTTCAAAAAAAGATACTCGCTAACGAATCTAAAATAGCTGCAAACATAGAATTACAGTCTTTAGAGTACGCAAAAGCTGCTGTAAAAGTGGCAGGAAAAGAAGTTGAAGAGGGGCAAGAAACTTTAAAAAACGAGAAAGCGATACAAAAGCAACTGGGATTAACAGGTACGCTTTTTGCAGCTTTCGCTAAAAAATTAGGGTTGGGCAATGAGTACTACGAAGACATGGTAGTAAAAGCAAGAAAGCTAAACGAAGAGAATAAAAAATTAAGTTTTGGAGATAAGCTTGGAGGATTAGCCAAAGCCGCGGGTGGAGGAGTTATGGAAGCTTTGACAGATCCTCTAACCATGATTCCACTTGTTGGAGGAGCAATCGCAGGCGTAGTAAAAGGTGTAAAATCTGTATTCGATTACCTAATAGGAATACAAGATAAAACAGTTAAGTTCGCAAGAGCGATGAACATGTCTACCGAACAGGCTAGGCAATTAAAAATGCAATACGCGAACATCAACGTAGCCAACGGAGATCTTTTCGTAAATACTCAAAAGCTCATAGAAGCTCAAACAGATCTGGTGGGTTTATTGGGAATAACCAATCAAATTTCTACCAAAAATTTAGCAACTAATATCAAATTAAAAGATATTGCTGGCGTAGAAGCGGACACGATTGCTTCCATAACAGAGTCTTCTATAATAAATGGAAAATCTAACGAGACGATTGTAAAATCAGTTTTTGCGCAAGTAAGAGGGTTGAAGCAAGCCACGGGAATTCAGTTTGAAAACAGAAAGATACTGAAAGAAGCATCTAGTTTGGGAGGAGTTTTAGGATTACAATTTGCTAAGTATCCCGCTCAACTTACTAAATCTTTATTGACTGTAAAAGCTATGGGTCTAGAGCTTAAGCAGCTAGATTCCATGGCCGATTCTTTCTTAGACTTCGAATCCAGTATATCAAAAGAATTCGAAGCTCAGCTATTGACCGGAAAAGACATAAATCTAACGAAGGCAAGAGAGATGTTTTTAAACAACGATCTTGCCGGAGCAGCTGCAGAAATCAATAAGCAAGTTGGGTCTACTGCAGATTTCATGAATATGAATAGGATTCAACAAGAGTCTCTCGCAAGCGCTATGGGAATGAGTAGGGATCAAATGGGCGATATGTTGAAGAAACAAGAGATGTTATCTAAGCTCGGTGCAAAAGATACTGACAACGCACGGGAACAGTTGAGGTTAGGACTTCAGAAATATAAAACTCAAAAAGAGCTTTCCGCTGCAATAGGAGAAGAAGCATATCAAAATTTAGTTAATGCTAGTACGCAAGAGAAGATTGCTGCATTTATAGAAAAGATAAAGCAATCAATCTCAGATTTTGTAGAGAATACCGGAATTATAGGTAAAATAGAAAAATTTGTAGAAAAGATATCCAATCCAGAAACTATAAGAGGCATAATAGGATATATAAGAGATGCGATATCGAACTTCATCGCGTTTACTGGAGAATTGCTAGCCGATGTAGCTAGATTTATATCTCACTTACCTTTTACCGATAAACAAAAGTGGTTAGACAGAGGAGACATAATACAAGAAACAACCGCTAGAGTAGCGCAAAGAATAGGTGCAATGGGAGGAGATCTTTCGTTTTCAGCAGCGAAAGAGCAGGCTGGAGGCGCGGGATCTTCTTCTGGAAATGAAGGAGGCGCAGGTGGCAAGAAAAATTACTCTTCCGCTATGGGAATAAGCACTCCTAACGTTACAGTCAAGATTAGAGATAGAGAGCTTTTCGTAGTGTCTTATTCGGGATATAACGAAGGAGCTAACGTAGATCAACAGATGTCCACAAAAAATACGGTTAACCCAACACAATAGCGATAATAGATGCCACTTATAGATCTAAAAACTAATTTAAAATCATTGAAGTACGGAGCAGATCAACCAGGAGGAGGATGGTCTGGACAACCCTTCATTCAATTTCCTATAGAAGATAAAGGCACTCCAGTAACGATATTGGATTTTTATAAAGGAAACAGAACGAATCCAGATTTTCCTATCAGAGGTGGAGGATTGAAATTTGATTTGGGTACTCAAACATTTACTCTATCAAGTCAGATAGACAAGTCTAGAATAAAGAAGTTTTTCGAAAGCAAACCAAGGGGAACAGCTTTTCTACAAAAGCAAATCGGTCTACAACTTAGCAATCCAAAGATTGAAACAGGAAACAGCTTTCAAGTAGTACCTAATAGTAACGTAATAGCAGGATTATTAGAAAACACTAGAATTTATAACAACGGAATAAATACTCTTACTCAAGTAGGAGTTCAAGGAACAGGAACTCATTTGGTTAGACACGGAATTTTTCCCATAGATCTTGCTTCTAAATATTACAAAGATATCGTTGGAGCGCAATCTTTATTAGATGCAAACGCAGTAGAAAGAGTAAATAGACTTTTGATTCTTCAAAGATTGAAACTTTCTACTAACGCTTCTAGAGCAGTAGTTGACATCAATCAAGTAAATAAGCTTGGTATCTCTTTGAATAGAAATTTAATGTTCAACTACTTAGGAGGACCAAATTCTGTATACGGAATAGGATCTACTACGATTAAAAGATACGAAGATACTTCTAAGGCTTCTAAAGTAAACACAAGTTTCTCTATGACTTACGATACTATCATGGAGCAAAGCTTAAATAAAGTAGCCGATGGAAAGAAAAGCACGCTCATTCAAGATTACAGAATTCCTAACGAGTCGATAAGAACGCGCGAAGACGTTTACAGTCTTACTGTGAAAGGAAGACAAGATAAAATGAACGAATTGATTCCTCTTCTTTTTGATAACGAGAATGCTCCTTGGGAGTACAATACAGAATCCACTAAAGATATTATAAAATTCGTTTTTGAAGCGATAGAAAATTCAGATAGCACTCTGTCTTGGGCTATATTTTTTAGAGCGTATTTATCAGGAATGTCAGATAATCATCAAGCTTCCATACAACCTTTTAAATATCAGGGAAGAGGAGAAGACTTTTACACATATCAAGGAGTTAGTAGAACTATAGGATTCTCTTTTAAAATAGCAATAGAATCAGCGGAAGATCAAAGACCTTTATATACAAAGCTCAATCAATTAATATCTCAAGTGTATCCCGATTACTCTGAGACTTACGGAATTATGAGAGCTCCTGTTATAAGATTGACTATAGGAGATTACTTATACAGAGTTGCAGGAATGCTGGAAAACGTCAATATCACCGTTGATGATGGATCATCTTGGGAAATACTTAGTAATGATTCTCTAAAACAGCTTCCTCACGTAGTGAATGTGCAATGTAGTTTCAAACCGATTCAAGATTTCTTACCAAGAAGAGAAAATCAGTTCAACACAAACGTTCCTTTTATTACAGATTACAGAGAAGAGTATCTAAAAATAAACGAAAGGAATTATAGGGGTGTAACAGACGCTGAAGCACAAGATATAATGAGAAGATCTCAAGCAGCAAACGCAATTAGGAATATATCTCAAACGGGGCTATGACAATAATTAAAAATAAATGAATAGGTATCAAAATATAGAACAAACTAGATATAGCGGAACAGGAAGTTTATATTATTATAACAACATATATCCTGATATTCCTTTCTCCGAAAAAGACAACTACGTTATCACTACTTTGGGAGACAGATTTGATATACTAGCAAATAATTTTTACGGAGACCCAACTCTTTGGTGGATAATTCCCTCAGCGAATGGAATTTCTGGAGATTCTCTATATCCCGAACCAGGAACTCAATTAAGGATTCCTTCAGATATACGGTCTATAATAAATCAGTATCAATCAGTAAACACAGTTAGATAGTTATGATAAACGAATCTAGAACCAGTAACGCTTTGGGAGTACCCATTCCTCAGTGGATAATAAGGCAATTGGAAAAGAGATCCGAACAGTTGAGAGTGCAAAATCAAAATCCTAGTAAACCAAATGAAAATATACTTTTTAGAGCGAATAGATCTGCGTGGATTAGGATGGTGTCTTCTGTAGATATCATCAAAGATAACGCAAAACAATATTTTAGAGACATGGGATTGGAAATAACTGATCCTTCTAGTTTTTCTAAGTCTTTTATTCTACAAGGCGGAGTTTCAAAATATTCAAATAGCAATGGACCCTTTTCCTACGATTTAAGAAATGGATTCTCAGAAGCTTATAACGTAGCAGGAAATTCAGAAACAAAAAACTACGGATATCGTCCCATGCCAGGTATACAGAGCGTAAAGGTGCAAACTCAAGGTAAACTGGGATCAATAAAGGCAGCAGAGATACAAATAAAAGTTTGGGATAAAGCTCAATTAGACATCATAGATGCTTTGTACTTCAAACTAGGATACACTATGTTTTTAGAATGGGGCCACACTAACTACTATGATTCCGATACAGGACAATTAGTTTCTACTGAAGATTATAGCATAGATCCTTTCGAAAAAGGATTGACCAAAGAAGATATCTACAACAAGATATCAAACAACATAAGAAAACTACAAGGTAACTACGACGCCATGTTGGGAGTGGTTACTAATTTTAATTTTACTTACAATCAAGAAGGCGGATACGACTGTACTTTGAAAATGATATCTTTGGGAGTACTCATTTCTAACATGAAAATGAATAATCCAAGAGTTCTTCCTGATTTGCAAGAACAGGTAGTGAAAAGATTGGTAAATACGCTAACGCAATTAGAAAAACAGAGAATCGCCAAAGAACAAGCGGCAGCCGCCGCCGCTGCAGCTGCGGCCGCGCCTCCAGCAGAAAAAAAACCTCAAAAAGTAAAAGCAGATGACTTCTTTAACAAATACATATCTTACTATCCTGATAGAGCAAACAAATATTCAGGAGGACAAGTGTCTTTACCTTCAACTTCTACAGAATCTTACGCAACTATAGACGCAGCGTTTAATACCGAGGCTTATGGATGGGTATATTTTATTAGAAAACAAAAAGGCTTCATTCCTCTAGATTCTAAGTATTTACCGTCAGTAAAAGTTACTTTAGATTCTGCTCATCTAATTAAAAAATTCGACACAGTGAAAAAAGGAGCAGGATCAGGACTTTCAGATCCTAGAGTGTGGAATTTTCCTTCTAATTATTTAGAAAATGCAAAGGACACGTTAGTTAAACCGGTAACTAGTCTTGTTAAGTTTATTATTGAGGGCATACCCAGTTTTTTTTCCAATACTACAGTAGCAACAGGAGAAACAGAACTAGATAAGAAAAACGATACAGGTGAAATAACTATCAATTATCCAAGTACAAATGGCAGAAATTATAATATTAGAATAAAAAGAAAATTGTGGGCTGTTTCTGATAGACAGGACATAGTAGATTCTTTTGGAGCCGCAAAACAGGGACTTACTTATACAAATAGTTCATTTTACTATATAGATACACCAACCTTTGTTACTCAGTTGAAAAATGTTTTGAATACTCCTCAAAATACTTTTACTATAAGTAATGTAGACGCTTTACCTAACGAAACGACAACCACCATTACCTTTACAGTGCCTTTCACAAGATCCGTAAAAGTAAATAAATCAGGAACTGCTGCACCAGACGTGACAAACCCAGATGGAACCGTTACTAAAGGAAAAAAATCACCCGATTCTATAGTAGATGAAAATGTTACTTTTTCATTATACGTAGAACTTAGTTTTAATAATAGTGATGAAATAAAAAGTTTTACTGTTCCCGCAGAAGTTATAGAACCCATAGAATTCGTAGGAACTTCTAGCCCAGCAGGTCCAAATACGGGCCCAGCAGTTGGAGCTGCTCAAGTAGAACCCCCAACACCCACATTACAAGTATCAGACGTTCAAAAAACAGAAACAGAAAAGTATAGATCTGCTTTCGAGGTGATGATAAGAGTATTGCAACTTTATTCTCTAGATCAGTCTATATCTCAAGGAATAGAAAATGATCATAAAGTTAAAGAATTAAAGCTGTTAGATAAAAAAGTATTTTCTGAATTCACGAAAAAATTGTTTGATTCCGGTCTTTTTTCTAGCATGCTTAATGATCTTATAACGTTAAGTAAAGAAGCGTCTACGAAAGATCCTAGCGGTTATGTTGTCGATAGATGTTTAGCTTACGATGAAAATATAAGAACCGGAACTTTTGCAGACAAGGAGGAGATGATGCTCATCAGAGCGCTATTCGGATTTCATTTTGGATTGTTAGGAAATACGGCTACGGCTAGTTATTTACTAAAAGGAAATTTAGCAGTGGATTATGACTATCTGATGAGAACCTACACGGTGCCCTACGAATTTAATCAGGGCATATTTCAAGGAAGTCAGCTAAATCATCCTGTTTACGTTCCTCTTGGATTAGTGATAATGATTCTAAATCACATGTGCACAATGTACGACGATAATAAACCTATCGTGTACTTAGATTTTAATCATAAATCTAATCTTTGCTTGTCTAATGCAAAGCACCTTTCTACCAATCCATACGATATACTAATTCCTTTTCAAGGAACTAACGAAGACTTCGTATCTATATTGGAACCATCTACAGTAGGTATAAGAGAAGAATCAGACTCAAAAACAAAAAAAGTTATTTCTAGTAAACTAGTTATAAAAGCTGTTAGCGGATCTTCTGAGACACCCCCAGTATATACTCCAATAAATGAAAGTGATTCTAAAGATGCCATAAGAGATAGAATATCTGGGGGATTAATGCTTTTTAAAACAGGAGAAAGCGTACAAGAGTCTTACAGAGGAAGAACAATGAATATATTGATTAGTTGCGACTATCTACTAAGGATAGTAGGAAATTTTAGCAAAAGCAACGGATCTGGAGACGTTTATGTTAGGGAGTTTTTAGAACAAATTTTATCAGATATAAATAAGTCTTTGGGAGACATAAATGTGTTTAGATTTGCTTATGATGATAACGCTAATGCTGCACACATCGTAGATGATCAAATGACTCCCAATTTAGAAGAGAGATATTTGAAAGCCATTCCAGATGAAAAGGACGTCTCTAACAGAAGCAGATTGCCTCTTTTTGGAAACGGATCCATAGCTAGAAATTTAGAAATTAGAACAGAGATAAGTAGTAAACTTTCAAATATGGTTGCTATATCGGCTAACGCTAATATAGAAGACCAATCTAATCTATCAAAGAGTACAGAGGCTTTTGGACTTTACAATACAGCGTATAAAGATAGGTACATACCTACTAGAACAGAATTTACTAGTAGTATAGTTCTTCCTACAGATACGATGATCAGATCTACTCTTCAATTTAACGAAGCCATAAAAACTTTTTACGGCGATGCT
>Ga0315904_10010051_pt1 | contig 12285 bp, 10 predicted proteins | sample LakEriMetagenome_6_FD_203529 | JGI IMG/M metagenome (GOLD analysis project Ga0315904, IMG submission 203529) | Freshwater fungal communities from buoy surface, Lake Erie, Ohio, United States - Buoy 12 MA120 | ecosystem: Environmental > Aquatic > Freshwater > Lake | place: USA: Lake Erie, Ohio...
TGCAGCGACTGCTCATCACGCGCTCCACAAGGTCACGCTGAAGAATGTCCTGGCGCGCGTCGCATCCGTTGCCGTCGACGTCGGCCCAGTCTCCGCCGAAGAGATCCCGGCTGTAGCCGGTCATCGGCGCACGGCCCTTGACGGGCAGGGTGTCGAGCACGGCGAGCGCGGTACCTGCAGGCGCTTGGGGCTCTGCGGCGGCGGCGAGCGGAAGTCCTGTCGGCACGGCGAGACCGATCCCGATGAGCAGCGCCACGACTCGTCCCCTCATGGGAACCATCGTCACCCCCGTCGACCTGTTGCCGCCGCCAGTATGTCAGCGGGGGAGGTGCGCCTCTCTTGACTCACCCGCGGGACCAGCGCCAGGCGCACTGTGTATAACCGTGTCATGCCCACGACACCGCAGGCCAACATTCCGAGGGTCAGGTCCCTGGAGCGCATCGTCGACGCGCAGTGGTTCCAGATGTTCATCAGTGGCGTGATCGTCCTCAACGCGATCGTGCTCGGTGCCGAGACGTATGTGGATCCCGCCTCGCCTGGCTTCACCGTCCTGATGCGGTTGAACGATGCGTTCTATCTCGTCTTTCTGGCCGAGCTCATCCTTCGGCTTCTCTCGTACGGCAAGCGGCCCTGGAACTTCTTCCGCTCCGGATGGAACATCTTCGACTTCATCGTCATCGGTGCAGCGCTCGTCCCCGCTCTCCGTGCCCAGGCGGAGGTGCTGCGACTGCTCAGGCTGGCGCGCATCGTCCGACTGCTTCGCTTCCTCCCCGACGCGCGTGTGCTGATCGCGACGATGGGGAAGGCCCTGCCGTCGGTCTTCTCCATGGTCGTTCTCGTGATCCTGATCCTGTTCATCTACGGGATGATCGGCGTTGTTGTCTTCGGAGAGGCCCTGCCGACCGAGTGGGGCAACATCGGCTCGGCCATGATGACGCTCTTCATCCTGCTCACCCTCGAGAACTTCCCGACCTACCTCGATCAGGCGCAGGCAGTCTCCCCACTCGCATCTGTCTTCTTCCTGTCCTACGTGCTCATCGCGGCCTTCGTCGTCCTCAATCTCGTTCTCGGCATCGTGATCGGAGCCATGGAGGAGGCGCGGGAGGAGGAGCGGGACCGGCTGCGCAAGGAGGAGAAGGGCGAGCACGTGACCGTGATCGAGATGCTCGAGGAGATGCGCAAGCAGCTTGTGGAGGTCGAGCGGGAGGTGCGCGATCTGGGCCGAGAGCGCTAGCGAAGGATATCGACGGGGGGGAAATCCCCTGCTACCGTGGGGAAACCAGCGAATTCCCCGATGTCCGCGAGGAGCGAAGCGTGACACTCTTGACCAGCGTCGAGCGCGATCCCGTTGTGGCTGAAGCCCCCGGACGCGACCTCAAGCGCCTCCTCTGGCCCGTCACCCTCGTCATGCCCCTGCTTCCACTGGTGGCGATGGGGCTGTTCGCGCTCACCGGCAACGGGATCTGGCTCTGGCTCGGACCAATCGTCTTCCTCGTTCTGGTGCCGGTGCTCGATGCCGTCCTGGGGCTGAATCCGAGCGGATCACCTGACGAGGTCATCGAGGAACTCAGTCGCGACCGCTACTACCGGTGGCAGGCTTTCGTCATCCTCCCCCTGCAGTACGTCGGATTCCTCGCCGGCATGTGGCTCATCGCTCGCGGTGACCTCCTGCTCAGCGAGCAGGTGGGCACGGCGGTCACCGTCGGCTTCATCGTCATCCTGGGCTTCAACTCAGCACACGAGCTCGGTCACGCGCGGGCGTCCGTGGAGCGTTGGCTCTCGAAGATCGCGCTGGCCCAGTGCGGCTACGGTCACTTCTACACCGAGCACAACCGTGGGCATCACGTGCGCGTCGCGACCCCGAACGACCCGACCAGCAGTCGCCTCGGCGAGAGCTATTACGCGTTCCTCGTCCGCGCCGCTTCCGGCTCGCTCCGTGGTGCATGGAGGATCGAGAGTCGTCGCTGCGCGCGCAAGGGGCATCGGGCCTTCAGCCTCCACAACGATGTCGTGAACTCCTGGCTCATGACGGCTGCGCTCTGGGTCGGCGTCCTCGTGTGGCTGGGGTGGTCGGTCCTGCCCTTCCTCGTCATCCAGGCGGTGGTGGCGATCGCCCTGCTCGAGGCGGTCAACTACCTCGAGCACTACGCCATGCTCCGGCAGCGGATCGTCTCTAACGGCCGGGAGAAGTACGAACCGGTGCGCCCCCGCCACAGCTGGAACTCGGACAGCGTCATGACGCACGTACTGCTGTACCGCCTGCAGCGTCACGGTGAGCATCACACGAACGAACTGAGGCGCCCCGAGGCGCTGCGTGATGTCGAGGAGTCGCCTGTGCTGCCGACGGGCTATTCAGGCATGATCCTGCTCGCCCTGGTGCCTCCCCTGTGGCGCAAGGTCATGGATCCTCGTGTCGCCGCTCTCTACGACGGGGATCTGTCGCGGGCGAATATCCAGCCGTCCCAGCGCCACCACTACCTGTCTGGAGTCGGGACGCCGCGGTAGTCGAGAAGCCCGGGCGGACCGTGCGTCGTGGCAGAGGTCAGCCGTCCCGTCGACGAAGGTCGTCCGCCTGCGCCTTGAGGCGCCGGAAGTATTCGGACTCGGTGATCTGCTCCACCTCGGAGTCGACGCGTGATCGGTCGATCTGGATGGTCAACTGCTGCACCTGCTCGCGCAGGCGGGCCTCGCGCTCGACGACCTCAGTGCCCATGCGCTGAAAGGCCCTGGCGAGCTCACCGACCTCGTCCGACCGGGTGGACGCGGCGTCCAGGCGCGAGGGATCGAAGGAGCCGTCGGCCAGGCCCACGGCCGCCGCTGTGATGTCGTCGACGGGTTTGGTGATGCGTCGGCTCAGCAGGATTCCGAAGGCGAGCCCCAGGAGCAGGACGGCCACGCTGAGCAGGATCAGCTGGCCGGCCAGGCTGCGCCCCGGTGCCTCGAGGCGCTGCTCCGGCACTGCGGACACGAGGATCCAGTCGGGATCGCCCCCGGTCGTCGATACGCGCACGGACCAGTCCTCGACGACCTCGTCCACCCAGGGGGCGCTCACTCGCAGCGTCGTCTCCGTGCCCGGCTTCGACGGTGCGGCTCGCTGGATCTCCTCCAGCGCGGCCTGACCTGTGCCGTTGGCGCCGGCCGACCTAACAGCGGGGTTGGCCGTTGCCACGACCTCCCCGTCCTGATCGAGGATGAAGAAGAATCCGTCCTCGGCGAAAGTGATGTCCGCGAAGATCGTCTCGAGGTCCGACTGCACGCCGAGCACCTGCTCAGCCACGTCGGCATCGATGTCGTCGACGTAGACACCGGTGCCGATGATCCAGTCCCAGGGCTCGTAGTGGAACACGTAGCCGATCTTGGGACTCGGTTCTGCGCCGTCGAGTCGCTCCCACCGGTAGTTGACGTAGCCACTGCCCTCGTTGAGGGCGACATCACGGATCTCCTGCAGCACGTAGACGCCGTCGGCATCCTGCAGATCCGTCAGGTTGCGCCCCTCGAATCGCTCGTCGGGATGGGCGATGGCCGTGAGGTCACGGTCGTAGGTGAAGAAGTAGTCGTCGTTCCCGAAGCGAACCGACCGCAGCAGGTCCAGGGCCCTCTTCTGCGCCTCCTCCCGCGTCAGCTCGCCGGAGTCCGCAGCCGTGCGAAGTACGTCCAGCGCGACGACAAGAGGAGCGGACACCTCCTTGATGAGGGACTTGCGCCGCTCGAGGGTCTGGTCGCGGTAGCGGGCGATTGCCGCGTACTCCGACTGGATCCCGGCGGCCACGGAGGCGTGGACGTTGCCCGCACCCTCCTCGGACTGCAGGAAGAGCTGGGACTGGATCGAGCGCACGGCGAAAGCCGTGGTGACGACGGCGGAGATGATCAGCAGCACGGCGAGGAGGATCGACACCCGCCATGACAGGGAGAGTCTCCTTGTACGCGTGGCCACGGGGCCCATCATCCCCCTCCTGCACCCGCGCCTACCCCTTTCGGGTCATTCGCTCGACTCTGGCCTGCGAGGCCGGCAGGTCTCGACGGATGGGGGAGGGTCCTGCTTCACTGGAGGGCAGGAGAGGAGGGGTGATGGCCAGCATCGAGCAGGACGCGGTCACCGGCGATGTCGCCTGGCGTGACCGCAAGCGGCTGCTGTGGCCCGTCGCGCTCGTGATGCCCCTCCTTCCCCTCGCGGCGGCCGGCCTCTTCACCCTCACCGACAACGGCGTGTGGCTGTGGCTCGGCCCCATCGTCATCCTCGGTGTTGTGCCCGTGCTCGACGCGATTGCCGGGCTTGACCCGAGCAACCCGTCGGACGACGTGATCGAGCGCCTCAGCCGCGATCGCTACTACCGCTGGCTGACCTATCTGTTCCTCCCGCTGCAGTACGTCGGCTTCCTCGCGGGCATGTGGCTGATCGCCCGCGGTGACCTCCTGCTCAGCGAGCAGATCGGCATGGCTGTAACCGTCGGCTTCATCGGCGGACTCGGCATCAATACCGCCCATGAGCTCGGCCACAAGCGCGAGTCGGTCGAGCGCTGGCTGTCGAAGATCGCGCTAGCGCAGAGCGCATACGGCCACTTCTACATCGAGCACAACCGAGGCCATCACGTGCGTGTGGCGACTCCCGCGGATCCCGCCAGCAGTCGGCTCGGCGAGAGCTATTACGCGTTCTGGCCCCGGACCGTGTTCGGATCCCTGCGCAGCGCCTGGACCCTGGAGAGCCGCCGTTGTGCCAGGAGCGGCCACGGGCCCCTCCGTATCGACAACGACGTCGTCAACTCGTGGCTCATGACCGCTGGGCTCTGGATCGCGGTCGTGGTGTGGCTCGGGTGGTCTGTCGTGCCCTTCCTGGTCATCCAGGCCCTCGTCGCGATCTCGCTGCTGGAGGCGGTCAACTACCTCGAGCACTACGGAATGCTGCGGCAGAAGGTCGTCTCGAACGGACGCGAGAGGTACGAGCAGATCCGCCCGCGCCACAGCTGGAACTCCAACAACGTCGCCACCAACATCCTGCTGTACCACCTCCAGCGCCACAGCGATCATCACGCGAATCCGACGCGGCGCTACCAGGCCCTGCGCGACGATGACGAGGCACCCGCCCTGCCCACGGGCTATGCAGGCATGATCCTGCTGGCTCTCGTCCCACCCCTGTGGCGCTCGGTGATGGATCCGCGAGTCTCAGCCCACTATGGCGGCGATCTCGCTCTCGCCAACGTTCAGCCGAGCAAGCGCCATCGCTACGCGGTCGCAACGCGTGCAATCGCCGTGGATGACCGAGGCGGCCTGTCTAATGCGCAGGTGGGTGCGCGGATTCACGCCTGCCCCTGCTGCGGCTACACCTATGACGAGGTCGTTGGAGCGCCGCGCGAGGGGTTCCCGCCCGGAACCCCGTGGTCCGAGCTCCCGGACGACTGGCACTGCCCGGACTGCGGCGTTCGCGACAAGGTCGACTTCGTCGCGCGCGCCTGACGGACGCCATCCCATGCCCTCCCTGGACGACGACGCGGTCATCACCTACACGTTCCATGACTCTTCGGTGCCGCCGCGCTACCACCGCAGCGTGACCCTGACGGTGACGAGGCAGACAGCGCGCATGGTGGTCGACAGCTACGGCACCGTGCTGGCGGACGAGACGCGTGAGACGCCGGACGCCGTCTGGCGTGGCCTTGCCGAGGCTCTCCCAATGATCGAGGGCCGGTCCGTCGAGGTCCCAGCGCAGGGCTGCACCGGGGGCACGCGAATCGACGTCTTCATCGACACGGGCGGCACCCGCGTGGTCGACCTGCGCCCGGAATTCTGCGGCGGAGCCAATGCCGACCTGCGGGACCTCGTCCGCACCTGGGTCGCGCCGGCCCTGGCCCTGTTCCCTCCGGTCAGCGAGCTCGCACCCGAGGGTGAGTAGTCGCCACCGCTGTGCAGGGCTACGGTGCCTGCATGAGTCGTCTTCGTGTTCTCAGCGCCTCGACAGCGGCTGCGGTCTGCCTGACCCTCATCGCCGTCGGACCACGAGCGAACGCTCAGGAGCCCGCTGCACCCCAGGCACCCTCCGATGTGTCTGCCCGGGTGGTCGACGGAGGCGTCCGGGTGTCGTGGAGCCCGCCCTCGTCGTCTGATCCGGCAGTCACCCACTACGTGGTCCACGCCGGACAGGGTTCGTGTCCGGTGACCGTCGACGCGAAGGCCCGAAGCGCCGTGATGCCCGTCGTGAGGGGGCAGCGAATGATCACGCCCAGGGTGCAGGCCGTCAACGTGCTGGGCTACTCCTCGGATGCACCCGTAGGGAGGTCGGTCGACGTGCGCGGTCGAGCGAGCGGCGATTACGCCAATCTGCAGGTCCTGGAGTTCAGCGACTTCCACGGAGCACTCGAGGACACCGACGGCGCCATCGGTGCGGCGACCCTGGTGAGTGCGTTCGAGCGCGATCGCCGCGCGGTTCCGCGGACCCTGACGGTGTCTGCGGGTGACAACTTCGGTGCCTCGCCGGCGATCTCCGCCCAGTTCGACGAGATCCCCACGATCGAGGCCCTCAACCTCATGGGGCTGCAGGTCTCGACGACGGGCAACCACGAGCATGACCGGCCGCTGGAGCACCTGCGCAGAATGGTCGATGCCTCGGATTTCGACTGGGTCGTCTCCAACTACAGCACCCTTGCTCCCCTCCAGACGGGCAAGCGCAAGGTCCGGGCATTCACCGTGCGCGACATCGACGGGGTGAAGGTCGGCGTCGTGGGCATGAACACCGAGGACACCGCTGCGGTCACGGCGCCCGGCAATCTCAGCTTCGGCCCGTCGGGACGCAGGACGATCACGATCTCGCCGAAGCCAGGCGTGGTGAACAGGCGCATCGCAGCGGCTCGCGCTGCCGGGGCCGAGGTGGTGATCGCTGCGCTGCACCAGGGGTGGCAGGCGAATGTCGGAGGTATCCCCACGGGGCGACTCATCGAGGTGACGCGCGGCCTGCGGGGCGCTGACCTCGCCTTCGGGGGCCACACGCACCAGACCTTCACCTCCATCGTGGGCGACACCCCGGTCGCCCAGACCCGGAACTCCGGTCAGGAGTACACGCGCACGCAGCTCTGCATCGATCAGCGCACCGGCACCGTCGTGGGCGCGGCAACGGAGGTGGTCACGGAGGCGATGCTGGCCGGGGTCGTGCCGGATCCGAAGACCGCTGCGATGGTCCAGGACTACAAGGATCAGGTCAGCGCGAAACTCGATCGCAAGATCGGGGTCGTCGACGGAACCTTCCCGCGCGGCGGCGTTCCACCGGTGGAGCGGTCGGGGGAGACCGCGCTGGGTGACTACGTGGCGGATGCCCTTCGCGCGAAGTACGGCACCGAGCTCGCCCTCCTGACCGGCGGAGGGATCCGTGACACCTTCCCGGCGAGGGGGTACGAGCCCGCGGATCCGTCGCTGCGACGACCGTCGCAGGGCAGCAGCGGGCCCTACGACGTCACCCTGGGCGATGCGCTCAGCTTGTTCCCTTTCACCAACTCGATCATGACGACGAAGGTCTCGGGCCGGAACCTCTGGGCTGCGCTCGAGAACGGTGTTTCCGGATATCCATCAGACGGGCGCTTTCCGCAGATCAGCGGATTCCGGTTCGCGTTCGATCCTGCGCGGCCGGTGGGTCAACGCATCATCTCCGTGACGACGACGGATGGGCGCTCGATCGCGGCGGATGACACCACGTACTCGCTGACCACCATCGACTTCCTGGTGAATGGCGGCGATGACTACCGTGGGCGGTTCTCACCGGAGAGCGCGGTCGTGCGCGACGTCCTCGCAGATGCCTTTGCCGCAGCGGTGAGTGCAGATTCGGCAGCCAACGGGTTTGTGCGCATCCCGGCTCTGGACGGCAGGATCACCCGCGTGGGATAGGGGTCTCGCGTCCTTTGTCCTCAGCGGCGAAGGCGTAGTCTGGCGTGCGCTGTGACAAGCGCGAGAGCCGTCATCGGGATGGCTCTCTCAGAAGGGACACATCTGTGACGACAAAGCTCACCACCAGCATGGCCGCTCTGGCAGGAGTAGGACTCGTAGCAGCGTCGTTGGCGCTGGCTGCGCCGGCATCGGCCTACGACGGCAAGACGACCCTGAATGCCGGCAACGGAACGGTCGGCGTGAACCAGGTGCTCACCGCCACGTACGTCTCCTACGACGCCACCACATCCTGTGATGACGAGCCAGGTGTCGTGAGCTTCGACTTCCAGCTCGGCAACGGCAACGATCTGGGCACCATCGCGGGCACCTGCACGCCGGTGAGCAACGGCTCCTTCACCCCCGTCGCCACGTGGACGGCGACGATGAACTGGACGCCGACGACGAGCGGCTCCGTCACCCTGGTCGTGAACGCCCTCGAGCAGCTGATGGGCGGCTCGCCCACGGTGGGCTCGACCTCCAGGCGAGTGAACATCGCGGCGGCCCAGCCCTCGGGCGCTCCTTCCAAGCCGCAGAACCTGAAGGTCACAGGCGTCTCGACGAATGCCGTGTCCTTGAACTGGAGTGCGCCGAGCAGCAGCGGTGGCTCAGCCATCTCCGGCTACACGGTGAAGTGGGCCGGCCCCACGAGCGGTCAGCTCACCGTGCAGGCAACCAACGCCAACGTCGGCACCCTGTCGGCGGGGTCGACCTACACCTTCAGCGTCTCCGCCGCGAACGCCCAGGGCTGGAGCGACTGGGTGAGCGTCACGCAGAACACCGCTAATGCCCCGACCCCTCCGCCGGTTCAGCAACAGATGCTGTCGGGCCCGCTGTGGGCGGGAGGCGGCCCGAAGGTCATCAGCGGTCAGTGGAGAAGCTTCAGCAACACGTCGAATCTCGATACGAACGCCGGCCGTGAGGCGCAGTTGAGTGCGATCAACCGGGCGTCCACGATCAAGTCGGTCTCATTCCGATACGACGGCGACAACGCTCAGGTGATCGCCGTGCTGAAGCCCGGAGCCAAGAAGGGCTCCTTCACGCTTCGGGCATTCTCTCCTGCACTGCCGGGCTTCACGGCCATGAGCATGACGCGCGTCATCAAGGTCGTGAGGTAGCCGAAGTACTGAGGTAAGTCCATGAGGAAGGCCCCCCGAGAGATCGGGGGGCCTTCCTCATGAGAGCGGGTGACGAGATTTGTACTCGCGCTGCGGCAACTTCACTTCCCGCCGCCCGTTCAGCAGATTCCGACACTCCTGGCCTCTGCACACGTTCAACGCCTGCTTAGGCGCAGGCGAAGGTCTGGATCCGCGAAGAGCAGCGGATCGTGAGCTACGGCGACGGAGTTGACCTGCGAGGAGACCACCCAGCGACGCGCGATGAGCGCCAGCGCCAGCGCCCCCTCGAATGATGCGAGATGGACGCCGAGGCACACCTTTGGCCCGGTGCTGAACGGCAGGTATGCCCCTCGTTGATCCGGCGTCATCACCCCGGGTCGATGCCGGCCCGGACGGAACTCGGCCGGAGCCTCGTAGGTCGACGCCGCGTGATGCGGGATCCAGCTACTGAAGACGATCGGGAGGCCTACCGGGAGGTCAACGCCGTCCAGGTTGAAGTCACCGACGACGGTACGGTCCATGAGGTCGCCGACCGGGTAGAGCCGGAGCGTCTCGGTGATCACTTCCGCGCTCAGTGGTGCGCGCTCCTCGAACGCGGCGTGGAATTCGTCATCCAGCGGGATGTTCATGACCTCGCGAGCGAGAGCCTGCTGGACGTCGTCGTGGGTCGCGAGGAGCCACAGGGCGAAGACTAGGGTGTTGGCTGTGGTCTTGTGTCCGGCGTAGATCAGGCCCACGAGTTCGTCGCGCAGTTCGCGGTCGCTCAGGCTCTCGCCGTCAGATGTGGAGGCGGCCACGATGTGGCTGAGGAGGTCATCGCGCGGCTCTCCTCGCCGATCGGCGATGACTCCGACGATGAACGAGTCGAGGTCGGCGAGCGCATCCTCGAACTCCTTGCGGCTCCGGGGGTCGTAGGTGGCGTCTTGGCTGATGGCGACGAAGGCCGCGTTGCGCTCGTCATCGAAGGCGTGGATCACCTCGCGGAACTCCCGATGGTCACCGGAGAACAACGTGACGCCGATGACATCGAGGATGAGGTTCGTAATCGCCTCCGTGACGTTGAATTCTGGGGTCGGCTCCCACGCACTCATCCCCTCATCAAGGGATCGCTGGATGAGCAGGCCCAACTGCCGCACGCCTCGGTGGGTCAGTGGGCGCTGGAGGACCCGACGGCGGCCGCGCCACGAATCACCGAAGTTCACGGTGAGGGCATTGCCCAGACCACCCGCCTTCTCGAAGCCGCGGATGAGAGGTCCAAGCCCGACCTGGGAGAACGGCGCCATGAGGGTCGCCCGCATGAGGCTGGGATCATTGAGCCAGAGGGCTTCCTCGCCATTGAGCGAGAACCGGAACATCGCCTCTCGAGCCTGGGCCATACCAATGAACTCCCGCCACTGGCCGACAGGATGCGGCATGTCGGCGTACTGCGGAACAGCGTCGATGGTTGCCACGTGCTCGCCTCTCATTGGGGTGGGCCGGGTGCGGAATCCAAGTCTGCGCCCTGCTCGCAAACCGGTGGACGAGTTCTGATGAAAGGTCATGTGACGTTGATGCCCGACCGGAATCAACGCCCTACCGGCATCCTTCCTGTGCAACCCGGAGTCGACGTAGCGTGCTCTCAGGGAAGTCATGGTAGAGGGAGTGCGGCATGAGCGAACGCAGTAGCAGCCCGCACTCGGCCGCCATCATCATCGTGGGCAGCGAGATCGTCGAGGGGACAGTGGCCGATGAGAACGGCCAATGGTTGACCCAGCGACTGCAGGACCGGGGTATATGGCCGCGCATGTTGGTCTCGATTTCGGACGAGGTCGCCCTCATCGCGCAGGCCGTCCGGTCAGCCTGTGCAAGCGTCAACTACGTCGTAGTCAGTGGAGGCCTCGGCTGCACTCCTGATGACGTCACCAGGGTCGCAGTGGCGTCCGCTTTCGGAGTGCCCCTGCGTGTCGACGTCGAGCAGGTCGACATCCTCGAGCGCCAGTCTGCCTGGGCCCACGGGGAGCTCGCTCGCGCAGCTGCCACGCTGCCGCATGGTGGCCAGATCATCGTCGGCCACGACGACGGCGTTCGCGGATTCCTCATCGAGAACGTCCTCGTGCTTCCGGGGAATCCTCCCGAGATGCAGGCAATGTTCGAGTCGTTCATCCGCGACCACCCCCCGCCGGCGGCGCCGATTTGCCGAACGACACTGTCGTTCGCTGGCACTGAGGACGCTCTGCGGGCGACGCTCGGGGAGTTCGAGTTGGCGTTTCCTGAGGTCGAGCTCGGGTCGTACGCGGACCCGACGCGGGCTCCGGCCCGCGTTACCCTTGTGCTTCGTTCCCGTGACCAGCGCCTGCTTATCGATGCGTGCACGTGGTTCGATCGCACCGGCCTTCGGTCCAGGGAGTATGCATGAGCAGCAGAGTCGCGGTGATCACCGGAGGCGCAAGCGGTCTCGGCCTGGCCATCGCCCGGGCGCTGGGGTCGGATGGCTGGTCGGTCGCCCTGCTGGACGCCAACGTGCAGACGCTCGAGGCATCCGCCGAGCAGCTGCGCGCGGAGGGTGTTGACGTCGAGGGCTTCCACGCCAGTGTGGCCGACGCGGCTGAGGTCGATGACGCGGTTGCCCGCATCATTCAGCGATGGACCCGCATCGACGCCCTCTTCGCCAATGCTGGCATCTCGGCCGGCCCCGGGCCGTCTGCTGGCGGTCGAGGGATCGCTGAGGTCGACGATGCCAACTGGGACTACGTGCTGGCGGTGAACCTGTCCGGGGTGATGCGGTCCATCCGGGCGTGCGTGCCCCACCTGACAGCGGCCGGCGGGGGCAGCATCGTCATCACGTCATCCTCGGCTGCGGTGCGCCCCACCCTGTGGGTCGGGCACGCGTACACCGCTGCCAAGGCAGCGCTCATCCCGCTCGGGAAGGCCCTGGCCATCGAGTTAGCCGACGCGGGCATTCGGGTGAATGTCATCGCCCCAGGGGCCTTCGTCACCGACATCGGCGGCGGGCGCTTGCGAGATCCGCAGGTGGCACGGAACATGGCGCGCACCATTCCGATGCAACGGCTCGGCGATCCGGGTGAGGTGGGCGACCTCGCGCGATTCCTTGCGGGCGACCAGTCCCGATACATCTCCGGTGCTGTCATCAGCATTGATGGCGCCCTCGTCGCCGGTGAGTACGAACCCCCGGCCTAACTCACCATCGGCTAACTCTCACTGGGAGATTCAACTTCAAGTGCCGTGTCCAGGCTTTCGAGAAGGTTCCGAAGCAGGGGGGCCTGCCGGC
>Ga0315904_10010053_pt1 | contig 12285 bp, 8 predicted proteins | sample LakEriMetagenome_6_FD_203529 | JGI IMG/M metagenome (GOLD analysis project Ga0315904, IMG submission 203529) | Freshwater fungal communities from buoy surface, Lake Erie, Ohio, United States - Buoy 12 MA120 | ecosystem: Environmental > Aquatic > Freshwater > Lake | place: USA: Lake Erie, Ohio...
CTCTCCGTAGACGAGGGGTTGCCCGTACCGTCGAGCCGGCGTCGGCGGCAAGCGAAGCCAGGGATGGCGGAGCGCGGCCGGCGTCGAGCGAGCGGAGGCCACGAAGGCCGAAGCGAGCGTCCGGGCGAGGCGGTACGGGCAACCCCGACCCCACCAACTGGCGTAAAATACAACGTGCGTCCGTGAGACGCCCGGCGGATACCCCATGACCTCAGACCCCACGCTCGTCGACGCGGCCGTGGCCCTGGCGGCCGAGTTGCAGCGCGAGGCCGTGAACCTGCAGACGCCGGCCGAGCGGCGGCAGCAGGCGGAACTCGCGCGGATGCTCGACAGCCCCGCCGACAAGGCGACGCTCGTCGAACTCACCGACCAGGCGTTTCGGTCGCACGCCGCGGCCCGCACGGCCGAGCAGTTCACCCACATCCTCGACGTCCAAGGGATCCCCCGGTTCTTCAGCCCGGTCGATCAGGCGCTGCTGTTCGGCTTCCAGACGTTCGGCGACTGGCTGCCGAGCGTGACGGTGCCGATGGTCAAGGCGCACCTGCGGCACGAGACCGCCAACGTGGTCCTGCCGGCCGAGCCCGAGGTGCTCCACGAGCATCTCGCCGCCCGCCGGGCGCAGGGGCTGCGGATGAACCTCAACTTCCTCGGCGAGGCGCTCCTGGGGGAGGACGAGGCCCGCGCCCGGCGGGAAAAATATCTCGCCGCGCTCGCGTCGCCCGACGTCGAGGTGCTCTCGGTGAAGATCTCGACGCTCGATTCGCAGATCCTGCCGCTGGCCCGCGAGCACGCGCTCGGGCGGCTCTGCGACCGGCTCGAACCGCTCTACCGGGCGGCCGCCGTGGCGGGCTTCACGCGGCCCGACGGGGCGCGGACGTCGCGCTTCCTGTACCTCGACATGGAGGAGTATCGCGACCTCGCGCTCACGGCCGAGGCCTTCATGCGGACGCTCGACCGGCCGGGCCTGGAGCACGTGCGGGCCGGGATCGCGCTGCAGGCCTATATTCCCGACTCGTTCCGCTGGCAGCGGCGGATCACCGACTGGGCGCGGCGGCGGGTGGGGCAGGGGGGCGGCCCCGTGACGATCCGGATCGTGAAGGGGGCCAACATGGAGATGGAGCGGGTCGACGCCGCTCTCCACGACTGGCCGCAGGCGCCGTTCCAGTCGAAGGCCGAGACCGACGCGAACTACAAGCGGATGCTGGGCTACGCGCTCGAGCCCGGGCACCTGGCCGCCGTGCGCGTCGGCATCGCCTCGCACAATCTCTTCGACGTGGCCTACGGGCTCGTGCTCGCGGAGCGGGCCAAAGCCGGCGACCGCGTGCAGTTCGAGATGCTCGAGGGCATGGCCAACCACCAGCGGCGGGCGCTCGCGGAACACACGCGGCGGCTCCTCCTCTACGCGCCGGCCTGCCGCCGGGAGGAGTTTCTGAACGCCATCGGCTACCTCATCCGGCGGCTCGACGAGAACACGGGGCCCGAGAACTTCCTGGGCCATGCCTTCCGGCTCACCGTGGGCGGCGCCGACTGGAACCTGCTCGAGCGCGGCTTTCGGGCGGCGTTCACGACGCCGGTCGCCGATGCCCCGCGGCGGACGCAGGACCGGCTGACCGAATCGTTCGCCGCGCCGCTGCCCGAGCGGCCGTGGACAAATTTCGAGAACGAGCCCGACACCGACTGGGCGCTCGAGCAGAACTCTGCGTGGGCCGCGACGATCGCGGGACGTGACCCGGACGAGTGGTCGTCCCGCACGATCCCCGTCGTCGTGGCCGGCCGCGAGGTTGACGGCCTCGAGACGAGGCCCTGCCGCGATCCGTCCCGGCCGGCCGCGACGCTCTGCCGGCACGCCGTGGCCACCGACCGCGAGGTGGACGAGGCCGTGGCCTGCGCCGCTGCCGACCCCGACGGCTGGCGGTCGGCGTCGCTCGCCCACCGCGGCGAGATCCTGGGTCGCGCGGCGGTCGAGCTGCGGCGGGCCCGCGCCGATCTCATGCGGGTCGCGCAGCTCTCGGGCGGCAAGCTCCTCTCGGAGTCCGACCCGGAGGTGTCGGAGGCGGTGGACTTCGTGGAGTTCTACCGGGCGACCGCCCGGGCGTTTCACGAACTCCCCGGCGTCATGGCCACGGGCTCGGGCGCCGTGGTCGTGGTGCCGCCGTGGAACTTCCCGATCGCGATCCCCTGCGGCGGCATCGCCGCGGCCCTCGCCGCCGGCAACACGGTGATCCTCAAGCCCGCGAGCGACACCGTGCCCGTGGCGTGGGAGGTGTGCCGGTGTTTCTGGCGGGCGGGCGTGTCGCGGAACGTGCTCCAGTTCGTGCCCTGCCCGGGTGCGGGGGCCGGCGCCCGGCTCGTGTCCGACCCGCGCGTGGCGGCCGTGATCCTCACCGGCGGCACGGCGACGGCGCTCGCCATGCTCGCCGCGAAGCCCGACCTGCGGCTTGCGGCCGAGACCGGCGGCAAGAACGCCACGATCGTCACCGCGATGAGCGACCGGGAGCTCGCCATCAAGCACGTCGTCCACTCCGCCTTCAGCCACTCGGGCCAGAAGTGCTCGGCGACGTCGCTGCTCGTGCTCGAGGCGGAGGTGTACGACGACCCGGAGTTTCGGCGCACGCTCTGCGACGCCGTCCGCAGCCTGCACGTCGACTCCGCGCACGTGCTCCACGCCCGCGTCGGGCCGCTCATCCGCCCGCCTACCGGGGAGCTCGCGCGGGCGCTCACCACGCTCGAACCCGGCGAGGAGTGGGCCGTGGAGCCGCGGCAGGCGGGGGACAATCCGCATCTCTGGTCGCCGGCCGTGAAGTGGGGCGTGCGGCCCGGCAGCTTCACGCACACGACCGAGCTGTTCGGCCCCGTGCTCGGCGTGATGCGATTCGAGAAGCTCGCCGAGGCGATCGAGATCGTCAATGCGACGGGCTACGGCCTCACGAGCGCCATCCACAGTCTGGACGACCGCGAGATCGACGCGTGGCAGCGGGGCATCCGCGCGGGCAACCTCTACGTGAACCGGGGCACGACCGGGGCGATCGTGCTGCGGCAGCCCTTCGGCGGCCTGGGGAAGTCGTGCGTCGGCCCCGGCCTCAAGGCGGGCGGGCCGAATTACGTGGCCGCGTTCATGGAGTTTCGCGACGTCGGCGCGCCCGCGCCGCCGCGCGGGCCGCTGGAGAACGCCGACCTGGCGGCGCTTGCCGCGTGGCTGCCCGAGGATGGCGACGGGCCGCGGCTGCACGCCGCGCTCGCGAGTTACGACCACGGCTGGCGCGAGGAGTTTTCCCGGGAGCACGACCACTTCCGATTGCTCGGGCAGGACAACGTCCGCCGCTTCCTGCCGTTCACGGCCGTGCGGGTGCGGATCTTGCCGGCCGACTCATGGTTCGACGTCGTGGCCCGCGTGGCCGCCGCCCGCGTGACCGGCGCCCGCGTGATCGCGTCGTTCGCACCGGGTTGCCCGGTCGCCTGGCGCGACACGCTCGACGAGTGGACGTTCGCCTGGGCGGCCGGCATCGAATTGCTCGAGGAGGCCGACGACGCGGTGGCCGCGACCCTCGACCACGGCGACGTGCGGCTCCGTTACGCGGCCCGCGACCGCGTGCCTTTGGCGCTCCGTCGGGCCGCGGCGGCGTCGGGCACGTGGATCGCCGACGTGCCGGTGGTGGCGGCGGGCCGCGTGGAGTTGCTCTGGTATTTGCGGGAGCAGAGCATCTCGCACGACTACCACCGCTACGGCAACCTTGGCCGTCGTGCCGGCGAGGTGCGGCGGCCGGTGCGGTAGCGGGGGCGCCGCGACGGAGCGTCACGAAGGTCGGAGTCGCTGGGCAAGTCCCGCCCGGCGGTCGAAAGCCTCCGTCACTGTGGATCCATGGCTGCATGCCATGTGGTGCGGCAGATTGGATTGCCGGGAAGCCCCAAGCGCGAGCGCGGGGAATGCGGGTGGCCGTGGTGATCGGCCATCGCAGAGTCGTTCGGCGTTCCGCCCGCACTCCCGTCGCTCGCGCTCCGGGCTTCCTGAGGGTTCGAGGTCGCGCGACGGTTCGTGACCCTTCAGCCCGGGGCGGGAAATTCCTTGAGCTGGTTGCTCCGGTCTTCGATCTCGTCGATCGGTCGCAGGTCGGAGGTGCCGGCGCCCGGGGGCAGGACGTCGAAGTGGCGGGCGCCCGTGAGCGCGTCGACGGTCTCGTGGCAGAAGCCGGGGTGCGTCACCCACAGCGCCGGATCGAAGCGCCGCATGTCGACGGGCACGGAATACGTGCGGAGCGTCTTGCGTCGCCGTTTCACGTACTGCGGAAAATAGGAGATCGCCAGTTCCCGGAGCGAGCGGTGGATCGGGTCGCGGTAGCGGAGGAAAGGACTGTTGCTCTTCGAAATCGCCCCCCAACAGCCGTGGCGCCGGAAGAGGGCGACGACGTGGTCCACGTCGCCGCGGTCGGCCCCCATGTCCATGAGCAGCGGCGGTTCGCCGGCCAGCCACAGGGCCGCCGCCGCCACGAAGGCGGCTTCCACGCAGTTGGCCCGGTTCGCCGCCAAGACGCCGACCACCGACCGGGCGGAGTCGCCGTCGGGGGCGTGATTCCAGGGAATCGCGTTCAGGAAATCCTGGATGCGATCCGGAGTCCGCAGCCTGCCCAGCTTCACGGCGAGCGGCCGCGGCAGGCGGAGGGTGTCAGCCGGGTTTCCGGCGGCGGCACGAGTCACGGGGCGTCGTCTCGAGGGCGATGGGCGAAACTCTACCACTCCCGCCGTCCCGCCGCTGGCGGCGGTGAACGGGCAGGGCGTAGACTTCGTAGGAGGTGACTGTGGCCTTCAGGAGGGTTGCCATGCGTCGTCGTGGGTCGTGGTTGGCTGCGATCGTCATCGCGGGTTGCTCGGCGTGGGGTGCGGTGGCCGTCGCCAATCCCTTCTGTGCGCCGAATTTCGCCTACGGCAACGCGGGCTACGCGGCCGGCTACAGCATCGCCGGCGTGCGCGGCTGGGGCCTCGGCTGCGGGCCGCGCTGGGGCGGACGCGTCTGCGCGCCGGCGTGGGGCGGATGGAACGGCGTGGGCGGCTGGCCCGATGCCTGCGGCGGCGGCTGGGGATTTGGCTGGCCGCGGTTCGGCTTCGGCGGCTGGTGCGGCGCGCGCCGCTGGGCATGCCGTGAGTCGGTGTATTTGTCGGTGCCCGCGTATGGCAACGCGACCTTCTTCTCCGGCTGCGTGTCCCCGTTCGTGACCGGCTACGGCCCCGTGTTCGGCGGGTGGCCCACGAACTGGTATCCCGGCTACGCGGTCGGCCCGTACGGCTGGTATCCGTATGCGGTGCCCGCGCCCGTGGGCGTCGGACCGCAGTTCGGCCCGGCGGGCGTCCTGCCCTTCCTCGGCGCGTCGACCGGAGTCGGTCCTGCGGTCGGCGGTGTCGCGGCCGTGAATGCCGCACCCCGCGCGGTCGCCGCGCGACCGCGGCCGGCGGTCAGGCTCGTGAACGACGCGGCGCGCCGCCGCGCCGAGCGGCTCGTCGCCCAGGGCGACCGCCACCTGCGGGCCGCGCAGGATGGCGCGCCGGTGCGCATCCGCGCGGCGCTCGACGCCTACCGACGGGCCGCGACGGCCGCCCCCGATGACCCCGACATCCGCGTGCGCGAGGCGCTCGCCCATGTGGCCCTCGGCGAGGCGAATGCCGCCGACACCGCGCTCGAGCGGGCGACGGCGATCGACGGCCGGCTCGCCGCCGCCCCGCCGCGGCGGGGCGACCTCCCGCCCGACCCGGTGTTCGGCGATCGGCCCGCCGACGGCGTGTCGCCGCTCGCGGCCCGCGGCTCGGCGATCCTCCGCGAGATCGGGGGTGCCGAGGCGGCCGACGTGGCATGGCTCGCGGCTCGCTGGGGCCTGCGGTGGGGGGCGGGAGCGGCAGACGTGGCCCGCCGCTGAGCGGCCGCTATCCTTGGCGTGATGCCGCCGACCGCTTCGTCACCCTGTGCCCGGATCGATCTCGCCTCGGCCGACGGCAGGGCCCGGCTCGACGCGCTCCGCGGCCAGCTCACGTCGCAGGGCGACGTCGTCAGCCCGGCGGGCCGCCAGCGGACGATCGACGTGTTCGGCGCGCCGCTCTCTCCGCGTGAGGTGGTGGAGCGGATCTGTGCCGACGTGCGGGCGCAGGGACTCGACGCCCTGCTCGACTACACGCGGCGGATCGACCGGGCCGACGTCTCGGCCGACACGCTCGTCGTCTCCGCAGACGCGCTCGCCGCGGCCCACCGCGCCGCCGATCCCGGCTTCCTCGCCGCCGTGCGGCGGATCCGCGACCGCGTGGAGCGCTTCCAGCGCGCGCTTCTCTCTCGCGACGTGACCGTGCCCCTCGAGGGCGGCGGCGAGTTGCGGCAGCGCTACCTGCCGCTCGACCGCGTGGGCGTGTGCGTGCCGGGCGGCGCGGCGGCGTATCCGTCCACGCTGCTCATGACGGTGGTGCCGGCGCGGGTGGCGGGGGTTCGCGAGATCGTGGTCGTGGCGCCGCCCACCCCCTTCGGCTCGGAGAATCCGCACGTGCTCGCCACCTGCCACGAGCTCGGCGTGACGACGCTGGTGCGGGCCGGCGGCGCGCAGGCCGTCGCGGCGCTGGCCTACGGCGTGCAGGGGCTCCGCCGCGTCGACAAGATCGTCGGCCCGGGCAACCTGTTCGTGGCGCTCGCCAAGGAGCACGTCTACGGCGACGTGTCGATCGACTCGATCGCGGGCCCCAGCGAGATCGTGGTCGTGGCCGACGACGCGGCGAATCCCGAGCACGTGGCCGCCGACATGCTCGCGCAGGCCGAGCACTCGCCCGGCTCGGCGCTCCTGCTCACGCCGAGCGCCGCCCTGGCCGATGCGGTGACGGCGGCGCTCGGACGCCGGCTGGCCGTGCTCGAGCGGAGCGATCTCACCCGTGACAGCCTCGAGCGGTTCGGCGCGATCGTGGTCACCCGCGACCTGGCCGAGGCGGCGCGGCTCGCCGACGAACTGGCCGCCGAGCACCTCACGATCGACACCAGCGACCCCGAGGCCACCCTGGCTACGATCCGCCACGCGGGCGCCGCGTTTCTCGGGCCCTGGAGCCCCGTGGCCGCGGGCGACTACGCGGCCGGCCCGTCGCACGTGCTGCCCACCGGCGGCACGGCCCGGTTCGCCGCGGGACTGTCGGCCAACGAGTTTCTGCGGGGCGGGAGCGTGATCCGGCTGTCACGCGACGACCTCGGTGCGATCGCCGCCGACATCGCCACGCTCGCCGACACCGAGGGCCTCACGGCCCACCGCCGCAGCGTCGAGGCCCGGTTCGGGGCGTGAGGCAACGCCGCCCCCCGCGCCGGGAGCGAAGGCGGGGTCTCGGGACGAGGATCGCGAGCGTGTTCGCGAGCGGGCGATGCTTTCCGCGAAACACCGGCATCGTGCCGGTTTTCGCTTCGGCATGCGGAGGGCAAGCCGAGGTTGCCCTCGCCTGCCTCCTGCTCGCCCCTCCGGGCTCGCAGGGTTGCGACGCCGGGAGCGAAGGCGGGGTCTCGGGACGAGGATCGCGAGCGTGTTCGCGAGCGAACTCGTACCGGACCTAAGCCGAGCGGCTTGGGCTGGATTGTCGGGGCCGGATTGTCGGGGCCGAGGAGGGCCGCAGTCCCCGCTTGGCGAGTGGGGCGTCCTGGCGGGACGGGGCAGCTGCATGGTGGGTCATGACGGTGGCGCGGGTCGTGACGATCGCACGGTCGGACACCATTCGTGAGGTAGGATTTCGATCATGCCCCCCACGTCCCCCTTCTCCGCCAGCCGTCTCGTGCGGCCCGACATCGCCGCGCTCTCGGGCTACGTCCCCGGCGAGCAGCCGCAGGGGGGCGAGTGGATCAAGCTCAACACCAACGAGAATCCCTACCCGCCGTCGCCGGCGGTCGGCCCCGCGGTCGCGGCCGCCGCGGCCGGGCGGACGCTCGCGAAGTATCCCGACCCGCTCGCCACGGCGTTTCGCGTGCGGGCCGCCGAGGTGCTCGGCGTCGAACCCGACTGGATCATCTGCGGCAACGGCAGCGACGACATCCTGACCATCCTCGTTCGCTCCTTCGTCGCCGCGGGCGAATGCCTGCGGACCGCCACGCCGAGTTACATCCTCTACCGCACGCTCGCCGGCCTGCAGGGGGCCACGTGCGAGGAGGTTCCCTTCGCGCGGGACTGGTCGCTCGGCGACGCCTTCGCGGCGCCGCGCGACGACCTCAAGCTCGCGATCCTCGCCAATCCCAACAGCCCGTCGGGCACGCTCGTGCCCAGGGGCCGCGTGCGGCAACTGGCCGACCGGCTGCCCTGCGCGGTCGTCGTCGACGAGGCCTACGGCGACTTCGCCGACGAGCACTGCCTCGACCTGGTCCGCGAGAACGACCGGGTGATCGTGACACGGTCGTTCTCGAAGTCCTATGCGCTGGCCGGCCTGCGATTCGGGTTCGCCGTGGCCCAGCCGCACGTGATCGCGGAGCTCCTCAAGATGAAGGACTCCTACAACTGCGACGCGCTCTCGATCGCGGCCGCGACCGCGGCGATCGGCGACCGGGACTGGCTGGCCGACAATCGGGCGAAGATCCTGGCCACGCGGCGCCGGCTCACCGACGCCATGCGGGCCCTCGGCTGGCAAGCCCAGGAGAGCCAGGCCAACTTCGTCTGGTGCACGCACCCGTCGCGGCCGCACAAGCCCGTCTACGAAGCCCTCAAGGCCAAGGGCATCCTCGTCCGCTGGATGAACTATCCCGGCTGGGGCGACGGCATCCGCATCACGGTCGGCACCGACGCCGAGATCGACGCCTTCCTCGCCGCCATGCGGCAGATCTGAACCCTCAACGCCCGAACACGACCATGCCACGCACAGCCACCGTCTCCCGCACCACCGCCGAAACCGACGTCCGCGTGTCGCTCGACCTCGACGGCACCGGCCGGGCCGACGTGCGCACGGGCATCGGCTTCTTCGACCACATGCTCACGCTGCTCGCCGGGCACTCGCTCTGCGACCTGAAGGTCGAGTGCGCGGGCGATCTGCACGTCGACGGCCACCACTCCGTCGAGGACGTGGGGCGGGCGCTCGGCGCCGCGCTCGTGGAGTGCCTCGGCGACCGCCGCGGCATCCGGCGCTACGGCCATGCGATCATCCCCATGGACGAGGCGCTCGCCACCGTGGCCGTCGATCTCGGCGGCCGCGCGGCCTGCGTGTTCGCCGTGGAGTTCCCGGTGCCCACGATCGGCACGTTCGACGCCCAGCTCGTGGAGGTGTTCTGGGAGAGCGTGGCCGCCACGGCGGGCATGAACTTCCACGCCGTCCTCCACCACGGCCGCAACGGCCACCACCTCGCCGAGGCCGTGTTCAAGGCGGCCGCGCGGGCCCTCCGCGCGGCGGTCGAGCCCGACCCCCGCCAGCCCGGCATCCCGAGCACCAAGGGCACGCTCACCCGGTCGTAGCCGGCCACGGCGTCCCGCGGCGTCGTCTCGGCCGCGTCAGGCCGCCGGCGGCGGCAGCGCTTCGGGCGCCAGCGCCGTCCGGACGATGTGCCGACAGAGCGCCTCGTGGGTGTGGTGGGCCAGCACGTGGGCCCGCGCCGCGGCCCCCATGGCCGCGAGCCGGGGACGGTCCGCGAGCGCGCCGAGCACGGCCCTGGCCAGGCCGTCCCCTTCGATCGCGTAGTAGACCGCGTGGACGCCGTCCTCGAGCGGCGCATACCGCTCGATCGTGGGCAGGTTCATGAGCGGCACGGTTCCGCAGATCGCGGCCTCGTAGTGGCGGCCGCAATCCCAGCCGAAGCCCGCGGGCGACCAGACGAGGTGCGCGGCCGCACACCGGGCCAGGAACTCGGCGCGGGGCACCGGACGGTCGGGCACATCCACCGTCACGCCACGGGCCCGGAGTGCGAGGAGTTGCGCCAGGCCCCGGGAGCGGACCGTGCTCGTCGCCGCGATCGTGCCGGCGAAGAACACGTCGGTGGTCTTCGGCACGGGCGGGAGCTGTTCCGCCAGCCGCGTGATCTCGGGAAACACGCCGTAACTCAGCGGCCGGATTGCCTCCAGCCGGCGCTGGAAGAGCCGCGAGTGGCGGAACCGCGCGGTGGGCAGGTTGCGGTGTCCGGTGCCGTGGAAGACGAGCCAGTTGTCGGCGGGGAGCTCCCGCTTGAAGTAGGCGCGGCCGCGGTCGAGGAGCGGGAAGTTGTGCCGCCCGATGGTGAACGAGTCGAGGAGGTCGACCGCGACCACGGGCGTGCGTTGCTCGGTGGCCGCGAGCCGGCGGCAGGCGAACTGGCTGAACAGGCCTGCCGGGTAGCTCGCCTGCCGGTATTTCCACATCGACAGGAACGACCGTGGATGCCACGGCGCATAGAGCGGCACGTGGGCGATCACGAGGTCGTAGACGCCCCGTCGGAGCCGCCGGCGGAGCTCGAAATACGCGGTCGGCCCGAGGGTGGTCACGGCCGCGCCCCAGGCCCGGTGGTGCCGCGTGCCCGCGTAGAAGGCATCGGTCTGCGCGGGGTAGGCCCGGGCGAAGAGCAGGTCTCCGCCGATCTCCAGGAACCGCAGGTGCCCCGGCATGACGTCGGGCCCGGCGTCGGGATCGGCCGGCGAACTACTCATTCACGTAGGTCTCGAGGAACCGCGCAAGCGAGTGGAAGTCGCTGCCGCGTTCGACATAGCGGACCACCGTCACGAGCGTGTTGGGATCGACGAGCTCCTCGAACGGCACGTAGTTGAGGTCGAGCTGGCCCGACACGCTCACCATCACGCCGTCGAGGCCGCGCTCGGCCAGCGCGCGGTAGCCCCCCACGCCCAACTGGCTGCCGAGCATGACGTCGAAGGCGTGGGGCTTGGCGCACCGCGCCTCGTAGCCCAGCTGCAGGCCCACCACCTTCCGCGACCGGCCCGTCTGCTTCTTGAACTCGTCGGCCACGAGCCGGGCGAACATCCGCCCGAGCTGCACGTGGGAGATGGAGATGTGGCCGTGCTCGTCGCGGGGGATGCCCGCGAGGGCCTGCGCCGGCAGGTATTCCGCGAGCCCTTCGGCCATCACGATCACGCCGTATTGCTTGCCCTCCTGCTCCTCCCGCACCCGCATGGTCTTGACGATCCGGCCCACGACCTCGTCGATGTTCATCACCGGCTTTACGGTCGTGCGGCCTTCGGCGTTGGTGACGGTCTCCTCGCCGCGGTACTTGCCGTGGATGTCCTCCACGCTGATCACGAGGCTCGCCTCGCCCGAGATCGCCGCCCCGTAGGAGAGCCAGCCGGCGCTGCGGCCCATCGTCTCGCAGAGGAAGTAGGACCGCGCCGCCTCGGCGTCGTAGAGCAGGTTGCGGATCTCGCCCCCCAGCGTGTCGACCGCCGTGAAGTAGCCGAAGGTGAAGTCGATGCCCATGTAGTCGTTGTCGATCGTCTTGGGCAGGTGGACCACCGGGATCCGCTTCGTGCCGGCCGGCAGCCGGTCCTGGTAGAGCTTGAACTTGTTGGCCGTCTTGAGCGTGTCGTCGCCACCGATCGAGATCAGGGCCTCGACCCCGAGCGACTTGAGTCCCTCGTAGACGTTCTTCAGCGGCTCGACCCGCTGCTCATCGTCGAAATGAGCCGGCGACGAGACGTGCTTGCCGGGGTTCGTGCGGGCGGTGCCGAGCATGATGCCCTGGGCACTCCGCGTGCGCTTGAGGAAGTCGGGCGTGATGCGGACGTAGTCGCGGCCCTCGGCCAGCGGCCGGGCCGGCGAGAATTCGGCCAGCGACGAGTAGCCGTGCTTCATGCCCAGCACCTCCGTCCCCTCCCGCATGAACGACATCGCGGCCGTGGAGATCACGGCGTTGGCCCCCGGCGCGGGACCGCCGGCAAACAGGATCGCGACGCGGCGGAAGTGGTGGACGGCTTTCGGGGGGCGGGACAGCGACTCGGGCATCGGGACTCCTTCGTGGTGGGCGGCAAGAGGAACCATTCCTTACACCGTCGTGCGGGGACCTGCCAAGGGTGCATCGCTGGAGGCGATGCGGTCGACCGTGGAGACCCTCGGCGTCTCCACCGGTCGACCGAGCGGAACGAGGCCATGGAGGGCTCGTTCCGCGGGATGGAAAGCCCGCCCCGGCGGGCGAAAGGCTCCGTCGCTGTGAATCCATGGCCGCGGCCGCTGCGGAGTGGCCAATCCACCGGAGCCACGGCCGGGAAGCCCCAAGCGCGAGCGCGGGGAATGCGGGTCGCCGCCTCATCCGGCCTCCGCGGAACCGTCCGGCGTTGCGCCTGCAATCCGCCCCGGCGGGCGAAAGGCTCCGTCGCTGTGAATCCATGGCCGCGGCCG
>Ga0315904_10010057_pt1 | contig 12281 bp, 21 predicted proteins | sample LakEriMetagenome_6_FD_203529 | JGI IMG/M metagenome (GOLD analysis project Ga0315904, IMG submission 203529) | Freshwater fungal communities from buoy surface, Lake Erie, Ohio, United States - Buoy 12 MA120 | ecosystem: Environmental > Aquatic > Freshwater > Lake | place: USA: Lake Erie, Ohio...
GGCGCTGACCCCGGCACGACGGCAGGGGCGACCGACAGCATCCGCAGGAAGACCGCAGGCACCAGCACCGTGACGATAGTCTCGATGCCCACCGGCATGGTGCGGTGCCAGCCTTCCGTCTGATTGTTGCCGAATGCTCGCGTAAAACGGTTGACGGGGGCGCTGCCTTTGCTCGCTCGCCAGCGGATGCGTGGCCCGACAACAAAGTTATTGAACGTTTCTAACTGTGTGGCAGCAGCTCCAACGCCATTATTAGAAAACGTGTCGGTGGCTATTGTCGTGCCAACTGACCATGTGCGACCATCGCCGCACATGCGGTACACACCTTCGGTCCCGTTTAGTCCAACACCCTGAACGTACAGCACTACCCGGCCACCGTACGAAGAAATGCGTTGAAGTTGCCAGTAGACGTGCCGGTTGGCAGCACAAAGAACGTCAGGAACCCAAGTTGCGAATCGGTGCCGACCACCAGTTCTGTCAGCCCATCAATCTGCACGGTCGAGTCGCGCTCGACATAGACGTTTGATCCAACGCCGGGGAGGAAGTGCAACGGGCGGTAGATGTAGAGATTCAACACGCCAGCGCCCATCGCGGCAGAGAACTGCACGTTCTGCACGGACTGCACCCCAATATCGCCTGCTTGCAAGCCCATGTACGGGCCAAGCAATACCGGCTGCAAACGTCCGACAATGGCGCTGGTGGTCATGGCCGTCGCTGATGATGCGCGACTGCCCGTGCCGGCCGAGTTGGTGTAGCTCGTCACCGTCAAGTTGCTAGCCGTCGCGCCAAGCGCCGTCGTCACTTCAAACGTCAGCAGGTTGCCCGCACTCGCCGTGCCCGTATAGCGCGTCAATGCCGTGGTGTTGACTGTCTGCGAGGTATTGACGTTGGCGTTAATGCTGCCTGCCGCCACCAGAATGTCGGCAAGGATCAGCATGTTCAACGTCGAACTCGACGTAAATCCGACCGTCAACAGATACTTTTTATCAGTCCCACCGGGATTGCTCAACCCTGCGGACAACGCGCCCGTCGTGGCTCGGCTGGTTGCGGTGCCGCCGGGAATCGCCGCAGGCGCAAACACGCCAGCAGGAAACTTTGGGCTGGAATTGATAATGCTATGCCATTGCGTGGCCACGCTGGTCTGCGTTGCTGCAAAAACCGTATCGTCCTCGCCTTTGCCATTGGCGCGGCCGTTAATAATGCCGTCGTAGTTCGTGATCGCGCCTGCAAACACCGGCAGCGACAGCAGCGCATCCGCCATGCCGAGCGCCCCCAGCTTCGCCCCGAGCAGGATCGACGCCGCGCCAATCGCCATCCGCTCACGCCCGCCGAACGCCTCGACCGCCTTCATCGCCAGCGTCTTCTCGTAGACGTAGGGGATGGGCTTGGTAATCCCGAGCGACTTCAAATCCGACGCCAGCGCCACGCCACGCCCCGGCAGGACACGCCCCAAGTTCTCGCCCTGCGTCCCTGTGAACGGATGCGCGATCTTCGCCCCGTCCCACGATGGCGGCATGGCCTTCGCCAGTGACGCGACCCGCGCAATCTCAGCGGCGACGACATCCACGTCATACGGCGTCTTGGCTACCAGCGGTGCGGTCATGGGAAGGTCAGTTGGTCAGGGGGCACCACCCACTGGACTTCGTCGGCCTGCTGGGTGATGAGATACAGCGGGTGCGTGTAGTTCGTCACATCGCCGTTGGGCGTCTGGGTACACCACGACTCGCCCACCGGGACCTGAATCGCCCAGACCGCGACGGTGCCGTTCCATGTGGCGACGACGGTGCCTGCTGGTTGATAGGGCATTAGACCGTCGAGAACTGGATGATGCCTTCCGCGTCGAACGTGAACGCGATGTCGCCGCCGTTGGTCGGCGTATCGGTCACGTCGAGGTACGCGATGAGGCGGGAGGTGGTGTCGTTACTCACGCCTTCCTTAATCACGATCATGGCGGCAATCGTTGCGCCAGAACCAAGGGTCGTCCATGTCAGGTTCGCGGCACTAAACTCAGCGCGGTTGTTGGCCTGATCGACTACGACCACCTTGGTGCCCAGCGTCTTGCGTCCGCTGCCACCCCAGCCACGGGTGTAGCCCGTGACGTTGATCTCGGCATCGACCGCATCGTTTGCGCCACCGGCATCGACCACCAGATCGGTGCGAGCGGGAGAATACTGGCTCGTCACCAGCATCGTCTTAATCGTGTCGGTGAGCAGGTCAATCGTCCCGTTGGCCAGCTCTTCCGCCGCTTTGTTGTACACAAAACTCGGCATCGCTACTCTCGTCCGTTCAAGGTGTACCGGCCATCCGCACGGCGCGTCAAATCGGCCTTGGCCACCGTCAATTCGGATTTGACGGCACGGCCATCCACGGCAATCTCTCGGGAAAACCGCACCAGCTCGCCCTCTTCCCGCTCTTCCGTCCACGCATAGCCGCGAAACTCGACGATCCGGCGCGGCACATCCGGCGCAGCGGGTTTGACTGGCGCCACCGGCGCACTCGGCATGTTGATCACCGACGCGGTGCTGGGCAGCGGCGGCATATCGCGCTCCGGCGTGTACCAGAGCAGCGCCCACCACTGGCGCAGTGGTTCAAACAGGTTTCTCAGCAGTCCCATGCGCGGAGGCTCTTGTTAATGCGGGAATTAGGGTCGTTCGCGGTCTTGGCGCTGGTCAGTTTGCGCTTCATGCCCGACATGCGCTTACAAAATGCGACCCGACGCTTGGCTTTTTCGGGGGACGCCGCCGCTTCGGACGCTTTGACGGGCGGTTTGATGTCTTTCCCCTGCGCTCGCAGCGAAGCCCGACCCTTGGCGTTCAATCCGCCGTCAGGATCTTGGCCTTCTTTGCGCTGCCATGCGGGGGACTTGGCCATCAGTCCTCGTCCTCGTCCATGTCCTCGTCGTCCATCGCCTCGTCGTCCTCTTCGCCCTTGAGGAGCGCGAGTTCCGCTTGGAGATAGCCGATTTTTTCTTCCAGCGCGGCGATTTTCTGCGCCTTGGACAGGCCATCGCCCTTCGAGGCGTCCAATTCCTCGCGCATGGACGGCTTCTCGTCCATGTCACCCATCCCCGGCTTCGGCTTGCCAATGGCAATCATGATCGCCACGCCCGGACCCTTGCCTTTGCGCTGGAGCGCGGCCTTGCGGGGGCGACCCGACTCGCTGCTCTTGGCGATGACCGCCTCCATCCCACGCTTCTTGCCTGCCATCACCAGCCTCCGGGTAGTTGCGACACAAAATCCCCAACGATGGACGGATTTCGGTCGGTGCCATTGTGGTTCTCTGGTATATTCGGGTCATCGCCTATCAATCGCAACCCCGGTGGGGCTTCTGGCACCACACCCTGCACCCGATCCCAGCCATACAGGGCCAACGCCAGCGCCATCACGCCGTCGTCATGCTCACCGGGAGGCGCTTCGTACTTCACACCTGTTGCGGTATAGGTAAACTCAAACGCTTCTAGCTCGGCGACCAGCCATTTGGCGCTGTCAGTAGACGGAATGTGCAGTTCGTCCCCCTGAAACGCCGCGACAAGCCGCTGCATGAGGCGCAATTTGGACGGTTGGGTGAAGACATGGGGGGTCACGTTGACGCCCATGACCTGCAAATCCGCGACAATCGCATCGCCCACGCCCGTCGCATCAGCCACAATCGGGATTTGCCCGACCATGTCGCGCACTTTTTGTTTCGTGACCGCCCACGGCGCTTGCCAGCGGTCTAGCGTCACAATGCGACGGTAGGCATCCAGTCCAACGACCACGGTATAGTCCAGTGATCGGGCGAGATCGACACCGTAGACGACCGGCTCGGTGGGGACCAGACGGTCATCCGACTGGACAGCGCGACGGATGGCGTCGAGACCGAACGGGTTTGCGCCATCATCTGTCGGAACGCCCTCGAACTCCTGCGCGAAGACCTCTGGTGGCAATTCGCGGCGAGCGATTTCCACCTCTTCTGCCGGTATATAGGGGTTTTCCAGCGTCGAGGCCCGGAAGCTCTGCCAATCGGGGTCATCCGTCAGTCCTCGGTTAAAGAGCGTCACAAAGCCGTGGCGTCGGCCCTTCGGAGTGCCGAGAATCAGCGCTCGTCCCCCCAAGTCCACCAGCGTCGGACGGATCGCCGCTTGCCAGACTTCTAGCAAATCGCGCACAATTCCCGCCTCGTCAATCACCGCCAACTTGTATTTTCGGCCACGGGCAGGGTCAGGCGTGTCCAGCGTCCAGACTTCAATAACGCCACCCGTTACGAGTTCCAGTCGCTTGTCCTGCTCGCTCATCCGGCTGGTCACCGGAGCCAGCCGATCCACCAGTTCGCGCCACGCTTCCAGCGCGATCTTGTAACTCGGGGCAAACCACGCAGCAGGCTGTCCCGCCAGCGCCACATCGCAGACCTCCCGAATCCCGCAGGCGGATTTGCCCCAACGGCGACCGCACATGACGATGCGGAATCGGGCCGGATGGTTCGCAATGGCTTGCTGGCCCGGATGTCGTCGATGCAACCGAATAACCGTCTCGGTCCCACCCTTATGCTTCCCCTTGGCACTCGCCATTAGCCGAATTGCTCCTTAGTTACGAACCAGCGGCGGGCCAGTGTTCGGGATAGGGACAAACCATTCCCCGCACTTTGTGCAAAACGGCCCACTCGGACGCCCCCACTCTTTGCACCACGCACACCGATGCAGGATCTCCGAACGATACCGCTCGTCTCGCGAGGCAAAAGAAGCCGTCATATAGCGGGGGTGGGAATCGAACCCACGGCCTGCGGCGTATGAAGCCGCCGAGCTACCACTGCTCCACCCCGCACCTAGATCTCTAGGGATCTAGAGATCATGTGCACTGTGTTTACACAGTTCATCGTTCATGAACTTTATACGTAATCCTGTGCGTTAGCACAGAACAAGCGTAGCGCGTTAGAGCTTACGTAGTTAACTCGTTAACTCGTTAACTACAGTATATATGTTGACATGTACACATCACAATGTTGCTCTCGCTAACTGCTTGCGCTGCTTCACGTTTACTGATTGTAACAGGGACTTGACAGGTTTTTTCTCTAGTCAATAGTACCGCTGTTCCTATCTTCCTCGTTTCTGCGCTTAAAACCGCCAGATCGGGCAAGCCCGATGGTCTTAGGATCACGCACTAGGTCTAGAATGCGCGAGAGTGAGGGTTTTAGCGCCGATCCCCATGTTATCCACCCTATCATAGCACCCCGCCAGATTTTCGCGCTCTGACGGGGATTTGGATGGATTCTGGGCTTTTGCGCTATTCGTCGGCATCCTCGGACGAATTCAGCGCCACGGGTTGTACGACTGGCAGGCTCAGGATCACCGGCGTGGTCATCGCGGTCGCTATCGCGTTCCCGATCTGTTCCGCCGCCTTCGGATTGCGGATCGGCGCGTCATCCTCGACGATCTTGACCTGCAACGTCTGCGCCCCCTGATGCTCCACGGTCTGCTTCTCGCCGTACTCGCTCGGGTTGGCCTTCGCCGCCGCCCACTTCAGCGTGTCGATCAGCACCCGATCCAGCGCCGTGCTACTGGTCGTGGACTCCCGCGCAATGTGCAGGGCTTCCTCCGCGAACGCCTGTCCCAGCAGCCGCTTCATGCGCTGGTATTGCACAAACTGCGTCTCGTCCTCCACCACCCACCGGCGCACCTGTCCCTGCGTCAGGACCGCGTCCCCGGTCTTCCCCGCCTTCCGCTGCTGCCGCGCAATGTCTCGCACGGTATCCGCCAGCGTCTTCCCCTCCGCCATGCCATCCAGCACCATCTCCACCGCTTCCCGCCGCTCCGCCTCGCTCCATTTGCTCACCCGCGCCATCTGGTCTCCGTGCAAAGTGTTGCTCAAACGTACTGCATCCTGCTGCCTTGACAAGTACCCACTGGCTGCCCGTTGACTTGTACCACGCTGTTCTGACCGTGTGAGGGTGGTATAGCAATCCAGACGCTCGCCGCCGGGGGACACCCCCCTCCCCCCCCCACCCCATTGCCGATCCCTCACCACTGAGCCGCTCACCGCTCACCGTCTCACCGCTGGCCCGCTCACTGCTGAGGCTGTGTCACTTTGACACGCTTTGACGCTTGCCCGTCAAGGCTTTGACGCTCCCCGTCAAACGTCACTGCCCCACGAACCGTGCCACCGCGCCCACGTTTGACGCTAAGACTGCGTGAACTGTGCTTCACTCGGTCACAATGACCGATGCTGTACGGTTCTCGGTCACTGTCCTCAAAAGTGGACAGGTGTCCTCAAAAGTGGACACTCTAGTGAGACGCGCACGATGGGGTGTGTCGTTATGACACAGGTGGAGCAACCCTGCTGTAGATCGCTCGCCACATATGGCCCCGTTGCCACAGTGCCCGAAAGCCGATCACTCAGCGCCCGAAAAGCGTACATAGCCCTACAAGTCGCTAATAGCCCATTACAGCGATCTACCCCTACTTTCGCTACAGGTGTATTAACTCCATGCCGTTCGTCGATTGTAGGCGATTTTTGGGTTGCGTTCGGGAAAACCGCCAAGTGCCGAAACGGAGGGCGGTTAGCTCGTCGGTCGCTACCTATAGATCAGGGAGCCGATCAAGATTTTTCAGCGGGGGCCGAAAATAACTATTGACATACTTTCGCAACGGGTGAGTAATACAGGAGATGCTTCGCTGTTCATTCCCCTTTCTTCCTAGAGGCTCCCGCCATGACCAAGACCGCCGACACCATCGACCTGACCCCGACGTGGAGCGCCCTGCTCCCGATCATGTTCGCCGTGCTGGAGAACCCCAAGGCGACCGCCGACGCAAAGGATGCCATCCGTGGCGAGTTCCGGCGGCTGGCGAAGGCCGTGGATGACATGAACACCGCGAAGTAATCCCACCACACCACACACCACAGGATACCGCCATGTCCGCTACGCTCACCGCCGCTTCGCTTGCCGACACCTTCCGCGCCGATCTCGCCGAGCACCGCAAGGCGCTGGAATCCAGCCTTCGTTCACTGGTGTCGCACGGATGGGTTGTTGTCGTCCGCTCCCCGTCCCTGATCGAAGGAAAGCCCGATACCATCCTTGCTACGTCATTCACCGTGGAAGATCGGAAGGTGACTGCTCCCCGTATGTCGTCGGTGCTTCGCTGTAATCGCTTCACCCGTGAGGATGCGGAATCCATCGCTGCTGGTGTCCACAATGGGAAGGGCGAGCAAGGGGAAGCCATGACGGTGATTGCGGCACTGGAGCACCAGATTGCTACGCTGGAGGATCTGATTGCCACGCTGGAGACGCTCGACGCCTAACAGGGCGAAACGGGGGAGTTTCCCCCGTCTGACGGTTAGGCCGTCACTGAAGAGCCCACACCACACACCAGAGGATCACCCGCCATGACGCAATCCCAGATGATCGCCCGTTCTGCCCGCCTCATTGAAGAAATCGAATCACTCGGATACGCCTTGCAAGACATTTCCGAGGCTATCGAGGAGCTACGGGAGACCGGCACCGATTCAAAGCGGCTACAGGCTGCCGAATCGTGGGCGGACCAGTCCCGCGCTATGCTGGATAACGCTGAGCGCGGGGTGCGGGAAATGTGGCTGTTCTTGAAGTAACAGGGCGAAACGGGGCACCCTGCCCCGTCCAGCGGTTAGGCCGCTGCTGATGAGCCCATCAGACACCACAACCCGCCAGAGGAATCCCGCCATGCCCAAAGTTTCTGCCACGACTCGCGCCAACTCCATCGCCACGCTTCGCGCCATGCTCGCCCCGAACGACACCGTATACACCGTGTTGCGTCATGTGTCATCGTCGGGGATGTCCCGTTCCATTGACTGCTATGTGATGCGCGACAATGCGCCGCTGTGGTTGTCCCGCCACGTTGCCAACGTCACCGGCTTGGCATGGGACGCGAAGCGGGAAGCGGTGAAGGTCGGCGGCTGCGGGATGGATATGGGGTACCACATTGTGTACACCCTCGGCATGGCGCTCTGGCCCAACGGCACCGACACCCCGCACGGCACCCGCAACGGGGAGCCTGACACCAACGGCGGATACGCGCTCAAGCATCGTTGGATGTAATCACCCTACGGGGGCCAGCATCCCCGCTGGCCCCTTCCCCCTCCCTACCGAACCAGAGGAACCCGCGCTATGACTTGCCGAACATGCTGCCGCCCGCTGAATAACCCGTATCGGACCTATGACGACCGGGGACGTGTTACGCACGGATGTATTAGCAGTGACCATACCGGACACTTGCTCCCCGGTACGGAGTCATACCGCTGGCATATCCGCCCGGAAGCAAAGCGCCTCAGAAAGCAGACGGAGCGCCATATTCGCTCACTGTTAACCGTGGAAGGTGCCGCGTGATCGCCCTCTTAAATGACCCGATCATCCGCGCCGAACTCGTCAGCGCATTCGGGAACACGCTGTTCGCGCTTGTGGGCCTGTCTCTGGCATATGCGGTGGTGTCGCTGGTTCGCCACTGCCGTAAGCGTTCCTAATCGCCAACCCCTACCATTCCCACCATGTTTGATCCCGTCCTTTATCTCGGTCCCGTTTGTTCCGTCGTCCATACCCGCACCGGCTATGAAGTGCGCGTCCATGCCGGGACCCATAGCGTATGTGTCGGGACGCGGGACACAGCCGACGCGGCTATCCGTACCGCGCACCGGCTTGAACGCTACCCGGACCAATGCCGCACGTTCGCTGGGGTCTAACCGCCCGCCTGTCGCCCGTTCTCGCGTTCGCCTAGCCCCTACCATGTCCGGTGGGGGTTTCGCTTTGCTGGGGGCCTATAAACGGCGCAACCCCGCCCGGGTGAGTAGTCCGGACGGGGCGCTAGTTCGGGTAGGCCCACAGACTACCCGACGTATCCGTGTTCGTGGCTGGACATGAGAGAGTTTACCCAGTCACAGGGACTGAGCATGAGCCAACCTAAACACAGTGACTGCGATTTAAGGGAGCCTTCTTGTTCGTTTCTCAGGCGAACACCCGTCGGCGGCCTTCTGGTTCACATGGACCAGTACTGCCAGCATCTCTTGTGTGACTGGCCGCGTCGCTCTCCAGCGTTGCGCGGATTGGATAGGCGAGATGCCTTCATCCCGTTGTTTCTCAAGCTGCTGTGGGCAGCCTGTAGGGGAACGGTGTCAGAAACCCGCTCCTATTGTACGTGCCCGTGCCCGTTCGCGCAAGCGTTCGTGCCCGCGCCCACGTTCGCGCCACATATCGCTATCGTGCCACACTTCGCGCCACATTCTAGATTTTCGTAATGCCTGGACTATTGACAAGGTGGGATGGCCTATATACTTTCGTGGTGTCCGCCCGTCGTCTCACACTTTCTCAGAGGAACCGCCATGCCCCGCTACACTCGCGCCACCATTGCCGCCACCGCCCTCGGGTGGGATGCCGCCGAGATGGCCGATGCCCGCTATCAGCCCTCCCGCTTCTATACGGTTCCCGTCTGGTCCGTTGGAGACGGATTTATTACGGTCGCCACTCGTGCCGAACTGGCCCGCATGGATCAGCGGGGCGGCGGGGCGGAAGGGTGGGACTGGGTGCCGCATCCGGACCCGTTCGCGCAACGCCTCGCGTTCGCCATGAATCCCCACCGCACCGTCTGGATCACTCGCGCACATTCGTGACACGAGACTATTGACAAGCCAGCGGGGGCGTGATACTTTCGTATCACGTTCCCGCGCCACTCACCGAATAAACCCAGAGGATTCCCGCCCATGTCAGTAGACGCAATCGACAACGAGCGCAACGAACTGCTCGTCAATGTCCTCTCCCCTAAAGTAGATGACGTTCCGATTAAGGTCCGCTGCGATAGCTGCGATACCGTAAACCACTGGCAACGGTGGCAGATGAGCGAACTCCCAGAATGTCCGGGTGAGTCGGGGTGCGTGTGCTGGCATTGCGGGGATAGAAATGCGCCCCCGTCCGTTGGGATGGCGATTTACGACTGGCTGGTGGAGGTGATGGATATGGACCAAGAGCGATCCAAGTAATACGCAAAAACACAAGCACCTAACCCCAATACCAGAGGATTCCCGCCAGTGTCCAAAACCGCCACCGATTGCCTCCTGTGCCACGAACGTCCCGCCGCTGACCAGTTCGGGTGGTGCGACGAGTGCGCCCGCCTGTATGACCAGCCGGACGACCAACTTGTTGACCGCCCTGACGACCCGGAAGACCGGCTGTTGGTGGATCAACTCCTGACGCACCTGTTCAACGCCACGCACACGGGGAGGGTGTGGGTATGAACAACCATCCCGATTATGACCCGACCTACGCCTATGATCGGTGGCTTGCCACGCTCCCGAAGGAAGTTCGTTGGGCGATGGAAGACGAGCAGCGGCAAGACGAATCGCAAGACGCACCCGAACCCGACGAGGAGGCCGACGCATGAGCCGCACCATCCGTACCACCATCGTGCACGGCCCGACTGGGCAGATCGCCGTGGTGAGTTCCGTGCGGGATTCCCGTCTGTTGCCGGTGCGCCACACGGTCGGCCGGGTGCTCACCCGCGCCTGTCTGCCCGTGGCCGTCTTTCTCGACCACCCGCGCCCCACCGATGTGGCGATTGGGTCCGCCGCCGCGTTCAAGGGCACGTTTGCCGACGCGGTGGCCTTTGCGGAAGCGATGGTCGCCGATCCCGAGGCCGTATGTCCACGCTAGCGTGGGGGGTCGTGCTGCTCGCAGGCGCGTGGGGGATCGTGTGGGCGTGGGTGGCGTTTCGTGCCCCTGAGCCTCCGCCGACGCCTTCCACGCTCCCCGCGCCAGACTACCCGGACGATCCGTGGGCCGTGTGGGAACTCTGCGGCGATGCGCCCGACCTCCCCGACGCGGCGGGGATTCAGCAGCGCATGGACGACATCGAACGCATCGCCGACCGGGACGGTTTGCAGTGTGGCGTGTGCCACCATCCCTCCCCGTACTTGTACTACATCCCTCTTCACGACGACGGCACCCTCTGTTGTGCTGTCTGTGCCCAACTTTTAGACGCGGGAGCCTTAGAATGACCGCACGGTGGACGCATCAGTGGTCCCGACATACGCATCGCACATGGGTGTTTTCGTGTGCGTGGACCTTGTACGAAAACAGAGAGTTCAGCGGGACGCTGGGATTTGGGAAATGGTCCCTACACGTTCATCGCCGATACGCGAAGCCGGAGGCAGACCAGTGAATACGCTCACATCGGTCATCCTGTCGGCGTTGCAGGACACGCGAGACGGAGGATTGACCGTAGAAGAACGCGCCGAGGCCATCGCTGCCGCTGTTCGCGCCGAGACGCCTGAGTCTGGCGCGTTATCCCAGTGGATTGCCAGTCTGCGCGTGGGGGACACGCTGACCGTGGACGACATCCACCGATTCGTGCGCGTGGAGCTGGCGCTCCGAAACGCGGAGAAGCACCACCAGCAAGCGCGAGCTATGACTGCCGAACGCGACGAGTGGCGCGACGCGGCCAAGTGGTCCGAGGGCCAGCACCAGCACTGGAAGACCGTGGCGGAAGCCGCGACGGCCCAGCGGGACGAAGCACGACGGCTGCACATGGTCGTGCGGAACGAACTGGGCACCATCCGCGCCAAGCTGGACGCAGCAGTGAAGACGATTCCATCGGATGACGCCGAGCGGTTCATCTGCCTCGCGCATCCGCACAACCACCGCTGGGAAGAGGCCCTGTGCAGCGCGAAGTATCAGTTGGACGCGGCGGTGCGGGAGCTTGAAGAAACGCGAAAGCGTGAGGCGTTGTCCGACGCCATCGTGGACGAGTGCGACAGCGATATCACGAAGCTGGTGCAGGAACGGGCATCACTCCGCGCCGAGCGGGACGCCATCAAGGCGAACTACGATGAGTCCGTGCGGGAGTGCGCGAACGTGATGGCGATGCGCGAGAATGTATCGTCGCAGTTGTGGGATTGCATGAACGAGCGCGAGGGGTACCGCGCCCGCCTCGCCGCGTGTGAGCGGGTGGTGGAGGCGGCAACAGAATGGCTTGGCGCTGTTGGTGATGACCATACTCGCGCAGAGGCACGGCTTGCGTCGGTTACATACGACTACAACCGCGCCGCCGTCGCCGCCGAGACGCAGGCCACCCCTCACGCGGGCGGGACGGATGCGTGAGCGAGAGGAGTACATCAAGGATATCTGGATCGAAATCATACTCCGGTCTGCCAAAATGCTCGACGCCGATTTCACGATGCCGCACGACATCGCACGGGAGCGAGCGTTTACGGAGGTGATCGGGCGTGTGCTCGACAAGCGCGAATCCCTCGCCGCCGCGACACGGGTCACTGACGAGATGGTGGAGCGGGTGG
>Ga0315904_10010058_pt1 | contig 12279 bp, 8 predicted proteins | sample LakEriMetagenome_6_FD_203529 | JGI IMG/M metagenome (GOLD analysis project Ga0315904, IMG submission 203529) | Freshwater fungal communities from buoy surface, Lake Erie, Ohio, United States - Buoy 12 MA120 | ecosystem: Environmental > Aquatic > Freshwater > Lake | place: USA: Lake Erie, Ohio...
GGGACGCGAGACCGGGCATGGCCGGCCGGCCGACGATACGCGCCGGCCCTCCTTGAAGCCCGGAGGAGGCGCGGAGCGCCATGCCGGCCCACGACGCCGGCGGGCAGCAGGCTGGGCGTCCGCCGGGTGTCCGGCCTCGGCATGTCCCTCGCGCTATCTGCGCACTTCGGCCGCGGCGAGCGCCGCCATGTTGACGATCTCGGCGACGGTGGCGCCGGCCGGCACGATCTGGGCCGGCTTCGACATGCCGATCAGAAGCGGGCCGATCACGGTGCCGCCGCCCAGCTTCTGCAGCAGCTGGCTGGAGATGTTGGCCGAATGCAGCCCAGGCATGACCAGCACGTTCGCCGGACCCGACAGCCGCGAGAACGGATAGAGGTTGCGCATCAGCGCGCCGTCGAGCGCGACCTCGGCCGAGATGTCGCCCTCGTACTCGAAATCGACCTCGCGCGCGTCGAGCGCCATCACCGCCTCGCGCACGGGAAGCATCTTCTCGCGCATCGGCTTGCCGAAATTCGAATACGACAGCAACGCCACGCGCGGCACGTGGCCCATCGCGCGGGCCTTGGCGGCGGCCTCGATGGCGATGTCGGCCATCTCCTCGGCGCCCGGCAGCTCGTTCACGGTCGTGTCGGCCATGAACACGGTATGGCCGCCGGTGACGACGATGGTCAGGCCCATGACCCGGCGGCCAGGCTCCCCGGGCAGCGCCAGGCGGATATCGGCGAGCGCCTGGTGGTAGGCGCGGGTCGTGCCGGTGACGATCGCGTCGGCGTCGCCAAGCGCCACCATCAGCGCGCCGAAGACGTTGCGGTCCTGGTTCACCAGGCGCTGGCAGTCGCGCCAGAGATAGCCCTGGCGCTGCAGCCGCACGTAAAGCAGGTCCGTGTATTCCTTGTTGCGGCCGCTGACGCGCGCGTTCTGGATCTCGAGCCGTTCGGCGCCGGCGATGCCCACGGCGCGGACGGTCGCGGCGATGCGGTCGGCGCGCCCCACCAGCACGGCGGTGCCGTAGCCGGCGGCCTGGAACTGCGCCGCGGCGCGGATCACCCGCTCCTCCTCGCCTTCGGCGAAGACGACGCGGCGCGGCGGCGAGGAGCGCAGCTGCTCGAAGATCAGGTCGAGCATGGCCGCGGTCGGATCGCGGCGCTTCGACAGCGCGCGGCGATAGGACTTCATGTCGGCGATCGGTTTTCGCGCGACGCCGGTCTTCATCGCCGCCTCGGCGACCGCCGCGGGCACGACCGAGATCAGCCGCGGGTCGAAGGGCACGGGAATGATGTAGTCGGCGCCGTAGCGCAGCCGGCGGCCGGAATAGGCCGCGTCGAGCTCGTCGGGCACGTCCTCGCGGGCGAGCTTGGCCAGAGCCTCGACCGCCGCGATCTTCATCGCGTCGTTGATCGTCGAGGCGCGCACGTCGAGGGCGCCGCGGAAGATGTACGGAAAGCCGAGGACGTTGTTGACCTGGTTGGGATAGTCGGAACGGCCGGTGGCCACGATCGCGTCGGGGCGCGCCGCCTTCGCCTGCTCGGGCGTGATCTCCGGATCGGGATTGGCCATGGCGAAGATGATCGGCTTGCCGGCCATGGCGCGGACCATGTCCTGGTCGACGGCATCCTTGGCCGACAATCCGAAGAAGACGTCGGCCCCTTCCATCGCCTCGCGCAGGGAGCGCGCCTTGGTCGGCACGGCGTGGGCGGATTTCCACTGGTTCATGCCGTCGGTGCGGCCCTGCCAGATCACGCCCTTGGTGTCGCAGAGGACGACATTGGCATGGGGCACGCCCATGGCCTTGATCAGCTCGGCGCAGGCGATCGAAGCGGCGCCGGCGCCGTTGATCACCATCTTCACGCTGCGGATGTCGCGCCCGGTCAGGTCCAGGGCATTGAGCAGGCCCGCCGCGGCGACGATCGCGGTGCCGTGCTGGTCGTCGTGGAAGACCGGGATGTCGAGCAGCTCGCGCAGGCGCTGCTCGATGATGAAGCATTCCGGCGCCTTGATGTCCTCCAGATTGATGCCGCCGAAGCTGGGGCCAAGGAAGCGCACGCAGTTGACGAATTCGTCGACGTTCTTCGTGTCGACCTCGAGATCGATCGAATCGACGTCGGCGAAGCGCTTGAACAGGACCGACTTGCCCTCCATCACCGGCTTCGAGGCGAGCGCGCCGAGGTCGCCGAGGCCCAGCACCGCGGTGCCGTTCGAGATCACCGCCACCAGATTGCCCTTCGACGTGTAGTCGTAGGCGGTGGCGGGGTTCCTGGCGATGTGCAGGCACGGCCAGGCCACTCCCGGCGAATAGGCGAGGCTGAGGTCGCGCTGCGTGGTCAGCGGCTTGGTCGGGGTGATCTCGATCTTCCCCGCCTTGCCGTGCGCGTGGAACTGCAGGGCCTCGTCTTCGGTGACGGGGGTGCCTTCGGTCGCCATGGGCGTTTCCTCGGTCGCTGGTGCGAGGCCCGCAAAGCGTGGCGCCCCGTCGTGATCTTCGCCCCTGGAACCTAGGGGTTCGCCGCCATCGGCGTCAAAGCAGACCGTCGCTGCACCGCACACAGCATCGCCGGGCGCTTGAAGCCGCGGCTGCGCTGGTTTAACCCCGGCCGGGCATGGACCAGCCCGAATCCGACCCCGCCGGCGCGACCGCCCGCGACGCCGCCGCAGAGGCCGGCGCGACGCCGATGATGGCGCAATATCTCGAGGTGAAGCGCCGCCATCCGGGCGCGCTGCTCTTCTATCGGATGGGCGATTTTTTCGAATTGTTCTTCGAGGACGCCGAGGTGGCGGCGCGCGCGCTCGACCTGACGCTGACCCGCCGCGGCAAGCATCTGGGCGCCGACATCCCGATGTGCGGCGTGCCGGTGCACAGCCACGAGGCCTATCTGCTGCGGCTGATCCGCGCCGGCCACCGCGTCGCGATCTGCGACCAGCTCGAGGACCCCGCCGAGGCGAAGAAGCGCGGCGCCAAGTCGGTCGTGCGGCGCGACGTGACCCGCGTGGTGACGCCCGGCACGCTGACCGAGGACGCGCTGCTCGACGCGCGCCGGAACAACCATCTCGCAGCCCTGGCGCTGGTCCAGGGCGAGGCGGCGCTTGCCTGGATCGACATGTCCGTCGGCAGCTTCCTCGTCCAGCGCATATCGGCTCTGGCCGACCTGCCAGCGGCGCTGGCGCGCGTGGCGCCGGGCGAATTGCTGATCGCCGACCGGCTGCTCGCCCGCGACGACCTCGCCGCCGCGCTCGCCGATTGGAAACCGGCCCTGACGCCGCTGCCCGCCGCGCGCTTCGACAGCGAGAACGGGCGCCGCCGGCTCGAGACGCTGCTCGAGGTCGGGACGCTCGACGGGTTCGGCGCGTTCGGTCGCGCCGGCCTCGCGGCGGCCGGCGCGCTGGTCGACTATGTCGCGTTGACGCAGAAGGGGCGCATGCCCCGGCTGTCGCCGCCGGCGCTGCACGCGACGGATGGCTTCCTCGAGATCGACCCCGCGACGCGGCGCAACCTGGAGATCGAGACGACGCTCGACGGCGCGCGCAAGGGCGCGCTGCTCGACGTCGTCGACTGGACGCTGACCGGGGCCGGCGCACGCCAGCTCGCCGCCGACCTCGCCGGGCCGCTGCGCGACACGGCCGCGATCGACGCGCGGCTCGATCTGGTCGCGTTCTTCGTCGCCGCCGGACGCACGCGCGCCGATCTGCGCGATGCGCTGCGCCGCCTGCCGGATCTCGAGCGCGCGCTGCAGCGGCTGACGCTCGGCCGCGGCGGGCCGCGCGACCTCGCGGCGCTGCGCGACGGGCTGGGCGCGATCCCCGCGGTGCGCGCGATGCTCGAGCCGGGCGGGCTGGCCGCGACGCCGGCGATGCTGACCGCGACCGTCGCCGCGCTGGGCACGCACGACACGCTGGTGGCGCGGCTCGCGGCGGCGCTCGCCACCGAGCTGCCGCTGGCGGCGACGGATGGCGGTTTCGTCGCCGCGGGTTTCGATCCGGCGCTCGACGAGCTGCGCGGGCTGCGCGACGACGGGCGCCGGCATGTCGCCGCGCTGCAGGCGCGCTACGCCGCCGCGACCGGCATCGCGTCGCTCAAGCTGCGCCACAACAACGTGCTCGGCTACTACATCGAGGTGAACGCCCAGCACGGAGAGAAGCTGCGCGGCGACCCCGCCTACATCCACCGCCAGACCATGGCCGGCGCGGTCCGGTTCTCGACGACGGAGCTGGGCGATCTCGAGCAGCGGATCGTCGCCGCCGGCGAGCGCGCGCTGGCGCGCGAGCTGGAGCATTTCGAGGCGCTGCGCCAGGACGCCGTCGCCGCATCGGCGGAGATCGGCGCCGCCGCGCGGGCGCTGGCGCGGCTCGACGTCGCCGCCGGCCTCGCCGAGCTCGCCGCGGCGCGCGACTGGCGACGCCCGGTGGTCGACGAATCCACGGCCTTCGAGATCGCGGGCGGCCGCCATCCGGTGGTGGAGGCGGCTCGGCTGGCGGCGGGCGAAAGCTTCGTGCCCAACGATTGCCGGCTCGACGCCGATTCCGGCGCGCGGCTCTGGCTGCTGACCGGACCGAACATGGCCGGCAAGTCGACCTTCCTGCGTCAGAACGCGCTGATCGTCGTCCTCGCCCAGGCCGGCAGCTTCGTGCCGGCCGCGCGCGCGCGGATCGGGCTCGTCGACCGGCTGTTCAGCCGCGTGGGTGCCGCCGACGACCTGGCGCGCGGCCGGTCGACCTTCATGGTCGAGATGGTCGAGACCGCGGCGATCCTCAACCGCGCCGGTGCGCGCGCGCTGGTGATCCTCGACGAGATCGGCCGCGGTACCGCCACCTATGACGGCCTGTCCATCGCCTGGGCGACGATCGAGCATCTGCACGAGGCCAATCGCTGCCGTGCCCTGTTCGCGACGCATTATCACGAGCTGACCGCGCTCGCCGTTCGGCTGCCCGGCCTTGCGTGCCACACCATGCGGGTCAAGGAATGGCAGGGCGATGTCGTCTTCCTGCACGAGGTGGCGCCCGGCACCGCCGACCGCTCCTACGGGATCCATGTCGCGCAGCTCGCCGGACTGCCGAAGCCGGTGGTCGAACGGGCGCGCGCAGTGCTGGCGACGCTGGAGAAGCGCGGCCAGGCCGACGGCGTGGCGCGGCTGGCGGAAGACCTGCCGCTGTTCAGCGCCGTCGCCCCGCCGCGTCCAGCCGCGGCGGCGGCCGCGCCATCGGCCGTGGAAGCCGAACTGCGCCGGCTCGCACCCGACGAGATGTCCCCGCGCGAGGCGCTGGAGGCGCTCTATCGGCTGCGTGCGCTGCTGACGCCGCCATGACCTACCGCGATCCCGGCGGCCGCGGCGCCGTGCTAGACACTCCCACGGCACCCGTGTTCCACCTGCCTGCGACCGGCCTGACGCCATGCGCGTGACCATCGGCACATCGAGCAAGCTCGCGATCGCCTTCGCCCATGATCTGGCTATGGCGGCACTGGCGTATGTGCTGGCGCTGTGGCTGCGGCTGGGCGACGACATCGTGCGGCTCGACCCCGTCACCCTATTCGGCGGCGCGGCGCTGTTCGTGCTCGTCGCCGCCTGCGTGTTCCGCTGGCTCGGTCTGTATCGCGGCATCTGGCGCTTCGCGTCCTTTCCCGATCTGGCCCGCATCACCCGTGCGGCGACGCTGATCGTCCTGATCCATCTCGCGGCGATGTTCGTGGTCACACGGCTGGAGGATTTCCCGCGTTCGGCGCTGGTGATCGCGTGGTTCGTCCTGATCCTGCTTCTGGCCGGCCCGCGGATCCTCTATCGCCTGGCCAAGGACGGACGCTTCGACCTCGCCGCCGCGGACGCCGACCCGAACCGCGTCCCGGTGCTGCTGGTCGGTGCCGGCGCCGAGGCCGAGCGTTTCATCGAGGCGAGCGAGCGGCCCGGCGCCGCCTATCGCGTCGTCGGGCTGGTCGACGAAAGCGACGGGCGCCACGGCAGGGCGCTTCGCGGCGTCGAGGTCCTCGGCGGACCGGAGGGGCTCGAGCCGATCGTCGAGGCGCTGGCGGCGCGCGAGTTGCGGCCGCAGCGCGTCGTCGTCACCCGCGCCGAATTCGCCGGCGCGCGATTGGAGAGGCTGCTCGATGCCGCAGACCGGCTGGGCATCGCCGTGGCGCGGCTGCCGCGCATCACCGAGCTGCGCAGCACCGGGCAGTCGGGGCTGGACGTGCGGCCGATCGCGATCGAGGACCTGCTCGGCCGGCCGCAGGCCGTGCTCGACCGCGCGCCTGTCAGGGCGCTCGTCGCCGGGCGGCGCGTGCTGCTGACCGGCGCGGGCGGTTCGATCGGCTCGGAGCTGGCGCGCCAGATCTCCGATCTGGAGCCCGCCGAGCTGGTGCTGCTCGACAGCTCGGAATTCGCGCTCTACGCGATCGACATGGAGATCGGCGAGCGCCACGCGACTCTCGCGCGCCGCGCCGTGCTGGCCGATGTGCGTGACCGTGCGCGGCTGGCGCGGATCTTCGCCGATCACGGCCCCGAGCTGGTGTTCCATGCCGCGGCGCTGAAGCATGTGCCGATGGTGGAGGCGCATCCGGCCGAAGGGGCGCTCACCAACACGATCGGCACGCGCAACGTCGCCGACCTCGCCCGTGCCGGCGGCGTCGCCGCCATGGTGGCGATCTCGACCGACAAGGCGGTCAATCCCTCGAGCGTCATGGGCGCCACCAAGCGGCTCGCCGAGTCCTACTGCCAGGCGCTCGACCGCGGCGCGGCGCCCGGCGCCACGCGCTTCGTCACGGTGCGCTTCGGCAACGTGCTGGGCTCGACGGGCTCGGTGGTTCCATTGTTCCAGCGCCAGCTCGCCGCGGGCGGGCCGCTGACCGTCACCCATCCGCGCATGGAGCGCTATTTCATGACCGTGCGCGAGGCGGTCGAGCTGGTCCTCCAGGCCTCGGCCCTCGGCACGGGCGACACGGCCGGCACCGGCGGCAAGCTGTTCGTGCTCGACATGGGCGCGCCGGTGCGCATCGCCGATCTGGCGCGGCGCATGATCCGCCTGGCCGGGCTCAAGCCGGACCGCGACGTGAAGATCGTCTTCACCGGCCTGCGCCAGGGCGAGAAGCTCGCGGAGGAACTCTTCCATGCCGCAGAGCCGCTGGCGCCGACCACCGTCGCCGGCATCCAGCTGGCCGATCCGCGCGTCGCCGATGCCGCCGCGCTGGCGCGCGGCTTCGACGAGATCGAGACGCTGGCGCGCGCCGGCGACGAAGCCGCGCTGCTGGCGGCGCTGCGGCGGCTGGTCCCGGAATTCGCCGCCGCGACGTGACGGCGGCTTGGCCAGCGGCGGCGTTTTCCTGCTAGACGGCCATCACGCGTCCGCCACCTTTCGCGTCGAGGAATCACCGCCATGTCCCTTCGCACGATCGCCCGCGCCCTGATCTCGGTCTCCGACAAGACTGGGCTGGACGAACTCGCGGCCTGCCTGGCGCGGCATGGCGTCGAGATCCTGTCGACCGGCGGCACGGCGGCGGCGCTGCGCGCCGCCGGTCATCGCGTCGTCGAGGTCTCGGACCATACCGGCTTTCCCGAGATCATGGACGGGCGCGTCAAGACGCTGCATCCCAGGATCCATGGCGGGCTGCTCGCGCGGCGCGAGGATCCCGCGCATGCCGCGGCGATGGCCGCGCACGCCATCGCGCCGATCGATCTGCTGGTGGTCAATCTCTACCCCTTCGAGGCGACGATCGCGCGCGGCGCCGATTTCGACGCCGCGATCGAGAACATCGACATCGGCGGTCCGGCGATGATCCGCGCGGCGGCGAAGAACCACGACGCGGTCGCCGTCGTCGTCGAGCCCGCCGACTACGCGGCTCTGGCGGCCGAGCTGGACGCCCATGCCGGCGCCACGACGCTCGCGCTGCGCCGGCGCCTCGCGGCGGCGGCCTATGCGCGCACCGGCGCCTACGACGCGGCGATCTCCGGCTGGTTCGCAGCGCAGAACGGCGAGCGATGGCCCGCGCGTCTGGTCGTCGCGGGCGCGCGGCGCGAGACGCTGCGCTACGGCGAGAACCCGCATCAAGCCGCCGCCTTCTACGCCGCCGGCCCGGAGCGCCCCGGCGTCGCCACCGCGCGCCAGCTGCAGGGCAAGGAGCTGTCCTACAACAACTACAACGATACCGACGCCGCCTTCGAGGCGGTGGCCGAGTTCGCCGCGCCGGCCTGCGTGGTCGTCAAGCATGCCAATCCCTGCGGCGTCGCGCTCGGCGCCACGCCGCGCGAAGCCTATCTGAAGGCACTGGCCTGCGACCCGGTCAGCGCCTTCGGCGGCATCGTCGCGTTCAACCGGCCGCTCGACGGCGAGACCGCCGCCGAGATAGCGAAGCTCTTCGTCGAGGTGATCGTCGCGCCGGAGGCCAGCGCCGAGGCGCAGGCCATCGTCGCGGCGAAGAAGAACCTGCGGCTGCTCGTCACCGGCGGCATGCCCGACCCTGCCGCCACCGGGATGGTGCTGCGCAGCCTCGCCGGCGGGTTCCTCGCCCAGGACCGCGATGCCGGGCGGATCGGCGCCGGCGACCTGAAGGTCGTCACGCGGCGCGCGCCGAGCGCGCGCGAACTCGAGGATCTGCTCTTCGCCTTCGTCGTCGCCAAGCACGTCAAGTCCAACGCGATCGTCTATGCGAGGGACGGCGCGACCGTGGGCATCGGCGCCGGCCAGATGAGCCGCGTCGATTCCTCGCGCATCGCCGCATGGAAGGCCGCAGAGGGCGCGAAGGCGGCCGACGAGACGCAGAGCCGCGCCGCCGGCTCCGTCGTCGCCTCCGACGCGTTCTTCCCCTTCGCCGACGGGCTGATCGCCGCCGCCGCGGCGGGCGCGTCGGCGGTGATCCAGCCCGGCGGATCGATGCGCGACGCCGAGGTCATCGCCGCAGCCGACGAACGCGGGCTGGCGATGGTGTTCACGGGCATGCGCCATTTTCGTCACTGAGCCGGACGTCACCGAGACCGGCGCCACCACGGCGGACGGCGGGACTCAGAGCGGTTCGCCGCGCACCAGCCGCGGCAGGTCGCCAACCACGCCCATCGCGTGGCGCATCAGCAGCCGCTTGAGCGGCCCGATGCGATCGACCGTTGCCAGCCCCAGGTCGCGCGCCAGGCGCACCGGGGCGATGTCGTTCGAGAACAGCCGGTTGAGCGCGTCGGTGACCGCGATCAGCGACATGGCGTCGACCCGCCGCCAGCGGGCATAGCGCTCCAGCGCCGCGCCAGCGCCGATGTCGAGCCCCAGACGCGCGGCATCGACCACGCATTCGGCGAGCGCGGCGATGTCGCGCAGGCCCAGATTGAAGCCCTGCCCGGCGATCGGATGGATCGCGTGCGCCGCATCGCCAGCCAGGGCCACGCGCGGCGCGACATAGCGCGACGCGTGCACCAGTTCGAGCGGATAGGAGAAGCGCCCGCCCTCGACCGCCAGCTCGCCCAGCCAGTCGCCGAAACGGCGCTGCGCCTCCGCGGCGAAGGCGCGGTCGTCGAGCGCGAGCAGGCGCGGCGCCAGCGCCGCGTGCTCGGTCCAGACGATCGACGAGCGATGCGCGCCGTCGCGATCGGGCAGCGGCAGCATCGCGAAGGGCCCGGCAGGCAGGAAGCGCTCATGCGCCACGTTGGCATGCGCCAACGCATGTCGCAGTGTCGCGACGATCGCGGTCTGGCCGTAGCGATGGGAGAACGCCGCGATCCCCGCGGCGTCCCGCACGAAGGAACGCTTGCCGTCGCAGCCGACGACCAGCCGCGCCGCCACGCGGGTGGCGTCGGACAGGGTCAGGATCCGCGCGCCCGGAACGTCGGCAAGTCCCGTCACCGCCATCGGCGCCAGCCAGACGAGGCCAGGGCGGCCGGCAGCGGCGGCGTGGAGCGCGCGCCGCGTGTGGCGGTTCTCGACGATGAAACCGAGCGGATGGTCGGCGACGTCGGCGTGATCGTAGTGCAGGAACAGGCGCGAGACGCCGTCCGAGACGCGGATATCGTCGATCGCGGCGGCATGCGGCTCCAGCCGCGGCCACAGCCCGAGCGCCGCCAGGACACGTTGCGACCCCCAGGCGATCGCCGAGGACCTGCCGTCCGCCGCGTCGGCGCTGGCCGTCGCCGGCACCTCGCGGTCGATCACGACGACGGTCATCCCGGCCCCGGACAGGGCCAGGGCGAGGCTGAGCCCGACCAGCCCGCCGCCGACCACGGCGACGTCGCAAGCTCGGTCCCCGGGAGTTTCGGATGCGCCGGTCATCTGCCCCGGTCCCTTGCCGCAACTGCCCGGCGCTGTCCAGCCCCGGCGCGGCACGGGTCTTGAATGATCCTGCCCGAGAAGCCCGGCGCCGTCGCGCCGGCGCAACGCCCGGAAAGGATCGACGCATGAAAATGGTCATGGCCATCATCAAGCCCTTCAAGCTCGACGAGGTGCGCGAAGCCCTCACCGAGCTGGGGGTCCAGGGTCTGACGGTCGGCGAGGTGAAGGGTTTCGGCCGCCAGAAGGGGCAGACCGAGATCTATCGCGGGGCCGAGTATCAGGTCAGCTTCCTGCCGAAGGTGAAGATCGAGGTGGCGGTCGCCGACGCGGTCGTCGATCGCGTCGTCGACGCGATCCAGAAGGCCGCCGCGACTGGCAAGATCGGCGACGGAAAGATCTTCGTCTACGAACTGACCCGCGCCGTGCGGATCCGCACCGGCGAGCGCGACGGCGACGCGCTTTGATCCAACCTGCCCAAAACATAGGCAGAAATCATGGGCCGGAAGTGATCGAGTCCTGTGCAGTCGGGGACGGAACCGCGCGCCATGCGCGGCCGGAACCCTGGCACGGAAATTGATCATCTCCGACCAAAGCTTCGCCTCGGGACGGGCCACCCCGCCCGCCCGCGGCCTCGATGCGAGGAGAAATGCGATGATGTCGAAGACGAGCCGACTGGCGACGACCGGTCCGGCGGCAGCCCTGTTCACGGCGCTGGCGTCGCTGCCGGCGATGGCCGCCGATGCGAAGATCGACACCGGCGACACCGCCTGGATGATGACCTCGACGGCGCTGGTGCTGATGATGGCCATCCCGGGCCTGGCGCTCTTCTACGCCGGTATGGTGCGCAAGAAGAACGTGCTGGCGATGATGATGCAGTGCTTCGCCATCTGCAGCCTTGTGACCGTCCTGTGGATGGTCGTGGGCTACAGCCTGGCCTTCGGCGAAGGCAATTCGGTGATCGGGAACTTCTCGCGCGTGCTGCTCGGCGGCATGGGCTGGGACAAGCCGTTCACGCTTGGCAGCGGCGACGGTGCGGTGGCCTTCACCATCCCCGAAGTCGTGTTCGCGATGTTCCAGATGACCTTCGCGATCATCACGCCGGCGCTGATCTGCGGCGCCTTCGCCGACCGGATGAAGTTCTCGGCGATGCTGTGGTTCTCCGGCGCCTGGCTGATCCTGGCCTATGCGCCCATCGCCCACATGGTCTGGCACCCGAATGGCTGGATGTTCGCGGCCGGCGCGCTCGACTTCGCCGGCGGCACGGTCGTGCATATCAACGCCGGCATCGCCGGACTGGTCGCGGCGATCGTGATCGGCAAGCGTCGCGGCTACGGGCACGACAACATGGCGCCGTACAACCTGACGCTGGCCGTGATCGGCGCATCGCTGCTCTGGGTCGGCTGGTTCGGGTTCAACGCCGGATCCGCGGCCGCGGCAGGCGGACGCGCGGGCATGGCGATGATGGTGACCCAGGTGGCCGCCGCCGGCGCGGCGCTGGCCTGGATGTTCGCGGAGTGGAGCACGCGCGGCAAGCCGTCGGTGCTGGGCGTCATCTCCGGCGCGGTCGGCGGTCTGGTCGCGATCACGCCCGCTTCCGGCTTCGTCATGCCGGGCGGCGCGCTGATCATCGGCGTTGTCGCGGGGCTGGTGTGCTTCTGGGCTTCGACCAGCCTCAAGCGGAAGCTCGGCTTCGACGATTCGCTCGACGTCTTCGGCGTACACGGCGTGGGTGGCATCGTCGGCGCGCTGCTGACCGGCGTCTTCGCCGTCGGCGCGCTGTCGGCGACCGAGGCGACCCCCGCCGGTTATCAGGGACTGCTCGAGGGCAATGGCGGCCAGGTCGTGACCCAGGCGATCGCGGTCGTGTTCACGGTCGTCTACACGGCCATCGTCAGCTTCGTGATCCTGAAGGTGGTCGACGCGACGGTCGGCCTGCGCGTCACCGACGAGGAGGAGCGCGACGGTCTCGACATCTCGCTGCACGGCGAGACGGTGCACTGAGCCGGGCGGCGGCTTTCAGCCGCCCGACAGGGCCGAAACCCTCGCCCA
>Ga0315904_10010059_pt1 | contig 12278 bp, 22 predicted proteins | sample LakEriMetagenome_6_FD_203529 | JGI IMG/M metagenome (GOLD analysis project Ga0315904, IMG submission 203529) | Freshwater fungal communities from buoy surface, Lake Erie, Ohio, United States - Buoy 12 MA120 | ecosystem: Environmental > Aquatic > Freshwater > Lake | place: USA: Lake Erie, Ohio...
CGAGGGACACGCGCGAGCTACGGCGCTTTGCCCTGACCGTCAAGGGGGTCATAACGTCTACAAGCGCGCAGCCGCGACGGCGCGGGCCTCGTCAGGGTATTTAAAGACTTTATGCCGCCACGTCGCAAAGTCGAGTACGCGGACGATCCAGCCGTCGCCGCCGATGTTCTCCCGCGTCACCACGTAGTAACCGCTTGGGGACCAGAACGGAGGCATCGCTTTAAATGAACCGATTTATTGTGCGGTCGGACGGGATATTCGCGAGCCCCTCAAAAGCGTCGCCGCTATCTATACACGCTACCCAATCGAACGGGTACACGTGAATTGTCTGACCGCCGAAGTACAGGCTAGCGAACGGGATCATAAGCGGATCGTCGCCGAACTTTACAGCGCCCGATGGCCGTATTAGCCGCGCGCCCTCTAAAGCGTCCCAGCCGCCTACGTGGTTTTTTGCGAATTGCCCAGCGGGTGTGCGCGTCATGCAGTCAACGTCGATCATGCCGGGTATGTCCCCGAGCGCGTCAACGATAAAATCGTCGGGCCAGGGGTAAACCCTTTTGTATCGGCGCGTCCAGCGCTGGCGACCTACCCAAAACGTTCTACGCTCTAAAAGCGTGCGACCGGCAGACACTAACTGCGTCACGGTTGGCGGGTCATCGGGCGGCGAGTATATTTCTTGAAGATGCGGCGGGTCGTCGTATTTTCGAGCAGCTTGCGGGTAAAACCCCTGTGTAGCCTCTTCAAAGCGACTGCGCCAAAACTCGTATATAGCGGGACGGTGTATACGTGTAGGGGGTGCCATGTAAATGCCTTTAAAGGCTAAACGTCAATCTCGCACGGATACGAGTATACCGAATGGTTGTTGCGGAACGCCCAAAAGGCGGTCTTCCCCATCCACGTACGGAAACCGGGGTCCTGGTGGTCGCCTACGCGGTCGTGAACGGGCTTCGCGTCGGGGTCGGCCTGATTACGTACGACAACGCGTACCATGCAGGGGCCTTCAAACACGGTGTTCTCTTGACGGGCGGGGCGAGTGCGCGTGTCGGGGTTGTATCGGACAGTCATGCCGTCGTACCTTTAAAGCTATTGAAACAAGAATACCGGGGGAGGCGTTGGGACCTCCCCCGGCGCTCGCTAGCACGCCCTACAGGAGAGAGGGCTTGCCCGCAAGTTTCTTGTTCGTCCCCATGCCAAGCAGGTTCTTGGCGGGGTTGACGAAGCGCTCATCACGCGACGCTTCGAGCATCGCCCGGTCGCCGCCAGCGGCCACTTGTTCTTCGATGATCGCATTAAGGTACGCGAGACCATCGGTGCCGACCGCCTTGCGGGCTTCGAAGAACGAGTATTTCGGGTTGGTCTCCCGTTCCTTGCCGTACACCGCGCGCACAACGGCGTCAGTGATCGTAGCAATCAGCGGGTCCTTGACCTTGCGTTGCGCCGGCTCGTCGCCGCGCTTGCGGATCGTACCGTTGACCAGATCGGCAATAGCCCGGTCGAAAGCCGCTTTATAGTCGGGCGGCGTGGGGCGTTCGCCTTCCGGCTTGGCGACAATGGATTGCAGCGGGTCCGCCGCCGTAGCCTTGTCGTACGCGTTCCAAGCCAGGACCTTCTCGTCCTTCTCGAAACGGTTGCTCAGGCCATTGAGGCGATTGGCGATGTAATCGCGCACGGCGTTCTTGAGAAAGTCCAGGCGCGTATCTGACGGGATCGTCGCCAGATCAACGGACACGGTTTCGCTACCGAGTTGACGGAACTCAAAACCGGCGACGTTGGGGTTAGCGGCCTCGGGGGCCGGGGCGACGGTGGGTTGCTCAGACATTGTGTATCTCTTGCCTATGTGTTTGTGCCGATATCGGCGGGACAAGTTGACCTTAGCCCGTTGTGCGCGGGCGTCAACAATTATTTTTCGGTTTCTGCCGTCCAGTCGTCACCGTGGTTGGCTAGATGGATCGTCGTCTCTTTTGTGCGGGGGTCGTACTCGGCCCGCAACGTCGCTTTGCCGTCTTCGATGACTTGGGAGAAAGGCATACCGGCAGCCTTGAGACAGCTACAAATCTGGTCAAGTGCTTTAAACGTACTGCCCATGTAGTCGCCCCAGGCGCACGAGGTTTTAGAGAACGACACTTTAAAGTCGTTACGCGCGAGCGAGTAGGTTATCCGCACCATAGCGCTACGGGATAGGAAGTGGACTTCGGGGTTCGTCCGCGTGCCGCCGACAGTAGCGCGCCAGTACATACGTTCGGTGACAGCGTTGAACGATACGGCGAGGTCGTCAGCCCGCATGAGGGGTGTTTGCGTCATGGCTTTAAAGCTCCTCCCACGCCTTAAGCGCGGCTTGTAAGTTCATACCTTTTTCGGCGCAACGCACGCCAAACTCTACGGCGCTTCGCATTGCGGTTAAGTACGCCGAACGCGGCATAGTCATAGTATCGCTTGGCGCAGCGTTCGGCGTCCAGTTTTCGCAAAACGGGCGCATGTCGGGACAGTCCATAGCGTGTTCGCAGTCGCAGCCTGCACCCATGGCGCAGCGACCGTCATTGCGTACGGGTCCGCTCATTACGACTTTAAAGCGATTGCGCGCTTTTCCTCTACCAGAAGAAGCTCTCGCACGATGTCAAGTGTAATTTTCGTCGCCTCTTCGCGCGACGTGTTTGGCTTACGGGCGCGCACCTCCACGCGGGCAAACGCGATTGCCAGTGCGAGCATGAGGCAATGGGTGTCGTCGTCGGGGCGTAGCTTCTCCGCGAGCGGGGCCGTCCCGACGATTATGGTATTCGCAAGCGCTTCGGCAGCGCGGCTCATGGTTATCATATCGTAGGTCCTTTAAAGTATGTTTACGAGGTTGGGTTTCGGGGCCGGGGGCGCGTCGTTTAAAGATACTGTGCTAAGGGCGGTCGGAACCTTAATTCCGAACGCGCCCTCTAGCTTACGGGTCGCGTCCATAAAGAGGCGCACGTTATCTGAGTGCGCCAAGCGCCCGCCGTCCACGGTCATAACTCGAACCGTGGCGGCGACGTACGCTTGCAACGCAAGCATTTGTGCTGGCGTCACCGCCATTTAAAGCGCTCCAAGAGTGAGCGAGGCTGGGGCGGGACGTATACGGGTCCGCGCGAGGGGCCGCGTAAAGGGAATTGCACGGGGCTGACAGGCCAGGGACGGCCTACGGTGTTGGGGCGATCATCCATCGTGACGCCTCCCCCTCACAGGCCAACGCCCCGTATGCGTCGGCTCGGGCTCTGAGTATTCGCCTTGCTTGCGCCGCTTGGCGGCGTACTTTGACAGGGCGGGCGGATGCTCTTTACGCTTCTCCGCGCGTGCGGCGGCGTTGCGTAGGTTTCGCTTTGATTGCTTCACGCCTAGCCCTCCACCGCTTTAAAGGTATCCACGATCTTCCGCTGCGTGGTGACTTTTTCTATGTCAAGCGAATACTGAGGGTTCGCGGCGTACTCTTGCGCGGCGGCGATATGGGCCTCCGCTTCGGACGCGAACGCGGGCAAGCCAATGACCGGGTGCCGCGCCACGTTGCCGCTCCGATGGCGCACAACGCGATATACTGTAACGGTGTCCATACTTTGTACCTCCTGTTAGGTTGCGGTGCCACCGTAGCACGGCGGGCGGGGTTCGTCAACATCCCAAATGACGCCGCAGCGCGGGCAACGATACTGGTCTTGCGTGTGCCGCGTACGTCCAGCGTCGCACGTTGACGTTAAAGCGCTTGACGGAGCGGGCGGCTCTAAAGCGTACGGTCCTAGGTCAAGCTGACCCTGTGGGGGCGACGGGTCGGGATACCGCTTACGTCCTTTAAAGCGCCCCATTAGTCGCCCCCTAACGCGCGCATGAGCGCCATAAACTCGGGCGTGCGCCAGTCCACCTTATTAATCTCGCGCCAGTCGTCAGCGTCCCCAGGGAAACCCACGATGGTAAAGCGCCGCCATAGCTTCTCAGGGACTACATACGCAGGAAATGACGCGTCGCCGCGTTGCCAACGTCGCCAGAGCCTATGCGCGCCGTCGATGCTTATATGGTGTTCGCCCCAGGTTCCGATGATACCGGGGATGTTTAAAGCGCCGTCGGGTAGGCGTCGGGCGTGCGCCTCTTCGACACCCAACAAGCCGCGTTTGAGCGCGTCCACTAGGGAGGGCGCAATATGGCAATCCGTGACGGGCCAGTTAGCGGATTTGAGCGCGCGGCCTAGGACGCTTGCGGCTATGTGGACGGGCGGCGCGTCATCCGGCGTAAACGTGTAGACGCTCTCGGTTAGGTCCAGATCGGATACGTGTATAGGCATAGCTTTAAAGCTCCTGCGAACGTGCGGACACGTATTGGCTCTCGCGATACGCGGTTGCGGTGATATTTTCAATTGCGGACATAATCGCGTTATGTGGCGCGTTATGCCGCGCTGCGAAGCCCTCGCGCCACCGCTCAAACGCGTTATGGGCCTTTGCGCTTGGCGCGTCGCCTCGCGCGTCCAGAAACGCGCGCCATAGCGCCGCCCCCTTAAGTAGTTCAAGCGCGCGCTTGCCGGTCCAATTCGTATGTGCCATCTTTAAAGGTCCTTCGGTTCGACGCGAAAAATGTTGTCATCCGCCAAGGCTTCTGCCGTCGCCTCGCCATAGCTACGCAACCCCGCCTTTAGGGGAATGCGGAAACGCTCAGGGTCGCGTTTCCAAGTTTGCGTTTTGCCGTTGCGGCGCACGCGCCACCATACGCCACGCCCCATGTGCGCCCAAAGTCGCCCCTCGTCTAGGGCGGTCTCTAGCGCTTCGCGGGAGCGGGGAGCGTTAAAGCTACTCGTATCTGTTTGCTGGTATGTCATCTTTAAAGTCCTTCTGTATGGGGACGCGCGTTGCGTCCTTGCTGGTACCCTCTCGCGTATTCATCCGGCCACGCGTGCGCCGTTGGACGGTAGGGGGCGAGCCTTAACCCATCGTAAATGCCCGCCAGGAAAGCCCTACGCGCCCGTTTGACGTAGGCGGCTACCAGAGTAGCGGGGGAGGTCATGCCGCCCCCTGTGGCGCGGCTAGCGCCGCGTCAATCGCCTTGGAAATATAGGCCAGCGCGTCTTCTGGCGTCTTCGCCACGGTGGACGCTTGGGCCATGCCGTTTAGGACTACCACGCCAGCGGGGGCGTTGATGAGGTCCCCGGCGGTTGCGGGTACGGTGGACCCATAACCCGGGTCGCAGGGGGCGTGCGAGCGTTCACGCAGCGCGAAGCCTAGACGCCGGAACATGGCGGGGTGTCCGATTGAGAAGGACAAAACCGCCAAGTCCAACGGTTGCGACGCGCGCTTTAAAGTCCACGAATGCGCGACGCGTTGCCCGCGTACGTTACTGACGATCATTCCAATAACTTCTACGCGTACGTTTTCCGCCTCCAATTGATTAATGTAACGCGCAACCGCAGTCCCGAAGTTAGCCATATGGACCGCAGAGACCGACGCCAGAGCGTTAACAGGGATTGCGAGGGTAAGAGCGCGCCCGCTCCCCTCACGCCCGTTGGGGGCGTTCCGAACCATACAATCGGGCGCGCCCGCGCAATACCGGGGGACGTTCGGGCGGAACCCGTACACGTCATTCCTAAGGCGCGGCTTGGGGGTGTACGGGCGGAGGCGCTTTAGAGCGGCTTGCGTCTTTTGCGCGCCCTCAATCCAACCAAACCGCGCCATGTCAACCGCGCCCGCGTAACCCGCTTTCAAATCCCAAGCGGTTTCGGGCGTGGCGGTTTCACTGTCGCGGCAATCCCACGTACGCGGCATGGCGTTGATATACTCGCCTAGCGCGTGAAGGCTTTCGAACGCGTAACGGTGATGGACCGTCCCGCCCGTTTTTGTTTCCCGATGTTGCACGTTAAAGCGCCTTTTCGATTTGCTTCACGGTGTCGGCGTCCAAGCCTTTCCAGATCGCCATTTGCGCCGCTTCTTCCCACGTAAACCCGTCTTCGAGCAACGCGCAACCCTCATACGTCGCGCGGGGCGTGACAAGGTGGGGCAATTCGCGTTGGGCGATCACGCGGCGGATACGTTGCACGTAGTCACACCATTCGGCGTTGGACGCCAACGCGCGCTCTAAAGCGTCATCATAGCCGAATTCTAGGAACGTGAAGCGGTCAATTGATGCGGCGTCCAATTGCTCACGCCCGACATACTGGCGCGACGAACCCGTCAAGGTAGTGTTACCCGCCGCAATGCATTTGAAGTCGGGATGGCGCTTCACCACGCCGTCAGGGAAGGCGCACACGCCGTTAGCAAGCGCCATATTCAGCGCGACAATCGCGCCCGCGCCCGACCCGTCCAATTCGTCAAATAGGAACACCCCGCCATGTTCATACGCTTCGCGGAATGGCGTACGCACAACGCTTCCGGTGGCGTCGCGGAACCCAAGAAGTAGATATTCGCTCTCAACCTTGGCGACGTAGTAGACGGGAAGATTGAACGCTTGGCCCGCTTGTGCGGCCACTGTCGTTTTACCCGACCCGGCCGGACCATGGAGGTAGACGTTACGCCCGGGTCGCGCCAGGAGGCGAATAACCTTGGGCGTGAGGCGATGCGTAAGACCCAGCGGGACGGCGGGCGCGTTGGCGACGCTCACGACAAGCGAGACCGGCGCTAGGTCGCGAATAGCCTTCGCGACGTTGGACCGGATATCCGACCCGATTGCGTCCATGCGCGCGTTAAAGGACCGCTCCTGATCTTCAACCGCGCGCTGTAGGGGTTCGATTGCCCCGCTTTGTACCTCGTCGCGAATGATGCGCCGAACCTCGTCTATGGACGGGCCAGAAGCCCCCATAGGCGGGCGGGCGGGGGAATGTGCCGAACCAACGCGGAGGCGGATACGGTCGGCAATGCGTTGCGCCGCTACGCCGTCCTTTTGAGCGACGTTAAAGAGACCGCGCAAATCGGCGTCCGTCATGGCGCGAACGTCCGTTTCGGAAATTCCGGTAGCTTGTGCGAGACGCTCTAAAGCGTAGGCGGGGGGCGAGCGTCCATAATCGCGCGATATCTCGCGCGCTAGGTCCGTAATCGCATGGGGGCTGGTAAGCGTTTGGTAGGCCACGGTAGGTCTCCTGTAGGTTACACGCCCTAGGGCGGGCCAGGGTTTCCCCCTCCCGCCACGGGCGCATTAAAGCGCGTCTAGGGCGTCGGTTATTCGTCGTCAGGCTCCCCCGCTGTACTGAGGTCTTCGCAAATCAATTCCCCCGGGCAATCGGGGACCGGGCACGCCAGGAAGGGATGCGGCTTGATATGCTTAAGCGTCACGCGCGCCAGCCATCCGCAGGAGGGGCATTCAACCTTACGCAACGCTGCGGCTTGCTTCTTCCGGGCGTTAGACGCCCCGCCCGTCAACGCCGCGTACGGCATCGCCCCGAGACTGTCGATTAGGGGCAACGCCCACGCGTACCAGTCCTGCCCGGGCGCGTAGTCGTTACGCCCCTGCCCGCCCTCTAGGCCAAGCGACGCCGCGACGCGGCGGTAATGCGACCCGCGACGCGACCCAAGGCCCGTTGCGGCATAGATCAATTGCTGCGTTAGCACGTCGCAGATACGCGCAACGTCCGTCATGGTCGGGCGTATGAAAATTTCAAAATGTCCGTCATCCGACGCTGTATCCGCCCAAATCTCCCCGGCGCGCGTGCCTTTCGTACCGTTCGAACCAAACCCGACGCTAACGCGTACGTTCGGGGGGAGCGGGGCGTTAGCGGCCTCAAAATGGACCCGCGCGCCTTCAATGAAAGCGTTAAGCCACTCTTCGCGGGTTTCGTAAGCGTTCGTCATGGTCTCGTCTCCTGTATGTCGGGCGCGTTCCGCCCCGCGCCGAAGCGCCATCCCTACTTAAAGCGTCTCTCGCACAACGCAACCCCTGCGGCGTCTTTTTTCAAAGAAAAAGGAAGCGGGCGCGCGTGAATATCTTTTTCGCCTATGTCAACCCCCTGTCCGTCGATTACGTCGCTAGTGTGGCTTTTCGGTATACGCCTAGAACGCCCTCAGAAGCCTCAGGACGGGCGTTAGCGGGTTCGGTCACTCTCCTATGGAAAAAGCGCCAGAGGGGCATAGGCGGCGTTTTTACGTTTTGTTCTCGTATTGCATACAAATAAAATACAACCCCAAGGCGCGTCGGGTATTGTTTACCGTTTGTTCCACGTCGCGTTAAAGCGTCGCTCCCCGCCCGATCATCTCACGCCGGGTTCGTGCCGCGCGTCGCTTACCCTTACGTAATGCGCGTGGACGCTCACACGCCAACCCGCAAACGCCGGAAGCGCTCTAAAGCGTTCCGCGTAGTTTAAGACTAAACCATGCGCCTCCCGCATCATGGGCGCATTAAAGCGCGTCCACGTTTCGACGCTTACGCCCGCCGCGCCAGGAGACCACGCGTCCCGAGACCATAGCGCGCGTGGCCCGCCCGCCGCGCCTAGTAGCCATGCGTCCGCCATGAGGGGAGCGCGCCCCGCCGCTCGCATCTCTATGACTAGCGCGTTAAAGCGCTCCCCCGCTGATAGCCCCTCTCGGGAAGTAACCCAAGCGTCCAGGTGGGCAACGTGTGGACGCGTTAAAGCATCGTACACAGTAGAACGAAGCCATGGTCTGTATTGTAACGCGGGACGACGTTTAGATGCTGTATTCATGGGGTGTTTCTAGTCCTTTGCATGTATTGAGGGGATTGTTTGCCGATTTATAGAGGGTACACGCTGCGGGTGTTCTCTAGGTTTGTCAATACTTGAAAAAAGCCCAACAAAATCAATGGGTTCATGTATAGAGGCTAGTGTTTGCCGAGTGTTGCTTTGAGGCGGCCTGTTATATGTGTAAAACCTTGCAAAAGAAGCCGTCGCGGCCTGTTTTCGATCTGCACGAATACCTTACATCTATATAAGGGATTGTTCGCGTATATGTATATAGGGGTATATATAGAGTATCGGGGAGGACGCGAATATTGTACGCAAGTATTGTATATTTGAGTATAAATTCGCTTACGAATACTGCTTTAGAGCGTCGCCCTAGGCAAACAGTGGCAGATAAAAGTGTAAGTTCATGGTTTGTTCCCCTATTGAGCGATCCTTAGAGAATACTCAAGTATTATATTCGAGTATTATACTTAAAGTATAGTATTCGGCAGGCATATTATACTCAAGTATTATATTTTATTACTATACTTCCTATGCTTTAAAGTAATTTATTCAAGTATTTAATGCTTTAAAGCGTCAAGTATACAGTGTTCACGATTTGTTCCAGTTATTATACTTAAATATACTTAAGGTCCCGATTTTATACTTAAAAATACTTAGGCCACCGGGTTCGCGGGCAGGCGGGGGGTGTACTTGTGCCGGGTACCAACGCAACAAAATTTTTTCAATTTTACAATACAGAGTTATTATAATAATGCACATACTAGGTTAAAGTACAATAACACATCCCCGACACACCCCGCACCCAAGCTCATTTTGCCCCTTGACAACCCCTAGGGAACCACGGCACGCAAGCACCCGATGCGCAATCAAGACACCCTCGACAGGCTGGCCCGAGAGCTACAGCGGAACTGCGGAGACGCCCTGGCAGCCTCTCGCGCGGTAGGGGTGTCGCTTCTATTCGTGAACCAGTGGCGCAAGGACGATCCCGAGGTAAATGCGCGGCTGAGCGAAGCCGAAGAGGTCGGCACGCAAGGGCTGGTCAGCGCGGCGATCCAACGGGCGGTACATGGCGTACCCAAGGGCGTGTACTATAAAGGCGTCAAGGTAGACGAGGAAACACAATACTCGGATAGCCTACTGACTACGCTCTTGAAGGCGAAGATCGACGACTTTAAAGCGCAAGATGAAAGATCAGGCGGCGTACACGTCAATGTCAACGTGGCGAACCTGATGCCGCGTGCGTCGTCGTACGATGAATGGCTGACGATGAAGGAGCGTACGATCCGGCCCGCGCTCGAAGCGCCGACGGACACGCCCATCGACGTGGAGTACGCCGAAGTGAAGGTTCGGTTTCACGATATTGACCTTTAAAAGGGGTATACTATATGGAATACGCTAAACCATTTTTCGTGCCGTTGACCGGGTATGTTCCGGGCATAATGGGCTCCCGGTCGGCAGCAGCGACGCAGCTACGCGTTACGCAGGTGTTGCAAGCGGCGCACAATCAAGCGCTTATGAATTCCGCCGTAGGGGCCGCGATGCCGGATTATCTCGACGGCGACGTCTCGTATAACCGCGTGCAACGCGCTAACTGATGCGTAACCTTAAACCCCGAACTATCGGCTATTGGAAGGAACATTACGATATGCAGAACGAACAGACGAGCGCAGCAGTAGCGAGCATTGCCGGTCGTATTCTGGCTGGCGGCGACTGTACACCTGCTGAAATACGCGCTATCGCCGCGTCAGTGTTGACGCAAACGGCGGACAAGGAAGGCGAAGTAAAGGGCCTGCCCGTCGCCGGGTATAAACTCACCCAGCCCGAGACCGCGATCAGGGCAGTCAATGTCTTTAAAGCGCTTGAAGAGCGCACGCTGCGGCACATTGAAGTGCTTACTGGCGACCGACCGCACCTGACAGATATCTACCCGTACCATCCCGGCTGCGATATGCGTATGCTGGCGGTGGGGCGCACGCAACTCCAACTGGCGTTCATGGCGCTTAATCGCGCCGTCTTTCAGCCGCAACGCGTCGATCTGCCCGAGGACAGCGATGCTGATGCGACCTGACGAGGAACACGCTAAGCAGATACGCGCGCTACGCCTAGCAGCGGATAAGGCGTACGCGGACGGCGCATGGAACGGCCTATTCGTAGGCTTTTTCATCGGCGCGGTACTCGGCATCATCCTGATGATGGCGTTTACTGCGTATGCCTGATGACGCCGGTATAGGCCATAACGGAGGCCCGCCGCTTTGGGAGCCCCAGCCGGGGCCTCAAGCCCTCGCCGTGGGGGCTATGTTCGTTGATGAGCTTATGTTCGGCGGCGCACGGGGCGGCGGTAAATCCGACTTTCTGCTAGGCGACTTCCTACAGGATATTCAACTAGGGGAGAAGTGGCGGGGTATTATATTCCGCAAGTCGTACCCCGAGCTAGAAGAGCTTATCACCCGTGCAAAGGAAATATACGCACCTTACGGCGCGATCTACAAAGTAGCCGAAAAGACGTTCGTATTCCCTGGCGGTGCGTCTTTAAAGATGCGCCACGTCGAGACCGAAAAGGACTGCGACAAATATCAGGGCCACCAGTACACATGGATTGGCTGGGACGAGCTTACGAACTGGCCGGACCTCAAGTCGTACAAGAAACTTAAAGCGTGCTTGCGTTCGGCGCACGATGTGCCCTTTAAAAGAATTCGATGCTCGGCCAACCCCGGCGGCGTCGGCCACCATGCGGTTAAAGCGTACTTTGTAGACCCGGCTCCGCAGGGCATGGAGCTACTGTCTAGCGTTACTACGTCGCAGAACCCTGATGGCACGACGTACTCTGAGACCACGACGCGGATGTTTATCCCGTCGAAGGTCCATGACAACAAAATTCTTATGCGTAACGACCCCGGCTATATCGCCCGTCTGCACGAGATTGGGTCGCCAGAACTCGTTAAAGCGTGGCTGAACGGCGACTGGAGCGTTATTACGGGTGCGTACTTCCCCGAATTCAGCATCGACAAGCACGTAATTAAGCCTTTTAAAATCCCTGACCATTGGTTGCGGTTTCGCTCGATGGACTGGGGTTCAGCTACGCCCTTTGCCGTGCTATGGTACGCTGTCGTTTCCGAAGATTACGAGATGGAAAACGGCGTGTGGTTGCCGCAAGGCGCGCTAGTGACGTACCGCGAGCTTTACGGCTGGAATGGCAAGCCGAACGAAGGCGTACGTTGGCCCGCTACTCGCGTGGCTCAAGAGATTTTAAAGCGCGAAGCCGGGGATAAGGTCACTTACGGCGTAATCGACCCGTCTGCGTATTCAAACCAGTCGGGGCCGTCACATGCGGAACGTATGGCCGTAGAAGGCGTGGTGTTCCGCAAAGCCGATAACAACCGTATTGGCGGTTGGGATATGGTGCGGGACCGGCTGTGCGGCGTTGAAGGCGATCCTGCCGTGAACAACGGCGTGGGTAGGCCGATGTGGTACGTATTTGCTACGTGTTCTCATATTATCCGTACGCTACCTGCTTTGCAACACGACATAACGGACCCGGAAGACTGCGATACGGACGGCGAAGACCATGCCCCCGACGCGCTCCGATACGGGCTTATGTCCCGCCCGTGGCGGCGTCCGAAGCCGCAAACGTCCTTTGAGAGCACTGTAAAGCTCTTGC
>Ga0315904_10010062_pt1 | contig 12276 bp, 7 predicted proteins | sample LakEriMetagenome_6_FD_203529 | JGI IMG/M metagenome (GOLD analysis project Ga0315904, IMG submission 203529) | Freshwater fungal communities from buoy surface, Lake Erie, Ohio, United States - Buoy 12 MA120 | ecosystem: Environmental > Aquatic > Freshwater > Lake | place: USA: Lake Erie, Ohio...
CTGTGCAAGGCGCGCCGCTGGCGCTACCGCCACGACGACATGGACGACCTGCGGCGCTGCCTGCAGGAAGCCCGCGCCGGCGGCGCGCGCACGGTGCTGGTATTCACCGACGGCGTGTTCTCGATGGACGGGCGCATCGCGCAGCTGGCCGAGATGCGCACCCTGTGCGACGAGCACGGCGCGCTGCGGGGTCTTCGGTCGCGTGGACCTCATCACCGGCACCTTCGGAAAGGCGCTGGGCGGTGCTTCGGGCGGCTTCACCGCCTGCAGCCGGCCCGTGGCCGAGCTGCTGCGCCAGCGCTCGCGACCCTACCTCTTCTCCAACACACTGGCGCCGTCGCAGGTGGGCGCGGCGCTGGCCGCGCTCGATCTGCTGGAGCGCTCGGACGCCGCCGTGCAGCGCGTGCAGGCGCACGCGGCCCGCTTCCGTGCCGCGCTGCAGGTGCAGGGCCACACGCTCATCGGCAGCGGCCACCCCATCGTGTCCGTGCTTTCCAGCATTACGGCGCCATTCGCACGGCGCTCGAGAGGACGGGGCGGCCGATCGGTGTCAACGACCTGCACATCGCGGCCCATGCGCGCAGTGATGGGCTCATCCTGGTGAGCAACAACCTCGCCGAGTTCGAGCAGGTGCCTGGGCTCCTCACTGAGAACTCGGTGGCCGCTGCTCCATAGGACCATGCCTGGCGCATAGGCCCCGCCGCGCGCCCGCGGCAGCTCCTTGACACGCCGCCGCCCCGGTCAGCGCTGGTGCAGGGCGTTCACTAGGCACTCAGCCAGGTACCGGACCTCGTCGAGCGTGTTGTACGGCGCAAGCGAAACACGCAGGTAGCGCGCACGGTGCGCGGGCCAGTCGAAGACCATGGCGCGGATGCCCCAGTGCGTACTCAGCTCGCGCACCAGCGGGTCCGGCTCCATTACCGAGCGAGGCCCCGGGTCGGCCCGTGCGGGCAGCGGCACCGTCACCATCGCCGCCAGCATCTCATCGGGCACCCGAACGTCCAACGCCAACGTATCGGCCAGCAGGTCGCGCGTCTTCCGGGCCATCGCGGCGCCATTGGCCAGGATGGCCGGCCAGCCGCCATCGACGCAGCTGGCCATGTGCTCGATGGCGGCCGGGATGCACAGCCACGGCGTCGGGTCCTGAGTGCCTGGCCAGTCGAACTCGGCGCGGAAACGGCGGTCGCCGACCAGCGGTGCCGAGTGGGCGTGGCTGACCACCAGCGGGCGCATCGCGTGGCGCCGGTCGGCCCGCACGTGAAGGAAGGCCGAGCCCTTGGGGCCGTACAGCCACTTGTGGCAGTTGCCAGTAACGTACGCGGCGTTCAGGGCGGCCAGGTCCAGCAGGACGATGCCTGGGCCGTGCGCCGCATCCAGCAGCACATCGACACCACGGGCCTGAAGCTCGGCCGTCAGCCGTTCGAAGGGCAGGCGCAATGCGGTCGGGCTGGTCACGGTGTCCAGCATGGCCAGCCGGGTTCGCGGGCCAGCCAACGCCAGCACGCGTTCGACAATATCGTCCGGCCCCGCGGGCGGGAACGGCAGCGCCACCACCTTCACCTGCGCACCAGCTCTGGCGCACACCGCATCCACGGCATTGCGGCACGCCTGGTAGGCCTGGTCGAGCACCAGCACCTCGTCGCCGGCCTGCAGCGGCAGGCTGCGCAGCACTGTGTTCACGCCGGCCGTGGCGTTGGGCAGGAAGGCCAGTCCCTCGACCGACGCATTCAGGAAGCGCGCCAGCGTGTCCAGAGCCCGCTGCCAGAGCGGGGGGCACACCTCCAGGAAGAAGCCGGTGGGCTCGGCCTCGAGCTGCTCACGGAGCCGGGTTTGGGAGGCCAGCACCGCCACCGGGCAGGCCCCGAACGACCCGTGGTTCAGATGCACGAGCGTGGGGGCGAGGGCCCAGAGGTGGGTCAGCGGGCCGGGCGGGACCGGGCGCATCCGGTCAGGGCAGCCCGCGCGCCGCCTTGCCCGGCTGCGGCTGGCCCGGATTCATGCCCGCCGAAGTGAGCCAGCCCTCCACCGCCAGCACCTCCAGCGGCCCGCCTGGCAGGTCGACGATCTCGTGCGGCACCTCCCCGCGGTAGGTGAGCGAATCGCCCGGCCGCAGGTGGTAGCGCCGCTCGCCTATCTGCATCACCAGCTCACCGCGGATGATGTGGTCGATCCAGAAGCCGTCGAACTGAACGGGCTTGGGAAACTTGCACCCTGGCTCCGCCCGCATCCGCACCAGCCTGATCTGGATGCCGGGCAGTTCCATCGTTCCCAGCAGTGTGATCTGGATGCCGTCGTGCTGATCGCCACCGGGCAGCACAGGTTCCTGCTCACAGCTCACCAGTTCGGGCTCCATCGACGCCGCCGGCCCGCCGAACAGGTCGGACAGCTCGATGCCCAGCCCCTCGGCCAGCGCCAGCAGCACCGGCACCGAGGGCATACGCTCGGCACTCTCGATCTTCGAGAGCATGGCCTTGCTGATGCCCACCGTCTGCGCCAGCGCCGAGGCCGTCATGTGCTGGTGCATGCGGTGGGTGCGCAGCCGCCGCGCCAGGGTATGGCGCAGGTTGCTAACTCGCGGGTGGCCGTCGTCGACTTCGTCTTCGGCGGGTTCGGGGTGCGCGGCGTCGTTCATGGGCATGAATTCAGTGTTTCGGGCAGCCTCGTTGCCGAAGCAAGGTCAAGGCGCTGTTCCCACCGGTTTCGCGAGTTCCCTGCACACGGCGTACCCACAGCCCGCTCGCTTGCATTATCACGAAGTGAAACGGCGTCAGAGCGATGGTCCGGAAGGTAGCGCCCGCGGGAGACACGAGCAACAAGCCCTGGATGTCACTGACTCCAGCCCGGAAGGCTGCGCAAACGCGGCCAGTACTCGAGATTGCGCCGCCGATAGGGAATCGCACTGAAATCCGGTGAGATGGCTCCGGGTGTGGAGGCGTAGAACACGGCCTTCGCCAAGGGCGCGAACGCTGCGTGGAAGTGCTGGATGGACTTGACGACCACCAGCTGCTTGTCGGTCAGCGTCAACCCCAGGCCCGTGAAGGCATCCGGCGAGATCACCTGGCACCTCACGGAGACCAGCAACAGGTGCAGCCCCGGGGACACGCCATCCTCCGGGAGGCTCTCCACCCACACGCTGTGTCCAAAGGGCAATCTGCCGAACCCGAGGCTGCTCTGGGCATGGTCGTCGACGACCGCGCGCACGCGGACGTTCAGGTCCACCGCCGTGCCCGATGAGGGCCCGACCTTTCCGCCGATGCGCAGCGCGACCCGGGCACCGACGCCCGCATCCCTGCAGATGTGGACGGCGCCCAGATCCCAGAAAGCGCCCAGCACCGCATTCGACACGCCACGCTCGATCAGGGCGCGCAGGATGAACGTGGCGTCGCCGGGTGCACCACCGCCGGGGTTGTCGGCGACGTCGGCGATGACCACCGGTCCCCCGACTTCACGCACGGTTGCCAGGGCCCGATCGAGCGCAGTGTCGAACGGCAGCACGTCGCTGCGCGTCAACTCGCGCAAGGCCCAGAACTCGCGTGCGAACTGCTCGGCAAGGGACTGGGCCTTGATCGGATCGTTGTCGGTGATGACCCAGACCTTCGCAGTAGCATCAGGAATGTCGCTCCACGGGAACCCATGCCCCAGCGACACCGACAGCACGCCATCGCGGCCCTCGAAGGACTGCATGCGCCTGACGAAGCCCTGCATCGGCTCGCGCGTCGTCGGCCACAGTCCCACCACGGGGCAGTCGAACGAGGCGGTCACCGGCTTCACCCGGCCAGCAGCGCAGTCGCGCAGGATGGCGTAGAGCTCCCTGGCGCGCGCCTCCGCGTCCACGTGGGGATACTCCTTGAGGGCCACCAACACATCGGCGGCCGATTGCATGCGCGAGGTGACGTGGCAGTGCAGGTCGAGCTCCGCGCCGATCGGCACGTCGGGGCCGACGATCTCCCGCATGCGCACCAGCAGGTCGCCTTCACAGTCATCGTAGCCGTCGGCCACCATCGCGCCGTGTAGCAGCAACTGGACCGCGTCGACCGGCAGCGCAGCGCGCAGGTCGGCCAGCATCGAGTCGCGCAGTTCCTCGTACACCACGCGCACCGTGGGCCCGCCCGGCTGTGCCGCGGCACAAAGACTCTCCACCATCTCGTGGCCGTCAGCCTCGAGCATGCGACGCAGGAAGAGCGGGAAGGCGCCCATGCCTTGGGGGGCGCGCTCGCTCGCGTCACCGTGGTAGATCCCGTACTCCTCGAACGCGCGGCGCCCGGTTGGCGCGCCCGAGAAGGTATTGGTCTCGGTACTCAGCGTCGCAAAGAAGAACTTCATGGTCGGGGTCAGCTTGCCAGTCGCTTGAACCGCAGCCCGCGCGTGCGGATGGTGTCGAGGCGAAGTCCCTGCATGCGGCCCGCTTCATCGCGTTCCACGCTGATCAGGCCGCGCAACAACGGGAAACTGATCGCGCTCCACGCCAACACGTCGGCCGACCATGCTTCCAGTTCCAAGTCATTGCCGCCGAAGCCTCCAGCAATGCGCAGCCTGAGCTTGCCATCGGCGAAGCGCATCTCTGCATCGGCTCCGAGATCGGCCGCCCGGTACCGCCCCACCAGGCCTTCGGCCACCCGGGCGAGTTCCGGGGGTTGTGCTGGCATCTGCTCGAACGGGCCGACGCACGACCCCTCCCAGAACCGCAGTGTCTGCGGCGCATCACCGCTTTCAGCCAGGTCTGACGTACGAAAACTCAATGGTCCCACGGCGACTTCTTCAATACCCAAAGTCAGATCCTGGCCCCCGCTGTGCTCCTTTAGCGGCATCGGCAGGAAGTTCATGAAGCTCAGTCCCAGCCGTTCCTCGGCCACTTCAGCAAAGCTGAACCCCGTACCGGCCGCTGACGAAAAGTACCGTCGGCCGATCATCGGCCTGAATCGCTGGGCGGCTGCGCGAGCCGTTGGGCCAGCGGTGAGTCGATCGGACGCAAGTGCATCCACGACCTTCAACGCCAGCTCGCCCGGATTGGCCAGCACACCGTTGGTCATGATGACGATGTCCAGCCCCGCGTCCGGTGCCGTGAGCATCTGGCAGGTGCCACCGAACACCGAGCCCGCGTGGTGGATGACCTGCAGACCCCGGTAGTCTTCACGGATGAGGCCCAGCGCGTAGTTGCAGACGCTGCCATCGCCGAGGGTCGCGGGCTGCATCAGCTGCCGCCAACTCTCCGCGCTTCCGATGATCTTGTCCGGTGCACGCAGATGCGCGAGCCACGCCAGCATGTCATCGACCGTGGACACGATCCCACCCTCGCCGCGCAGTTCTTCGCTCGGCCAGATGCCGCGCCGCCAGCTGCCGTCGGGCCCCGGCACGTGCAGCGTGGCCATGCCGCGGAGCAGCTCGAAGTTGCCCGGCACCGATTGCGTGTCCCACATGCCGAGCGGCGCGAAGATTCGCTGCTGCAGGAACTGTTCGAAAGGCATGCCGCTGATTCGATCCACAACGATCGAGACGAGGTGGTAGCCGCTGTTGGAGTAGATGAACTTCTCGGCCGGCAGGAAGTTGGCCTCGGTCTGGCGAACCTGCGCAGCGAGCACCGACCCCTTGGGCGGGATGGCCATCGCATCGGAAATCAGTCCGAGGTCAAGATAGCAGCGGTAGCCGCTGGTATGCGTCAACAGTTGGCGCAGCGTCGGCTCGGCTGCCAGGGCAGGCAGTTCCGGTATATACCGCCGCACACCCGCGTCCAGGTCGAGCCGGCCCTCCTCCTGCAGTAGCAGCGCGGCCAGGGCGGTAAAGTGCTTGCTGGTCGAGGCAATCCGCATCCGCGTGGCGGGTGAGTTGGTTACGCCCAGTTCCACGCTGGCCAGACCGAAGCCACGGCGATAGACGGTTCTGCCATGGTGGGCAACGCCCACGACCAGTCCAGGCGCATCGCTGCGCGCGAACGGCTGGAAGCAGGCATCGAGAGACGACAAGTTCTCGGGAGTCACTAGCCCCCCTCCATAGCTTTCGAGTTTGCGAACCTCAACGTGCCACCACAGGCGTGGGAGCAAGTCGCCGGCTTCGAGGGTACTTGCGGACCCGGCCTCGGACAGTGACCAGGCATCACCCCTGCAGCCCTCAGAACCGGTACACCCCCACCAGCCCCACCGTACGCGGACGCATCGTCGTCACCAGCTCAGCGGCCCCGAACGGGGTCGAAGTCACGAGCGGCCGTTCGTCGGTGACATTGTTGACGTAGGCCGTCAACGTCAAGTTTCCGATGTCGACCCCGAAGCGCATGTCCATCGCGGTGTAGCCGCCCAGCGTGCGCCGGGTCGATGGCGTGTAGCCGCTCTCGTATTCGCCCACATGCTGCAGGTTGAAACCCACGTTGGACGGCATGCCGGCCAGCTCGAAGTCGTAGCGGACCGACGCATTGCCGGTAACTTTTGGGATGCCGGCACTGCGCGTACCGCCAGGCGTACTGCCACCGGTGGCATCCAGCCCGACGACGTCCCTGCTGATCGTGCTGTCGACGTAGCCCAGGCCCGCGGCCAGCCGGAGCGCGGCCGTGGGCCGGGCCACCACCTCCAACTCGAACCCCTTCACGTCGATTGATGCACCAGGATTCAACCGACCGAGCGAATCGACATAGGTGAAGCCGCCCACGGCCGGCGGCGACGTCAGAGTGAGCTGCGGGTTCTTCCACTTCGTCTGGTAGACCGCGGCGTTCACGTTCACGCGGTTGTCGGCCAACGACAGTTTGGCACCGGCCTCGTAGGTCCACAGGCTGTCAGACGAGGCAAACAGCGGCACCTGGAAGTCAACGCCCGGCGGAATGGCCAACGGGTAGTTGGTCTTGCCCAGCCGGAAGCCCTTGGAGCCCTGCACGTAGTAGGTGCTGCGCGCATCACTCCAGCTGACCGACAGGTGCGGCGTCATCGGGCTTTCCTTGATCAAGGCAGGGTTCGGGGTCGTGACGCCAAACTGGATGAGGTTGACGCCATCGTCGCTTTCGTACGAGGTGCGGCGCAGGCCGGCATTCACGGCGAAGCCGTTGGCAAGCTTGTAGCCCAGTTCGCCGAACAGCGCCGTCTGTGTCCGGTCGAACACGACATCGGCCCCGAACGCATTGCCCAGGATCGGCACGTTCGTTGCAGCGACCCCTTTGGTCTTCTCGTTCGACCAGAACAGGCCGGCCGACCAGGTGATTCCGACGTCTGCTGCCCGCGACACCAACCTCAATTCTTGTGCCGCGACGCGCGAATCGAACGTGCCAAGGGTCACCCACTGGGTGTCGGGCGGCAGGCCGAATGCCCCGTTGAACGCGCTCAAGAACGACGTGCTGTCGGTGACGTAACGCGCCTTCTTGTCCATGTATGAGGTGGCCGAGACGATGTCGAACCCGGGCATCTTGTAGTTGATCGCCAGGTTGGCAGCCCGCAGCTTGTCACTCTGGGGCTCCAGCACGGCTTTGCTGGTCGACTGCAGGTTGGTGCCGAAGTTGTAGGCCGAGGTCGTGTCCTGGTCGAGGTCTTGCAGGTAGATGCGGCCGCTCACACTGAGTTCGGGCGTCGGCCGCGCGTACAGCCCGATGCGCGCGCCGCTGGTGACGATCTTGTCGACATCGTTGCCCAGTGCGCCGGCGTCGACGATCCCCGCCTGTTCGGTGCGGTAGACCGTCAATCCAATCGCCGCAACGTCCTTGACCACCGGCACCGACACACTGGCCACGGCCTCGTTGTTCCAGTCGCCCGCGCCCTTGGTCTTCGAAAGGCCCAGCCGCGCGTACGACTCCATCTCCTTCAGGCTGGGGTTGCGGGTCGTGATCTTGATGGTGCCGCCCAGCGATGCCGAGCCGTACAGCGTGGAGCGCGGGCCGCGGATGACGAGCACGTTGTCGATGTCGAACAAGCCCAGGTCGATGTTGCCGTTGCCCTGCACCACGCTTGTGGGGATGTCGTCGATGTACAGGGCCACGGTGGACTGCGTCAGACCGACGGCCGCCCCGTCCGCGACCCCGCGGATGGCGATGCTGCGCGTCAGCGGCGTGCCCGCCTTGCTGAACACCACGCTGGGTTCGCCCGGCAGCGCTTCCTCGAGGCTGGAGACGCCGCGGCGCTCCAGCTCGTCACCGGTGATGGCCTTCACCGAGAGCGGCACGTCCTGCAGCTTCTCGGTGCGCTTGGTAGCCGTCACGGTGACGGTCTCGACGCTGGTGCTGGCCGTGGGCGCCTGCTGCGCCGCCGCCCCCAGAGGCACACCCAGCGCAGCAGCAAGGCAGGCGCTCAGCGGCGACAGGCGCGGCGCTGAACGGGTAAACGAAGACTGATTTTGCGAGCGGAGACGGGACATATGGACTCCTCAAGGGTTGAAGGGCAGCAGACCGTAGTTAGGGTGATGCAGAGAACCGGTATCCGCGACATGTCGCTTCGGGTGAGATTTGTCAGGGTCGCTCGAGACTGTTGCATTAAGTTTACCGGTTGTCAACTGCATGAATTGAGGGTAGGGTAGCAACTGCAAGTAATATTGAAGCTATCAGGCGGTATTGACGTTCAGTCCGGTATCTTTAATGGTGACTAAAAGTACATCTTCACCTCTTTCTGGTTCCACGTTAGCTGGTGCCTGGTCTGCACGCTCGGTGTTTGCTCTAGGTGCGCTGCTGGCAGTGTTGCTGTTGTCCAACAACCTGCAAATCCAGACCCTGCTGGTGGAGCCCATCCGCGCCGAGCTGCGCCTGAGCGACCTGCAGCTTGGTCAACTGCACGGCCTGACGGTGGTGACGCTGGCCGCGCTGGCGGCCTGGCCCATCGGCTGGCTGGCCGACCGCTGGGACCGGCGCTGGGTGCTGGCGCTGTGCGTGGCGGTGTGGTCGGCGGCCACCTACGGCGGCGGGCTGAGCCAGGGCTTCGACGGCCTGCTGTGGGCCATGGTGGGCCTGGCCATCGGCGAGGCGGCGCTGTTGCCCATCGTCTACGCGCTCACGCCGCAGGTGGTGCCGGTACGGCAGTTGCCGGTGGCCAACGCCGCCGTGTACGCCACGCTGGTGCTGGGCAGCGGGCTGGCGCTGGTGGCCGGCGGGGCGGTGTACGACGCGCTGGTGGCCCACGGGCCGCGCCTGCCCTGGCCCGAAGGCACGCCTGCGTGGCGGCTGATGTTCTTCGTCACCGCGCTGCTGGGTGTGCCCGTGGCGCTGCTGGTGCTGGGGGTGCGGCTGCACCCGGCCGCGCAGAGTACGTCGACCTCCGGCACCGTGGCTCCGCCCTCGCTGTCGCACCACCAGTTCGGGCACTACCTGCGCGAGCACGGGCTGTCGCTGGTGATGGTTCAGGCTGCGCTGTCGCTCATTAACCTGGGTTGGTTCCAGGTGATGCTGTGGACGCCGGCCATCCTGGGCCGCAGCTTCGGCACCACGGTCGGCGGCGCCGGCACCGACTTCGGGCTGGTCGTCACGCTGGCCAGCGCCGTAGGCACGCTGGCTGGCCTGTACTGGGCGACGCGCCCGCGCAACTGCGACAACCCTTCGGGCAACTTCCGCATGGTCTGGCTGGGCACGCTGGCGGCGCTGCCGCTGGTGGTGGCTATGGCGTGGGCGCCTTCGGCCGGCGTCTTGCTGCTGCTGGGCGGCCTGGCCATGACCTGCCTGGTAATCGGCGCGTCACAGGCGCCGGCTCTGCTGCAGCAGATGTCACCACCGGCGCTGCTCAGCCGGTCGATGGCGCTGTTCCCCCTGGTGGCACTGCCGCTGCGCGGCCTGCAGGCACCGGCCGTGGGCTGGCTGTCCGATGCCTTCGGCGCCGCCGCGCCGCGCGGGTTGCTGCAAGCCATGGTCATCGTGTCGGCCGCCACGCTGGCGCTCGGCGTGCTGGCGCTGTGGAGGCTGGAAGGCCGCTACGCCACGCTGGTGGCGCACGCGCGCGGCGCCCGCAACCCCGACGCCTGAACGACGATGGGCTTAACCATGGCGATCTCCCTGCACCTGCGCCCTGAACCCTACCTCTACAGCGAGTGGGTGCCGCTGAGTGCCAGCGGCCTGGCGCCGGGGCAGATCGTGACGCTCGAGCTCGAGCACATCGACGACGTCGGCCAGCGCTGGCTCTCCAGCGCCGAGCTGAGTGCCGATGCCGACGGCGTGGTCGACAGCGACGACGCCCCCAGTCGCCGCGGCAGCTACCTGGGTACCAGCCGCGACGGGCTGCTGTGGTCCATGGCGCCTGACGGCGTCACCGACCGCAGCGACCGCACGGCCTTCATGGCGCAGGGCCGCAGCTACATGCACATGGTCGGGCAGCCCGGCGGCGACAAGCTGCAGCCACGCCTGCACACGCTGCGCGTGCGCGAAGGCAGCCGCGTGCTGGCCGAGGGCAGCTTCAGCCAGACGCGCCTGGGCCCGGGCGTGCGCGTGCAGGAACTGTCCGAGGGCCCCGTGCGCGGCCTGGCCTTCCACCCCGCGCCTGGGGCCGCGCCAGCCCGCGGTGCGGTGCTGTCGCTCACCGGCTCGGGCGGCGGCGTCGAGAACAGTTGGGCGCCGCTCCTGGCCTCGCACGGCATTCCGGTGCTCAGCGCCGCCACCTTCGCCTGGCCCGGCCGGCCCGAGCTGATGCAGCACATCGACCTGGCCTACTTCGAGCAGGCCGCGCTGTGGATGCGGCAGCACTTCGGCGTGCAGCGCATCGCCGTGCAGGGCGGCTCGCGCGGCGGCGAGCTGACGCTGGTGCTGGCGGCCTACCGGCCCGACCTGTTCTGCGGCGGCGTGGCCATGGTGCCCTTCCATAACGTGGTGGCCGGCTTCGACCACCTGCGCAACGTGCACGAGGGGCCCAGCTGGGTGCTGGATGGCCGGCCCCTGCCCTATGCCGACGTGCGCGTGACGCTGAGCGGGCCCGAGGCCGTGCACACGCCCGACGGCCTGGCCGTGGCACCCGACTACCTGCGCGACGCCGCCAGCGACGAGGCCGATGCGCGTTGCGGCATCCCGGTGGAGCGCTGCAGAGGCCGTCTGCTGCTGTCGGGCCGCGAGGACGCGATGTGGCCCAGCGCCTACGGCGGCGACCGCGTCATCGACCGCCTGCGCCGCCACGGCCTGGCGCACCGCGCCGAGCACCTGGCCTTCGAGAACGTGGGCCACTACCTGGTGGCGCCGGGCCAGCCCACGGCGATGTGCGCCTCGCTGTACCACCCGCTGGCGAAGATCACGCTGGCCTGCGGTGGCCAGCCGCGCGCCACGGCCGAGGCGGGCCGCGTGGCCTGGGACCGCATGCTGCGCTTCTACGGCGAGCTGTTCGCAGACTGAACCTCATCCACCTCGGGAGCCCCACCACCATGACGCCTCTGTCGCCACTGGCCCAGCAAACCGCCGCACGCACGCACGCCACCGCACCCTGGCGCACCTGGTGCTGCCCGCTGCACTTGATGGGCGGGTTCTCTCCCGACCGCGACGCCCGGCGGGGCTGGCTCGCCAGCGCCCCGGGTGCAGCGGATGCCGCCGCCTTGCCCTCGTTTTCGGACCAGACGCCCAAGACCCGCAGCGCGATGTGCACCGCCGACGCCGCGCTCACCGCCGGCCTGGTGCAGCGGCTGGACGCCGACCGCGTGCTGGTGTTCCGCAACGCCCGCGTGCTGACGATGCGCGGCTGGCAGGCCCTGCCGGCGCACGACGTGTGGGTGCGGCACGGCCGCATCGAGGCGGTGCAGCCCACCGGCGGCGCGCTGCCCGAGCACGCACTGGTGGTCGACGCCAGCGGCAAGACGCTGATGCCGGGCCTGTCGGACATCCACGCCCACCCCTTCACGGCCACCTGGGCGCAGGCCTTCGCCGGCATGGTGCAGGGTGGCGGCGACGGCCAGTGGTACGTGCTGCCCTATGCCCTGCAGCTGTGGGAGCTGCTGGCCTGCGGCATCACGCGCATCGAGGTGATGGCCGGCTGCCCCGACACGTTATGGATGCGCGACAGCGTGCGCAGCGGTCAGCTGGCCGGCCCGCGCCTGTCGGTGGGGAGCCCGTTGATCGACGGCGCGCCGCTGATCCACACCCCGCTGATGAGCTACGCCGTGGCCGACCTGGAAGGCGGCCGCCAGGCCGGCGAAGTGATTGCCGACCTGGGCTACGACTTCGCCAAGCCCTACAGCCACCTGCCGGCCGAAGGCTACGAAGGCTTGATGCAGGTGTTGCAGCGCCGCGGCGTGCGCGTGATGGGCCACGTGCCGGTGTCGGTGGGCGTGGAAGCCGCTGTGCGGCGAGGCCAGCAGGGCATCGCGCATAGCGCCGAGCTCTTCTACAACGAGCGCGGCCCCGAGCGGCACGACCCG
>Ga0315904_10010064_pt1 | contig 12274 bp, 8 predicted proteins | sample LakEriMetagenome_6_FD_203529 | JGI IMG/M metagenome (GOLD analysis project Ga0315904, IMG submission 203529) | Freshwater fungal communities from buoy surface, Lake Erie, Ohio, United States - Buoy 12 MA120 | ecosystem: Environmental > Aquatic > Freshwater > Lake | place: USA: Lake Erie, Ohio...
AACTGTGGACGTATTTTTCTACTTTAAAGGCCTTGTTCTCGGTCTTCAGTTTAATGGCGATCTGAACGTCAACCGACTTTTCAGGAGCTTCTTCATCATTGTAGTATTCGTTCTTCACATACATGCCAGCCAGTTCACCTACTTCAGGTCTGAATTTACCCTGCAGGTCAACGAGTGGAACCAGATTACCTTTTTCGTCCTTAACAAGCATTGCCGGAACACCCGCATCTGCGGCCACTTTGGCATCATCCGCACCGAACGTAGGCGCGATGTGTACGATCCCGGTTCCATCTTCAGTAGTTACGAAATCACCGCTGATCACGCGGAAGGCTTCCTCCGGTTTTTCAGCAGGAAGAGTATAGGGTAACAATTGCTCATAGCGGATACCGACCAGGTCTGCTCCCAGACATTCTCCTTCTACGAAATACGGGATCGTTTTATCTCCTGATGTATAGTTTTTCAGTTCCTCATCGCTTTCAATGCGCTGGTAACCTTTACCGAACTGATAGGTCAACAGATCTTTTGCGAGGATCACACTGATCGGTTCGTAGGTGTACTGGTTGAAGGTCTGCACAAGCACATAGGAGATCTTAGGTCCTACGCACAAAGCAGTATTTGAAGGAAGAGTCCATGGGGTGGTCGTCCACGCCATGAAATGGACCGGTCCATCGGCATCGCACGGATGATTTCTGAACTCGAACGGGATGTTCTGATCGTCCTTGATGCGGAACTGAGCCACCACCGTGGTGTCCGTCACATCACGGTAACATCCCGGCTGGTTTAATTCGTGGGAAGAAAGCCCTGTCCCGGCTTTTGGTGAGTATGGCTGGATCGTATATCCCTTGTACAGCAAGTTCTTTTCATAAAGCTGTCCCAGTAACCACCATACCGATTCCATGTATTTTGGCTCGTAGGTAATGTATGGGTCATCCATATCCACCCAATAGCCCATTTTCATGGTCAGGTCGTTCCAGATATCGGTGTAGCGCATCACCGCTTCACGGCAGGCCTTATTGTAATCTTCCACAGAGATCTTCGTCCCGATGTCTTCCTTGGAGATCCCGAGTTCTTTTTCAACCCCAAGCTCTACCGGAAGACCATGTGTATCCCATCCTGCCTTGCGTTTTACCTGATAGCCTTTCAGCGTTTTATAGCGACAGAAGATATCCTTGATGGAACGCGCCATCACGTGGTGAATACCCGGAAGACCGTTTGCAGACGGTGGGCCTTCGAAGAAAATGAACGGTTTCTTTCCTTCACGGGTGGAAACGGATCGTTCGAACACCTGTCCGCTGTTCCACTTTTCTAAGACCTCACTCGCTACGTTGGGAAGGTTGAGCCCCTTGTATTCAGGATATTTCTTGTTCATCGCTGCGCTAAAAATTGAAGCGCGAAGTTACAGAAATTGCTCGAAAAGACTAAATAGTGTTTAAACGGATGACCGGATGAATTTAGCGTATCCCTGAAATCATGACTTCTGTCATTTTTATTATTGGGAATTGCCCTTAACCTTGTCTCGTCAAACGATTGAAAAATGAAAAAGGTAGTGTATTCATTGCTTCTTGCAGGGGTGTTTCAGGTGAACGCTCAGGAGTCGGGCTCTGTCAAGGTCTCTGAAGCGTATGTTCTTCCGGGATCGTCTATTCAACTGGGGTATTTAACAACTGTGGAAGAATTCCGCGATGTGGTCCCCGAGTCGTCAATCCTGCAGAATGATTATTCAGCTTATAAGCGTGGAAACGGGGTGTTCAATGTGTACCACTCTGCATTTAATGCCGGGATCGGACTGACCTTTGGAGGCAAGGTTAACCCTGTTTTACGGTTTGGGATCTCATACTTCAATCGCACCAATTTGTCTCTGGCCACCTTCAAAGATGATTCTTATGTGTACGACACGTTGACTTCTTCACAGACCGGTATTTCCTATTTCATCGACTCTGTAGTACACCGTCGACTGAAAGCGGATCAGAGAACAGATTATTTAAATCTGGATGCATCTGTAGTGTTTCGCACCAACCCGGAGAACCGGTGGCTTTTGTACGGAGGTGTAGGCTTATCACTGGGGATGGGCTTCAACAGTGTTGTTACGATAAGTCTTGCCGAATATGTGGAGGACTGGACGATTGACGGATACGAGGATTCAGATATTGAGATCAAGGCTGAAGAAACACATCGGATCGGAGGCAGTTTCCTGACATCCGCATATTTACCGTTAGGATTTGATTTCAGGATCGGAAAGAAGCGTGAATTCTGGCGGCATATTCATTTAGTATCAGAATTGAGACCGTCGATGGTGATCACAAGTGTTCAGGATTTCGGACTAATAACGACTGTAGGGACTCAGAGCACTTTTGGATTGAAATTCGATTTCTGAGTTTCTCAGTTTACATGAGGTTCTGTTCACCGTTTAAAGTGCAGCGCTCAGACCCCTAGCCTGTACATTTCACGACCATGTCATTCAGTTCTTTCGGAGAGAACGGTTTGATTAGTATTCCGTGCATTCCAGTATCAAGGCATTTCTGTTTTGCAGTTTCACTTGCATCTGCTGTAAGAGCAACTACCGGACAAAGATCAGGTCGTAAAGCCTTCATTTTCTGGTAGGTCTGAAAGCCGTCTATCCCGGGCATGTGAAGGTCCAGGAAGATGATCGAGAAATCTGATTGTCTGACTTTCTCCAGCGCTTCGAAGCCGTTTGCAGCGAGGAAGATTTCGCTCTCAGGATAGTTTTTTCTGGTGACCATTGAAGCAAGGAGGATGTTCATCTCATTATCATCCACGATGAGGATCTTCAATTTAAACTTTTTCAAATCACTGTAGGTCCTATCACCTGATAAATTCTCGGCCTGAACTTTTTCTTGCTCGACCACTTCATAATCACGAAGATCAAAATAGAAGGTACTTCCTTTTCCGGGTTCACTCTCAACATGGATCTCACTGTTCATTGCCTCGAGGATCTTTTTGGAAATGGAAAGCCCTAATCCTGAACCCTGATATTTCTTGGTTCTGCTGAGGTCACCCTGTACAAAGGGATTAAAAATGGTTTTCAGATCTTCCGGTTTGATCCCGATACCGGTGTCCTTTACTTCAAAGCGCAAGACTTCATTTTGAGGTACAATGCTTAAAGTGACTACACCTTTTGATGTGAATTTGGATCCGTTGGAAAGGAGGTTGACCAAAACCTGTTTCAATTTTATGGAGTCGACCAGAATATATTCAGGGATCGAGGGATCAATGTTGAGGATCAATTGATTTCCATCCTTGGAGAACTGATAGCGCAGAATATTCTCGATCTCCGAAACAAAGGTTCTTAACTCAGTTTGAGAGCGGATGATCTCAATGATGCCTGCATCGATTTTAGAAAAATCGAGAATGTCCGCGATCAGACTATGCAACACAGCTGATGAAGCTTTTAAATTGTTCACGAACAACCGTTGTTCCTCTGATAATTCAGTATCGGAAAGCAATGAGGTAAAGCCAACGACTCCGTTTAACGGTGTGCGGATCTCGTGACTGATATTGGCCAGAAATGCTGATTTCGCATTGTTCGCGGATTCTGCGATCTCCTTGGATCGTTTGAGATCATCTTCCATAGACTTTCTGCTGATCGCACTGGATATAGAAACAGCATACGATTTCAGTAGGTTGATCTCTGATTCGCTCCATACCCGTTCTGCGTAACAATCATCGAATCCGACAAAACCCCAGAAATAATCTTGTACATAGATCGGCATGAGCAATACGGAAACGATATCCTGGGCAGCCAATGCTTCCTTCAGACCTCCATCCGGGAGTTCTCTCACAATAGCATTAAGGGGAACCCTCTTGGTCATAGGTTCCACAAAGTCTGAAACCGCGCTGAATGGAAGGTTCTGAAGGTCCGGATTGTTGATCTGAGGTGCAGCCGATCCGGAATTCCATTCATATTTCTGACTGGTTGTCTCTTCACCCATCTCATCATCAAAACCATTCTCGAACAGATAACAGCGATCTGCACCCGTAGCGATCCCTAATTCTCGGATGCCATTGGAAATGGACTCTGTAAGATTCGTGTTCTCCAAAAGTTCCTTGTTGGCAAAGGCGATAGCTTCGAGCATTTTCTCTTTTCTCACCAACCCGGATTCCATTGACTTTTTATGAGTGATCTTCCTGATCATCGCAACATAACCAACCAAAGAACCATTATCATCGATGATCTTTCCTATCCGTGCTATGAACCAGTCTGTGCCGTTTCCGACATTCAAAGAGTATTCAAAACTAACAAGCGTTTCAGATGCTGAAAGACGCTTGAAAGATTCTTCGATCTGATCTGAAATTGGTTCGGGCAGCACTTCTCGGTGGTGTTTACCAATGAATTCACTTGGTGGTAAGAGTAAAAAATCCTGAGAGGTCCTGACGACATGTTTAAAGGTGCCCTGTTGGTCAATGAGAAAAACGACCTCATCGATCGCGTGAAAAATGTGGTCAAGTGATTTAATTGTAATCGAATCAAATTTCATCCTGCATGAATGAAGTGAAGCAACAGTTGATGCAAATGTAAGTTTTTCCGTTCAAAGCACAATGAATTCTGTGCAGACGGACACAATTATGAATATACAAGGTAATTCAACTACATTGACGTCATCCTTTATTGCTCGCTACGTACTATTCATTTCGAAGTATCACCTTCAATGGCATTAGACTAAAAAATGTAATTTTATGGCTTCAATAAAACCCACTGATATGGCAGAATTCTTCTATCAGGATCCGTATCCGATCCTTCGCGATATAACCGAGTACAAAAAGATCTCATCTGATTATGTTTCCGTGGAGAAATTCGGAGACCGTGAGGTGTTGGTCGTTGATCCGAAAGCACTTGAAGTGATCGCTCAGGAAGCGATGACGGATGTCTCTTTTTTGTTGAGAACATCCCATCTGGAGAAACTGCGCGGGATCCTCGACGACCCGGAAGCAACCGACAATGACCGTTTCGTGGCGTATAACCTCCTGCAGAATGCAGTGGTTGCAGCGGAAGGTCAATTGCCGAGCTGTCAGGATACGGGTACAGCTATCGTGATCGGGAAGAAAGGAGAAAATGTCTTTACCGGTGTGGATGATGCCGAGTATCTGTCAAAAGGGATCTTCAACACTTATCAACAGGAAAACCTTCGCTATTCGCAGATCGTACCCTTATCCATGTTCGAAGAGAAAAATTCGGGTTCCAACCTTCCGGCACAGATCGACCTGTATGTGAAAAAAGGAGCTTCTTATGAATTTCTTTTCCTTGCGAAAGGTGGAGGTTCTGCCAATAAAACCTTTCTGTATCAGCAAACAAAATCGTTGTTGAATGAAGCTTCCCTTGAGAAGTTCATCCGTGAAAAGATCATGGACCTTGGAACGTCGGCATGTCCGCCATACCATCTTGCTTTAGTGATCGGAGGTACTTCAGCAGAAGCTACGTTGTCTGCAGTCAAGAAGGCATCTGCAGGTTACTATGATGAACTGCCAACTGAAGGAAACATGGCGGGACAGGCATTTCGCGATCTCGAATGGGAAAAGCGCGTACAGAAGATCTGTCAGGAAAGCCACATCGGAGCACAGTTCGGAGGAAAATACTTTACACATGACATACGCGTGATCCGTTTGCCACGTCACGCTGCTTCGTGTCCGGTTGGATTGGGTGTTTCGTGCTCAGCCGACCGTAACATCAAGGCGAAGATCACGAAGGACGGACTTTTCGTGGAACAGCTCGAAAAGAACCCAAGAAGAATGCTTCCTGAAGTCCCACCGCATCTGGAACCGCCGGTAACGATCGATCTTGATCGTCCTATGAAGGAAGTACTGGCCGAACTGAGCAAGTATCCGATCAAGACGCGTCTGAAACTCAACGGTACACTCATCGTTGCTCGGGATATAGCACATGCTCGTATCAAGGAAATGCTGGATGCCGGCGCTCCAATGCCGGAATACTTCAAGAACCATCCGATCTATTATGCAGGTCCTGCAAAGACACCGGAAGGCATGCCATCTGGTTCCTTCGGACCAACAACAGCCGGTCGAATGGATACCTATGTGGATCTTTTCCAGAGTCACGGTGGAAGTATGATCATGCTGGCGAAGGGTAACCGTTCGAAGGATGTGAAGAACGCGTGTCAGAAATACGGTGGCTTCTATCTCGGTTCTATCGGAGGTCCTGCTGCCATCCTTGCCAAGGAGAACATCGAATCCGTTGAAGTGGTCGATTTCGAAGAGTTGGGCATGGAAGCAGTTCGCAAGATCCGTGTGAAGAACTTCCCGGCGTTTATCATAACGGATGACAAGGGGAATGACTTCTTTGAAAATCTGTAGGTTTCACCACGGAGTAACGTAAGAAACGGAAACTTTACCACATAGTACAAAGGTCACGGAGATTTCTTTGTCTTTGTTCCTTATCCCTATCTTCTTGCTCCTTGCTCCTTGTTCCTTGCTCCCTAAGGGATAAGTCTCGTTTCTCTCCCGATAGCCATCTGGATCTCGTTTCTCGCATCTCAATTGTGGTTAACCGTCATCACTACCCTGAACCCAATATTCGGGTGTGCGTCGGACTTTCCTGAGTATGGATCGGGACCGAGGATCTTGATCTCTTCTGCGTTGTTCATCCAACCACCACCAGCTGTACCCGGATCTTTGCGGGAGTTTGGTGCATTATACACCATTTCGGCTACGTTGCCGCTCATATTGTATAGACCTACGCTGTTCGGGTTGTATGAATCAACTTTCACGGTGAAGAATCCTCCGTCATCGAAATAACTGTTCTCAAAAGGTTTGTAGTTGGCTAAGAAACAGCCCTCGCTGTTGCGCAGGAACTGCCCTTTCCAGGGGTAGGGATAGTCAGAACCGGTTCCTGAGGCGGCGTAAACCCATTCAACTCTTCCGGGTAATCGCACATCGTTATACTGTTCAATCTTGTCCTGGTCCACAAATTTTGCCAGTTCCTGTGAAAGCCATTTGCAATACATTTCGGCACCTTCACGGGTTACGTTCACCACCGGATACTCATTATATGCCGGATGGGAAAAATAGTTCTCTTCCAATGGATCTGCGGCGAAAGCGGTTAAGCCATTGATCCTGGACCACTGCGACTGATCCGGTTTTGCTTTCAGGAAATCCTCTTTTCTTCCCTGGATCAAAAGGTCGAACAGGAAGGTTCGGTATTCGAGGTTCGTTACCTCCGTGCGCTGAATGATAAAAGATTGCAGGGATACGGTCTTCCCTTCGTATTCAAAACTTCCGGTTGGAACCAGACTGTAAATCTTCTTGTCTGATCGCTCCAGCGCTTTGAGCATCTGCTTTTTCTTTTTATGGTTGGCAGTGATCTCTTTTTCGGTCAGCTTGGGGAAAATATATTCATCCTTGACAACAGGACCTGTGGTATTGGATTTCGATGGGATCATCTGAGAACTGGTATCATCCTCGATGACCGGAATGTAATATACTTGCTGTGTTTCAGCTGAAACTTGTTTCTTATAGGATGGCAGTGCGATGATCCGGGGAATGTCCTGTTGATCATCCATTGGCATATCAGGAAGGTGAGGATTCGTTATGGAATCTGCCTTTTGCTCCTCAGGAAGGATAGCTGCTTTGTTCGTTTGTGGATTACCTTTCCAAACAAAAAGAGTTATCAGAATGGTGCTGAGTGTTGTGATCATGATAATGAGGGTTTTAAGTGAGAAAATGGATTTCCCCTGCTTCCCGCCCGATGGAGGTGTCACGTTGACCTCTCGTTCAAATCGGGACTTTGTCTCATCAAAGGACTGAACGGGTGCCTGTGAACGGGCCGCCCGGAACAGATCGTCTAACTGTTTTTCCTTATCCATGGCTTCTTTCTCCGTTTAGTTTGGTTGCGTCGAAGGTGAGTATCTCCGTCAATTTTTCCCGTCCTCGCTTCAGTCGTTGCTTCACGGCAGATTCAGATGCACCCTGGATCTCAGTGATCTCCTTGATGCTGAATCCCGAAAGCTCGAACAGGATGATCGCTTCTTTTTGATCATCCGGTAACTGCGCCAACGCTTGATGTAGAAAAACGACATCGGCTTGTTCGGTAGGACCGGCATGTCTGTCTTCAATAGCAATAGGAATGTCCGAGGCGAGGTATTTTTCCTTCGACTTTTGATGATGATTACGCAGGATACGAACACTGATCCCAAACAGAAAGGACAGAAAAGCTTCTTTAGACCTCAGGGTTTCGAACTTGGAGAATGCAACGAGCAAGGTTTCGCTCATCAGGTCTCGAAAGTCCATCGTTCCATACACCCGCGCCCTGCAGAAGCGCTCGAACCGTTCATGAACCGGCTCGTAAAGCGAAAGGAACTCTTCCTGTTTGGTGCTGATCATTTTGTCTGCTTCGGTCAGTATTCAGAACGTAAGTGTGACAAAGATGGGAAAAGTTACATTAGAGGTTGATTTTACCACGGAGAAACAGAGAATACGGCAAAGTCACCATATAGAGTTAAAGGTCATATAGATTCTTTTATCTTATATCTAGGCTGCAGACTCAAGGTTCCATTCTCCTTGCTCTTTGCTCTTTGTTCCTTGTTCCTTGCTCCTTGCTCCTTGTTCTCTATCTTTGCCCCATGAAATTGCACTACCGCGAAATGGGCGAAGGACAGCCGATGGTGATTCTCCATGGCTTGTTCGGATTTTCAGATAACTGGCAAACACACGCAAAAAAACTGGCGGAGTATTACCGCGTTATTCTGGTTGATCTGAGGAACCACGGACACTCTGACTGGAGCGATGAATTTTCATACTCCCTGATGGCCAATGACCTTAAGGAATTATGTGATGACCTCAGGTTGAAAAAGATCCTGCTGATCGGACATTCCATGGGAGGCAAGGTGGCGATGCTCTTTGCTCAGCGTTACGAGGGACTACTCGAAAAACTGATCGTGGTAGACATTGGCGTGAAGGCTTATCCGATGCATCACCAGCACATTCTTGCCGGTCTGCATGCGCTCGACGTGGATAACATGAAGGCACGGAGCGAGGCGGATGCGATACTGCGGAAATACATCGATTCCGAAGGGGTGATCCAGTTCCTCTTAAAGAATTTGTACTGGAAGGAAAAGGGTAAACTTGCCTTCCGTATGAATCTGCCGGTGCTGGAAAGGGAAATGGAAGAGATCCTTAGTGCTATTCCGGAAGAGGAGGTCATGATCCCCACACTTTTCATTCGCGGTGAATTGTCCAACTACATTCTTGACGAGGATATTCCCGAATTGGAAGAACGCTTCGCTGATTTCCACCTGATGACCATTCCTGAGGCCGGACACTGGGTTCATGCAGAAGCTCCGGATCAGTTTCTCGAGGCCGTGCTGGGATTTTGCCTCAGATGATCAGCCCATTTGATAGCAACAGCCCATCACGATAAACTAATATTAGCTTAGTAGTGAATAATTTCTTCTCATGGAATTGCGTAAATGAGTAAATTACGATTCCGTTTCTTCGCTAACAATACTACTATGAAGTACATTATTCTTGGTGCAAGTTCATTTTTCACAATGTACAGCCTGTCTCAGGAGGTCATTGCGACGCAAGGTGGATCGTATTCTTCGTCAACTGCATCGATTGACTTCACCATAGGTGAGCCGGTCATTCAAACGGTTTCAGATGGCAACTCTGATCTCACGCAGGGGTTTCATCAGACGCTCTGGAATTTTGTAGGGATGGAAGATCATGCACCCGAAGTAACAGTACTGGTATTCCCTAATCCAATGACACAGGATCTGATCGTACAGGGAGAACTGGATGCCGCAACGCGATATCAGATGTACGATGCAAACGGCAGATTGATCCTCGAAGGAAACATTGAAGGGAGTGAAACGCGTATTGCTGTTCAACAGCTTGCGGCAGGTCCTTACACCTTGAACCTGATCACTGCCGGTTCCGTGATGAAATCATTTAAACTGATCAAAAACCATTAATAGTTACCACGTCAATTGTAAGATATGAAAAGAATATTTTTTGTTGTCGCCGCTTTGTTTTACATGAACACAGCATTTTCGCAGGCTCCGGAAGCCTTTAAATATCAGGCTGTTGTCCGAAATGCTACCGGAACGATCCTTACCAATCAACCCGTCGGAATGCGTCTGACCATCTTGCAGGGTAGTGCGAGTGGAAGTTCAGTATACAGCGAAACGTTTTCGGTGACCAGTAATAATTATGGTCTCGTCAATCTGGAGATCGGGAATGGGATAACAACCGACGACTTCGCTGCAATCGATTGGGCAAACGGACCTTTCTTCATCGAAACAGCGGTTGACATCGCCGGCGGCACCAATTATTCAGTGCTTGGCAATTCACAACTGATCAGTGTTCCCTATGCACTCTATGCGAAACAAGCTGAGAGTAGTGTGATCGACCTGGTAGACGATGCGGATGCCGATCCGACGAATGAGATCGAGACATGGACTACGCTTTCAGGTATCCCAGCGGATTTCAGTGATGATGTGGATAATGTGGATGACGCGGATGCGGATCCTGCCAATGAGATTCAGGATATCAACTTGATTGGGAACGATCTGACGATCACTTCGGGAAGTACGGTTGACCTGTCAGGTTACCTGGATGATACAGATGCACAAACGCTTTCACTGACAGGAACTACGCTCTCCATCTCAAATGGGAATAGTGTCGTGATCAATGAAGGCGATATTACGGAAGTTCTCGCAGGAAACGGTTTGACGGGTGGCGGTAGCAATGGTTCCCTTAGCCTTGATGTAAATGCGTCCAATGGTTTGACGGTTGATGGTGTAGCTGATGCGGTTAAGCTGGGTGGTGCGCTGACTGAAAGTACAACGATCGTGAATGGCGGATTCAATCTGACATATAATCTGAGTGGTACAGGTGACTTTATCATACAGGATGCAGGGACCAACCTGTTTGAAGTACGTGATAACGGGTCCATGTATGTTGGGAACGATACCTACTGGAGTGATGTCAATACTTCAGGAACGCTGATCGGAGCTATGTTTGATGATGCAGATGACGGTCGTTTCTGGATCTATGAGAACGGACTTGTTTCCGTTGATCTGGATGCAAATACACAATTCGTCTTCAACGAGCAGGGGCTCGATCGCGATTTCAGAGTGGAAGGCGACGGTGATCCAAACGCTCTGATGGTAAACGCCGGGCTTGACAATGTCGGGATCGGCACGGCCACTCCTTTGGCTAAGTTGCACGTGGTGAACGGAGCGATCATGCCGCAATTCGGCAACGGTCTTACCGCAGGGATCCGCTGGCAGGATAATGCGTTTGGAGGTGGAGGTGATGAAGCTTACCTTCAGTATATTTCTGAGGTAGGAGAGAATACGGTATTGAGATTAACGAACAATAATGACTGGGATGATGATATTGCATTGAATCAGTTAGGAGCTGACCGTCTTGTAATACACAACGGGAATGTGGGAATCGGAACATCAATTCCGGCCTTCCAATTGGAAGTTGCTACCAATTCAGCGGCTAAGCCAACTTCCAATGTGTGGACGGTGACATCGGACAGACGTTTAAAGAAGGATATTGTGCCTTATACCAATGGATTGGAGGATATCATGCTGATAGAACCGGTATGGTTTACCTACAATGGCCAGGCCGGAATGCCGCAAGAACGTGGTGTGGGAGTCATAGCGCAGGATCTTCAGAAAGTGGCGCCCTACATGATCAAGACCTGGCAGTACCGCGATACCCATGGTTCAGCTACGGAGTATCTTGGAGTGGATAACGGAGCCATGACGTATATGCTCATTAATGCAGTTCAGGAACAACAGGAAATAATTAACGGTCAGCAAACAGAAATTGACACGCTTAAAGAGACCTTATTGAAGATGGAACAGCGTTTAAAGGCGTTAGAGAAGGAATAACAAGGTTTAGATTCCCCCTTCGGAGGGGGGCAGGGGGGAGGATAGTTAAAATCCTTGGCATTGCTGCTTATTCTTTTATTTTTCTTCTTCAATCAACAATTCTGGTATAGATCAGATTCCCCCTTTGGAGGGGGGCAGGGGGGAGGATAATTAAAATCCATGTCATTGCTGGTTATTCTTTTATTTTTCTTCTTCAATCAACAATTCTGGTAAAGATCAGATTCCCCCTTCGGAGGGGGTCAGGGGGGAGGATTTTTAAAATCCATGTCATTCTGCTTATTCTTTTATTTTTCTTCTTCAATCAACAATTCTGGTAAAGATCAGATTCCCCCTTTGGAGGGGGTCATAGGGGGGGGGATTTTTAAAATCCATGGCATTGCTGCTTATTCTTTTATTTTTCT
>Ga0315904_10010065_pt1 | contig 12272 bp, 11 predicted proteins | sample LakEriMetagenome_6_FD_203529 | JGI IMG/M metagenome (GOLD analysis project Ga0315904, IMG submission 203529) | Freshwater fungal communities from buoy surface, Lake Erie, Ohio, United States - Buoy 12 MA120 | ecosystem: Environmental > Aquatic > Freshwater > Lake | place: USA: Lake Erie, Ohio...
CCGCCGTGGCCACCAGGTCGTCTACATCACCTGCCACCAGCAACTCGCCCGCCAGTTTGAAGACCGCGGACAACACACCGTCTGGCTCGCCGGCCCGCCCGCCGCCGGGCGGGGCCGCCGGCGGGGGGGGGGGGGGGGGGGGCCCCCGTACGATACGCCCCTGCGGGTGGCGCCATTCGGCCATGGGTGTTCGCGGGGGAACGCTTTCGACACTCGGCCTCTCCAGTCGGCCCTGCATTCGAGCTAACTCAAGGAATCGAGCGATGCCCGCCCCAGATCGGATCGGTCGTGAATCGCCCCTCAGCGTACGCGATTGGCTCGCCCGCGCCGGATTGTCCGTGGCCCTCGCCGCGGTCCTCGGTACGGTGCAGGTCGCGGTGCTCTGGTCGCAAGGTCTCTTCCACGGAGCACCGGAAGCGATCGCTGCGGAGCCTTCGCCCAGCGGTGTCTCCTGCGCGAATTGCGGATGGTGGCCTTGGAACGACCAATGCCGTTGGGTGGAAACAGGGGATCAGCGAGGAATATCTTTCTCGGAGCCACAGTTCACCCGTCTTGATAATATTTGTAATCCACCCGAATCCAATCGCGACATGACTTGGAACTGTAATTGCGCAGTTTCCATAGGTGAGAAGCTCTACAAATGGATGCCTGCTGTCAAGGTGGCAGTTACCATTCCGTCGGCCAAGGTACTGCAGGCATTTCAGATCACCGGTGAATGGGACGGAAATAAGACGATCACCAAAACGATGACCAAGGGTTTGTCAGGGTCGATTCCGCCTGGGCAATGCGGCCCGGGGGAAGTGTATTGTTATCGTTCTAGGTCCTATATCCAGACCTTGTACCGCAGGCAATTGGGCAAGGTGACGGGGGTTTCCGTGGTGCAAAACCCAGCGGGTACGGATACGGTGGTGTACAGCTATTCGTACGACACCTGTAATGCCCCATGTGAGGGAGATTACTCTGTTCTGGAGGGTCCTCCGTCACCGTGGCTGTCGTTCACGGTCTATGATCCCGATCACCAGCCACCGCTTGCGGATGCATGCAAGTGAGGTGCCGTCGTTGCGGCCGCATCGACTCGCGGGGCTGGCCAAACACTTCTGCATGATGTGTCCCATGGTTTTTTCTCTCGTCGGTCGGGTCATGGCCATCTTGTCGCGCCTACTTGAAGGCCCTGAAATCCGCATCCCATACGCGACGATTCTGATCGCCTGCGTGGCTATTCTTGCAGGAGAGTGTCTTGCGGCGTTCGAGCCACCTTTTGTCGATCGTGTGATATCTGACCAGGATGCCATCGGTAAGGCGCTCATGGACGAGGTCAGGAGGGAGATCGAGGCGATTCCGGAGGCAACTCGCGAATCTGAGGGGATCGCGATCCTGGAAGAGGCATTGCCCCGGTTCCCATCGGAGGCCACCCGTCAGCGAGTCCTGGTGTCGATCGGGGAGTTGTCCGCCAAACTCGGCCGGACCAACGACGCGATCGATGCCTTCAGGCGAGGGCTCAACCTCGCCGCCGACCCGGTTCTCTCGTCGGCTTGTCGCACGCGGCTGGCGGAATTGCTCTCCGCCCAGGGGCGGACCGAGGAGGCGGCCGCGGTATTGGCGGTCGTTCCGGAGCCGGACGCGGATCGCCTCGGCGTTTCCGACCTCCCTTCTGATCGGACCGACGACGTCTTCGAGGCGGAGCGAAAGCGGATCGAACTGCTGATCGACCAGGGGAAGGACGAAGAAGGCTTCGAGCGACTCGTGCGATTCTCGAATGTCTATCCGAGGCATGTCCGCGAGCCGCTCGTGTTGTTCGAACGGATTACGGCGCCGATGTATCTGGCGGGGGATTATGCCAATGCCATCTGCTGGCGGCGAAGGGCCGCGGAGGCGTTTCCCCATGCCGCCGCCGACCCGATGTTCATGTCGAACGCGGTCGTCGAGTTGCAGGGAGCCGCACAATTAGACGAGGCGATGAAGGAGCCGGCGACGGCAGCGATGCTCGCCTTCGTCGAGCGGTTTCCCGATCACGGCAGCACGGCCTCGTTCCTCAAAGCCCTCGGCATCTCCTCCGAGATGTCGGGAGACCTGGAGGCTGCCAAGGGATACTACGAGCGGATCCTGGCGTCGAACCTTCCGTCGGACGATCCCCAGCGCCGTTCGGCGACGCTCGATCTGGCACGCGTGACCGGCGTTCCCGTCTCGGCCGCGCCGATCGATGCCCCGCCCTCCGGGCCTTCCGCACATCCGGCACGCAGGCGTTGGCTGATCCTCGCCAACGCCCTCCTCGTCGCCGCGATCGCGGCGTGGTGGCTCGCCCGGCGCCGGGGCCGCGTTTGACAGCCCCGTCGATCCCCACGGACACTCTTCCCCGGTTCCACACCCCGATCACGCCGGCAACCACAGGGGGGCGGCTCGCGGCTGCGGACGGGGAGTGACTCCGTGAACGTGTCGGTGGAGAGCGATGTCCGCCAGCCGGTGGCAACCGTCCCGCGTCGGGAGCGGTGGGCCGTCGCGGCGCTCCTGTGCCTCCACGCCCTCCTCCTCGCGTGGGGCGCTTCGGAAAAGAGCCCCACCCTCAACGAGCCGGGGCATCTCGTCGCCGGCATCAGCTACTGGACGTTCAACCGCTTCGACGTCTACTCGGTCAATCCGCCTCTGGTGCGGCTCGTCGCGGCGCTCCCCGTCATGGCTGCCGGTTGCGAAACCAACTGGAAAAGCTTCACGAGCGGCCCGGGCGTCCGCCCCGAGATGGCGATGGGCTACGACTTCTGCCGGGCCAACGGCCGGCGCACGTTCTTTCTCGTCACCCTCGCGCGCCTCGCCTGCATCCCCTTCGCCCTCTTCGGCGGCTGGACGGCGTGGCGCTGGAGCCGGGAACTGTACGGGGCCACGGGGGCCCTGCTCACGCTCGCCGTGTGGTGCTTCTCGCCGATGATGCTCGCCCACGGCCAGCTCATCACCTCCGACGCCGCCGCCGCGGGGCTGGGGCTCGCGGCGTGCCGGAGTTTCTGGCGCTGGCTGAGGGATCCCACCTGGTCGCAGGCCGCCGCGAGCGGCGCGATGCTCGGCCTGGCGGAACTGGCCAAGACGACGCTCCTGGTCTTCCTCCCCCTCTGGCCGCTCGTCTGGCTCGCCTACAGGCTCGCCGACGGGCGCCTGCCGGCCTGGCGCCGGCTCGGCCGCGAGGCGGGGATGCTCCTCCTCCGCTTCGCGCTCGCCTTCTACGTCATCAACTTCGGCTACGCCTTCGAGGAGTGCCTCCCCAAGCTCGGCAGCTTCACCTTCGTGAGCCGCTCCCTCTCCGGCGTCGAGGGCCCGGCCGCGTCCCGCGGAGGGAACCGCTTCGCCGGCAGTTGGCTCGAGGAGGTGCCGCTGCCGCTGCCGCGAAACTACGTCGTCGGCATCGACCTCCAACGCCGCGACTTCGAGACCTACCACCACGAGTTCTATCTCTCCGGCACCTGGAGCAAGACCGGCTGGTGGTATTACTACCTCGTCGCCCTCACGATGAAGGTGCCGCTGGGGGCCTGGCTCCTCCTCGGCCTGGCGACACTGGCACGGGGCGGGAGGGCCCCGGGCATCGGGCCGCGCGACGAGGCGGTGCTCCTCCTGCCGGGGATCGGGCTCCTCGCCTTCGTCAGCGCCCAGACCGGGATGAACGAGCACGTGCGTTACGTCCTCCCCGTCCTCCCCTTCTTTCAGGTCTGGATCGGCAGGCTCGGGTCGACGCTGTCGGCCGCGTGGGGATCGGGGGCGGGGGCCCCGTTTCGCACGCGGGCGATCGCGGGCCTGACCGTGGCTGGCCTGGTGTGGCACGTCGTCTCGAGCGTGGCGTGCGTCCCCCACAGCCTCGCCTATTTCAACGAGACCGTCGGCGGCCGCGGGAACGGCTGGCTGCATCTGACGAGCAGCAACTGCGACTGGGGGCAGGACCTGATCGCCCTCGATCGCTTCATCGCCCGCCATCCGCAGGCCGGCGGGCTCACGCTCGCCTACTACGGCGGCCTCGAGCCGGCGGAGGTGGGGATCGCGAGCCGGCCGATGCGCCCCGAGGACGGCGCACGCCTCCTGGCGGCGGAGGTGTGGAACGAAGGCCCGGCCGAGGCGTGGGACTATTTCGCCTTCGGCGGCACTCCCGCCGTGGGCTACAACCCGGCCGTCGTGCCGCCGGCGCTCGTCGCCCGTCTCGCCGCCACCGAGCCCTTCGCCCGCGTCGGCGACGCGATGATGATCCACCGGATTCCGAAGGTGCCGGCGACGACGTCCGACGTCACAACGCCCGCGCCCAGCGAATGAGCGGGCGGGCCCGGTTCGTGGCATGGATCTCGAAGGTGTAGCGGGCCTGCTCGGGCACCTCGATGAGGAAGTCGTTCGAGCCTTCGCCGGAACAGGCGCCGTACGCGGTGCCGGGAGCGAGAACGACGCCGAACCGGCACGCTCCCAGGTTCACGGCTTTCCAACTCGCGTCGGCCACCTTGAAGCGGTGGCTGCCGGCGGGGAGGAGGAGCGAGCAGGTGTAACGCGTGCCGCCACGGTACTCGAGCCGGTTGCGACCGTCGCAGATCGTGAAGGCGGCGTCGGGATCGTCGTCGAGGAACGTGCCGCGGAGGTAGATCTCGCAGCCGAAGGGACGCGTCCGCCCCGGCGGCGGCGGATCGCAGCCGGCGATGGCCGAGAGCGCCATCGTCGCTGCGCCCAGAAAAGCGACTCTCGCCGTGGCCGACAGCGTGGTCATCGTGCCCTCCGCTGACGCTCGAGTTCCTGGCGGATCGCCAGGGCGGTGACGACACCGAGCGCCCCGATGCCGCCGACCACCGGCCAGTCGATCGGGCGGCGGCCGGGAGGGGCGAGCCAGCTGCTACGGCCGCGCCGCTGGAGGAGGAGCCAGTCCATCAACTTCCAGTCGGTGAAGGCCGCGGTCCAGCAATCGTGATAGTCGGTGTCGATCTCCGTGAGCGCGGCGGTGCCCCCGGCCGCCCGCAGTGCGGCGATCGTCTCCCGCACGCCGGTCGCCGGAAGGAGCGGATCGCGCGCCGCGTGGAAGGCCCACACCGGCACTCCCCGGATCGTGGCGAGGGCGTCGGCATCGCTCCCGCATCCCGGCCCCGCCAGCGGCGCCGCCGCGGCGAAGAGGTCGGGCCGCCTGAGGAGCAGTTCCCAGCAGACGCCGCCACCGGCGGAGATGCCGGCGAGGCAGACACGCTCGGGATCGATCGGCTCGCCGGCCATGAGGTGGTCGATCAGTGCCAACAGCACGCTCGCCACGTCGTCCCCCTCGCGCCGCCCCTCCTCGTCGAACCAGGTCCGCAGGTCGGCGGGGGACTGGATCACGAGGCAGTAGAAGGGCCGCTTCCGGCCGCTCTCGGGGGCGGTGAACACCGCCTGGAGGTGGCGCAGCTGCGCGAAGTTGTCGTCCCCCATCTCGCCGTACCCGCTCGTCCAGACCAGGAGCGGAAAACGCTCGTCGGGCGCGTCGGGATTCCGCTCGGGGCGGAAGAGCCGGTAACGGAACTCCCGTCCCTCGAGCCTTCCGCGCGAGAAGGGGAAGGTCCCCTCGTCGAAGAGATCGACGAGGTGCGCGGGGACGATCCTCCCCACCCACTCATCCCTGAACTGCCGCTCGAGCGGCGCGATCTTCGCGGGGTCGGCCGTCTCCTGGGCGCCCGCCGCGGAGGCCAGCCAGCCCGCGCCCCAGGCGACGCCTGCCACGCCGACGCACACCCACGCGAGCCACGCGCCGGCGGGCCGGCCCCGTCGTGGCGACCGCGCGGCGGGTGGTGGCTCTCGTGTCACGGGGGGATGGTCGCCGGCTTGCCGTCGGCCCGGTTGCCGAGCCGGCGGTGGGTCTCGAAGTCGATATCGTAGCCGATGGAATGCACCGAGCCGTCGCACATCACCGCCTGCCAGACGGTGGCGTGGGCGCTGCCGAAGGAGTTGCGGATGTCGACGAAGTTGCGGTCGTTCTCCGGGACCACGAACGTGCTCCGGCAGGTGTCGTTGTTGAAGCCGGTGTAGAGGCTCTCGTTGTCGCCGGGATCGCTGCCGTCGCCGTAATGTTTCCCGTCGACGTACTTCTCGGCGAGGAGATAGGTGCGCGAGAGGCCGTCCTCCACCTGCGCCGGCCGGACCGTGCTTCGGCCGTAGATCACGCCGGTGAAGTCCTGCCCGATCGAAGGCCACTCGAAGGCCGCGTCGTCCCCCTCCTCGAGGCTCCTGGGGCCTGGCCACTGCCAGGGGAACTCCACCTCGAAGCCATCGCCGACGTTCGCGGCGTAGTCGCTCTTCGCGCCGCGCGAGAGCGCCGGCGCGATCGACCCGTCGCGCGTGAAGGGCTCGCGGTTCATCGTGTAGGGGCCGACGCCGAAGCTCCGCCGCGACGGGCAGAGAAAGAGCGGCACCTGCGTCTCGTTGCGGCGGGTGATCTCCCGGGCCCGTTCGGCCCCCGCCAACCCGGAGCCGGCGCCGCGGAGGTTCGACTCCTCCACGTAATCGAGGAGGTTGAAGGCCCAGCCCCCCGGCTGCCGCTCGTTCGTGCCCCGCTCCGGCTCGCCGATCCAGGTGAAGTGCCAGCCGCCGCTGGGATAGGCCCGTTTGGCGTTCTCGTGGAGCTGCACGGCGAGCCCGAGCTGCTTGAGGTTCGAGCGGCAGGCGGTCTTCCGCGCCGCCTCGCGGGCGTTCTGCACCGCCGGCAGGGCCATCTGGAGGAGCAGCCCGATGATCCCCACCACGATCAATAGCTCGATGAGCGTGAAGCCGGCGCGGGGCCCCCGGGGCGAGGTCGGGTGCGGGCTCGCCACGAACCTGCCCGGCGGCGCGGTCATCGGTGCTTCCTCACTTCGGCCAGTTCCCGGGCGAGCTGCCGTTCCTCGAGCTTCGCCTTGAACGCGGCCCGCTCCTTGCGCGAGAGACGGTTCCTGAAGCGGAAGGCTTCGGCGACGCGTTCGACCCAGGGGCCGACCTTCAGGGCCGGGGCGAAGCGCACGCCGACGAGGAGGGCGACGAAGAGGAGATTGGCGACGAACCAGGTGGTCCGCGACCACTCGCGGACGTCGAGGAGCCCGAGGAGGAACGACCCCGCGGCGGCGGCCGGCCCGGGAAAGAGCTGCGCGACGAGCGAGAGCGTGGTGAGCCCCAGGGCGATCTCGAGCCAGGGGAGCTTGGAGAGGGATGGTTTCATCGCCCGGCCCGATCGTCACGCCCGCCCCGATTCACGCATCCCCTGCCGCCGGTGGAAGTATCCCCAACGCGGGCCAGGGAACGCAAGGATCGGGATGGCATCGACCGCAGCCATCTCGGCCTGCGCCGAGGCCGAGCGACACCGCACGCCGCCAGTGGATCCAGTAACGGTAGTCGCGTCGGGTGGTCGAATGGGAACCGAATGATTGACGCCCCCCCCCCCCTATAGGATAGGGTGCTACCGACATCCGTTCCCGACATGAGATTTCGACAACGAGGAGATGAACAATGGGTTTGCTCAGGCCGTTTGTCTTCTGCTGCAGAGAGTTCAGTACGATAAAGCAACGTCTCTTCTGTAAATCGCTGGTTTCAGAGGTGGGTCACTTGGCTTCCATGGTCAGGTAGGCACGTTCTGTTTCCCAATCGTCGGAGATCTCCGAGAGGACTGCGGAGGCGAGTCGGAGGAGTGAGGCCTCGTTGGGGAAGATGGTGGCGACACGAGTGCGTCGCTTGATTTCCTTGTTGAGCCGCTCGAGGCCGTTGGTGGTGCGGAGGCGGCGCCGGTGGCCGGCAGGGACGCGGAGGGCCGTGAGGGCCTCCGGCAGATTCGCCTCGATCCAGTCGGCGAGTTGCGGTGCCGCCTTCCGGTAGCGGGCGACGACCTCCTGAAGCCGTCGTTGGGCCTCGGCCGAGTCGTCGGCGTCGAAGACGCGGCGGAGATCCGCCGCGACCTCCGCCTTCATGGCCATCTTCGGCACGTGGGCCATGGCGTTCTGCATGACGTGGAACTGGCAGCGTTGCCACGGCACACCGGGCAGCACAGCTTCCCTTGCGGCGCGGAGACCGGAGTGGTCATCGCTGACGACGAGCGTCACGCCGAGCATGCCTCGGGCGCGGAGCGACTCGAGAAACTGCCGCCAGTGGACCTCGGCTTCGCTCACGGCGACGCTGCATCCGAGAATCGACCGCTTGCCGTCGGGGCCGACACCGATCGCGGTGAGAAGGGCACAGGGCACGACGGTGCCGTCGATCCGGACCTTTTCGTATCGAGCATCGAGGATGAGGTAGGTGACTTCGCCGAGGGGACGGTTTCGCCAGGCGGAGAGTTGCTCGTCGAGCTCGGCTGCGGCGCGGCTGACCTGGGTCGAGGTGACCTCCAGCCCGCAGAGCTCCTCGACGATCTTCGTCACCTTCCTCGTGCTGACGCCCTGGACGTACATCTCGGCGATGGCGATCGTCATGGCCCGCTCGCTGCGGACGCCCCGCTCGAGCGCTCGTGGGTAGAAAGGGCGGCCCTGCTCATCGCGGTAACCCCGTGTCTGCGGGACCCGGAGATGGACCTCGCCGACACGGGTCTTCAGGGCCTTCGCCTTGAATCCGTTAGCGTAGCCTTGACGGTCGGGGGATCGCTGATGAGACTCGGCCTTGAGGGCCTGCTCGCGCTCGATCTGCATGGCATGATTCATGAGCGTGGCGAAGACCTCGGCGATCGCCGCAGGCCCCAGATCGATCAACAACGCATTGAGATCGGTGAACGCCGATCCGATTCCTTCTTGGTGGGTCATCGCTGGTTTTCCTTCTTGGTAGGTAAGCACTTCCAAGAAAGCCTCGATGACCCACCTCTTCAACTCCGGCCCGGATGGGGCCTGCCCTCAGCTCGCTACGCTCGCCTCGGGCAGGCCCCATCCGGATTTACAGAAGGAATGTTGCACTAGCGTTCAGTACGGCAGCGTTGCTCGCCGCTTGCATCACGCCTCTGATTCTCGGCAATCCTTTCTTCGTGTCGGTAGCCGTGGCTGACACCACGAGCAACATCACCTGGGGTAGAAAATGCGCCCAGACCGCATCAGCGTACACTGTCAACGACATGCACTGCGTCAACGCCGGGAACCAGTCAATTCAGTGCAGCGGGGTTGTGAGGGTCTATTTCGCAAAATACGGCTGCGCGGATGTCGTGCCTGGGAATGGTTGCTACGCCATCAGTTATCCAGGTAACTACACGCTCTACGAAGCTAGTGGTGCCGCCGTCACCAACAGATCGACGATTGAGATCGCCTATTGTCTCGGCTGGGATCTTAGTACAGCCACCTGTATACTCGGACTGTTGGGTCTTATCGCCGGCTTCGTCGTCAGCGCTCCGGTAGGTGGTGCGGTGCTCACTACAGTTTTGATAAATGGCGGTTCCGTAGCCACGCTGGCCGGCTGTGCCAAGTCTGCATACGATCTATGGTGTAAGAGCGGATGCTGCTTTCTCGATTGCCGCCCGGGTGTCGGTGAGATCTACGGGATACGCCCTTGGTGTTGAATGGTTCAGCGGGACGACATTCGTTCCCGAGGTGATCGTTTCGGTTTCAGTGGGGAGCAGCGATTTCAAGCGACGAGGTTGAGAACATCGTGAGAGAATGTGCTCATCGCCAACGGGAAAGCCTCGGCCGTACTTTCGGATGTGTGTCCAACGGTACAGTCGTGCCGCGAGTCGCGTGCCTGAAAGTGGCGTCATGGCAGCGATGCAGCCGCTTACTCATCTCGCTGTTACTGGTTGCCGCGACAGGAATCGGTGTCCATTCGACGGTCACCGCTGCCGATGACGCGTCCAAGCAGGCAATCAGAGTGTTTTTGGAGGCGCTACGCCTTCAGGGGCGGAATCCGACCCAGATCCGGTCCGGCGACATCCGCTACCGGGAACGGGTCCGTTCGGCGGATCAAGACCGTTCGTCGAAGGCGGGCCTGATCGCCAAACTCGAAAAACTCGCGGCCGAATCGCCCTCGGATATCGGCCGCGAGCAGTGGAAGGACGAAATCCGTCGGATTCAGAACGAAGAGGCCGCCGGTCCGCAGGCGATGCAGCCTGCGAAGATGTGGATCAAAAGGGATGTCTTCGAGGGCAACAATCCCCGGAAGCGGTCGCGACAGGAGTCGCGCCTCGAAGAAGCGGCGAACGGACTGACGTCGGAGCAAGTTTTGCTCGCGGACCACACGGGCCGGGACACGGCGAACCTCGTTCGGTTCGGCGAGGCGCATGCGACCTCGCTATACATCGATCAATTCGCCCTGAGTCCGATCGAACAACTCGGAAGGGCACGGAGTCCCATGGCGTTGGCGTTGACGACGCTGTTTCTCGCCAACGGTGGCAATCACGAAACGTTCACGTTCTCCCCGGATACCCTGAGTTCGCTCGAGCAGTTGATGAACGCTGCGAACGGCGACGTCGTCGATCGATTGCCGCACGTCACAGGCGAGCGGCCGTTCGAGGGGGGACGAGTCTACGACCTCGAGTTCGGCCGCCGCGAGTCCGTCAAAGAAGCCGGGATGCCGACCCGCTGCCTGCGAATGTCGGTCGACCCCGACCGGGGGCACATCGTTCCTCTGGAAGAGGAATGGCACGACGGAAAACTCGTGCTCCGCCTGGAGTCATCCGACTACGAGGCAGTGAGGTCGACCGGGCTCTGGTTTCCCATGCGCTCGAAAGAGACTCGCTTCGACCCCGCAACCGGAGGCATCGTCGCCGAGCGGGTATGGATGGTGTCCGAGGTGTCGCTGAACGATCCTGTCGATCCGCTCCTGTTCGAGGTCACGATTCCACCCGGGGAGGACATCAACGATTTTCGTGGCGGAGCGGTCACGACGACGTACCGCACCGAGGCTGCAGTCACGCTCGGCGCGCGGGTCCAGGCTCGAGATCTGACCTCGATTCCGGGAGTCGCCAAAACATCCATGGCAGCGGGGCGATTCCTTCCCGTCCCAGCGAATGGGGCAGGGTTTCGGCGGATCGCACTGATCGGCACCGTGGTTGTGGTCGCCCTCCTCCTTCTCGCGGTCGTGCGTCGAAGGAGAATGTGAACGGCGCTGCGGGGGTATGCCACGCGGCAAAGACCCTGCGACGTGCTCGAGCGGCTGGCAACTCTGGCTGTTGCATCGCCCCTCGGCTCCGCCTCCCGTCCGCCCCGGATAGACTCTCAGTCGCCGGTCTCGCTGGCTGAGCGACAGATTCCCAGAGCGTTCCAGGGCCCGCCATGCAATCGATGCCTGCGGCTCCGCAGCCGGTTCCTGTCGGCGAAGGGGTGGGGGTGACCGGCTTGGATTTCCTGTACCAGGGGATATGAGGGTTCAGGGTTGGGTCTGACCGAGGCAGACAGCCGCGTGTGCGGCTGGAGCCGAGGCCTTGGCCGAGGCGGAAGCCGCACACGCGGCGGCGAACCTGGCCGGGGTCTGAAAACCGAGAGAGCTGTGAGGCCTCCGGTGGTTGTAGTCGTCCATCCAGGCCGCCGTGATCGCCCTGGCATCGCGAAGGCCGTCGAAGACCTCGAGGGCCAGGCACTCGTCACGGAATCGACTGTGGAAGCTCTCGGCGTAGCCGTTCTCCCAGGGGCTGCCGGGCTCGATGTAGAGCGTCGAGACGCCGACACGACCGAGCCAGGCGCGAAGCTCGTTGGCGATGAACTCGGGGCCGTTGTCGCTGCGGATGTGCTTCGGCACGCCACGCATCGCGAACAGCTCGGCCAGCGTGTCGATGACGTCGCTGCTCGTGATCCCGCGATCGACCTTCAGCGCGAGGCACTCCCGCGTGTATTCGTCGATCACCGACAGCCACTTGAGCTGGCTGCCGTTCTCCGTGCGATCGAAGATGAAGTCCCAGCACCAGACGTCGTTCGGCCCCTCGGCCTGACGCCGATGACAGCCGTTGGCACTGGTGCCCAGGCGACGCCTTTTCCGCTTCTTTTGCGGCACTTTAAGCCCCTCTCGTCGCCAGAGTCGAAACACTCGGGACAGTCCCGCCCGCCATCCTTCGAGGACGAGCAGGCCGCCGATCCTCCGATAGCCGAATCGCGGTCGGGCACGAGCCAGCTGAAGCATCCGCTTCACGAGCGGTGCCTCATCGGATCGGGGCTTCCCTTTGAAACGCTGACTGCTTCGCGGCTGGTCGATTGTTTTGCAGGCCCTTCGCTCGGAGATCCCGAACTTCGTTCGAAGCTCGGTCACCGCCGCTCGCTTCCGGGAAGGGCTCACCAGTTTCCCTCCGAGAGATGCTTGAGCATCTTGTTGTCGAGGGTCAGGTCGGCCACCAGCTCCTTCAGTCGCCGGTTCTCGTCCTCGAGGGCCTTGAGCCGCTT
>Ga0315904_10010066_pt1 | contig 12272 bp, 6 predicted proteins | sample LakEriMetagenome_6_FD_203529 | JGI IMG/M metagenome (GOLD analysis project Ga0315904, IMG submission 203529) | Freshwater fungal communities from buoy surface, Lake Erie, Ohio, United States - Buoy 12 MA120 | ecosystem: Environmental > Aquatic > Freshwater > Lake | place: USA: Lake Erie, Ohio...
GGTTTTTCGCCCTTACCCAACGCCACTTCAAAGTCTCTCAAAACAGCGTGCGCTGCGGGGTTTGTGTCGTACAAGTTATAGAACTGTTTACCTTTATACAGAGGTTTTTCAAAGGGCGCATCTATGTACCCGTCTGCATTTTTTGCAAATTCTTTGAGTTTATCAATCGTTTCTTTAAACTCTTTGTCTGTTTGAATACCAAAACCAACATCCTGCATGTTGGGGTCGCTGCGCAAATCTTTCAACTCTTTTATTTGGCGTTCAATAGAATCCGTAAACATCATGTGTGGAGAAATGCCTGCATACGGGTTTGCCGCTTCTTCTATTGCGTTTTCAAGCATCCAGTCAGGAACAACGTCCGGCGCTTTACGTATTAGTTCTGGCCTTTGACTAGCTCTCCACGCTTGCACATCAGGCCGCTCCAACCATTTTTTAAGCTGCGAACCTTGTGCAACATCGCGATAGTAGTCCGCCGTGCCGTATCTTTGTGCACGATATGTACCATAGCCAAATGCTTGAGCGCCTTCACCAGAACTCATATAGGTGTGGTCAAACATATCAAACTTAACACCTGTACCGTGCCAAGTTCCTTTGAGTTCAAGGTGTGCTGCGCCGTAAGCAAAGTTAACCAAATCGCCCGCAGTCAAGTTCTTGGCGCTGATGCCAAACTTCTCAAGCGCTTTCTTGAACCCGTCCACCACCATCTTCAACCAGTTCTTAACTGCGTTGCCGCCTTTAACGCCAACAGGTTCTACGCCCATCTGCATGGCTTCTTCAACAGCGTACGCCAACAACTCGTCGTCAATCTGGTTTTCAGGTGTTTGCGCAGCTTCAACCCTGCGCATGGCGGCTTTACCAACACGCGCTTCCATTGAGTCGTCAGTTTTGGTTGCCCAGTTCTTAACTGTCTTGACCAACGCGTTGTACTGGCCTTCGTTAAAGAAGTTGCGGAATCCCAAGTGCACGCCGACTTCATGGAGCAACACGCCCAGTCCGTGACCTTTACCAATGTTGTTGGCAAACAATACTGCTTTGCCGTCTTGCACAAAACCTTTGGCATCTTTTGGTATCTGCCCTTTATACCAATCACGAGAAGCAGGTTTAAATTTGCTCAGGTAATCATCAAGGTCTTCATACACCGCCAACTTGTCAGCGATTTGTTTTTCTACATTGCGCCCAGTTATAGGCTCCCCCATACCAGCGGTGAGTTCGGCTTCAAGCTCAGCCTTGGTCAATCCTTTGACTGGTGTGCCACGGGAGAATTCAAAATCATCAAACAACCCCATGTTGGGGTCAAGCAGCTTGCCTTGCTTGCGTTTGCTTGGTTCTTTCAGCTGGGGTGCTTTGGTGCCCAGAATCTTTTTGGCCAGCTCGTTGGCATCGCGTATATCAGCACGAGCCATCTCATCCATTTCTGCTGGAGTAAACGCTTTTGCTACGCCTGACCCAGTACGGAATGGCTTAGCCGCCGCCAACGCAGTGGTGCTCGGCACAGTAGCAGCCTTGGGTGTTGGTGCAGGTTTGCCTGTAAGAAAAACTTCTTTCTGTGCTTCCAACGAAGCCAGCTTCTGCATAGCGCCCAGCTTGAGGGTTGCCTGTACGCGTTTGACGTTGGTGGTCTTGGGGTCGGCCATGATGTCGGCCAACTGCTCCATGTTTTCTGGCCCCATGAACGATTGCACTTCACCGCGTGCGTCAAAGATTTCATCATCAAACATTTCAATTTGTTTGTCTTTGACCCGCTGAAGTACTGCGGCTTCGTCAACTTCTTTTGCGGCTTGCACACCTTTGTCACGCAAATCATCAAGGCGCTTTTGTTCCGGCGTGCTGATGTCCGCAACTTTGCGGCCTTTCTTAAACACTGCACCGGGCAAGTCTTTGATGCTGATGCCGTCCTTCTTGAACGAAGCAGTAACCTTAGGCCACCAGACTTCCACATCTTTTTGGAATTCGTTCGCACGTTTCTGTGCTTCATCAACCGCAGCTTGCTGTGTTTTTACTTGCGTTTCTAAACGTTGTGCAGAGAACGGGTACTTCAACTTACCCAGTTCGCCACGACCACCAAGTTCAACAGCGGTCAAAGATTCCTTGCGCATGTCTGCCAACTGACGCTCAAGCAGTTCTAAATACTCGCGTTCTGATTTGAGGTCTTTGTCCAACATGGCTTCGGTGACAACAACATCGTTCTCAATCTCACCAAAACGGGCTTCTTGCAAGTCGGCCAGTTCTGTTTCCGCTTTTTCAATGTTCTCAACAAGCCCTTGCACTTTCTGCAAGTTGTTAATCAGGTTTGGCGCTTGGCCAGTACCCTCAGTCATTTCTTTCTTGGCCGCTTCAATCTGCGACTCAACTGTGGCCAGACGTGTCTTAGCAGCTTTCAAAGCACGACGTGCGCGTTCGATCTCAGGATCAAGCAATTCACCCAACGTATCAGACAGGCGTTGACGGGCTTTGCCCATCGCCTTGGCCATAGCGTCTTTGTATGCGCCACGTTGTGCTTGCAATGCAATTTCGGAATCAAGCATTGCGCGTTGGCCATCAGTCAACAGAACAGAGTTACGCAAACTGTCTTTGATAAGCTTTAACTTGTCCAGTAGTGGCTCAACAATTTTGCGGGCTGCTTCTGATTGTTTACGCACAGCCGCATTGTTGTCTTGCATTAACTCAACTAAGCGATTGTTTGTGCTTTCAAGGCGTTGCCCCAATGAAAGTGCTTGCAGCGCCTGCTTAACGTTCTTTTCGTACTCAGGAATTTTGCTTGCGTTGAAGTCTTGGATTAACCTGTTTACTTTTTGTTTTTCTTCCTCAGTAAACACGGACATGGCTTGTTCTTTTTGCTCAGCAGTCTTACCAATACTTTGTCTAGACACTTGCAAATACCGATCCATCAGCAGCTTGTCTTCTTTTGTAACGCCTGCTTCTGGGTATGACGCAAACATTTTTGCAATGTCTGCATTCGAGTACTTGCCAATATTGAAGTCTCCCGGCTTGAGCAGGAAAAACTGCATTTGGTTTTTAATGGCTTCAAGTTGTTCTTCTATTGCTTCAACTTGCGCAAAGCCTTGTTTGTCTCTGACAGAACGCGCTTTCTGGTTGGCTTCTGTTTTTGCCTTGAGCTTGCGTGCTTGATCCAGCGCTTCCCACACAGGCTTGATCTGTGGGGATTTGGCAAAGTTGGCGGGAGTGGCACGGATATAACCAATGTCTTTGCGGGTCTCAGGGAACAACTGGCCTTGACCTGCTGCGCCTTCACCAGCAATCTCACCCTCTTGGGCTGTACGTTCATACAGCTTTATGGCATCATCAAGGGCTTGGATATCTTGCGAAAGAACCTCACGGCCTTCAGCCAAGTTTGTGACAATAGGTTCAACAGCATCCAACAAACCGCGTGAGGCTTTGCCGCTGTCCATGATGTCAACGGCGCGGTCAAGCAACTTCAGGTTTAACGTTTTGCGAGTTTCTTCTGTCAACGGCTTGAGAGGCGGCTTAGCCATCAAGTTCCGCACAAATTCTGTGCGACGGCGTAGTTCTCCACCAAGTGTCTTGGCGGTTTCACCTTTGGCTTCAGCAACTTTCTGTGCTTCAGTGCTGGCAAACTGCTGTTTCAGTATTGGTGTTTCACGTGAAACCTGCGATGGCAGTTGGGATAAGCTGTCAACAACTTTGGCGATCTGCGCTTTGAAGTGCTTGATTTCTTTATCACTCAGGCGTGCAATTTCATTCAATGGCGTTGTGGCCAGATCACGGGTCTTCAAAACACGTTTGGTAACAGCGCCACGGACAAGTTTGTTTGCCCGCATCTGCGCTGGTTGCACCACAACTTCTTCAAACTCAGGCGCTACAGGCGTTGCCTGTGCGCGATTCAACCATTCACCCACCACATCATGAATGCGCGACGAGGCCTTGATGGCTTCGTCGTAAGTCAGTGCGGGTTTACCAGCAACACGACGGTGGATGGCGGCTTCTTCCAACACCGCAGAGATGTACTTGCCCCGGGCTTCTTCGGCTTGCTTGGCCAGTATGGCTGGCGACGTAGCCGCCATCTCATCTTTACCCAACGTTTCACCGCGACGCAAACGGTCAATCTTGTCCTCAATTGTGTTTAAAGACGTGTTCTGTTCATTGCGTACACGCAGCACTTCTTTGGCGTAGACGCTGGCTTGTGGGCTTACCTTGGCGCTTGGGAACCTTCCTTTTGTCAGTTCTCCAGCAGGCGTGGGTTCTGTAAAAGCGTTGAGCTGTTCTAACGCTTGGTTGCCTCTTTCAAACGCCGCTGTTGCAGCGTCTTGGTTATTTGAGCGCAGTGCGACATCTCTATCTTTATTAGCCTGATCTATTTCATCAAACAGACTGTTTATTTTTTCCCGTGAGCGTTCTGCCAGTTTGATGTTGGCAAACGGCATCAACTGTGGATTGACCGCTATGACTGGGGGTTTACCCTCACTAATTTTCTCCAGCTTTGGCTCGACCATGTACTTGAAGAACATGTCATCACCAACATCATCACGCTGGCTCTTGAGGTCGTCCATGTACGAAGTGAACGCCTGTACCTCTGGCGCTTCTTTCTCTGGCTTGGTAACACCAAACGCTGTTTTGCGTGTGCCCATCTCTTGTTCAAAGGCAGTTCTTTCTGCGGTTGCCTTCTCCTTGCGCATGGGCGCAAGCTGCAACTTCAACGCGTCCAACACGGCAGAGTTACGCACACCAGTAGGTAGGCCGGGTAATTGCAATCTACCTTTTTCAATTTCTTCAGCCAAGCTGGGGTTACGCATCAAATATTTAACGTAGTCGGCCTCCGCATCTTTGGGGGATTTTTCACTAGAAAGCTGTTGTTCGTTGGCCAATTGGATGCTCTCAGCGGCATATCGCGCCGCAGCATCTCCCGCCTTCGGTGCCGCAGGCGGCGCGGCAATCTGCTGTTCATACAGCTCAGGCTCAGCAGGTGCTTGCCCAATCTCCTCAGGCTCCATGCCCAACGCATACTCATACGGAGTTAGCTTGGCAACTCGTGCTTCTTCCTCAGCACGTTTCAGAATAGGCTTGACACGCACATACTCCTCAGCCAATGGCTTGAGTTCTTTGTTTATGGCCTCGATCTGGCGGTTGATTTCACGGTTGTGTGCGTAATCCGTTTCTGGGGATTCGCCTTTCCTTATTGGAATTAATTGCTGTTTGAGCGCCGTGCGCTGCGCTTCCAATTCCTGCGTCTTCTGGAATACTTCTTGGGCGTACTCAGGGCTGTTCAGCCGTATCTTTTCCTGTTCTGCCTGCGCAGCCGCTTCTTCACGGGCTTGTTTTACCTCGTCTGTAAGCGGGGTTGTAGGCGCACGACGACCAATAGCTAAGTCCAACAACCCTTGCGCTAACGCGCCAACTGCACCGCCGTAGGCGGCAGACTCACCAACCTGCTCAATGATTTGTTGCTCAGGTTTGTATATACCTTTGCTGATGATGTTCTGTGCGGCTTGTGCTGCGGCTTCTTGTGCGGCTTCCTCACCGCCAGCCATCAACGCACGTTTTACATACGACGTGGCACCCTCAAGCACAGGCTCCCCAAGACGTTTCAGAATACGCGTGGGGGCAAACATCTCTGATGCGCCTACCACAGCACCAAGGGCAGTGGAGGCAGTTTGTTGTCCTTCTGTAGCCCCTTCAGCGGCAGACTTCTCTACCTGTGTGCCAGCACCAGCGCCAATACCAAGGCCGTATCCGGCTACCCGCCCAGCCAGACCGAATGGCCCAGTGGCAAGGAACGGCGCGATAGAACCTGTGGCTTCACCAAACTTGCGCCCCACCGTGTCTTCATACCCCGGCGCAGCGGCAAACGGAGCCTTGGCTGTAGCCGCAACTTCTTTAATGTATTGTTGTGTGGCTTTTTCTTGTTCTTCTGGCAGCAGTGCTGATATACCAGTACCGGCTTGCTCAACAAGCCCAATAGCGCCGGGGACAAGACCTTTAAAGAATTCTTTGGTCTGCCCACCAAACGTGGTTTCTTTTGGTGCCGCTGGAGCTTGCAGTGATTTAAACGCCTCAGGATACATCTGCTGCGCTCGGGCATATGCCTGCTGGGGTGACTCCCCCTCTCGTATTGTTACGTAACTACCATCGGGTAACGGGACAGCTTGAGGCATAGTATTTTCCGAATTGTGCGGCTTGGTCTTACAACCGCAGTAGGCCGAACTACTTGCGGTTGGGGGAGTTTACTCCTTATGGGCGAAGATTTGTAGTATCCCCCGGCACGTTAACCGGATTAATCATCATCCCTTGCATGTGTTGCTTGATGGACGCGGCCAACTGACGATCCTGCGCTGAGCCAGCTTCAAGGCGCGGCAACAGCGACGGGTCTTTAATAGCTTCCAAAGCAAATGCGTTGATGCCTTTTGTCTCTGTCCCAGCAGTGGCGTAGTCTTTGTACGCAGCAAGCAGTTTGGGGTTTGAAAGAATGCGTTCAATACCCGTGGGTGCGTTTACCTGCATTCTTGTACGTTCAAGTGCGGCAGCGTTGTTTGCTGCGTCTCGTTGCGTTTGCGCGCTTTGCTCGAACACTGATTTGTTTGCTTGCATCCGCGTTTCATTTTCTGAACGAGCATTTGCAGAAGCCTGCGTGTTGCCTGCATTCCAAATATTGGCTGCGGCATCTTTGTTGGTTTTGAACAGCGTGGCGGTGACATCAACACCTTTTTCATTGACCCGCGCCAGTCGATCAGCCGCTTTTTCTTGTAATCCCACAGACGTTTTAAAGTCGTCCCGTGCGGCAGCGTTACGAGCGGCTTCAATCTCAGCGTAGGCTTTGTCACGCTCCATGCTCAGTTTGCGGAAATCTTTGATAGAAGCTGCGTAGTCTTCCAGACCTGCCATTGCGCCTTTTCCAATGTTTTCAAACGCGTTTTGTGACGTCCCTGCCAGCATGCCCAGACCCGCTTTAAAGATTGCCATTGCTTTAGCATCTGCCTTGCTCACAGCATCTTCAGCTTCACGTTGTTTCAAACGTTCTTCTGCTTGTTCTCCGGGTTTTGCTAAGCCTGCAAGGCCTTTTTCGTAGGCTTTGGAAACATCTTCATTTGTTTTAATTGCGTCTGAGCGAAGCTGGCTGATACCCGTAGTGAGTTCTGATCCAGTGCCAAACTTGTTGCTTGCAGCCACAGCTTCTTCAGCAGTCATTGGTTTTGTGTTCAATGCTTTTATACCAGTCATCAAATCAACCGGAGCCGCAGCAGGAACAGGCACAGCGGGAGCAGCAGGTTTTGCCGCAGGTTTAGCCGCAGGTGGTGGGGGTGGTGGAGGTGGTGGGGGTGGTGGGGGTGGTGGCGCTGGTGCAGCGGAAACAGCAGGTTTGACCGAAGCCGCAGGGGGCGCAACGTACTGCGGATTAATAATATATCGCTTAGAGGCGGGATCAAGAATGTACTGTTGTTTGCTTGCCTTGAGCATACCGTCAGGCGCGTGCGTCGCACCATACTTGCGATCCCACTCTAACGTAATAGGGTCGCCGGGTATGCGTTGAACTGGACGAGGTGGGACACCACCATTAAACATGCGAGGAACTTCACCACCATCCTCAAACGCAACGATGCCGCCTTCAGCCATGTTCTGCATGTTCTGAGCGGGAAGTTGGCCAATGCCTACATCTTCGGGGAGCATCTGTTGCTGCGGTGCAGCAGCCATCTGAGCAATTTGTTGGTCAACCACTTTAGGCTGCGGCTGCATTCCTGCTTGGCCTGCTTTACCGACCATCATTTGTTTTTTCTGGTTTGCAATAGACAGTGCCAGTGAAACAACATAAGGGTCGTTTTTGTGCATCGCAGCATACTTCTGCAAGTCCGGCAACTCCATGCGGGACAACGTGTTGGTGAGGTTCTGAACGTTAAGCATGAGTGTTCCTTACTGCATTTTCATCAGTGCCAACTCAGCCAAACCGGCTGGTCGTTTTTTTGCTTTGACGGAGCCGCCTTTGGCTTTGCCTGCAATCGAGCCTGTGCCGCCTGAACTATTACCACTTAACTGAGACAGTCCGTATGCGGCAGTGCCCAACCCCGCCAATTGAGAAGCCATGCTTGGTTGCGCTTGGTATAGTTGTGTTGTAGATGCTTGCATAGGCAACCCACGGGTCAACGCGTTCATATTGGCCAATTGCAACATGGGGTATTGTTGTGCGGTAGCGTAATCTTGAATTTGCTGGTTGATCTTTGCCTGCTCCATTGCTTGTTGCTGTGCGCCATACTGGTTTTGCAACTGGTTGATACCCATTTGCTGGCCGTAAACATTCTGGCCAAGTTGCCCCAACTGGCCTGCGGCCTGTAGCCCGGTCTGAAGTCCTTTCATGCGCAGATCAGCACCAAACTGTTGTTGGCCAATATTGGCCTGCTGTGCCTGCATACGAGCGGCTTGATCGGCGTTGAACTGTTGCTGGGCTTGACTAAATGCGCTTTGCAGCCCTTGGGCTTGTATGGCTCCTTGCTGGTCAGCCAGTGCACGGTTAGCTTCGGCATCCATAATGGCTTGGCGAGAACCACCAAAAGCACCTGCTTGCACCGCCTGTGCATTACGGCCTGTGCGAGCAATATCTGCTTGGCGTTGGGCTGCTGCCTGCTGAACATTTACTACGTTCTGCATGTATGGCGACATGTACTGGTCGGCCTGCTGTTGGCCAAACTGTTGAGCATATGCACCATATGGGTTGTACTGTGTACTTAGCGCGTCCATACCGGCAGCGCCTGCCAATCCCGAGGCTGCGCCTGTTTCAGGAGTGACTTGCATGTTTGCAGCTTGCCGTTGTGCTTGCTGCTGCATGGGGGAGAACCCAGCAAAGTACGCGTTGGGGTCGGTGCTGAACGGCTTGTACGGCCTGATGCGGGTGTTACCAGAAGCGTCTTTAGTAAAAATTTCTCCCTGTGCAGAGCCAAGCATCTGCTCAACATAGGGTTGAGCGTACTCAGGTATGTTTGACGTGTTTGATTCCGTGTAGTTCGGCCCGGGGCTGCTTGGGCTTGGCATTATGTAAAAACGTGGGCCAAGCAAAAAATCAAATAACCATGAAACTTTAAACATTTAAATGCTCCTCGCGGTATTCGTCAAACCGCTCATAAAAAATCGTTTTCCACATCTCAGGCAAATATTCTTTGGCTTTTTCAGGGCCAACACAAACATGCACAGCGTAGGCAATAATGTTGCCAGACGCATGACGCAAACCGTGTGCAATTTCAATTCCGTGAGCGTCTTTGTTTTTTTCAAAGTGGTTGGCCGTTTCGTATGCCGATACTACGGTGAGCCACATAGGCAGTATTTCATTCTGAATACTGCGGTAAAACGGGTTGGCCGGTAGGTACACAAGGCACGTCAAAAACGCTCGGTTTATCGCGTCTGCGGATACAGGGACATCTTTATCCACCATGTCATCCCAGATGTGCGCCAAGTCAGCAAAGGCGTTGAGCATCCGCAGGGCATCTTCATTGCCCCCAAACCACTCTAACTTGCCTTCTCTTCTAACTTTCATGCTAGAAATTTCTCAGGGTTGATTTGTTTGCCTTGCTTCTTGTTGCCTGTGCGTGCTTGACGAACTCTGTCCATCATCTTGTACAACGCTTTGGCACCGGCTTCAGACGAGCCATTACCAAGGTGGGAAACCACGTCGGCAGGAATTACAAACTCTTCGTTGGCCAAGCGTGCGGGTTGTTTGTTGGCAATTGTCGCAGGTATGTCGTCTGACATCCCATCCCCCGGCCCTTTGAGCATGCGCCCACCACGAGCGTAATCCGAATACGCGCCCAGATCAGAGATGCCGCCTTGTGCATATTGTGGTGTGTATGGGGTTGGGGGTTCTACATTTGATGCAACGTATTTGCTTGGATCAAACGAGGACTTGTCTTTAAACAAACCCGTTTTTTTAAGTTCTTTCATCACGGCAGGCGCGAACCCCGCCCAACCACCTTTTGCATACTGCGCATACTGTGGCGTGTACGGGGTTGGGGGAGTTGGCTCATACCCTCTGTATGTACCAGCGTTGAAAGTAGATTTGTACTTTGGCTTCTCGTACGGCTTAGGTTTGTTAAGCATGTTGTAAAGCGACATTACACCTAGCCCCACCTGTAGAGGATTCTTTTCTGCGTAGGCTAGGCCTTTATCAAGCAACCCTTGAAGTCCAGTCGCTGGTTGTGCTGGCAAGTTAGAGCTATACGCACTGGGTTCAACCGCTACATCTCTAACACCAAAACCCGGTCTACCAAATGTTTGGTCGATGTGCCCAGAATTGATGTTGTAGAAAGGGTCTCCTGACGGTCGGAGTGAGCTATCTAAACGTGCCCCAGTCTGCAAGCCTTCAGGAGTGGTGGGGCCTTGGAATTGATATAAGGCGTTGTCTGGTCTTGGCGGTATGGTAGACGCAGGAGTGGGTGCAGCAGGCGCGGTAGATACTGGGGCTGCTGGTGTAGCAGGAGTGGGTGCAGGTGGTGGAGCCGCCGCAGCCGCTGCTAGAGCTTGGTCAGCGGTGTACAGCGGACTGACAAATTCATGACCATCTAGTGTTAGAGTAGTTGGTGTACTGCTTGCAGCAGGCGCAACAGTAGCACCTTGCACAAGGGGAGCACTTTGCGAAGCAGGTATGCTGCTGGGTGTAAGTGTGGAGAGTGGATTACCTACAGACCCCGGATAGTTCCCCGCATCCACAATCCGTTGAATTCCTGTGGGTTCCCCCGTAGCCGTAGCAACAGTAGCACCTACTTCATTTGCCAAAGCTTGCATACCGCTGTTTGTTGCGGTGCCGACAGAATTTACACCACCATAACCCCCCGCTTGGGCAGCACTTAGTGTTTGCGCTGCTTGCCCAGTTTGAGCGGCTTGTGCAACCTGAGCGGCTTGGGCGGCGTTCGCAACTTGTACGGCTTCGGCTGCTGCGGCTGCGGTGGCGGCTGCGGCTTGTTGGGCGGCAAGGATTTGCGCTGCGGCAGCTTCGGCTGCTGCAATCTCGGCGGCGGTCATAAGCAGTGCTGGCATAAATTACTCCTTGAATTGGGGCGACTCGAAGCCAGTCCCACGCAGATTGTGTAAGCAACAAAGCACCACGTCGTCTGTCAATGCTTTGAAAATGTGTTTCTTGCCAGCCGGAATTGTGAGCACAGCGGGGGCAGTGAATTGTCCGATATTTTCCCCGTCCTGCCAAGCTTGAATAGTACCCCGAGAAACAAGGGTGGCATGGGGGTGCTCATGGACATGCTGGGACAAACCGCAACCCGCCTTCTCAATGGTGTACGACCGAATCCAAATGTCATCGACTTCGTCAAACTGGACGTATTCAGTGGGAGTGCTGGCGGTATTGGTCATGTTGAGAGTGCAGAGACAAACGAAAGTGTGGCTACAACGGACTGGGTGCTGGGGCGCACGGGGCCGGTTGAAGTGGGGTAGTGTTGAATCGTCACTGAGGCAAGGGTTGCTGACCACCATATTTCAACGTAGTCGTTGGCTTGCATTTGTAGGAAGTAGTTCCAGCCGGTAATTTGATGCGCCTCATCGCCCGCCGATGCGCTTTTGTGCGCGGGGATAGACACAAAACCTGTAGACCCCGGGATGTCAGTCCCGTTCTGGCGCAGCCAAATGCTGATGTCTTGGATTTGGTTGTCGGTATTCTGGAACTGCGTGCTGAACTGCAAGTTGTATATACCAGCGTTGACCACCGTGATCTTGGACGAACTGATCGACACTTGGTTTGAGAAGTCCGTGGTGTTGAGCGTCATCAGCGTGGCGGTGTTCGCCGTTGTGGTCTGGTCTTGGTCGCTGGAGAACGCCCCGTATGGGAAACGGATGAACCGCCCGCCAGCCTCACCCAAAACAACACCTGTCAGGTTGTCCAACTGGTTAAAGTACAGACGCAGAATGTTTGAGTACTGCTCAATAAACTCGGCGTTGTACTCGTTCGGAGCCGCTGGCAGTCTTGGCTGGACGACTGGGCGATATCGGTTGATGATGGTTGCCATCAGCGTCTGCCGTCTGGTCTGATGTCAATCCGAGGCACACCCAACTGCCACTGAACACCAAGCTCGTCTGAACTTACCTTGAACGCCATCTGACGACCACGAATCCGCACATACACCTGTTGGGTGAACTCTTGGATGGCATAGGTTCTGGTGTTCTGATAGTTCTGCGTACTGACCACATCAGGGTTGTTTGAGTTGCCATACGGCGCACCTGAGTTGGCGCGAGGCAGTACCGTGAACATGGCGGTCGGCTGGTTCACATTCGATCCGTCAAACGTCAGGTCAGGGATCAATCTCCAGACAAAC
>Ga0315904_10010067_pt1 | contig 12271 bp, 10 predicted proteins | sample LakEriMetagenome_6_FD_203529 | JGI IMG/M metagenome (GOLD analysis project Ga0315904, IMG submission 203529) | Freshwater fungal communities from buoy surface, Lake Erie, Ohio, United States - Buoy 12 MA120 | ecosystem: Environmental > Aquatic > Freshwater > Lake | place: USA: Lake Erie, Ohio...
ACGGCGGACAGTGAGCTGAAGTGGTTCAAGGTATACATAATTCATTGCGCGACCAACAACATCTGCGCTGGTATCAAGTGCTGCATCCACTAGATCGCGAAGGTGCTCGGGACCGTAATAATCATCATCATCCATCTTTGCGATGAATTCACCCTGAGATTGAGATGCCAGTGTTGAGAGAATGGTGCCGAGATTTTGATCGTGAGTAAATTTCTGCACTACAACTTTCACCTTACGGCGGTTGAGGGAAGCGATCTGTCTTTTATGTGATGCTGATAACTCAATAGTATGCAAACCTAAATGCAAATCAAATGTGGCAAATGACTGTGCAAGGAGTTGATCTAATAAATTAGACAGGTCATCAGCTCGCAGAGTCGAAACTAAAACGCTGACCGTAGGATATTTTTTTATCTTCGAGCGACGAGACTTACGAAGAGCCTCAATGGCTTGAATTTCCTGTGAAAATGAGGTGAATCGATCCATTGTGTTGATTGGATTCGAAGCCATGTGCCAAGACTACCAACAATCAAATAGGCCACTGATAAGATCGGAAAATGTCCGATACGCGCACAAGTGGCAAAAAGCCCGCTAAATCTGACTTTATTCTCACCTTCAAGAAGGCGCTTCTAAATATCAAAGCCCTCCCAAAGTATTTCTACACTCGTTATATCAAGAAGCCATTACCCGTTAAGTCAAAGATAGTTTTTGTAGTTTCATTCCCACGTTCTGGAACTCATGCGATTGGCAGTCTTCTCTCGAATGAAGAGGTCGGTTTTAGGTACTACGGTGAATTCTTTATATTCAACGCATGGAATTCGCAAATTGAACGCATTAACCGCTTCTACCCGTTTTTCTCACTTCGCTACTCGCTGAACTTGCGTAAGCAACGCAAAGCATGGAAGTACTTCAAATTTGAGACTACTTCACTAGATGCTCATCGCACGATGTCAGCAATTCAAAGCCTTCCAGGAATTCACATCATTAAAATTTTCCCACAACACCTCTCTGATCCACTTCTGCAGTCAATCATCGCCGAATTTAAGCCGCACATTATCTTCCTTCGTAGAAATCATCTCGATCGCTTTGTCTCACACAAGAAAGCAAATGCGTCCGGTAAGTGGCACACAGCTAGTACCTCTGATTTAGTCATTGATTTGGATCCACGCGAGTTTGATAACTTCATCAATAATTACACGAAGTTCTACACCGATTACTTCCACTTTGCTAAAGCTCAGGGTTGCCCAATTCTTGATGTTGACTTTGTCGATCTACATAATCCAGAGAAGGTTCGCCAGATTCAGAAGTTTGCTCAATTCGAAGACTTCTCTGACTGGGACAAGTTGACTCTTGCGCCAACGACAGTAAAGCAAGATCGATCAAGTAAAGTTCAAGAAGATTTTCTCGCAAAAATCAACAAGTCACATCAGGATTACGAGTTTAAGGCGGTGAACGCATGAGCAAGGTTGCCGCAATTCTTAAAGAACTTGAGAACGAATCTATTGAGATTTTTCGAGAGACAGCGATGGGTTTTAAGAAGCCTGTATTGATGTACTCAATCGGCAAAGACTCATCTGTTTTATTGCACTTAGCGCGCAAAGCTTTCTACCCATCTCCTATTCCGTTTCCACTTTTGCACGTTGATACAACATGGAAATTTAAGGAAATGATCACTTTTAGAGATCGCATTGCTGCAGAGACAAACTCGCAATTGATTGTCCATACGAATCAAGAAGGTGTGCAGTCAGGCATTAATCCTTTCAATGCCAATACTTCGGAATACATCCGGGTAATGAAGACTGTCGCACTTCGCCAAGCGCTAGATATGCATGGTTTTGACGCTGCAATCGGTGGATCTCGCCGCGATGAAGAGAAGAGTCGTGCAAAAGAGCGAATTTTTAGCGTGCGTGATCCTGGACATCGCTGGAATCCACGTGAACAACGCCCAGAGCTGTGGCGCACTTACAACACTCGTCTTGCACCAGAGCAGACTATGCGCGTCTTCCCAATCTCAGATTGGACCGAAGCCGACATTTGGCATTACATCCTTCAAGAAAATATTGAAGTGAATCCGCTTTATTTTGCAAAAGAGCGTCCTGTAGTACATCGCGGAGACCAATTAATTATGGTTGATGATGAACGTTACCAATTGCGGGATGGCGAAACCCCTGAGATGAAACTCATCCGATTCCGCACACTTGGTTGTTATCCAATCACTGCAGGTGTCGAATCAACTGCGACAACTATTGAAGAAGTGGTTGAAGAGGTACTTCAGGTCAAGCTCAGCGAACGTGCAACACGTTTGATGGATGGCGAGAACGAAGAGTCGATGGAGAAGAAGAAGACGGAAGGTTACTTCTAGTGGCCGGGGCAATTGTTCGACTTCTCACCTGTGGAAGCGTTGATGATGGCAAGAGCACACTCATCGGTCGCCTTCTTGTTGAAACAGATAGCATCCCGCACGACACGATCGGTGCAGCTCGTAAAGTCCGCCGCAGTGGTTCCACAATTCCTGCTGGCGAGATTGATTTCAGCTTACTTACTGATGGTCTAGAGGCAGAACGCGAACAAGGAATCACTATCGATGTTGCCTATCGCTCGATGACTCTTCTTGATGGCAAACGATTGATCATTAGTGATGCGCCGGGCCATGAGCAGTACACGAGAAATATGGTTGTCGCTGCATCTCGCGCCGATATTGGATTAGTATTGATCGATGCAATGAAAGGTGTGCGTACACAGACACTTCGCCACCTGACAATCTGCTCGTTAATGGGTGTCTCTCGCGTAATCATCGCTATCAATAAGTTAGATGCGATGGATTACAAGCAAGAAGTTTTCGACTCGATATCAGCCGATATTCTGCGCGCTGTTGAACGCCTTGAAGTCAAAGATATTCACATCATTCCACTGAGCGCACTAGCTGGAGATAACGTTGTTTACCCAAGCACCAATATGCCTTGGTACGGCGGCCAAACTTTGCAAGATGCTATTCAGGGTTGGGTAAAGCCAAAGGATCCATCTGCCAGTGGATTGATGCGCGTACAGATGATTGCTCGTGCCGAAAACTTTCGCGGGGTATCTGGCACGGTTCGACGTGGCACGTTCTCGCAAGGTGAAGAAGTCACAATTTTTCCAAGTAATCAAAAAGCGACCATCTCATCGATCGTCACCTTCGAAAACGAAATCAAAAAAGCTGACACAGACGATGCAGTAACGCTTGTTCTCACACCTGAAGTAGATGCTACGCGCGGGGATGTCATTGCTGCCTCGAAAGATGATCTTGTTGCTGCAGATCGCTTTGCCGCACACGTGGTCTGGCTCAACGAAGATCCATTAATCCATAGCCGTTCATATCTCATGATTAGCGGGCCATCAACAACTCCCGCAATTATCACCAAGATTCGTCACAAGATCGATGTCAATACCGGTGAGCACATCTCTTCAGATGCTTTGAAGATGAATGAGATTGGCGATGTTGAGATTGCATCTGATATTCCGCTAGTCATGCGTCCATATAGCGATGATCGTGAATTCGGAAACTTCATTCTCGTGGATCGCCTCACCCTAAAGACAGTTGGCGCAGGAATGATTCGCCACTCTCTGCGGCGTTCATCTAACGTAACTCATCAGGATTATGAAGTAGATAAAGTGCAGAGAAGTGCACAGAAAAACCAGAAGGCTCGCGTTGTTTGGCTTACGGGTCTATCTGGTTCTGGAAAATCAACAATTGCTAACGCCCTTGAGAAGAGACTCTTCGCTCAAGGTGCACATGCTTATGTTCTCGATGGGGACAACCTGCGTCTTGGTCTCAATATGGATCTTGGATTTACACCTGAAGACCGTGCCGAAAATGTTCGACGCGTATCCGAAGTTGCAAAGCTGATGGTTGATTCAGGACTCATAGTCATTTCTGCTCTTGTAAGCCCATTTGAAGTTGATCGCCAACGTGCGAAGAGCATCTTCGAAGATGGTGAGTTCTTGGAGATTTTCGTTGATACACCTGTAGATATCTGCCGTGCACGCGACCCTAAGGGCCTCTATAAGAAATCAGCTGCAGGAGAAATACCTAACTTCACTGGCGTTGGTCAAGATTATGAGCGCCCATCACATCCTGATTTGGTGATCGATGGCACCGCGCCAATCGATGAGAGCGTGGAGAAGATCCTTAAGATTCTCCTATGAACTGGATTCTCTTTGCGCTCGTAGGAACCATCGCTCAGCTCATTGATGGCGCACTTGGTATGGGCTTTGGCCTTACTAGTTCAACTTTGCTCGTCACTCTCGGTGCCTCTGCTGCGGTGGCCTCTGCTGCAGTTCACTTTGCTGAGATCGGTACGACGCTTGCATCCGGTGCTTCACATTGGCATGCAGAGAACATAGATAAGAAGATCTTGCTCCGTTTAGCAATTCCAGGCGGAATTGGAGCATTCCTTGGAGCAACCTTCCTTTCATTTATTGATCTATCGAGTTCAAAGATCTTTATCTCTACACTCTTACTCTTCCTTGGTTTTCTTTTGCTGTATCGCAACGTCTTCAAGACTGAAGGCCAGGTAAATGTGATTGAAATTAGGAACCCAAAGTTCCTGAGTTACCTCGGCTTTACGGGTGGATTTGTTGACGCATCCGGAGGCGGCGGATGGGGGCCAATCGTTACCCCGACACTTATTTCAACTACTTCAACCGAACCACGCAAAGTAATTGGAACCGTGAGCGCTGCAGAATTCGTAGTTGCAGTCGCTGCCTCTGTTGGATTCCTTGCCCAAATCGGTCGCATTGATATTGACTGGGCAATCGTCGGTGGCTTGGCGCTGGGTGGAACAATCGCAGCACCATTTGCGGCCAAGCTCGTTGGAATTCTGCCAGCTAAACAACTTGGCATCATCGTTGCCGTCGCAATCATCGTTCTTAATGCTGTAGCAATCATTCGAGCATGAGCGGGAGAAGTAAATGCGTTTTCTACTGTCAGTAATTGATTCAGCATCTCGAACTGGAACATCAGATGAGATGGCTGCCATCGATATCTTTAACGATAAGTTGCAGAATAACGGTCATTGGATTTTTGCATGTGGCGTTGATTCTCCAAAGACAGCAAAGCTGGTAGACAATCGCGCTGGCGCAGCAATCACAGAGAATGGTTCATATGTCGATAACGATGAATTCCAGAGTGGTTTCTGGATAATCAACGCAACAGACCTTGATGAAGCAATTACGTTGGCCCACGAGGGATCTAAGGCCTGCAACCGTAAGGTTGAAGTTCGCCCTTTGCTTGGCTAACCAAGCCCTTTAGAGGCTACTTGCTGGCAAGCCGAGCTTCGCGGCGTGCCCGCTGCTCTGCTGGGTCTGGCACTGGAACAGCCGAAATCAGGCGCTTGGTGTACTCCTCGCGAGGGTTCTTGAGGATCTGGTCTCGCGGACCTACCTCCACAAGGCGCCCATTCTGCATCACTGCAATCCGGTGCGAAAGAATATCTACAACAGCAAGATCATGGCTGATAAACAGACAGGCGAATTTGAGTTTGTCCTGAAGATTTTGTAAAAGATCTAAGAAGCGCGCTTGTACCGATACATCAAGAGCTGAAGTTGGTTCATCTGCAATCAATAGGTCTGGGGTGAGGGCTAGCGCGCGAGCAATGCCAACGCGCTGACGCTGTCCGCCAGAAAGTTCGTGAGGGTAGCGATTTCGATATGACCTCGGAAGCTCAACGCTATCGAGCAAATCTTCAACGCGTCGATCTAGTTCTGCTCCTTTAGCATCACCCGACAGGAAGAGAGGCTCGCCAATGCTCTCACCAATTGGCAAGCGAGGATTTAGCGAGCTTGCAGGATCTTGAAAGACGATGCCTGTGTGTTTGCGAATCTCGCGAAGCTCTTGCGGTGAAGGTTTAGTGATATCTCGACCAACAACTTCGATCGTTCCCTCAACTGCTGACAACAATCCGATTGCGGCGCGACCTACAGTTGTTTTGCCAGAGCCTGATTCGCCGACCAAACCAAGGATTTCTCCTGGAAAAATTTCAATACTGAAATCGGTAACAGCGCGAAATGCCGGGATGCGACCATTCTTTGGGTACTCAATTGAGACATTCTGTAATTTGAGAACAGGTGGAAGACCAACCAGCTCAGGCGAAAGCTCTCTAACAGAAACAGAGCCAAGCTTTGGAACCGCTGCAAGAAGTTCTTGGGTATATGGGTGCTGTGGACGGTTAAAAACCTGATCTGAACTGCCGTACTCAACTGTATTTCCATCTTTCATTACAAGGATATCGTCGGCAAGATCGGCTACAACGCCCATATCGTGCGTGATTAGAAGAATTGCAGAATTCAATTTATCGCGGAGATTTCGAATTAAGTCAAGAATTTCGGCTTGAACTGTAACATCGAGCGCGGTAGTGGGTTCATCTGCAACAAGCAAACCTGGATCGCACGCTAGAGATTGCGCAATCATCGCTCTCTGGCGCTGTCCGCCTGATAACTGATGCGGATACTTATCGAAAGATGCTTCAGGGTTTGGAATCTCAACCATGGTAATCAATTCAATGGCGCGGACTTTAGCTTCATGAGGGCCCATGTCGAAATGAGTGCGGAGAGTTTCAACAATCTGGAATCCGATTGTGTAGACAGGGTTAAGGGCAGTCATTGGCTCTTGGAAAATGTAAGCGACTTCGCTGCCTCGGGCTTTGCGAAGTACCGCTTTCTTGGCCCCGATCATCTCTTGGCCCTTTACCTTTACGCTGCCCGATACCCGTGCATTGGTAGCTAAGAGGTCCATGAGACCCATTGCAGTTGTTGACTTACCAGAGCCAGACTCACCCACAATCGCAAGTACTTTTCCGGCTTGGACCTCAAAGTTCATATCAATCGCAGCAGGGTACCAAACACCTTCAACCCAGAAATCTACGCTGTACTCTGCAACTTTAAGAACTGGTTGGTTTGTTTCGACTTTGCTCGGATCTTTATGCGTCATCTTGTTTCTCCTGCGATACTAGGCATATGTCTGAAACGTTTCGACCAAAGAGTAACTTTGTCTGGGCTGGTACGTCGCTTATTTTGATTGTGCTCTTTGCTACCAATAGCGTCATGGTCAACACCAGCACGGTACAAATAATTTTTGAATTTGTTCTCGGTACGATTTTGGCAATTATTGCTTATCTTATTTGGGTTAAGCCCAAACTTGTTTTGAGAGATGATGGCATCGACGTTGTCAATCCCTTGCAACGAGAAGTAATCCCCTACCTGGATATATTCGAACTTGAGACTAAGTGGGCACTTACAATCATCCACGCCAAGGGCAAAACTCGAGTATGGGTTGCTCCTGCTAACGGCAAACGAAAGTGGATCGCGACCCAAAGATTCGGTTGGTATGGAAGCACGGTCCCTCTCTCCGACTCCGGAGATGGTGGATCCCAATCCATGAGCGAGAGTCTTGATAGCTCTAGCGGACTTGCTGCATACATGATTCGAGAAAGAATTAAGAGACTTCACTAGCGACGACTTCCAATTAGTTCCTTAGCTTTCCTTCTATCTTTAAAGGAGAGATGCCTGCGTTGTCGAGGATCGAATGCATCACGAAGTCCGTCACCGATGAAGTTCACACAGAGGGCAATCGAAACGATAAGAGTTCCAGGCCACCAGAAAAGCCATGGGCTGATCGTGAACGTATCCTGATATTCGCTAATGAGTAAGCCTAGAGAGACATCAGGTGGCTTTACGCCGAAGCCGAGATAGCTCAACGCAGATTCAGCCAGGATTGCACCTGACATTAGCAATGTGCCCGAAACAATAATTACACCCATTGCGTTGGGCAGAATGTGCTTAAAGATGATTCGACGATCGGATGCCCCAGCCACTCTGGCAGCGTCCACAAACTCTCGTTCGCGCAAGGTGAGGAATTCAGTTCGCACAAAGCGGGCAAGGCCCATCCAGGCGAAGAATCCCAGCAGTAAGGCCAGGGGTATCACTCCAAAACTACCGAATCTAAATCCGATCACAGCGCCAATAACGATTGTCGGTGTAACGAGAAACATATCTGTTAGCCGCATCAGTACCGCATCAACCATGCCACCAAAATATCCTGCGATCGCACCGATGGTGGTTCCAATTCCTACGCCAAGTAGTCCCACAATTATCATCACAAGAATAGATTGCTGTGCACCGCGTACAACTAGGGCAAAGTAATCGGTTCCAATAATGTCCGTACCGAATGGATGCTCTCCAATTTGCACCCCGTCACCATCAAGAAATGATGGAAATACATCAAGTGTTGGACACCCGGTCACGCCACCATTACAGGTGGCTGCTATCGCACCCTCTGGATCGATATCTGTAATCTTATACTTCCACCATCCAGGAACGGTCGTTGGATTCTCGCTATTACCAAATTGAAGACCCGTTGCAGTAAAGACGAAGAAAACAATGAAAATGAGGGCAAATAGGGAGCCCATCGCAGCCTTGTGCTTAACAAATCTCTTAATGATGATCTGTCTTTGGCTAAGGCCAACCGTTTCACGATTCTCGATTCCGCTTTCATTGGAATCAAGCACTAATTCAGGTTCTTTTTTGATCTCACTCATGGCCACTCACTTCCTAATTCTAATTCGTGGATCGACAACACCGTAAAGTAAGTCTGCTACAAAGTTAGCAACAACAGTCAAAGTCGCAGAGATCATAAAGACTCCCATAAAAAGATTGAGATCGTAGCTTCTGATGGCGTCATTGAAGACCTGTCCCATGCCTTTCCAAGCAAAGACTCCTTCGGTGATGATTGCACCACCCAACAATCCCGCAAAATCGTTAACTAAGATTGTAGTAAGCGGGAGCATCGCATTACGCATACCGTGGCGAACAATTACAGTGCGCTCAGTCAAGCCCTTAGCTCGTGCTGTTCGAATGTAATCCATATTCAAGACTTCTAAAAGGCTGCCACGGGAGAATCTCACATACCCTGCAAACGAGATCAAGGTGAGTGCGATAGTAGGTAGAAGCAAATGAATTGCAGTATCTAAACCGACAACCCAGAAGTTGTCGAGTTGTTCGGTTGAAAGGAGATCGTTGGACTGCCCCAGAGTTGGAACTGGTCTCCCGCCCACTGCATCAGAATTCATGTAGACCGAGAATTCTCTAAGGAATCTATCGAAGATGATTGGGAAAGTGGAGAGGAATGCAGTGAAGAACCCAATTCGAACATAGACGCGTCGATCAATTTTGCTGACGAGATAACCAATCGCCATTCCAACCATGATTGTCACAGAGAAGACTGCGAAGACATTGAGGACCGATGCGTTGGCCGTCATAAGAGATTGAAGTGGAAAGTAGAGGAGTGCAACAGCAATTGCGGTACCTAAGCCTGCGGCCAAGCCTTTTTTATTATCGATTCCCGAAATTAATTGAATGACAATAGCTGCGCTTGTCAGAGCAAGGAATGTGACGCCAAAAATTCCTAAGGATGGCTCCAAAAACCACCTGGATCCACTCAAAAATGTGAGAATTGCCGCGGCAAAAACTGCGCCACCGCCGAGGACTGAGAAGAATCCAGATTTCTTACCACCAACAAAACCTGCCACTATGAAACCGAAGATTAATGAGGCTATAACAATCGTAAGAGGCGGGATTACCGGATCTGCTAAGAAGTCGTTGAATTGAATTGCCATGAACTCCTTCAAGAGTACGGCAACCCAAAAAATTGGAAGTGAGAAGAGCAGGAAAGAGAAGAAAGTCATTGTGTAGTCAAAGCGGCTGTATTGACGAATAGCGGTGATCATTCCAACTGTTACGCCGAGAATAATTGCTAGGAATGTTGCAGTTATGACGAGTCTGATGGTTACAGGAATTGCTTGGCCGATGATCTCACTTACCGGAATATTTGATCGGCTGATACCAAGATTAAAGTCACCCCAGAGGCCACCAATAATCCCGCGAAGCCATGAAAAGTATCGGATTGGTGGGGGAACATCGAGTTGTAGATCTCTGATCATCTTGGCGATAAGAAAGTCTTTATTGATTTCTGTACTCTCACCGAACTCGGAGAGGGGATCAGAAGAATAAGCCTGGAGGTTATAGGCGAAGAAGCTCGCCCCAAAAACAATCACGAGCATCATGCCGAGACGCCTTGAAACATACGCTAACAAAATAACTCCCTATAAACCTCTAACCCACACACGATCGGTGCAGGAGTTAATTTTAAACCATCGATTAAGGAAGAAACTGGGATGCCCTTTCGGGCATCCCAGTTTCGCCTTTACTTACTTATTAGAACCTTTGCTTAGTATGACCAAGCCCAGAAGTTCCAAGTGATGTTATTTCCGATTGGAGCTGGGTCGATGCCCTTTAACTCCTTGTTGTAAGCAGCAATTGTTGGATTTGCATACAGTGGTAGACCGAATGCATTGCTGATGATGATCTTGTCAGCCGCCAAGCGCTTTTCAGTAACTTCTTTAGCTGTAAGGATGTCACTTTCTAGGCTTGTAAGGAGTTTGTCAAGGGCTGGATCGTTCCAGCCGAAGACGTTGTTTGTTCCGTCTGACTTGTAGTTTCCGGTCGAGTTAGCCTGGCTGATTGCAGTCAAGCCATAACCGTACATAGCTAGGTCGTACTTAGCGCTGCGGTTATCTCGTGTTCCGAATAGATCTGGGCTTGCAAAAAGTTCGACATCAAAGCCGGCCTTCTTCGCTTCAGCCTGAACCAACTTACCAAGAGCGTTACGCAAAGTTGTATTTGCGTGTACGAACTTGATAGGGACGATTGCATTTGTTGCAGATGCAGCTGGGTAGTACTTCTTCACGAGTGCCAAAGCCTTCGCTGTGCGATCTGCTTGTGTACCTGCCGTGAACTCGCCTACGCCAGATCCACCTGTGATTGCCTTGTATTCAGAAGTTCCCTGGAACGCAAACTGCGTGTCCAAGGTAGTTGCATCTGACTTGACTGGCTTAATAAGGGTATCGACCATCTGCTCACGTGGAACAGCTAGAAGAAATGCCTTACGTAGATCCTTTGCACGCTGACTGTTTCCAGCAAAGACACCTGAGTAGGTATCTTTTTCACCTGCGGCAGGAGCAACGCGAAGGCTGATGTGTGAATAATTTCCACCAACTCTGGTTGTTGTAACAACGTTTGGAAGGGCCTGAAGAACAAGCTTGTCATTCGCTGTTGGAAGAGTGTTGTAGTAGACATCGATATCACCGTTACGCAGCGCCTGTACAGAAGCTGTGTTGTCCTTGATGATCTTAATGACGACAGTGTTAATTGGGTTAACAGTCTTCATCGCTGGACCTGATGAGTAATTTGGATTACGAACCAATGTCATTGAGTTACCGTAAGTAAATTTATCTACGATAAATCCACCATTGCTGATAAGAAGTAACGCGTTGGTTGAGGCATCAACCTTGGTTACATCGTATGCAGAGGTCCAGATCTTGCCCATTGGAGCCAAACGTGGGCTCTTTGTGAGGAAGGTGTTCTGGAACTTCTTCTTGGCGGCTATGTTTGCTGCTGCAGGCTGCAATCCCTTCTTGCCATCAGCCATAAGGCTAAGCGCGTGAACTGGGAATGGGCCAGGAGCCAATAGCTCCCAATCTGGAAGAGGCTTCTTAAACTTAATTGTGATGCTCATCTTATCTGAGCTCAACTTTGGCAATCCGACGACGTTATCAGCATATGTGCTTGAGTAGCCGATACTGTCGAATACTGGGGCAACCTTTGGATCAGATGGATCACCGAGTTTTGCAGTCTTTGAGTACTCATCTGAACGAATGATGTGTGAAAGAAGAAGGTCTACTCCATCAATAGGTGTTCCGTCAGACCACTCTTGTCCTGGTGCAACTGTGTACTTAATCTGGAAATCATTCGCAGCCTTTTTCACGATCTGCATAGTTCCGAACTTAGTATTCATGACGAGATTTGCATCTGAGTCGTAATAGCTAAAGCCCATTCCAGTGAGAGAACCCACTACAGCGTTATATGAAGTGTTGCCATCCGCTGTATCTGAGTTTAGTGATGTGATGTCAGCTGCTGAAAGTAGCGTGACGGTTGATTGAGTTGCTGCCTGTGCGGGGTTAATTACACCTGCAGAGAGGCCAGCCACTAACAAGGCAGTGGATGCCGCAGCAGCCAATCCTCGTAATGCTAGTTTTGCTTGCATATTGAATTTCTCCTTTGTAGTTAGACCCCGACTTGTGGCGCCACTACTCCGAGGGGAAATAGCGGACTCCAAATCAAGACTTAGCGACAAATCCTAAGCCATCCAAGGAGCATTTATCTACCCCTAATTCACCATCTA
>Ga0315904_10010069_pt1 | contig 12269 bp, 18 predicted proteins | sample LakEriMetagenome_6_FD_203529 | JGI IMG/M metagenome (GOLD analysis project Ga0315904, IMG submission 203529) | Freshwater fungal communities from buoy surface, Lake Erie, Ohio, United States - Buoy 12 MA120 | ecosystem: Environmental > Aquatic > Freshwater > Lake | place: USA: Lake Erie, Ohio...
CGGGAAAGGATTTGTTTTTGAGATCCACTCCGATGTATTCGCCGAATGCCGTGATTTCCTTGCGGGCTTCTGCGGTCTGCTCTTTGAGGCTTTTCACGGGCGCGGAGGGATCGACGCCTTTGATGTAGTCGAGCCAGGTGGCGAAGGACTTGGCGGCCTCGGCGGCTTTGCTGGCTTCGGCTTTGGCTTCGGAGACGGTCGTCTTGTCGACCTTCACGGCAGCGGCGGCGTTTTTGGCGTTTACGAAATTCGTGGCGAGGATTCCGGCTTCTTCTTTGGTGACGCCGAGGGTTTTCACATAGTCGTCGGTGAGCTTGGCGATTTCCTCGGTGGCCTTCTTGCGCTCGAGGTCTTTTTCGAGGGAGGCCACGAGTTCGGTGTTGCCTGCGGCTTTGGCGGCGTTGAGCTGGGTCTCGAGTTCGATGATGGCGGTTTTGTCGGCTTTGGCTAGGGCGTCTGCGGCGGCTTGCTGGTCTTTGAGTGCTTGGCGTTTTTTAAGCTCGGCCTCGGTCTGCTCGGCTTGTGTCGCGCGCTCGGCGGTTGTGGCTGCGGTGGCGGCGGTGACTTCGTCTTGGAGTCCTTTAACCACAGCGGCCTGCTCGCCGGTTTTGAAAAATTCAGCGTTTGCGCTGGCGAGGTTTTGCTCAAACTCTTTTGGAATTTCGCCGATTTGCTTTTTGGCGTTGGCGGAGAAATTTTCAAAAGAAGTTCCGAGGGTTTCCTTTTGCTTTTCGAGGTTGGCTTGCATGCCATCCATCGAACCGCGAAGGGCATCAAGGCCTTTGTTGGCGGCGTTGAAGGCTAAGGCGGCCGGGCCTGCGATATTTGGCAGGAATGTGGCGGCGAGGTTGATTGTCTTGAGCAGGCCGTCGTTTATGTCCGGCAACATGGCCAGAATGCCTTGCGCGAATTTCACGCCGGAGGCTTTGCCTGCATACGCAAACGAGTCGATCAGCAGAGTGAATGTGCCGCTGGATGGGCCGAATAAATCGACGATGGTATCTGCCGCCGTCTGCAAACTCGCTGAGAGATATTTGTAAATCGCATTGCCGCTTTGCATCGCCTGGAGTTTTAAAGATTCCCAGAAAAGCTCGAAGGCGAGACCGACCTTGCCGATCGAGATGGCATCCACGGCCGATTGGAATCCTTTCATCGCGTTCTCGCCGCCGAGGAAGGCGTTGGCGAGGTTTTGGCCTACGGCGGCGGCATCGATGCGGGAGAGGGCGCTGGTGATGGCGTCGATGGCTGGGAGGGCTTTGTCGAGGATGCCTGCGGCGAAGTCGCGCACCTTCTGCGAGATGATCAGGAAGCGGTCGCCGACGGCGTCGAAGACATTGGCTCGGCGGTCCATGATGTCGGCCATGATGCCGACGGTGGCGCGGGCTTCGTTCATTTCGCCCGAGAAATTGGTGAGGAGCGGGAGGAGTTCCGCGCCGGATTTACCGAAGACATCAATGGCGGTGGCAGCGCGTTTGCTGGGGTCTTCGATGCTGGTGAGGCCGGAGGCGACGAGGGCGAGTTGCTCGGTGGGTGTCTTCCCGGCGAGTTCTTCCATGGAAAGGCCCATGCGACCAAAGGCGGCGACGGCTTCCTTGCTGCCCTCGCCTGCGCCGAAGATGTTGTTTTGGAGTTTCGCCAGGGCGGGGCCGACTTTGTCCGCCCCCGCGCCGGTATTGTCGAAAGCGCGTTGGAGGAGGAGGAGATTTCCGGCCGTCTCGCCGGTGGAGGCAGAGAGGTCGGAGAGGGTGCCGCCGAGGTCGAGGGCGTCGGTGAAGCCTTGGATCGTGCCACGCACGGCGGCGAAACCGGCATCCAAGACGGCGGTGAAGGCTTTCGCGGCGAGCTGGCCGACTCCGACGGCAGCGGCGAGTTTGCCGAATCCAATCCCGGCTTGGTCGCCCATCTTCTCGCTTTTGTCTCCTGCGCCTTTGATGTCTTTGCCGAGGGCGTCCACTTTGGGCGCGGCTGCGCCGGATTGGTCGCCCATGGCCTTGAGGCGCTTCTCCATGTTCTCGACTTGGCCGATGCGTTTCATCGTGGCCTCGAGTTCCTCCATGGAAAGCTCGCCGCTTTTGACCTTACCTTGAAGGTTGCCCATCTCGGTCTGAATTTGCTGGAGAGCTTTTTCCAGCCCGACATCCTGTGCGCCGAATTCTACTGAGACATCTGCCATAATTTTACGCGGCCTCCTGGAGTTTGGTGACGCGCTTTTTCAAGATCATCGCCATTTGCTTTTTCATTTTTTCAGCAACTACGGATTGCGCCATGAGTTGCTCGCTGGGGCGAATGACCTTGTCGGCGTATTTGATTGTATTCGTTAAAACCACATGCGGGCGCTCTAGATTTGAGGTGTTGTCGGTGACTCTCCCATCTCCGTAGTCGCCGATATGCCGCGTGACCCAAGCGGGAATCCCTCGCGTCATATTGCCAGAAACAACTTTTTTAAGGAGCGTCGCGCAGTATGCCCAGCCTGCCTTTGCGCGGCCCACTTTGGCGTATTGCAGCTTTACGAAATCATCGAGGGATTGCTTGGGCACATAATACCTGTTGATAAATTTCCAACGACCGATGTTGTGCGTGTCGCCTCCAGCCGCGCTCATCTTCCCGGTTGCGAAATTGGCCCGATGGATATTGCGGAGATCCGAAACTCCTGCGTCTGGTAGAAAGTGCGCTCGGTCGACTCCGTAAACATCACCTGTTTTAGTAGCGAAAACGGTTATGTCGGCGGTGGGGTAGCGTTCAGCGTAAATCGTTTGCCGAGGCGTGATGTGCGCGAACAATCCCGCGCGGTTTTTGCCTTTGATGCCTCCGCCTCGTCCCATGAGGTCACGAGCGATCGCTTTCTCACCGACTGTTTCGCCGCCTGTCTTGTCACCAAAGGGCTGAGTCCGGCGGGCCAACTCCACGCACAAAAGCCGAGCGTTCATGTGGACTGCGTCGGGAATCGTGGTTTCACGGATCTCCGCGTAGTCCTTCATGATTTTCTCGAACTTCAGATTGGTGAGTTTGAACTTGGGCATCAGGTGATTTTCGCGAAAGCGGCGTCTATTGCGGCGAGGGAGTCAAAATCCACCTTGCGAGAGTTGCGGGTCCATGTGCGGCGGCGGCCGTGGGCGGCGTCGTCGGCATGGATGATTTGGAGGCCTGCGGCGAAGGGGAGGTCTTCGAGGATTTCGCGGAAGCCCCAGCCGGTGGTCTTAGCGATGCGGTAAACATAGCCTGCGAGCCAGCCGGGGCTGTTTAGTTTCCCCCTGCGGACTTTCCGCTTTGGGTTTCTGAGAAGCTGGCGAAGTATTCGTTGGTGCGCTCGAGGCAGAGCTTTTGGAGTTCGGCGATCTCGGAGGCGGTGGGGTTTTGTTTTTCCATCCAGTCATCGACGGCGATGGCGAAGCGGGCGAAGTCATTGACCACGGAGCGCACGGAGGATTTGGGGGCGGAGTGGATGAAGGCGAAGCCGCCGGAGCGCCAGAGGATATCCATCTCGGGGCTGAGGATTTTGTTTCGCTGCATCCATGAGATTTCGAGCGCGGCGGTGGGGCGCATTTCCCAGCGGGAGAGTTTTTGCGGGCCGCTGGTCATGGCTTGTTCGCGCAGGGCTTCGTCGTCGGTGAGGAGGTCGTTTGTGTCTGCTGTCATTTTAGTGTTTTGGTTTTTTTGTTTCAGGGTGCCGACGCGGGCGTCGGCGTTCCGAGGTGGGTTAGAGCAGCGAGCCGAATTTTTTTCGGGTTTCCTCGCTGGCATTTTCGGAAAGATAAAGGGTCTTGCCGTTGCGTTTGATCTCGACTAGGCGCGGCGTTTTTTTGTGGAGGTCGATAGCGGTCTCGCGGTTCGCAAAGGCGGCGCGGATGTAGTTCACCGGGTGCTCGGGGTCGCGGGCTTCCAGTTCGTCGTGGCCTTTGGTCATCCAAAAAATAATCTGCGAGGCGCGCTCGCCTTTTGGGCCGTGTTCTTTAAACCAGTAGGAGGAGGTTTCCTTGCCATCCTCGCGGTGGATGCGGACGCAGGGGGAGCCTTCTTTGAACTCGAAGCCGAGGGACATCAGGGCAGCGGCGGCCTTGATGTTGGAGGTGTAGGTGTAGGTTTCTTTCATCGGGTTTAATGTTTCAAAAAATCGGCTCCCTTTAGCCGGGGAGCCGGTCGGCGCGGTGTGTGGTTACGACAGGATGGCGTCGTATTGGGTCGCGGAGATTTCGAGGGTGCGGAAGTTGTCGCTGCTCAAAGTCTCGGTGACTGAGTCGATGAGGATGGTTCCGCCCAGTTGGCCGGCGGCGCTGTTGGCAATCGTCAACGGGTCTCCAACTGTTGGAGCTGCCGAATCACTGATCCCCGAGATGGAGATGCTGGCTTTTTTGTTGAAGCGGGCGACCTGGGCGAGTTCGCCATCGGTGTCGTAAAGCTCCACTTTGTCGCTCGAAACCTCGTAGGAGAAAGACTGGACGAGCATGTTGGCTTCGGGGGTGATTCCGAATTCGGCGTTGATTCCACCGGCTGCGTAAAATGATGCGGGCATAATTTTGGTTAGTTCTTGGTTGCGGTGATTTCGAATTCCGCAAATCCGTCGATGGATCGCGAGGTGGAGATCGAGTCGATCGTGTAGCTGCCAGTGACGCCTGGCATGGAGCCGAGCGCGCCGCCGACTGCTAGGCTGCCTGCATCGCCGACGCCGGAGATGGAGACTTCGGTCTTAAATTTGTTGTAGCCGACAGCGGCGATGTTGCCGGTGGGGCCTTGGAGTTCCTGCTTGGAGGATGTGTGCGAGAGCGACACCGAATTCACGATGATCGATCCAGTGGCTCCGCCGTTGATTCCGAATGTGTATGAGGCTGGCATGGTGGTGGGTTTGTTGGTTGGTGGGTTGTCAAATCGACGCGATGAGGCCGAGGGTCAGGGAGGCGGTGGTGAGCCAGCGGTCGGACTCGCGGGTCTCGGAAATCTGGCTGAGCACGGCCCCGGCCAGGGTGATCGTGCTGGGGAAGCTGGCGGCGAGCTGGTCGGCGGCGAGGATCGCGGTGCGGAGATTGGCGGAGATGCCCGAATGGCTCTCGAGAGCGCCTTCGACGATGCACGGCGTGGCGGCGACAATGGAGACGGCGAGCTTGTAAAGCCGCGCGGCGATGACCTCGGAGGAGTCCACACCGACGATGAGGACCGGTTGGTCGTTTGGGATCGGGTCGGAGGATTGGCCGGTGTGGACGGGGATGCCGTCAAAGGCGGGCGTGGCGCGGAGCCAGGCGGCGAGGGAGGTTTCGACTTCTAAATTCATTGGCCCCCTCCGGCTGGGCTGACGGTGGCGGTGAACTCGGCGGGGTTGTTGAGCGATTCGCCGACTTGCTGGATGAGGTAGGACCGGCCGTGAAAGTGGATCGATTCGCCACGGCGTGGGGCGCTTTCGAGGTCGCTGGCTTGAAAGCGGACGGTGAACTCGCCGCCCTGGCGGAGGCCGCCGGATTCCAAATCAAAGGAGACGGCGACGGGGGAGATGCAGGCGCGGAGATCCTGCGCGCGGAATTTTACCGGAATACCGAGGAGCGAATTGCGCGCGGAGGCGGCGAGGGTTTCGAGGCGGGATTTTTGCTCAGGCGACACGCTTCTCGCGCCGTGTCAAAAAGAACGCCCCGCCGGAGTGAGACGGCGAGGCGTTTGCGGGCTGGCGCGGGGAATCGCGCGGGTAGCGGGTTATTTCTTCTTTGGCTTTGGTGACTCTTCTTCCGGCTCGGTGGCGACGACGGGGGCGCTGGCTTTTTTGGCGTGGCGCTTGATGGTATCGCTAAGCGATACAACGAGCGTTTCGTCGCAGGTTAGTTCGCCGGCGACTTGCTTGGCTTTGAAGTCGGCGAGCTGGTCGGCGAGCGGGACGCTTGGAAGGTGCGTGACCTTCCAAGTGTCGCCGGTGCGGGTGAGTGTGAGGCCGAGGCGCATCAGGCTTAGGCGCTGACGATGCGCTTGAGGGCGGCAGCGTGGCCGAGGGCGAAGCCGTAGTTGACCTCGATGACACTCTTCTCTGTGTCGGTGTCGGGATCGCCCCATGAGCGGTATTCGATGGCGAGGCCGGTCTCGGGATCGACTGCCACTTCGTAGGCGGTGAGGTTGTTGCGGACGCCGGGGCTTGGCTGCACGGGCGAGAAGGCAACCAAGATCGCCTCGGGGAGTGCGACCATACCGACGAGGTTTTGGCTGTTGCCGGGGATAAGGTTTGTGCCGATGACATCAAAGCCAGCGATCTGTGGCAGACGGCCGTTTTGGATGGCCGATGCGCTGCCGACTGCGGCGGCGTTTTTGATGCCAGCGTCCTTGAGGAGCGCGCCTTCGTAGGCGTTGTCAAGGATCATCACGCGGCTGGATTTTGGCCACTTGGCAACATCGAGCGCGGTCTTGATGGTGATCATGTCGTCCGAATCAAACGCGGAGGCCGCGCCGGTGTGGATCGCTGCGCCGTAGTTGGCGAGGGTCACGACGGAGAGGACATCACGGAGGATGTCTTCGGCGAGCTTGCGGCCTTTCAGGAAGCCGAGTTGCTCGGGATTGAAATAAGGCTGGCGGGCGAGTTCGCTCGAGGTGAACGAGAGCGCTTGGTATTTGCGCTTGTTGACCGTGATCTCGCGGCTGTTGATGGCGTTTGTGTCGCCGAAGGAATAGGTGCCGTTGAAGTCGCTCGTCGCGTCAGTGGCGAGAGGGTAGAACGGAACGCTGATCTTATCGGTGCCTTGGAGCGGAACGCTGTTGAAGACAGTCGAGAAGGAGTTGAGCGGGAGAAGCGCCTCACGCAGTGCGACGAGCGCGCTGTCGAGAACGACATTCAATTTGAGTTCGGAGCTGATGGTTGTGGCCATTTGAGTGGGTGGTTTGGTGGGTTAGGTTTTGGGTTTCGTGGATTGTGTGGGTGTCAAATCGCGGCGGTCTTCGCGTGGGCTTCGAGGGCTTTGCGGTTCGCGCGGAAGATTTTTGTTTTCTCAGCGCCGGTGGCGTTTTTCCACTGGTCGTAGATGCTCGCGGTGTTCGCGGACTGATCGATTTCGGGAACGACGCGGGCGGCGGAGAGGCCGAAGGAGCGTTGCAAACGGCCGAGGTCTTCGCGGTCTTGAGCGAGTTCGCTGCGGAGGGTTTCGACTTCGCTGTTGAGGGCTTCAAATTTCGCGCGGTAGGCGCTGGCTTCAGCGAGGGCGGCGTCGCGCTCGGCGATTGCGCCGTTGAATTTGGCGAGGATGCTGTCAGCGGCGGAGATTTTGGCTTGAGGCTCAACGACCTCGGCGGGTTGCTCGGCGGCTGGGGCTTCGGGGGCTTCCTCGGCGGCGGGCGTTTCGACAACTTCGGGCGCGGGAACCTCGGCGTTTTCGCTGATGACGGTGGCCTCGACGGGTGCTTGAGCTTCGGGAGCCTCGGCGATCTCGGGCGTTTCGGTGACAGGGTTTTCAGTCATGCCCTTGGCGAATTTGTCAAACCGAGCGCGGAGACTTTCCGGCGTGGCGGTGGCTGCGGCGGCCACGCCTTCCTCGATGGCGTCGGCGAATCCGAGGGCGACTGCTTCGACGGCGTCAAGCCAGGTCTCGGCATCCATCATCTCGGCGACTTGGTTTTGATCCATGCCGGTCTTGCGGACATACGCGTTGACGAGGGTGGACTTGAGCTTGTCGAGGAGGTCGGCTTCTTTGCGGAGCTGATCGCTGTCGCCTGCGCTAACGGTCCACGGATTGTGGATCATCAAGAGAGCATTATCGGCGATATAGACCGGCGAACCGGACATTGCGATGACGCTGGCCATCGAGGCGGCGAGCGCGTCGATGTGGACGGTCAGCCCGCCTTTGTGGCGGCGAAGGGCGTTGTAAATGGCCGTTCCCTCAACCACGGACCCACCGGGCGAGTTGATCCGGAGATGGATGTGTTGGCCGTCGAGCTTGCCGAGGTCGGCGAGGAACTCTTTTGAGCCTGAGCCGAAAGCACCGACTTCATCGTAGAGATGTATCGTTGCTTCGCCGTTGTCGGATTTTTCCAGTGCATAGAATTTCGGGGTGGTTGTGGGTGTGTTCATGGCTGTTGAGGGTCTTCTGGTGCGGGTTGCGCTGGCGCATCGGGTGCGGCGAGCGAGTTGGTGAGAGTGATTGGCGAGCGGGTCGGGTTGTCCTGCCACTCGCTGATGACGGCCTCGCCCATTTCGGGAAGTGCCAGCATGGAGCGGATGGATTTTTCGACTTCAGCGGATGGCGTGATGACACCGGCACGGACGGCTGCGCCAACGGCGTCGAGTTTTTCCTTGGCTTGCATATCGAATTCCGCAGAGCCCTCGGACGGTTCGGCAGAATCCGCGTCCTCGTCGCTTGATTCGGCGGGTTGTTGCGCGGCGAGGCCGCTGCGGAGGGAGTTCGGGAAGACTTGGGCGACATCGAGGCCGAGGGCGTCGCATTTTTCTTTGCGGCGGAGGTAGGTCTGAATGACATCCTCCTCTTCCTCCTCGGCGCGGAGGCCGAGCATGTTGAAATAGCGGGTCGGCGAGAGGTGGCCTTTGTCGAGTTGCTCGCTGAAGGCGCGGGCGTCGCGGCCGCTGTCCACCGTGATCTTTTTCGGTGCGAGCCATTCGTGGCGCCACCAATCGTCACCGGGGTATTCGAGGCGACCGGCCTGCATTTCGTGCCAGAGCCAATACTTGTAAAAGGGTCGGCAGAACTGATCGATGACCTGCTGCTGTAGACGCTCGAGGAAATTTTGAGTGACCTCCAAAACGGCGCGTTGTTCGGTGCCAGCGAGGCCGACATTGACCATCATGGCCTCGGGCGGGAGGCCGACGGCGAAGGCGACATCCGAGCGGAGCGCCTTCATCACGGCTTCGTAGGTCTGGCCGGGGATGTCGTTTTTGAAGGCTTCGAGTTTTTCGCCTGGCTTGAGGCGTGGGAGGAGGATGCCGTTCGGGAGGTCGCTGGTTTGCAGGTCGCCGACTTCGTTGGTCGTGGATTTGAATCCAGCGCCGAGGCCGATCTTGGCGACCTCGGTGCTGGTAACCATGTAGCCGATCTGTGCGCCTGCCTTATACGCGCCCTTTACGAATGAGTTGATTTCGGAGATGTCGCGGAGGTTGGAGACGGCGGAGTGGAACCACGAGACGCCGCGCGGCTGGGCGTGGCGGCGGATGTGGCGGAAATGGAGGATGTCTTCGGCGGGGATGCGGGTGCCGTTTTCGGCGTTGATGGTGTAGGCGACGGGGGCGCCGAAGCGGTCCATCGTCACGCCGTCGTGCGTCATGTCGTCCGGGTTGCCGTAGCCTGCGGAGCCGCCGATGGACTCGCCGCCGATGAAGCGCACGCGGGCCGCGCCTTCTTTGGTCTTGAGGAATTGCGCGAAGAAATCGCCATCGATGGCGACTTGCCGGAGGATGAGGCTTTGGGCGGTGTAGAAATTGACCTGCGCGCCGGCATCGAATGCCCACGCCTCGGCGCAGTTGCGGTCCTCGAAATACTGATCGACCTTTTTGTTCCAAGCTAAGTTCGAGGTTTTGGGTTGGACGACAATGCCGGTGCCGATGGCGCGCTGGGCGAGGTGCTCGACGATGTAGGTGGCCTGAGCGGCGTTGTTGTAGAGCCAGCGCGCGAGGCGGAGGATTTCAAGACGGGTGTGGGCGGTCAGCTCGCGCTTCGGATCGGTGGTCGGAACCCAGATGAGGCCGCGATTCAGAGAGGGCTGGGCGGCTTCAAAGGCGGCGGCTTTGGCATCAAACTTGCGCGGGCGGCCTGCTCCGGGACGGGTTCCACCCCAACTTGATTTTTTGATTTTCGACGGCACGCCGAGGCGGGCGTGTCAAACGGCGGTGCCGTAGCGGGAGCGGTCGGCAATGGCGAAAAGTTGGCGACCGTTCGGCCCTTCGCTGAGGATGTCTTCGACGGCTTGGAGGAGGAGCCACTTGGGGAAACTGATCTGTCCGGCGCTGCTTGCGCCTTCGGAGCCGAGGCTGGTGATGACGACTTCCTCGGTTGCCGATGCAAAGGTGGCGAGTGCCAAGGCTTCGAGTTCGGCGGTGGTCTTGGTGCGGCGCAGGAAGGATTTAACGCCGCTGATTTTGTCGAGGTCGGTCACGCCCGAGGGGGCGTGTCAAAAGATTAACCACGGAGGACACGGAGAGCACGGAGGGGGACGGGAGGGTTTGCGGAATTTGGCAAATCTGTCGGCGGGATGTTTAGATTTTGCCTTAAAACTCAAAGCACGCTTGAGCTTTGGCGTAAATTTTAAGCAAAGCGTGTTATGCTCGTGAGCGAATAACCGGAATTTATACCTCGGCGCGGATAGTTTTGTCGGAAATTCGGGGGTGTTTTTCCGACAGAACTCGCCGTCGTGTTAATGGATCGGCTTTTGTTTATCGCGTGCCGGGCGACATGATAAAAATCTGGCGGTTATTTTACGGGAATGAGGTGGAGCGATTTGGCTTTGTGATCCATGACGACTTCATACTCGGGACCCTTGCCGCCGAATAATTTTGTCTCGATATATTTGCCGCGTGACTGGTCGCCTCGGTCGCGGTCGAGCTTTTGCCAGGACTCCGGTTGCATGGAGACGGATCTGGTGATGGCCGTTCGGCCTTTGGCGTTTTTGTTTTTGCTTCCGGTTTTGCGGCCGGCGCCTTTGCGCGGGCCGCCGTGGGTGGTGGGCTTGCTCATTTCGGGCGCGGGTAGTAGCCGGAGGGGGTGTCCACTTGGGTCAGCTTTGGATTCTGCTGGAGGATGACGGCGGCCTCGCCGGGCGTGATGTTTTTGCTGACAACGGCGCGCGTTCCGATCTTTTGGAATTCGATTTCTGTTTTCATTTTGTAGGAACGATGAATTTTGCGACGAGTTTGCCGAGTGTCAGGGTTTGAAAAGCGGGGTCTTCGTCTTCGCCCTCCCAGTTGTAAACCTCATATTCGTGACGGGTGTTTGAGAGTCTGCCGCCATTGTCATCCCAATCCCATCGGCGAATGACTGCGAGGTCATCCCATATCGCCTGCCCTGCGCAATGTGGGTGGCCTTGATCTTCCGGTGGCGTCAGATAGGTGAGGTTTTCAATTTCGTCTTGTTCTTGCGGTGTTAGCGTTTTCATTTTTTCGAGCGGGTGGAGGTTTTGAGGTTGTGGGCGATCAGGATTTGTTCGGATTTTTGGAGGGCGAGGGCTAGGTCTTCAAGCGTGCTTTTCAGTTCTTTGCCGAGGAGCACGAGGCAGGCCAGCGAATTGTAGAGGCTTCGGTCGTTGGTTTTCATTTTTGTCGTGGGTTGGTGGCGCGGGGATCGAACCCGCGCCGGGTGGTGGGTTAGTGAAGTTCTGGGCAATCTTCCCAGAGCTTGATTGTGCCATCGCGGAACACGACGACTTCGCCGAATGAAGTCAGAATGTTGACGCTGTGGACTAGACCGTTCGCCAAAGTGGCTGCTGCCAAGTTGCGGGCTTCGGTCAGGGTTTTTGGCATTTCTGCCGAGGTGGAGTTTTTCATAAGTTGCATTTGGTTTTTGGTTTTCGTCTCTGCCGTGGTGGCTTCGATCTGCAACCACTCTCTCACGCTCTTGATTTCTCGTCAACAACTTTTTTTCAAGAAAATGAAAATAATTTTGGTGGCTTGCGGATCCGCTTAAAACCTAGCTCGGCGGGCGGGTTCGGGGAAAAGTTCGGGGAAAAGTTCGGTGAAAAGTTCGGTGAAAAGTTCGGTGAAAAGTTAGGACATCCCAAAAATTTTCATAAGGTCTGCTACGCCTTTTGAGTCGGTGGCCGGCGGGGCTTCGTTCTCCTCTTCGCCTTCGTGAATGGCCAAGTCCCAGGTCTGATCGAAGAGTTTGCGGAGGCCGCGCGTTGACAAAGTAACATTTCCATCGCGCTCGAATGCGGGATTTTTTGCGCAGTATATTTTCCAGAGTTGGGATTTTTTCATTTGAATTCGATGGCTCCGGCTTTGCGGAGTTGTTGGGCGCAGGCGTAGTTGAGGCGAACGGAGTCGGCGAAGTGGTCGCCTGCGACCGAGCGCCATTCTTTGCGGCCTTTTTTGCTGACGATGATTTTTTGCCCCATGAAGGCGGAGAGGAATTCTTCGCCGGAGTCTTTGGGGAAAAATAGAAAGGGGGATTTCCGCTTGGCGATGCGGTCGATGAAGAGGGAGACTTTCGACGCGAATTCGTTGACGGTGTAGAGGGGCATCGTCGGGTATTCCTTCAGCACGCTTTCGGAGATGCTGCCGAAGTTTGCGCCGGAGCCTTTGGCGGGGAAAAAGAAATTTCCCGAGAGGTAGCAGGCGCGGTAAACGGCGTTGGCGTTGAAGCCTGAATCAA
>Ga0315904_10010072_pt1 | contig 12266 bp, 24 predicted proteins | sample LakEriMetagenome_6_FD_203529 | JGI IMG/M metagenome (GOLD analysis project Ga0315904, IMG submission 203529) | Freshwater fungal communities from buoy surface, Lake Erie, Ohio, United States - Buoy 12 MA120 | ecosystem: Environmental > Aquatic > Freshwater > Lake | place: USA: Lake Erie, Ohio...
GTCGAGCAGGTCGGAGATCAGGCGCTTGAGCTTGGCGGGATCCTGGATCTTGTTCTGGGCCTTGCGAAACACCAGCCCGAGCAGGCCGTGCTGTTTGCCCAGGTGTTCGAGCACGCGGCGGTACTGCGTTTCCAGTTCCACGCCATCGCGGCCCACCAGGGTGCTCCAGTCGTAGCCCTCGGGAATCGGCGAGGCCTGATTCCACGGCGGCTGCGTCTGCTCATGGGCGAGCTTGAGAAACAGCAGCACGCTGAGCTGCTCCAGGTAGTCGCCATAGGAGAGCCCGTCGTCGCGCAGCACGGTGCAGTAGCTCCAGAGCTTCTGAACGATGCGGTTGGCGTCGGTGCGCATGGGGTGGGGGGCGATCAGGCGCGGTAGACGGAACCGCGATGGCCGATTTTGACGATCAGCACCAGCAGAATCTGGTCTTCCACGCTGAACAGCAGGCGCAGATCATCGATGCGAACGCGGTAGATCTCATCATCCGATTGCAGGCGGATCACGCCCGGATGGCGCGGTGTTTCGCCTAGCCGGGTGAGTTCCCGGTCGACACGGCGTTGCAGGGTTGGGACGAGCCGGGCATAGGCCTTGGCGGCGGAGCGAACGAATTCGATCCGATAGCTCAAGGTGCTTCTGCCTCCTGGAGGGAGAACGAGCCGGATTTGAGCTCCTCCCAGCTCACCCGTGGTTCATTGGCCCGCAGGATGGCCTCCGCTTCGGCGGTGTATTCGGCATCCTCCAGCGCCAGGGTGAGCAGACGCCGCAGGGCATCGCTGCGGCTCACCGAGAGGTGCAGCTCACCCTCAAGCCTCGCGGCGTAGCGGTCGATGCGGTCGATCAGCTCCTGGGGAAGCCGAACCGCCTGGGGCGTGCCGGCGCCTTTGGCTGCAGTTCGCGTCTGGGCCATGGCTTGTTGACCGCTGTAGTTGAAGCTACTACGTTTGTTCCGTGGCGTCAGGGCTCTTTGGCTGCCCGATCAGGATGGCGTCGAGCCCCAGCTGCTGGGCGGCCCGACCGGAGGCAATCGCCAGGTGCAGAGCATCGGCGGCCTGCAGACCGGTAGCCCAGCCGCCTCATCGCGCAGGGCCTGGAGGCTGGGCAGCAGATCGCGCACCGCCCGCCGGGGCACCAGCTCGGCGATGGCCCTGCCGCGGCGGGTGATCAGCACGGGCTCGCCGCGCTCCACGGCATCGAGAAGGCTGGAGAGCTGCGCCTTGGCTTCCGCCACGGTGACCTGCCGCATGCTGTTGACCAACTCGATGACCAACTCTAGGCAGGCCGGCAGCAAAGGGCTGTAGCAGACCGCTACACTGATCGCGTCGCTATCGAGGAGCTTCAGCTGTGGCGAAAGCCTCCAACCCGGTGCGTCTCCAGGCCGATCTGATGGAACGTGCGGTGCAGGCTGGTGCCAGGCACCATCGCAGTGCCGCCCAGCAGATCGAATACTGGGCCGCCCTCGGACAGCAGGTTGCTGGCCTGGTGGATCCCGACAGTCTTCTGGCCGTGCAGTGCGGCGTGGCACGGCTCAGGGTGGAGCCGATTCAGGGCACCCCGCTGGACAGCCGCGCGGTGTTTGCCGCTCTCGACGCTGATCGGCGCTCCGGTGCACTCGCCAGGGCGGTGACAACGGCCGCCGTGCGTTATCAGGCCTGCGCCGACCATCCCGGCCTGCTGGAGCGCCTTGGCCCCGATGGCAGCCGCGTGATCGGCCAGTTTCGCGATGGCCAGTTCCAGCCCTTGCAGCCACCGGCCGCTTGACCAACCAACCCCAGCTGTGGCTGCTGGTGGGCGGCAACGGAGCCGGCAAATCCACGTTCCATCGCCTGGCGCTGGAGCGGCTGGGTCTGCCCTTCGTGAATGCCGACGTTCTGGCCCGCCTGGCCTACCCCGAGGCGCCAGAAGCCAACAGCTATGCGGCGGCCCGACTGGCCGACCAGCAACGCGACAGCCTGCTGCTTCAGGGCTTGAGCTTTTGCTACGAAACCGTCTATTCCCATCCGGCCAAGATCGATGTTGTCGCCCGGGCCAGATCACTCGGCTACCGGATCATCCTGGTGCTGATCCATCTGCAGCACCCTGAGCTCAATCTGGCTCGCGTGAGCCAGCGGGTGAGTGAACGGGGCCATCACGTTCCTGAAGACAAGGTGATCAGCCGCATCCCCCGAACGCTCGCGCACGTGCGTCGCACAATCCCGCTCGTGGACGAGTTGCGCGTCTTTGACAATTCCTCTGCCGCATCCCCGTTCCTGCCGGTGTTCAGCCTCTGCGATGGCGTGCTGGAGCGGCCTATGGGTCCGCTGCCCCCATGGGCGGCGGACCTGCTGGAGGCTTGCCCGGACGCCTGAACAACACCGCCACGGTTGCAGGAGTCCATGCGTGCGGCAACGGCGCTCCGCAGGGCTGTCAGCCGATCGATCACCGGACTAACGTGATGTAAGTCCGGAAGCGCACCGCTGTCATGACGGCTTCCCCGTATCGCGTCACCCCGGCCCGGATCGGCAACTCCTCCGGCCTGCGGCTGCCGGCGGCCTTCTACCGCGACCATCCCCAGTTCGCCGGCGCTGCCGGCCAGGTGGAGGTGCTGAACGACACCACGCTGTTGCTGCGCCTGGAGCCAGAAGACCAGCCGCAGGGCGAGGCCGACGAGGACAGCTTGATGCTCGGGCTGTTCCTTGATTTCCTCAGCCGCCAGGCACTCACCGCCGAGCAGGGTCCGGTGCCCTACACCGAGGCCATGGCCGCAGAAGACGAGGAGCTGCTGGCTGGCGTGACGGTTGACGCTGCGGATGCAACGGGCGGGGCATGAGTCCGTCGCTGCTGCGTCACGGTTGGGAGATCGCCTTCCAGCCCCAGCTGTTCGCCAGGCAATACGCCGAGCTCAAAGCCGAGGTGAAGCGGCTCAAGCAGGAGCTGGAACCCCAGGCCTTTCTTCAGCACCCCCCGGTGAAGCTGCTGGCGGCGGTGATGGAGGGGATCAAGGAGCGGATCGCCGCCGATCCCTACGCCAGCCGTTTTGCCCTCACTGGACCGCTGCGCCGTTATGGCCGGCTCAAGGGCCTGGGTCTGCCCGATCGCTACCGGCTGTTCTTTCGGCCGTTTGAGGCGGAGGGCCGGCGCCTGCTGCTGATCCTCTGGCTGGGCTTCCCGCGCAAGGACGGGGATCGCAACGACTGCTACGCGGTGTTCACGCGGATGTTGCAGCGCGGCGAGCTGCCGGAGGACTGGGGGAGCCTGCAGCGTGAGCTCGTCGAGCGAGGGCGTCAGCCCCCCAGAGGCAAGTACAAACTCCCAGGCGTATCCCGATAAGCCCTGAACCCATGCCGCAAGTAGAACCCTGCGGCAGCGGCATCTTTGGCATCCACCACCAGGGCGTAACCGCCCACGGAGCGCTTGGCATCGAGGCACCGCTGCACGGCGCAGCCCAGCAGCAGCGGCCCGATGCCCTGGCCGCTCCAGCGCTGATCACGGGCGAGGCGTCCTATCCGGAAGCAGGGCACGGGGTAGGGAGGCAGGGGCCGCGCATCGCCAATCTGCAGGTCAGTAAGCGAAACCTCAGCAGGAGCCAGGGTGTAGAAGCCGGCAATCGCGGCGGTGTTGTCCGCTGAAACCAGCACAAACGTCTGGCTAACGCCCCGGCTCATGGCCTGGTGGGCGTGCTGCTGGAGAAAGCGATCGAGGGCTTCGACGCCGCAGCTGAAGCCTTTGCGATCGTGGCGTTTGGGATCGAGCCGCTGCTCCTCAAACACGGTTGACGCGGTTGCCGGCGTCGTTCAGAGCAGCCTGCAGGGCGGGATTGGGTGCGAAGGGTTCGGCGATGGCGGCCTGAAACGCCGTGAAATCCTGCTGGGAAAGGCGCAGCTGGCGCTCCTGCTGGATGGCGATGGCGGCTCGCTGCTTGGCGGCTGAGCGCACAAAGGCGGCCATGCTCAAGCCTTCAATGGCAGCGGCCTGGGCGAACAACTGCTTGTCGGCTGCGCTGAGCTTGAGATCCAAGCGTTCGTCGACTGCCATCGCCGCGTCCCGACTTTTGATTCATGGTACAGCGAAACACCGTACTCAGTCGTGGCGCGCGCGGGCCAAGCAGGGCCTCCTGGCTCTGCTGGAAACCCGCGCCGATCTGGCGGCCGGGCACGTTCACGCCGACACGGTGGACGATCACCTGTGCCGCCTGCGACACCACCAAACAGCGCCAGCCCCAGTACGTTTTACGTACGGAGAGCAGAGCGGCCATGGCCACGGTGTCTGCCACGGAAGCACGCAAGCGGCTGTATGCGCTGATCGATGAGGTGGGCGCTTCGCATGAGCCTGTGCAGATCACCGGCAAGCGGGGCAATGCCGTGCTCCTCTCGGAAGAGGATTGGCGTGCCATCCAGGAGACGCTGCATCTGGTGTCGATGCCAGGGATGCGTGAATCGATCCTGGAAGGGATGGCCGCGGATGGGACTGAGTTGAGCAGCGAACCAGGCTGGTGAGCTGCACGATTCTGTTCACCAACCAGGCCCAGAAAGACGCCCGCAAGCTCGCCTCAGCGTCACCGGCCCTGAAGCAGAGGGCCCAGGCCCTGCTTGAGCTGCTGGCCAGCGATCCCTATGCCCAGCCACCGGCGTACGAAAGCGACGTGGGAGACCTGCGCGGCGCCTGCTCAAGGCGGATCTTCCGCCCGACTCCAGGCCTTCCTCGCTCTGATCAGCCAGCCGCCGCAGGAGCCATGATGATGGGAGCCCGCTGGTGCTCCGACCCCAACCCCTCGCTACGGTGAATTGCAGCGAGTTCTCCGGCCCTGGCCGGCACAGCACCTGTTGAAAGACCTGCTGACGCTGCCCCTGGGACAACGGCTGGAGCTGGTGCAGACGCTCTGGGATTCGATCGCTGCCGAGCAGATGGGCCCTGAGCTCACCGAAGCTGATCGACAGCTGATCGATCGACGGCTGGAGAGCTTTCGGGCTGACGGAGATCCCGGCCTGGATGCCGAGGCTGCGCTGGATGCGATTGAGCACTGACCATGGCCAGTCTTCTTGAAGATAAACAAGACGCCATTGCGATGGCCTGCAAGCGCCATCACGTTGCCCGCATGTCGGCATTTGGTTCAATCTTGCGGAGCGATTATCAGCCAGGCGTGAGCGACGTTGATCTCCTCGTGGAGTTCACGACGCTGCCCCCCTTCGAGCTCGTTGACGCCTATTTCGGCTTACTGGAAGAACTGAGGAGCATTCTGGCTACTCCCGTTGACCTGGTGATGGCGGATGCCATCAAAAATCCATACGTCATTGCCAGCATTGACAGCAGCAAGCGTGATCTTTATGTCGCGCGATAGCCGAGCCTACCTGAGAGACATCATCGAGTGCTGCGACTCAATTCAGGCTATGCTCAAGGATATTGCTGTAGAAGAGTATCGCCAGAGCCGGATCCTCCGTCGGGCTACTGAACGAGAATTCACCATCATTGGCGAAGCCATTTTAGCGCTATCGCATCGAGACCCAGACAGCTTTGCTTCGATCACCAACGCAAGGCGGATTGTTGATTTCCGCAATCAGCTGACCCACGGTTACCCAACGATCATGGATGATGTGGTTTGGGCCATTGCTGTGCGCGATGTTCACATTCTCCGTGACGAATGCGTAGCTTTGGAAGGCAAGTTAAGCGGTTCGTAGGATGGTCAAATGCCCGTTCCCACCTACGACCAGTTCATCGAACCGCTGCTGTCCAGCGGTTCCCGGCCGGGCAGCTGGCAGATCAGCCTGGCTGGGGCGGGGCCTTCCTCGCTCTGATCAGCCAGCCACCGCCGGCGCCATGAGCGGCTCCCTACGCCGATCGCACACCTAATCTGCCGCCATGACGAGCGACGACGTCCGCTGGCTGCAGCGCTTTGACAATTTCCAGCGGGCGCTGCTGGTGTTGGGGCGTGGCGTGCGGTTGGCGCAGGAGCGCGAGCTCAGCGAACTGGAGCAGCAGGGATTGATTCAGGGCTTTGAGTTCACGCATGAACTCGCTTGGAACCTGCTCAAAGACTATCTCACGCATCAGGGAATCGCCGGAATTGTGGGATCGCGGGATGCCACGCGGCTAGCTTTTCTGAATGGACTGATCAGCGATGGCGAGATCTGGATGGGGATGATTCGTTCCCGCAATCAGTCGTCGCATACTTACAATATCGAGCAGGCCCAGGCGATCGCCCGCGATGTGATCGTGCTCTTCTATCCGGCCTTCTCGGCGTTGAACGAGCGCTTCAAGGCCCTGGCTGCCGCCTCGCGATGACCACCACCTCCCCGCCGCAGACACCCCAGCGCTTCGGTCTGCCTGAATCGGCGATTCAGGCCATCCAGCAGGTGCTGGCCGCCCATCCCGAAGTGGAGCAGGCGATTGTGTATGGCTCCCGCGCCATGGGTCGCCAGCGCCCCGCCTCCGACATCGACCTCACCCTGATCGGTGCGGCGATCGGCTTCGGCACCCTGGCCCGGATCGAGGCCGAGCTGGATGATCTGCTGCTGCCCTGGATGATCGATCTGTCGCGCCTGGCCGATCTGAGCCATCCGCCGCTGCTGGCCCACGTGGAGCGGGTGGGGCAGGTGCTCTATCGCCGCGGCGATGGGCCAGGCTGAACCGAAGCGGCACGTCCATGCTCGGCGCGAGCATTGGCAACTACCAGGTGCTGGCCCGGCATCCACTGGCCTGACCTGTATGAAGATCTCAGCGTTGAGGGTCTGCTTCGCGGGGAGCCGGCGCCGCAGCCGCTCACCCACGCCCGCACCAACACGCCAAGGGAGCCTCTCAACCATACGATTCATCGTATGATCAAGCGCACGCAGGTGATGCCGATGGAGACGATCTCCGCCAACGAGCTGAAGACGGCCGGGATTGGCGCCATTGCCAAGGCGCTCAACCGCGAGCCGGAGGTGGGGCTGAGCGTGCGGGGCCAGCTGCGTTATGTGGTGATGCCGGCCGCTGCCTACCAGCGCCTGCGCGACTGTGAACTGGAGATCGCCCTGCAGGAAACCCGCGCCGATCTAGCGGCCGGTCGTTTCCATGCCGGCACGGTGGAGGATCATCTGCGCCGGCTGGATGGAATGGCGGAGGACACATCTGCTGATGACGGGAACGAGACGCAGCACCCGTGAGTTGGACTCTGGTCTTCACCGAGCGCTATGAACGGCGGGCTGCCCGCTTTCTGCGCCGTCATCCAGACCTACGCCAGAGCTACCGCAAAACGTTGCTGCTGCTGGAGGCTGATCCACACCACCCCTCCCTGCGGCTTCATGCCCTACGGGGACGGCTGCAGGGATTGCATTCGGTTTCGATCAACCTGAGCTATCGGATCACCCTGGAGGTGTTGATCGATGGGCAACGCTTGATCCCGATCGATATCGGTTCCCATGATGTGGTGTACCGGAGCTAAAGCGGACAGCACCAGCCCGGCTCCAGTGGAGAATCACCATGAGGCAGTTCCCGCATGAGTCGCTACCGCGTCGTTGGTGCTCAGGCTGAGTGCGAGCCTGGCTCTGATGGGCCGGTGCACAACGAACGGTCAATATCGCCAAGGATGGTTTTCCTTTCGCAACAGCAACCTTCCTGCCTGAGCTGTTGGCGGAGTTCCAGCGGGAGCAACTCGATGCGATGTGATGGCGGTTCAGGCCGAAATTGGCCCGTTGGACTACACAGCATGGGACCAAAGCCCCGATGAATACTTTGCAGCGATCCGTGCTGGTGTTGGACGCGACCTTGAACGGATGCAGATGCTCTTCAGGCGAGCGTTACCGGGCGACGATTGATCACAAGCGGCTGTGAAGCCAGCAGCTGGGCCTCAATGCTGTGGATCGGCTGGCGGGTTTCGATGGCTGTTGAGCTCGCGACCGAGCGAATGATGCGGCTCTGCAGGGGGCGCCGGCGTGCCAGGGCACGCAATCTCAGAAGCTCCTGGTCTGCTGCTGCCATCTCCAATCCGATTTGTTCAATTCTGGCACTGATCCTGCGGACAGACGATCCTGAAGGCATCGCCACCGACGGCTGCGCGTAGCCCCATGCCCGTTCCCACCTACGACCAGTTCATCGAACCGCTGCTGCGCGTGTTGGCCCAGCACCCCGACGGGGTGGCGGCGCGCAGCCGATCTACCGGAATCGGGCGGGATGGGCGCACGACCGGCTGAAGCGGGCGGGGCTGTCGAGCAGTCCGCGGCGGGGCAGCTGGCAGATCACCCAGGCGGGGCGCGAGTTTCTGGAGCGACAGCCGCAGCCGCTTCCTGCCGAGGTGGCCCGCGAACTGGCGATGGGCTATGTGGACGTGCGCCTCAGGCCGGCGGCAGAGGCAGGCGGCGAGGTGAGCAGCGCTGCTGTGGCCAGCCCGGACGATCGGCTGGGCGAGGCGCTGCAGGAGCTGCGGCAGGCGGCCGAGGCGGAACTGCTGGAGCTGCTGGCCAACGTGTCGCCGGGGTTCTTTGAAACGATCGTGCTCGATCTGCTGCATGCGATGGGCTACGGCACCAGCCGTAGTGATCTGCAGCGGGTGGGTGGCGCCGGTGATGGCGGCATTGATGGGGTGATCTCGCTCGACCGGCTGGGCCTGGAGAAGGTGTATGTGCAGGCCAAACGCTGGCAGGCCAGTGTGGGGCGCCCGGAGCTGCAGGCGTTCTACGGCGCCCTGGCCGGCCACAAGGCGCGCAAGGGTGTGTTCATCGCCATCTCCAGCTATACGGCCCAGGCGCTGGAGTTCGCCCGCTCGGTGGAGGGCATGGTGCTGATCGATGGCCAACGGCTGGCCAGCCTGATGATCGACCATGAGGTGGGCGTGAGTGCCCGGGTGCTGAAGATTCCGAAGATTGACAGTGACTACTTTGATGAGGAGGGCACGTAGGGGGCGCTGAATTGGCCTCTGAGACCGGCCGAGCTGCAGCGCCACATGTTGATTGGGTAGAGCGGTGGTTCTCAGGTCCGTGAACCAAAGCTATGCTGGCCAGGAGAGCCTCGCGAGGCTAGGCTGCAACAAGGATCTGAGGGCCGGCTATGACTAATGGGCCGTGGTTTACGGAAAGAAGCTGGCATCCCGGCGTGGTTCACGGAAACCATCCAACAACAAGTTATGCCTCTCTGGCACAGGTAGCCCAATGAGCGATCAAGGCAGTGATGAAAAGGCGCAGTACGAGGCACGGCTGCAGCGGCGTCTGCAAATTCTGAAGAAGCAATTTGAAGCCGGAAAAATCAAGATTGCTGAAGGACTGCAAGTTGCCGAAAGCCTAAAGAGGGTTCGTCATGCACCCGATGGGACGGTGGACCTCGATACGGTGGACGGGTTAGTGCGATCGATGGCATTGGCTGTTGAGGCCATGCATGACCGTGAAGAAATGAAGCAGGCCATTTCTCTCGCCGAGATTCAGACAACCTATTTCAAGTTCCTCGAAAACAACTTTGGTCATTTCTACAAGATCATGCTTGAGAAAGGACTCACACCGCATGACGCGGGGGTGGCTCTTTCCAGAACGCAAGGGTCAATCGAAGAATTAACCAAGAACCTTAAGGGCTTCCTTGAGGCAATCGATGAATTCTGGTCTCAAACTGCTGAAGTCGCGCACGCCCACGTGGAGGACATGCATGGCACTCTAAAAGGTGTGTTTGGGGGAGACCTATTTCCTTCGCATAGCGAAAACATCGCTTCGAAGTGCGGCATCTATACAGACACCCTGATACTTCCTGATCCGTTTCTGAGATCGAAACACCTGTTTGAACTAGGCAGCCCAGAGCGACAAGCCTACTACCTAATAAAGCATGCGCTCAATCTTCTCCAATACAAGGAATTGGCATGCGCTGACATCACCCCGCCCATAGTGGTCGTATTGCCAGACATGTCCGTATTGGAAGATGAGGAAAAGCAGTTTTTCTATAGGCTTGGGCAAACGGATGCGCTGACTCACGCGGCCAAAGTATTTGGAAGAACATTTGCGTCGTTTGACGAGTTAATGGAGTTTGCAAGTACGCTGGACACAATAGAGAGAGTCGAGGCAGAAGTCGCCGATTCCAAGCGCGTTTTATTCGATACAGCATGGGAAGGTTCTTTTCGAGAGAAACTCACTCGAGCCACAACGGAAGATTTTTCGGCGTTACTTCGAACGACCAACCCTGGAATTATTGTTGCGTCCCAAGCATTGGGAAGGATGAGTACAAGCAATGAGTTGTTGGTGAAGGCCAGGCGCCTTCGAGGTACACCAATCATTGATGCTCCTACATCGTGGCAATATTTTGTGTGGAAACTCGAATACGACGCGGAGAATATGGAAAGGGACAGCCAACTGTCTGACCTTCACATACTGAGGGGGCTTCAGTCGCTTGCCGAGAGAGATATGGAGTGGCTGGGAAAAGTTCCACCAGAAGCACTAATCGAGATTCGAAAGGCAGACGCTCTTGCTGAAATCAGGGCTGTTTTAGCAAAGGGAGTAAATGAACTGGCGCTGGCCAACCCTACGAACTTTTACCGCACTAGTGATCACATTTTTGACAACATCCACGCCGCGTTCGCAGAGCATAAGAAAAATATCGAAGACTTGCGTTCAAAAAAATGGAAGTTCGCCGGAACCGATATGGGATCTTGGTTTGTGGTCGGATCTTTGGCTGTTACTGCCGCAGCGACAGGCCTTCCTGTATGGGGATTAGCGGCAATTGCGGCCGACCAGCTATTGCCTGCCCCGAAGTTGAAGGACATACCGAAGTCTATCAAAGAACTTGCCAGTGAAAGCTACAAACTCCGGCAATCCCCTGTTGGCATGCTATTCAAGTACAGCCGTACCAAGGCATAACATTGCGCTCAACCTCGCTCCCTTCGGTCGCTGGACGCTGCGCGATAAAGCCGCGCAGCGCCGGTTAGCTCTACGTTGGGCTTTCCTAGTTTCGAATCAGGGCTCCTCCAGTCGTTCCAGGGAGGATTTAAGCCCTAGACAGAGGTCCTAGCGCAGGATGACTTTGTTTGATACTCTTTCTCCATAAAGACGCCGCGAAAAACCTGTGCTTACCCTTGGCGGGGCAAAATTCACAATCTTCATACCGCCTCATTCGCAAAGTGAGCTAGAGAGATATACGACTTCCTTGTTCGATTCCTGGGAAGCGCAAGTCGACAAGGAGCTTGATCGTTTTCCTGATTATGCTTTATATCTCGATGTTGAAGAAGGTTCGCTGAAAGGGAATGGGAGGATTGTTGCCCATCTGTCTAAACTTGCAATTGCTGTGGGCGTTTATGGCGGGATCGTTCAAGGAGTTCAGGTTATTAATTCTCAAGTCAAGGTTGCGTCTGAGTGCCTAAAGGCAAAGGCCGTTGAACCTTTCGCTGACGAAGTATCTTCCTATACTGCGAGGGCCTCTTCTGGTAAACTTGGCAGGCTTGAAAGGCTGTTCAGGAAGGTTGAAAAGAATGAGCTAGATCCTGAGATTGCAGCATTCATGGCAGCAAAACTGTTTGAGGAGGATGCAGAGTCATGCCCTCAGTTTGTAAGGGATATCTTCGCGGCAATACAGCGGCTATCACCTGGAAGCGAGCAGCTTAATCTTATGCCAGACTGGCACCCTGAGCCAGTGCTCCCGAGTATTGTCGATGAAAAGAGATCAATGCAAGAAAGTGATCGGCCCAGCAGGCTTCCTCGAGAGAACTATCGAATAGAGGTTTGGCGAGAGACAAAGCGCCAAACCAGAAGGATGCGCATTCGCTGGTTCAGAAAGTAGTGCTCAGCATGTGTCAGGCAAGCCTGGAATCCCAACATTGCCATTCACCTGAGCCGCCTTCTTCTGGTTGCCTAATATTAGATGCCTCTCTGCGGTCAGGTGATGGCCTTCACCCCCCAAACGCCCTCTTCAACACCGCCTGCCGCAACTGCCCACAGCGCCTGAGGCTGGCGTTGACGGTGGCTTCGACCTGATCGAGAACTGAGAGGCGGCGATCAACCTCACGCAGAATCCGCCTAATGTCATACGTTGGTGGGACTGGAATCTCAAAGCCTTTAACGGTGGACAGGCTGATATTGTTCTGGCCCGCGCTTGACTTGCAAACACTCAGAATAGATTTCCGGATGAGGTGGCTACTCCATACCAAGGAGAACCATCGCCAGAGGTCGCCGTCGCCTAATAAGCGAAGACGAATCAGATAAGACGCGAACGAAGTTCTTTCCTTGAGCTCATTCTGAATCACGCAGCCGCGACCAATCACATCGAGACTGCCATTGGTCCTGATGAACAGGAAGTCCCCAGGCTGCAGGATGGACGTGGACTTAAATTCAGTAGACTCTGATGCACGCTTG
>Ga0315904_10010073_pt1 | contig 12265 bp, 16 predicted proteins | sample LakEriMetagenome_6_FD_203529 | JGI IMG/M metagenome (GOLD analysis project Ga0315904, IMG submission 203529) | Freshwater fungal communities from buoy surface, Lake Erie, Ohio, United States - Buoy 12 MA120 | ecosystem: Environmental > Aquatic > Freshwater > Lake | place: USA: Lake Erie, Ohio...
AATCTGCAGCACCAAAGAAGGCTGTTCAAAGTGTTCAAGTTGAAACCCGCAATGTGGGCATAGATTGGCGCTCTCTTTACCTATACGCTGTTTGTCTAATTACTTTGTTAGTTGTTTTGTTTTCAACCGTTGCCCTTATTAACGCCATCATGAACTCTGTCTTCCCAGATCCTGCATACATCGATGTTTACGCCAAGCCAGAGAACGCACCATCTGCAGCGCTGTTGGCGCAACAAGAAGAGAACAACCAGATTCAGGCGATTAAGAACATCTTTTCATCATTTACAACAATTGCTATTGCTGCACCCTTGTATTTGTACCACTGGCGCCAGACTAAGAAATCTGCGTAATTAACCGATTAGTTCGCGGTTGCGCTTAACTTCGCGCTCGTGATTGCAAGGGCGCTCAGTATGAGTGTCGTAGCAGGGATCGCATAACAAAACTAACTGGTGGCATTCAGCCTTTTGGCAATTTCTAAACTGTTTTGTCGCACCTTTGCATTCGGCGCATTGGCCAATTAACTTGGTGTGATCGCTGAAATCAATTGTTAAGCGATCATCAAATGTGTATAAAGAGCCTTCCCAGAGGCCATCATCGCCAAACTTGTTTCCGTAACGAACAATTCCGCCCTTGATCTGATAGACCTCTTTAAAGCCGCGGTTCTTCATAACGACAGACAAGATCTCGCAGCGAATTCCACCGGTGCAGTAAGTAACGATCGGCTTGTCCTTCATGTGGTCGTACTTGCCGCTTTCGATCTCTGCCACAAAATCATGCGAAGTTTCTACATTAGGGACAACAGCATCCTTGAACTTTCCAACCTTGGCTTCGAAGGCGTTGCGGCCATCAAAGAAAATCACATCATCGCCGCGCTCTTCTACTAACTTATTAACTTCTTCGGGGCGTAGATGAACTCCGCCACCAATAACGCCATTTGCATCAACCTTGATTTCATCAGGGTGACCAAATGCAACAAGTTCGGGACGAATCTTGATCTTTAACTTAGGAAAGTCCTGCCCGGTTCCATCAGACCACTTGAAATCAATCTTCTTAAACCCTGGGTACGCCTTTGTTGCCTTCACATATTTCTTTAAGTCTTCCATTTTGCCGCCAAGAGTTCCATTGATTCCATGAGGAGAAACAATGATGCGACCCTTAATTCCCAGGGACTCGCATAAACTCTTTTGCCATAGCTTTACGGCATCAGTATCTGCAATCGGCGCAAAGCCGTAATACAGAATTACTTTGTCGAGATCCACATCCGCATTCTAACGCTTGGCATGGTTAGACTAAAAACCATGAAAAGGCTGCGCGGGTTACTACAGGCTTGTCACTTCGGCCCAACCTTGATGGTTTCAACCGTCGCCTTTCTGATTGCCCAAGCGCTGTGGTGGGAAGGCCCCGCCTATGTCATTGCTATTGGCGTCCTGTTGGGACAGCTGATTGTTGGCTGGACAAATGATCTGCATGATTACACCGATGATCTAAAACATAATCGAGTAGTTAAACCATTAGTTTCAGGATTGATTACACCTAAGCAACTGCGCACCGCAATCTTTGTAGTCACCCCATTAGCGGTGATCGTAAATCTCTTTGGACCTTTGGGATTTAAGGGCGGAGCGGTTTATTTACTGGGTATCGCTTTTGGCCTTGCTTATAACTTCTACTTTAAGTACACACCGCTTTCGCCTTTGCCTTATGTAATTGCCTTTGCAGCGCTACCAGCATCAATTGTTTTTGCGGTAGATAAAACTCCACCAATGTGGATGATGGCTGCAGGTTCACTGTTAGGCTTGGCGGCACATTTTGCTAACGTACTCAAAGATTTTGATGAAGATGGACTATCAGGGATTCGTTCATTTCCGCGCATTATTGGCGAAAGAGCATCAAGGTTAGCCATTGCACTGATCCTTTTGGCAAATACTGTTTTACTAAACTCGGTAAGTCCACAACCAGCACTTTTGATTGTCGGAATCATCGGTGCTTTGTTAACAATTAAAGCTCCACGGAAGATTCTCTTTAAGGCAATCATGATTGTGGCACTCGCAAATCTAGTCTTGTTGATATCGGCCCTGGAATCTGAAATCGGAAACAAAGAGTTTGCCGACAGAACAAGTGTGATTATCGGCGTAGATCGTCCCGCCGAGTTATTCCTTCCCGTGGCTAATCAATCAAGCAAACCGTCAGGTGTCTTAATCAATTTGCATGGTTATTCTGGAGATTCCATTTCACAAACAAACTACACATTTTTAAAGCAAGCTGCATTAAATGCTGGACTGGCCTACATTGCACCGGATGGTATGAAAGATCGATCAGGAAATCGCTTTTGGAACGCATCTAATGCTTGCTGCGACTTTGCCAAGAGTGGCATAGATGATGTGCAATATCTCGACGGGTTAATTGATGAGATGGCAGATGCATTTGAATTAGACAAAGCACGTATCTATTTATTTGGTCACTCCAATGGCCACTTCATGAGTTACCAATATCTATGCACTAGCAAGAACCCAATTGCCGCAATTGCCGGTTTGGCAGGATCTCTGGATGCCGATCCCGCGCAGTGTTCAGGTAAGACGGCCAATGTTCTGCACATTCATGGTGATGCAGATGCAACAATTTCATACGCGGGCGGAGCATTATTTGCTCAGAGCTATCCATCAGTTGATGAGGTTATAAAGCGATGGAGCAACAACAACCAATGCACCGCCAAACCTGAGAATCAGTTGGATGTCATCGCCGCTATGTCGGGAGCAGAAACAACAGCCTTCCCTTTTGATTGCAGCAAAGGCTCTTTAGAGTTATGGAAGTTAAACGGGGGAGTTCACGTCCCGGCCTTAGATCGTGGTTTCGCCAATAAAGTGGTTTCTTGGCTTACTCTTAAGCCATGACTAAAGAGATCAATACTTCAAAGCTACGCCGCTACAACATCATTGCTGGCGTATTCCACCTGGTTCAGATGATCGCAGTCTTGGCACTAGCCAATGACTTCACACTTCCAATTGTTGCCCGATATATGTCTGGCCCTCCAGGAAGCACATTTGCTGAACCCATCACTTTATTCGACACACCAGTTGGTTTAGGTGTTGCTCTATTCCTAGGCTTATCAGCCTTCTTCCACTTCTTGGTTGTTTCACCAAAGTTCTTTGCACGCTACAGCGCAGGACTAACACAGAATCGCAACTACTTCCGCTGGGTTGAGTACTCAATCAGCTCATCTGTAATGATTGTTTTGATCGCACAGATCTGCGGAGTTTCAGATGTTGTCGCACTAATTTCTATATTTGGTGTTAACGCCTCCATGATTCTCTTCGGTTGGCTTCAAGAAAAATATGAAACTCCTGGGAATGGTGGCTGGATCCCATTTATCTTCGGGTGTATCGCAGGAATCGTGCCTTGGCTAGGTCTAATTTTCTATGTGCTGGCTATTGGCGGACCATCAAATGCCAAGGCTCCAGCCTTTGTTTACGGAATCGTTGTTTCACTCTTCGTTCTCTTTAATACCTTCGCAGTTGTCCAGTACCTGCAATACAAGAAGGTCGGAAAGTGGTCTGACTATCTTCGCGGAGAAAAGACGTACATAACTCTTTCATTGATTGCCAAATCAGCCCTTGCCTGGCAGGTCTTTGTCGGCACTTTGTTCGAATAAAAAGTAGCCCTCGGGCAACCCTCGGGGTAGGCTTTCCACAATCAACTGGAGGACAGCATGCAGATTTGGATGTGGTTAGCAGCAGGTGGTGCGTTGTTGGTTGCTGAGATGCTGACAGTTGATCTTTTGTTTGCCTCACTTGCCTTTTCGGCATTCATGGCAGCTATTGCTAATGCAATGGGATACAACATGGCGGTTCAAGGCTTCACCTTCGGTATTGCAGCGATTTTGTCATTGTTTATTTTGCGCCCAATCGCTCTGAAGCACTTGAAGAAAACAGCTCCGAATTTTGCAACCAATGTGGATGCACTGGTTGGAGCAGATGCACTTGCTTTAACAGAGGTCAATGATTTATCAGGTCAAGTAAAGTTAAACGGAGAAACCTGGAGCGCGCGTACGCAATCAGGGGTAATCACATCAGGTTCACGGGTTGAAGTGCTTTCAATTGAAGGTGCTACTGCAGTTATTAAGCTAAGGGGATAGGCAATGATTAATTACTCATTTGGGGTACTAGTTCTTCTTGTAATTATTTTTGGAGTCATCCTTGCGCGTTCAATCCGCATAATCCCTCAGGCAAGTGCCGGGTTAGTAGAACGCCTTGGCCGCTACCACCGCACGCTTGGTGCTGGCTTAACCATCATTATTCCTTTTGTTGATCGTCTAAGACCATTAATCGATATGCGCGAGCGAGTTGTTTCATTTCCTCCGCAACCAGTTATTACTGAAGACAACCTGGTGGTTTCAATCGACACAGTGATCTATTTTCAAGTTACTGATCCAAAATCTGCAACATATGAAATTGAGAATGTAATTCAGGGAATCGAACAGTTGACCGTTACAACCCTAAGAAATGTTGTTGGTGGCCTTGACCTAGAAGCAGCGTTAACTTCTCGTGATTCTATTAACGCAGCCTTGCGCGGAGTTCTAGATGATGCAACCGGCAAGTGGGGTGTTCGTGTAAACAGAGTTGAACTCAAGGCGATCGATCCACCTCCAAGTGTTCAAGAGTCAATGGAAAAGCAAATGCGTGCAGAGCGTGACAAGCGCGCCGCAATTTTGACCGCAGAAGGTGAAAAGCAGAGCCAAATTTTGACTGCAGAAGGTGCACGCCAAGCAGAGATTTTGCGAGCAGAAGGTGATGCACAAGCTGCGATCCTTCGAGCAGAAGGTGAAGCCGCTGCGATTAAGAAAGTTTTTGGTGCTGTACACGAAGCTAATCCAGATGAAAAAGTCTTGGCGTATCAGTATTTGCAACAGCTTCCAGCAATTGCAAATGGAACCGCAAGCAAGGTTTGGGTAATTCCAGCTGAACTAAGTGGGGCAGCAGAGCAGATTGTTAAAGCCTTCAAGAAGTAAGCACCTACACTGACTTCATGAATGGGTCGCTGGCACTTGTTGGATCAGGTGAATACCTGCCCGCAATGGCGGCATTTGAAAAATCGTTGATCGATGATGGCCTTGCTCATGGCAAAGCTTCGGCCTATGTTCAAATTCCGACAGCTGCTGGGCGTGAAAGTCAGGAAAGTCTTAATTATTGGAAAAACCTTGGTCAGCAACAAGCAGAACGCATAGGTGTACAACCAATTTTCTTGCCGATTTTCACTCGCGATGATGCATTCAAGCAAGAACATGTGGACGCAATTAAGAACACCGCGTTGATGTATATGTCAGGAGGGGACCCGCACCACCTTGCAGAAGTTCTTGTTGATACACCCGTCTGGGCTGCAATAGTTGAAAACTGGCAAAGCGGTGCATCACTTGCGGGTTGTAGCGCAGGTGCAATGGTTTTATCGGCGCAGATACCTAACTTTCGTCTCTTAAAGAAAACACCAACTGCAGGCCTGAATCTGCTTCCCGAAATTCGTGTGATCCCGCACTTCAACAAGTTCTTCAAGTGGATTCCAGAAAGCGCGGCCAAAGTATTGCTACATGTGCCTAATGATTCAATTCTGATAGGTGTTGATGAAATGACGGCGATAGTAAAGCGCAGTGGAAATGATCATTGGATCGTTGTTGGTGATGCCACGGTTCATGTTCTAAAAGGTTTGCCCGATCAACAGTTACATGATGGCCAAGAGATCAAACTGTCACTTCAATGAGCCAGATAACAGTTATCTTTGACGGACAGTGCGAGTTCTGCCAACAATCTCTCACTTGGATTCAACGCAAATTAGCAATCACCGCACTGCCATTTCAAACCGCCGATCTATCGGGCTATAACTTAACCCGCGAACAGTGCGCTCAGCAGGTCTACGTAATCGCAGATAGCGCTACATACGGGGGAGCGGCTGCGATTGCGTTTTTACTGAAGCAGCGTGGAAACAGGATCCAATCAGGATTAATCACAGCATCAGGTGCCATTGGCCGTGCTGTTTACCGCTGGATCGCAAGCCATAGAAAATCCTGGCCCGTTAAATTAGCAACGAAGGTGTTAACTTTCCTTAACAGGTAGTTGCTCATCAGCTACAGGATCGATCAACTTCCACTTGATTGCCAAACGATGCAGGCTTGGCTTCAGTGGCATTCCCGCAGCTAGCCAGAATAGAACTAGCGATGGAATCAATAAGGTCAACGCTGCTGGCAATGGTTGTAACAAACCTGGCAACAAATCGACCGAAGTCACTGCATCACGGCTTGCTTGAACCTCTTCAGCATTTCGTAAAAGCAGCCCCGCATTGGCAAAGGTGTGCAACACAATCGGCATCCAGATACTGCCCGTAACAACCATTAAGGCACAGGCAAATACTCCGAATGAAGCCGCCGAAACAACATGCCAATAGGCAGGCCATGCATCAAAGTTTCCGACATAGCTATTGATATGCATCAACCCAAACATCAGAGATGAGCCGATTACCGCAACCGTCAACCCGTGTCTTTGTAAAACCCCAAAGACAATTCCACGACTAAAGATCTCTTCAGCAACTGCAACAGCGATTAAAAAGATAACCCCACGCACCCACTTACTGGATTCAACTCCAGAAAAATCCTCATTGCGGATTTGGACAACTATGAAATTAACCATGAATACAATCGCTAAAAGTAAGCTCCATCGCAACTTGGGTAGGGCAAAGTAAGCCATTGTCGGTGTTCGCAGCCACCACATCACACCAAATGAAAACAGCCCCAAAATCAAATAGCTTCCGGTGCTATCAAAACCTTTGCCAGGAATAACATCGCTGGCAAAATTCAAAATCAGAATTGAAAGCAGGGATAGGGCAATCAGCCCCAGCCACATTCGCAAACTTCTCATGGTAAAAATCTAGCCCCACCCACCGACAAATGTGCACCTAAACGGGAAAGCCTCTAAACTTCTGACCAACCTCAACCGAAAGTGAATCAAATGTCCTTTGTTATGTACTCAACCACTTGGTGTGGTTACTGCCAGCGCCTAAAGTCTCAGTTAGCTGACCTTGGCGTTACTTTCGAAGAGATCAATATTGAAGAGGTTCCAGGTACAGCCGAGATCGTTGAAAAGGTAAACGGCGGAAACCGCACAGTTCCTACGCTGGTGTACTCAGATGGAACTGCAATGACAAACCCTTCAGCCAAGCAGGTTGTAGAAAAACTCGCTTCGTTAGGGCTTTAAAACGATTCGGATTGGATTACCAACCTTGTTCGCCAAGGTATCCAAAGCCTGACCTGCTTGTTCCAAAGGCAAAACTTGTGACACTGAATGCGATAAATCTAAACGTCCAGCACTTGCAAACTCAATCAGCTCGCGCACATGATGCGCCTCGGATCCGTAATGGCCCATGATCTGCGTGCGCATGTATGTAAATGCCATGTCATTAGGAATCACGATCGGCTCATTAGCAATTCCAACAATCACTAATCGCCCTTGTTCGCCGAGCAAAGACAACGCTTGCTTTCGCACAGGTGTAACACCTGCAAAATCAAAGGCCACATTTAAACCGCGGTGCTTTTTGACTTCTACATCATCTGGCGCAAAGGCAAAATCAGCGCCGCGTGCCAAAGCATTAGCCCGTGCATCTTCGCGCGGATCAATTGCAATAACCTTGCTGCATCCAACAATCTTTAATAACTGCACCGCATGAATACCTAAGCCACCCACACCAAAGACAACAGCAGTTTCACCTGCCTGGACCTTGCCCGTTGATGAAATCGCAGCCCACGGAGTCGACACCGCATCAGGAATAATCGCTGCTTGTTCAAAGGGTAATGAATCCGGAATCTTGGCAACTAGATCAGCCTTTGTGACAACGTATTCGGCCCAGCCGCCGTCGTAATCAAAACCCATTGTTGTTATTTGATGGGCAGCATTTCGTTCACCCGCGATCACAACAACACGATCACCAACTGCAACGCCAGTAATACCTGCACCAACCTGATCAACAACACCTGCAACCTCGTGGCCCAGCGTTACATGATCACCAACTAAATACCCCGGTGACAAAATCCCCTCAAGTAAGTGCACATCAGATAAACACACACCAGCGGCAGCAACCTTGATTCGAACCTGCCCAGCACCTGCATCAGGAGTTGGCACATCAACCACATCAAATGCACGGGTTGAAACAGTTATTCGTCCAGCTCTCATCGACACTTTCCCTCTGCTCGGTTAATCAAGGTATTGACCGCATCTCCAAAGCCAGCAAATGCAGGATTAGTAGTTTGCCCTGCAACATAGCGTGCCCAAATCTGCTGAATGATGACCGCTAAACGGAATAAACCAAAGACTTCGTAAAAAGTGAAGTCATCGCAGCGCACGCCGCTAGTCGCTAGATACTTCGCGACAAATTCATCTCGCGTTGGCATTCCTGGTAAATGACTTGGCTGACGGCGAAGCGCAGCAAAAGCCGGCTCATCATCCCGATCTACCCAGTAGGCAAGGGCTGAACCCAAATCCATTAACGGGTCACCAACAGTTGCTAGTTCCCAATCTAAAACTCCGACAATGCGTGCCTGCTTTAAATCAAAGACAACATTGTCGATGCGCCAATCGCCATGAATCACACAGGATGCAACATCATCGGCTCGGTTAGCTTCAAGCCAGGCCATTACCTTTTCACCATTTGGAACATCATCAGTTAACGCATTGCGATAACGCTTTGACCAACCTTCGACCTGTCGCTGCACATATCCAGGACCTTTATTCAGCTCTGCCAAAATCGAAGCATCCACGGCATGTAACTGCACCAAACCATTAATCAAAGAATCTGCCATCACTGAAACATCGCCAGCGGTTACACCTTCTGGAACATCACGGCGGAAAATATCGCCGACAACTCTTTCCATCACATAGAAATCAGAGCCCATCACCGATAGGTCATCACACAAAGCAATCATCGATGGAACCAGGGGATAGACGGGCTGCAATCGCGACTGAATCAAAAATTCGCGCTTCATATCATGGGCCGATGCCGCCTTCATTCCAGCAGGTGGCTTGCGCAGTACTAATTCACGATCTGGATACTGCAGCAGATATGTCAGATTAGATGCACCGCTTCGAAACTGCTGGACTTCGGGCAATGCATCCACGCCAATAAATTGCTGCAACCATTGATGCATCCGCGCAACATCGAAGCGATCCTCTTCACGGACCGGTGTTAGATCTTTCATGCTAGATAAGGTTTGATTTCTAACCGTGCAATATCGCGAATATGAACCTCATCTGGGCCATCGACAATACGCAATGTGCGAATACCGGCATACATCGCAGCTAATGGTGTGTCCTGACTGACGCCAGCACCGCCATAACTTTGAATCGCATGATCAATCACGCGCTCTGCCATCTGTGGCACCGCAACCTTGATCGCCGCAATCTCTTTACGCGCACCTTTTGCACCCACGGTATCGATCATCCACGCAGCCTTTAACACCAACAAGCGCGCCTGTTCGATCTCAATACGTGCAGTCGCAATCCATTCCTGAATCACGCCCTGCTTAACTAATGCTGAACCGAACGCCTCACGCGACATTGTTCGCTTAATCATTAGCGACAACGCACGTTCTGCCATTCCGATTGCACGCATGCAGTGATGAATACGCCCTGGCCCTAATCGCGCCTGCGCCAATGCAAAGCCTTCGCCTTCGGTTCCCACAAGATTTGAAACCGGAACTCGCACATTCTTAAATGAAACTTCGGCATGCCCATGTTGATCCACATATCCAAAGACGGTCAGATTGCGTTCAACCGTCACACCCGGTGTATCAATTGGCACCAGCACCATCGACTGCTGCTGATGATCGGCAGCGGCTGGATTTGTCTTTCCCATTACGATCAAAATCGCACAACGCTCATCCATCGCACCTGTGGTCCACCACTTGACGCCATTAATCACAAAATGATCACCATCGCGCACAATCGAACTCTGAATATTTCGCGCATCACTTGATGCCACATCGGGTTCAGTCATTGCAAACCCAGATCTAATCCGCCCATCTAGCAACGGTTCTAGCCACATCTTCTTCTGCTCATCTGTGCCGAACATATCCAGCAGCTCCATATTGCCGGTATCAGGCGCTGCGCAGTTAATAGCCTCTGGCGCTAAGTCAGGAGACCACCCAGTGATCTCGGCCAGCGTCGCATACTCAACAACTGATAACCCATGATGCGGCTCATGACTATGTGGCAAGAACAGATTCCATAACCCCAACGCACGCGCCTTTACCTTTAGCTCTTCAACTATCGCCGGGACTCCGTGTGGCTTTCCCGCAGCCGCTAATTCCGCCCGCTGATGTTCATAAACGCTCTCGGCCGGAAAGACTTCGGCATCCATGAAAGCCTGCAACTTGGTGGCGTATTCAGATGTCTTCGCGCTTAGGTTAAAGTCCATACCTGAAGCCTACGCACAATTACCCGATTTGAGGAGAGACCACATGAGTGTGATGAATCGCTTTCGTTTAGATGGCAAGGTCGCAGTAGTGACCGGAGCATCATCTGGTCTTGGGGTGGCATTTGCTAAAGCCCTCGCAGAAGCCGGCGCAGATGTTGTCCTTGGCGCTCGCCGCGTAGATCGCCTTGCCGACACCGGCGCACTTGTCGAAGCCGCAGGGCGCAAATACACATCACTGCAAACAGATGTGACACAACCAGAACAATGCGATGCGCTAATTGCACACGCAGTTAAAACCTTTGGCCATGTCGATATCTTGGTTAACAACGCCGGAGTCGGTACAGCAATTCCTGCAACTAGAGAAACTCCGGAACAATACAAAGCTGTAATCGATGTAAATCTCTTCGGCGCATATTGGATGGCACAAGCATTTGCCCGTGCCAACACCAACGGCGGCGCAATCGTTAACATCGCAAGCATTCTCGGAATCAAACCTCAAGGTTTGCCACAAGCGGCTTATGCATCAAGTAAAGCTGGCCTGATCGGCTTAACCCGCGATCTTGCAACACAATGGACGGGTCGCAAAAACATTCGCGTTAACGCACTTGCCCCAGGATTTTTCCCATCTGAAATGAGCGATGAGCTTCCTAAAGAAATGGTCGAGATGGTCAAGAACTTCACACCTGCGGGCCGTTTAGGTGATCCCGAAGAATTAGCTGCAACCCTAATTTGGCTTGTAAGTGATGCATCCAGTTATGTCACTGGAATCACTGTTCCCGTCGATGGCGGATTGGTAATGCCATAACAGGCAAGATCAACATAGATTAATTACGCTTACCCCAACAACAAACAAGGAGAACAATTATGGGCGCATGCCAGTGTGGATACACAACAGATCCAGAGAAGAACTGCAACGGTACTCACAATGTTGTTAAGGCTGTAAAGGCCGACATGATCGCAAAGCTAGAGGCTGCCGGTCACACGGATGCAGCTGAGCTGCTGAAGCAGAAGTAACTCAAGAGAATCGGTAACCTTTATCCATGAGCAGAGAAAACGAAACAGGCCTAAAGGACGACAAGATCACCGCCTACCAAATTTTTGGCTGGGTACCTCTTGCAATCTTTTTCATCGCTGCAGGAACAACTGCAGCAATCGGTGTACTGAACACCCTCTAAAACTGGCTTGGTGAATCTGTCAGTCACCCTGCGTAACATCTAGACCATGCTCGAATTCATCCTTCTGTTCATCTTCTTCTACCTTGTCATCAACTCAATCTCACGGCGCAAAGCCCGCCGCAAACCGCACACCCTCGATGCCGAACTGCGCGCCTTAATTCAAGACCATAACACCAACACCGGTATCGCCCTGGACATCAAGCGTTACCTATTGGACATCATCAATGACAACCACAACGATCTCGAAAAGTTCAGCGACTCCCGAATCAACCAAGCCCAGCACCTTCTAGATCGCGCCGGCCCTGCAGCTTTCTACTGGATGGGGGAGATCGCAGCCCAGTTAGCAATGCTCTCCGCGGCTCAAATCAATGGAATCCCAACCAATGTCAATGCCGAACTGCGCGACGGTGCAACTCCCGAAGCCATAATAGATATCGTCGTGAAGAGCTAGAGGGCTTTAAATGCAAGATTTCTAAAGCCCTTAACCTTATAAAACACCAAACCACCCAAAGTAAAGAGATAATCAACCCATGGGATTTATTGCAAATTTCAAAGCCAAACGAGCAGCAAAGCGCGCCCAATCTGTTTACCAGTCAGAGCTATTTGAGTGGGAGAGAGAAAACCAAGTTCTCGCCCAAGCATTAGAT